>Ga0081538_10002063_pt1 | contig 20050 bp, 20 predicted proteins | sample TabmetS5T2R1_FD_71022 | JGI IMG/M metagenome (GOLD analysis project Ga0081538, IMG submission 71022) | Tabebuia heterophylla rhizosphere microbial communities from the University of Puerto Rico - S5T2R1 | ecosystem: Host-associated > Plants > Roots > Rhizosphere ...
CGGCGGCCGTGTACGTGAACGAGTCGCTCGTCTCGCCGCCGCCCTCGAACCACACCTTGACGCTGTCGCCCGGGCTCGTCCCCGTGATGGTCCCGCTCATGATGTGGTAGTAGACGTCGGTCTGGCCGCCGTAGCGCTCGCCGCCGTTCCACTCCTCGGTCGGCGCGCTCTGAGCGGGCCCGCCGTTGATGCTGTACTTGAGCGTGACGGCTCCGAGCGCCCGCTTGGCCAGCACGCGCACTTCCTGCGGATCGCCGTAGGAGACGTCGAACGTGAAGTTGGCGAGCGGCAAGCCCGTCTTGTAGGTGTCGTCGCTCTTCAGGTAGAAGGGCTTCGTCTCGAGGCCCAGGTGCGAAACGGGGTCATCGGGATCGGAAGCCGACTTCGCGACGTCGAGGGCGAACGCCCGGTTCCGCACGAACTCTGCCTGCACGAGCGCCTCGTTATCCGGAAAGACGAAGCCACAGCCCTCGCAGCCCTCAGACAGCTCGGGCGTCCACGCGAGCGTCCCCCGCTGCGAGTGGGCGTAGTCGGTCGTCTCGCCGTTCGTGACGTAGAGGACGTCGGACGAGAGGCCCGGATGGAAGTCCTCGATAGCCGGGTTGTCCAGGTTCCCCGAGAGGGCGAAGTAGATCGGGTCGTCGGCCGTCGGTGTTGCCGTCTGCCAGCCCTCCGCATAGAGGAGCCACTGGCCTGCCGAGTGCCAGTTGACGTGGAAGACGAAGTCAACCCGGTCGTAGAGGCCGACGATCGCCTGCGTCTCCGGCTCCGAGCGTTCGCTCGGCCCGCGGTACGTGTCGCTCGACGGGATGCTCGACGAGCCCTCTTCGTCGTACTTGAAGTGCTCCGGGTAGTTTCGGTTCGGGTCGACGCCGTCTCCGACCTCGGTCGTCCCGTTCTCGTTGTTGTCTCGCAGGTTCTTCCGCCACAGCCTGGTATCCGGGCTCTGGAATGTGTACTGGTAGCCGTCCGGGTTGGCGACGAGCACGAACCAGAGCTCGTTCTCCTTCAGCAGGTTCTTGATCGTCTTGTTGTTCGCCCGCCACTGCGAGATGAGGTACGCGAGCAGCCGGCGGTTGACCTCGGGCGAGATCCACTCGCGGGCGTGCTGCGTCGAGGTGTAGAGAACCGCGGGCCGACTGCCGTCGGGCACTTCACGGGCACTCTGCGTCAGCTTGAGCGCGATGATCTCACGCCCCTTGCCCGTGGTCCCGATGACTTCGAGCTTCGCGAGCTGCGGGTTCCGCCGCGCGACGTTGTAGAGATAGGCGCGGAGGCCGTCCGCTCCGTCGTAGTCGCGCCAGACCTCGAACCCGCTCGAGAGCTGGGCGGCGGCCGCCTGGCGCGCCGTCTGGCCCTTCGAGTTGCGCAGCAGAGACACGTCCACGCCCTGCCTCCTCAGTGCTCCTACCTGCGAAGGCGCGAGCACCATTTCCAGCCGGACGCCCTTGGCGACGTGCGTCGCCCCGGCAATATCCGTTCCCTTGGCGAGCAGGTCGCGGTAGTCGTCTTGCGACACCGTCGCCTTATAGAAGTTGAGCTTGACGCCGGTCGCACCGGCCTGGCCGCTCAGGGCAAGCGCAAGGACGAAGGCGCAGCCCAAGACAAGCAAGCGTTTCATGACTCCCCTTTGCTTCGTTCCCCCTCCCGGGATTTCGGCGGCAAGCGTGCCACAGGTCGGCGCCGTCCGCAACCTGAAGGCGGGCTAGGATGGGCTTGGTGAGCGTGCACCTGGGGCAGCGGACCGACCGCAAGCCGCCGTTCAAGTTCTCGGCCTTCGCGCGCGTCGGCTTCTCGGACACGGACGCCCAGGGGATCGTCTACTACGGGCGCTACCTCCCCTACTTCGACCTCGCCCGCGTCGAGTACGACCGGCATCTCGGGCTCCTCCGGAAAGAGGCCGTCGGCAAGGACTTCGTCATGCGCGCTTCCTCGGTCGTCTACGAGGCGCCGGCGCGCTTCGACGACCTGCTCGAGGTGTTCGTCCGGACGAAGCGGATCGGCGGCACGAGCCTCTGCTACGAGCTCTGCGTCTACCGGGTCGAGGACGACCTGCTCATGTGCACCGCCGAGCAGACCCTCGTGCTCGTCGCCGTCCCCGAGCGGAGGCCGACGCCGATCTCCGACGCCTACCGGCGGACCGTGGCCGACTTCGAGGGAGCGGATCTCGAGCTGGCGGTGCCCGTCGAGTGAGCGCGACGACCGACACGTATCGCGGCGCCTTGGACGCGGTCGACCGCATCGTCGACCGCGAGCAGGAGGCGGACGAGGCCCTGCGGAAGACGGTCGAGGTGCTCCACGATCGCTTCGAGCACTACTCCTGGGTCGGCATCTATCTGGTCGAGGGCGACGACCTCGTCCTCGGTCCGTGGAAAGGCCCGCAGGCGACCGAGCACGTGCGGATCCCGGTCGGCGAGGGCATCTGCGGCGCCGCAGCCGCGAGCGGGGTGACGGAGATCGTCGACGACGTCAACGCCGACGAGCGCTATCTCGCCTGTTTCGTCTCCACCCGAAGCGAGATCGTCGTGCCCATTGCCTACGAAGGCCGCGTCGTGGGTGAGATCGACATCGACTCGGACGTCCCCGCGGCCTTCGGCTCCGAGGACAGGGAGTTCCTCGAGCGCGTCGCGCGTCTCATCTCCCCGCACTGCCTCGTCGGCTGGGACACGGGCGGCGCCGCCTGGAGCCCGTAGCCCGCGCGCTATCGACTAGGCGCCGAGCTCGCGCTCGACGCGGCGGGCGACCGCGGATGCGCCGAGCGGCGGCAGAGTCTCGCCGAGGACCAACGCCCCCAGCTCATTTGCCTGGCGGACGACCGCCTCGCGCTCGGCCTCGACCTGACTGCGGGCGATGAGCAGCGCGGCGCGCGCCCGCGTCGCCCACTCCTCGATGCCCGGCGCGCCCTCCCGCGGCACGCCCACCGCATCGTGGGCAAGGCGCGGCCGCGGCTCGACCAACGCCGCCAGCTCGCGCGCGCGGGCCTCGAGCGCGGCCGTCTCGCGTTCGGCGGCTTCCGCACGGGCTTCGAGCGCCGTCATCTGCTCGCGCGCCGACTGCGCCCTGCGCTGGGCCATGTGCAGGGAGTCCCTCGCGCGCACCTCGAAACGGCGGGCCTCGGCGACGCGCTCGGCGTCCGCATCCCCTTCCGCCCGCGCCGAGGCCTCCGCCGCCCGCTCGGCTGCGACCCTGGCTGCGGCCAGCGCCCGAACGGCCTCCTCCGCGGCCGCCGCAGCCGCCGCCCGCTCCGCCCGAAGGCGTCTGAAGAACGCCCCCAGCTCGTGCGCTCGCTCCCGCAGGTCGAGAACGTCGACGCAGAGCCTGTCCACCTCCGCGAGCTCCGCCGCAGCCGTTTCGTCTGCCCGCTCGAGCTCCTGGAGCAGCGCGACGCGGCCGTCGGGCATCAGGACGGTGTTACGCGGTAGGCGTCGAAGACGGATTCGAGGTTGCGGAGCGAGCCGAGCAGGGCGCGGAGCGCCTTGATGTCCCCCACCTCGGCGACGTACCAGTTCTTCGCCATCTGGTCCTCGACGTGGCCGCCGTACTCGACGATGTTCGTTCCGTGCTCGGCAAAGGTGCGCGCGACGTCCTCGAGCAGGCGCGGGCGGTCCCAGGAGACGACGGCGATCTGGACGCGGAAGCTCTGCGAGGCGCCGCCGTCCCACTCGACCGGAGTGAATCGCTCCGGGTTTCGCATCAGCGCCTTCACGTTCGGGCAGTCGAGCCGGTGGATGGTGATGCCCTTGCCGAGCGAGATGTAGCCGACGATCTCGTCGCCGGGCACGGGCGTGCAGCACTTGGCCAGGCGCACGAGGACGTCCTCGACGCCGGGGACGTGGATGCCGAAGTTCTGGGACGCGACCGCCTCGCGGGCCTTCGGCTTGCGCGGAAGCGCCTCCTCCTCGACTACCTCGTCCGTCTTCAGCCGATGGAGGACCTTGTTCGCCACCTGCGAGACCTGGAGCTTCCCGGAGCCGAGGGCGAGGTAGAAGTCCTCCGCCTTCTTGAACCCCATCTCGCGGATGATCTCGGCGAGAAGCGGCGACCCCGAGAGCTTCTTGTACGGCAGGTTGTGCTGCTTGAGGGCGTTCTCGAGCGCCTCGCGGCCGCGCTGCTCGGCGACCTCGCGCGTCTCGCGGCTGAACCACTGCCGAATCTTGTTGCGCGCGCGCGAGGAGACGGCCAGGGAGAGCCAGTCGCGCGAGGGGCCGCGGCTCGCCTGCTTCGAGGTGAGGATCTCGACGAAGTCGCCGCTTCGGAGCCGGTAGTGAAGCGGGACGATGCGGCCGTTCACCTTGGCGCCGACCGTGCGGTGGCCGACGTCCGTGTGGACCGAGTACGCGAAGTCGATCGGCGTCGAGCCGCCCGGCAGGCTCTTCACCTCGCCCTTGGGCGTGAAGACGTAGACCTCGTCGAGCGACAGCTCCGGGAAGGCGCGGATCAGCTCGCGCGAGTCCGTCTCCTCCCGCTGCCAGTCGGCGAGCTGCTTCATCCAGGCGAGCTCCGCCTCGCTCGCCTTCTTCCTTCCTTTCCCCTTCGCTCCCTTGTAGAGCCAGTGGGCGGCGATGCCTTTCTCGGCCGTCCTGTGCATGTCCCGCGTGCGCACCTGGATCTCGAGCGGCTTTCCCTCCGGCCCGATCACGGTCGTGTGCAGCGAGCGGTACATGTTGAACTTGGGCATGGCCACGTAGTCCTTGAAGCGGCCGGGCATCGGCTTCCAGAGCGAGTGGATGACGCCGAGCGCGCCGTAGCAGTCGCGCTCGCCCTCCTTCCCCTCCCGCTCGACCAGCACCCGCATCGCGGTCAGGTCGTAGATCTCGTTGAACTCCTTCCCGCGCTTCACCATCTTCTCGTAGATCGAGTAGAAGTGCTTGGCGCGCGAGGAGATCTCCGCCGGGATGCCCACCTTGTCGAGCTCGCGCTTCAGCACCTTGCCGGCGCCGTCGACGTACTTCTCCCGTTCGGCGCGCCGCTCGTTGACCATCGCCTGGATCTCCGCGTACTTGCGGGGGTGGAGGGTTTGGAAGGCGAGGTCCTCGAGCTCCCACTTGATCGTGTGGATACCGAGGCGGTGCGCGAGCGGCGCGTAGACCTCGAGCGTCTCGCGCGCTTTCTGGAGCTGCTTCTGCTTCCCGAGGTACTCGATCGTGCGCATGTTGTGAAGGCGATCGGCAAGCTTGATGAGGATGACCCGATGGTCCTCGGCCATCGCCACGATCATCTTCCGGTAGTTCTCCGCCTGGGCCTGCTCGCGGCTCTGGAAGTGGATCCGGGTCAGCTTGGTGACGCCCTCGACGAGCCGCGCGACCTCGTCTCCGAACTCCTCCCGCACCTGCTCGATCGTCGCGTCGGTGTCCTCGACGACGTCGTGGAGGATCCCGGCGGCGATGCTCGCGTCGTCGCTCCGCAGCTCGGCCAGGATCAGCGCGACGCCGAGCGGATGGAGGATGAAGTCCTCCCCGCTCCGCCGCTGCTGGTGCTCGTGAGCCCGGGAGGCGAAGCGGTATGCGCGCTCGAGCAGGTCCCGGTCGACGTCCGGGTTGTAAGCCGCCACCTCGGCCACGAGCTGGTCGAACTGCTCGTGGTGCCGCTCGGCGGACGCGGTGAGCACCTGACCCGCCATAAGCCCATCTTAGCCTTCGAGGTTGCGGCCTCTTACGCCGCCGCCGCTGCGGGGGGCTCCTCGCGGAGCGCGGCGAGGAAGGCCTGTGATTCGACCAGGGGCCGCCAGCTGGCGGGATCCTCGTCGAGCCCGAGCTCTGTGAAGACCTCGCGCGCCCATGAGCTCCAGCCCTCGGGACCGGCGTTCCATTCGGCCAGGAGCAGGCGGCGAAGCTCCTCGAACCGCGGCGGCGTCTCGAAGATCTGCTTGACGACGAGCTGCGGCGTGACCGTGCCGTTCCAGTGGTTCGCCTCGAGGCGGAAGGCAACGTCGTAGCGGCCGGCCTGCCTGTAGCGGTCGAGGGCGGCACCGCGTCCGAAGGCGATCGCTCCGGAGCGAGCACCGGCCGCGGTGACGGCCAGGCGGAGGTGCTTGCCCTCGCCGACGGCTGTGAGCTCGGAGAGCTCGGCGCCGACCGCGAGCAGCGTCACGTTCGGATTGCCGAGCCCGAAGGGCGAGAGCCGCTCGAGCTCCTCGCAGAGCCCGAGGGTGAGCTCGCTGCCCCGTACGACCGCATCGACCTGGGTGACCGGCTCGAGGTCCCGCGGGGTGAGAACGCGGGCGGCGTGCTCGGCGAAGGCCTCCGCGAAAGGCTCGACGTTCTCGGGTGCGATCGCGAGTCCGGCGGCAGCGCGGTGACCGCCCCAGCGTCCGAGCAGGTGGGCGCAGGCCCCGAGGGCGCCGTGCAGGTCGAACGAAGACACGGACCGGCCCGAACCGACCCAGTCTTCGCCGGGCTCTCCGCCGGCAATGAGCACGACCGGGCGGTGGAAGCGCTCGACGAGGCGCGAGGCGACGATGCCGACAACTCCGCGATGCCAGTCCTCGCCGGCGATCACGTAGCCGAGACGTCGGCGCTTCGGCTCGGGCCATTCCTCGACCTGGTGAAGCGCGTCCCGCAGAATCCTGTCCTCCACTGCCTGACGGTCGCGGTTCAGCGACTCCAGCTCCCCGGCGAGCCGGCCGGCTTCCGCCTCGTCGTCCGTGAGCAGGAGCTCGAGCGCCGCGCCCGGATGGCCCAGCCGGCCGGCGGCGTTGATCCGCGGCGCGAGTCTGAAGGCGATCGCCCCGGTGTCCACCGTCGCGGGGTCGACGCCCCCGACGCGCATGAGCGCCCGGAGGCCCGGCTTGTCGGTGCGTGCCAGCCGCCGCATCCCCGCGGCCACGAAAGCGCGATTCTCGTCGAGGAGGGGCACGACGTCGGCGACAGTCGCGAGCGCGACGAGATCCAGATGGCGCTCGAGGCCCCCCACCCCGACTGCTTCAAGCAGCTTGAAGACCACCCCCGTGCCGCAAAGCTCCGGGAAGGGGTAGTCGGACGGCCTCGTGGCGACGATGGCGCAGTCGGGCAGCGTCGCGCCCGGCCGGTGGTGGTCGGTGACGATCACGTCGAGCCCGGCGGCGGTCGCCTCGGCCACCTCCTCGACCGCAGTGATCCCGCAGTCGACCGTGAGGACGAGGCTGCAGTTCTCCCGGGAGAGGCGCGACAGCGTCTCGCGCGAGATGCCGTAGCCCTCCTCGAAGCGGCTGGGGAGATGCCACTGGACGTCGGCGCCGAGGCCCCGGAGAGCCGGGACCGCGAGCGCGGTCGCGCAGATGCCGTCCACGTCGTAGTCGCCGTGGACGCAGATCCGCTCGCCGGCGCTGATCGTGCGCCGGATGCTCGCGCAGGCGGCCTCGACGTCACCGAGCAGGAACGGGTCGTGGCCAGGCGGCGCGGCTGCCAAAAAGGCCCGTGCCGCCTCGGGGTCGCCGTAGCCCCGCCGGGCGAGCACGGTAGCCGTTGCGTCGCCGACGCCGAGCGCCCTGGCCAACTCCCGTACCTCCCTGCGGGGGCACGGACGCATCGTCCAGGTGCCCTCGTGCATGGCGTTTCACGGTAGGGCGCGTGTCGGACGGACCAGGAGGGCTTGGCGGGACGCCGCTCCCCACCGGGGTGCGATGGTCGTTCCGAGACAAGGACGCAGGGAGCGTTCGTAGCCGTTCGTAGCCGGAGGCTACGGACGCGACCGAGGACCGCCGCTCTCAGGGCGAGCAGCGCGGCACGACGGAACAGCTGCGTTCCGCCGACCCTCCTGGAAGCGGGCTCGAAGAGGCGCGGCTATTCTCAGAAACCGGTGAGCGAGTCGAACTACACGTCAGGGGACGAATACGTCGTCGAGTTCCTCGGCTACCGGTTCAGCTTCAACGCGATCGACTTCGAGCAGCGCGTCAACGCCGCGGCCGTGCGGCTCCGGCTGATCGAGTCCGGCGAGCTCGAGGAGGCCGAGACGGCCGACCTCGTCGAGCTCACCGCACACGGCCGTATCGACGATCCGCAGAGCGGGCTCGGCGAGTACCTCGTCCGCCACTGGGAGCGGGTCGCGCTCGTGAACGACGAGTCGCTCGTCTACTGGCTCCGCAAGCTGATCTTCCGCGGCGCGTGGCTCGACCAGCGCGTGAAGGAGAACCGCCTCGAGGTCGACTGGGACGCCGAGACGGCGGAGTTCGGCTACCGCGAGCCGGACGGCGGCCGGGCGCTGCTCGAACTCGCGCCCGTTCCCTCCTGGCAAGAGCTCCAGTTCAGGCGCTGAGCTCTAGAAGAGCGCCTCGTCGGCCGAAGCATCGCCGACATAAGCGCGCCCGAGCTTCGTGACGACTCGTCCCCGGGGAGTGCGCTGGATCAGCCCGAGCTGGAGTAGATACGGCTCGTAGACGTCCTCGATCGTGTCCGGCTCCTCGCCGAGCGCGACCGCGAGGGTAGAGAGGCCCACCGGCCCCCCGTCGAATTTCCGGACCACGGTGCCGAGAAGCTCACGGTCGACCCGCTCGAGGCCCCGGTCGTCCACCTCCAGCAGCTCGAGCGCCTCGCACGAGATCTCATGCGTGACGACACCGTCGTGGCGGACCTCGGCGACGTCCCTGACCCGCCGCAGGATCCGGTTGGCCACGCGTGGCGTCCCGCGGGCTCGCCGCGCGATCTCCTCCGCTGCCTCGGGGGCGACCTCGACGTCGAGGATGCGAGCCGAGCGCCGGACGATGCTCGCCAGCTCCGCCGGCTCGTAGTGCTCCAGGCGGTAGGTCATCCCGAAGCGGTCGCGGAGCGGGGTGGTCAGGAGCCCGGTTCGTGTGGTCGCGCCGACGAGCGTGAACGGCGGCAGGTCGAGCGTGAGCGTCCGCGCGGCGGGGCCCTGGCCGACGATGATGTCCAGCCTGAAGTCCTCGAGCGCCGGGTAGAGGATCTCCTCGACGGCGCGGTTCAACCGGTGGATCTCGTCGACGAAGAGGACGTCGCGCTCCTCGAGGGACGTGAGGATCGCGGCCATGTCCCCCTTGCGCTCGAGGGCGGGCCCGGCCACGCTTCTCAGCCCGACGCCCAGCTCCTCGCGGACGATGTAGGCGAGGCTCGTCTTGCCCAGGCCGGGCGGGCCGGCGAGGAGGACGTGGTCGAGCGCCTCCCCCCTCCGCTTCGCCGCCTCGAGCGCGATCGCGAGCTGCTCCTTGACCCGCTCCTGGCCGACGAACTCCACGAGCGTACGCGGGCGGAGCGAACCGTCGAGCTCCTCCTCGTCCGTGACGAGGACGGCGGTGGTCACCCGTTCGCTCATCGGCCAACCCCTGGCCGATGAGCGATGGAGGGTGTGTGAGGGAACCGAGAGGTTCCCTCACTGCCTCGAAGAAGGGGGCACGTGGCCCCCACAGGAGCGAGCCGCAGGCGAGCGACGCTCATGCCGCGCGCAACGCCTGCCGGACGCGCTCGGCCGGCGGCAGGTCGGGGTCGGTCTCGGCGAGACGCTGCTCTGCCTCGGCGGGCGAGTAGCCCAGCTCGACGAGCGCGTCGCGGGCGACGACGTGGCCGTCGCCGGGCCCGAGGTGCGGCGCCTCGGCGACCGACGCGAGCGGCGCGATCCGCTCCTTCAGCTCGAGCACGACCCGTTGGGCGGTCTTCTTGCCGATGCCCGGGATCGTCTGGAAGAGCGCGGCGTCCTCCCGGACGATCGCTCGCCTGAGCTCCGCCGGCGAGTAGCCCGAGACGATCGCCAGCGCCACCTTCGGTCCGACGCCGGAGACCGCGAGCAGTTGCTCGAAGAGCTCCCGCTCGGCCATGTCGGCGAAGCCGAAGAGCTGCAACGCGTCCTCCCGAACATGCAGGTGCGTCTCGAGGACGACCTCCTCCTCAGCCTCCGACCTTCGGACGGCCGACGGAGTCGCGTGGAGCCGATAGCCGACGCCGCCGACGTCGAGAACGAGGCCGTTCCCGTCGTGCGCGACCGGCTTTCCACGCAGGCGGGCGATCATGGGCGGCTACCCGCGAGGAGAAGAAGCGGCGGCGCGAGCGCGTGGCAGATGGCGACCGCGAGCGCGTCGGCGGCATGGTGCGGCCGCGGGATCTCCTCCAGGCGGAGGACGGTCATGACCATGCGCTGGACCTGATCCTTCTCGGCCCGGCCGTAGCCGCACACGGCCTGTTTCACGGTCGCGGGCGGGTACTCGGCGCAGGGCACTCCGGCCGTGGCGCACGCGACGAGCGCGGCGCCGCGTGCCTGCCCGACGGAGAGCGCGGTGCGGGCGTCGGCGCCGACGTAGGACTCCTCGAGCACGACGGCCTCCGGCTCGTGAGTTGCGATGAGCTCCGCGACCTGGTCGTGGACCTGCCTCAGACGCCTTGCGAGGGTGTCGCGCGGCGACGTTTGCCACCAGCCGTACTCCACCGCGCGGAGGCGGCCGCTCCCGCTTGCCTGCACGATGCCGAATCCGCACGCTGCCGTACCCGGGTCGATGCCGAGGACCTTCACGCGTCGAGGTTAGGCGTCGGCCCGGACGTTCCTGCCGAGCTGCCCTCGTCGGAGAGCGGCGACTAGGCCGCGGCGGCTTCCAGGATCCGCTCGGGGATGTCGAAGTTCGCGTACACCGCCTGAACGTCGTCGTTCTCCTCGAGGGCGTCCATCAGGCGCAGCAGCTTCTTCGCGGTGCTCTCGGCCTCGACGGACACGGTGGTCTTGGGGAGCATGGTCAGCTCAGCCGACTCGAAGGGAATGCCGGCCGCGTCGAGCGCCGTCCGTACGGTCGCGAGGTCGTCGGGCGCCGACGTCACTTGGTAGCTGGAGCCGTCGAGCTCGACGTCCTCAGCGCCGCCGTCGGCGGCCACGAGCATCAGCTCGTCCTCGTCGACGTCGCCGGGAACGATGACAACGCCCTTCCGCTCGAACAGCCAGGCGACCGCGCCGCTCGTTCCGAGGTTGCCGTCGTTTCGGGCGAAGATGTGGCGGATCTCGGCCGCGGTCCGGTTGCGGTTGTCGGTCAGCGCCTCCACGAAGACGGCGACCCCTCCGTCGCCATAACCCTCGTAGGTCACCGTCTCGTAGGACTCTCCGTCGGCGGACGCGCCGGAGCCGCGCCCGATCGCCCGCTCGATGTTCTCTTTCGGCATCGAGTTGTCGCGCGCCTTCTGGATCGCGGTCGCGAGCGTCGCGTTCCCGTCGGGATCCGGCCCGCCGTCGCGCGCGGCGACGATGATCGCCCGCGTGAGCTTGGAGAAGAGCTTGCCGCGCTTCGCGTCGACCGCGCCCTTCTTGTGCTTGATGCTCGACCACTTGCTATGCCCGGACACGCGCAGCCTCCCTCACCAGCTCCAGAAAGCGCTCGTGCACCCGCGTGTCGCCGGTCAACTCGGGATGGAACGACGCCGCGAGGACCCGCCCCTCACGTACGAGGACCGGCTGGCCGTCGAGCCGCCCGAGCACGTCGACGCCCGGGCCGGCGTCGGAGACCCTCGGCGCCCGGATGAAGACGCCTCTCAGCGGCTCCTCGTCCCACTCGAGCTCGACGTCCGCCTCGAAGCTCGCCACCTGGCGGCCGTACGCGTTGCGCTCGATATCCAGGTCGATCAGCCCCAGGTGGGAGCGGTCGAAGAGAATCATGCCTGCGCAGGTCCCGAAGAGCGGCCCCGGGAACCTGGCTACCGGCTCCTCGAGGCCGCCGACGCGCATGAGGCGCCGGATCGCGGTGGATTCGCCGCCCGGGACGACGAGCCCGTCGAGGCCCTCCAGCTGCTCCGGCCGTCGGACTTCGACGACGTCGACGCCAAGCCGGCGCAGCACGGCCACATGCTCACGAAAGTTCCCCTGGACAGCCAGGACACCGATGCGCGCCACGTCGCTCACTCTCGAGAGAAACTGTACCCCCGGGGCCTTCGGCCCCTCGCCCCCCGCCTACGAGGCTACTTGCGGAATCGTCGCGGGTGTGTGACGGGAGAGTGCCGAGTCCGTGCCGGCCGGCCGCTACCAGCCGCGGGTCTCGAGCAGCTCCTCGGGGGCGAGTGCCGCGGCATCGAGGCCGCGCATCGGCTCGCCCAGTCCGGTCGAGACGCGGGCGAGCGTCTCCGGGTCGGAGTAGTGCGTCGTCGCCTCGACGATCGCCTTCGCGCGTGCGAGCGGGTCGGCTGACTTGAAGATTCCGGAGCCGACGAAGACGCCGTCGGCGCCCAGCTGCATGCACAGGGCGGCATCCGCGGGCGTCGCGATCCCTCCGGCCGTGAAGGTGACGACCGGCAGACGCCCGTTCTCGGCGACCCAGCGCACGAGCTCGACCGGTGCCTGCAGCTCCTTGGCCTCGGTATAGAGCTCGTCCTCGGCCAGCGTTCGCAGACGGCGGATCTCCCCGAAGACCGCGCGCATGTGCCGTACGGCGTTGACGATGTCGCCCGTGCCCGCCTCTCCCTTCGTGCGGATCATCGCCGCGCCTTCGCTCAGGCGCCGCAGCGCCTCGCCCAGGTTGCGACAGCCGCAGACGAAGGGAACGCGGAAGGCCCATTTGTCGATGTGATGGCTCTCATCCGCCGGGGTGAGAACCTCGCTCTCGTCGATGTAGTCGACCTCGAGCGCCTCCAACACCTGCGCCTCGACGAAGTGCCCGATGCGGGCCTTGGCCATCACAGGAATCGAGACCGCCTCCTGGATCTCCACGATCTTGGTCGGGTCGGCCATGCGCGCGACGCCGCCCTCGGCGCGGATGTCGGCGGGGACGCGCTCGAGCGCCATCACCGCGACCGCCCCCGACTCCTCGGCGATCCGCGCCTGGTCGGCGCTCGTGACGTCCATGATCACGCCGCCCTTGAGCATCTCGGCGAGACCGCTCTTGACCCGCATCGTTCCGAGCTCGGCCATCCGCGGAAAGTCTATCTACGCGGACAGAAGCTCAAGCGCCGCGGCCGGCTCCTTGAACGGCGGGATGATGTAGATCCCGGCCGCGCGGGAGCGGACGTCCTCGGCAAGCCGGCGAGCGAGCCCGAACCCGATCGCCCGGGCCTCGGCGCCCGCGCCGGCCAGTCGTTCCTGCACCTGGTCGGGAATCGTGATCCCAGGCACCTCGTTGTGGAGCCGGAACGCGAGCTGGTAGCTCGTGAGCGGCCAGATGCCCACGAGGAGCGGGATCGGCGACTCGCCGCCAAGCCGGTCGAGAAACGCGTCGAGGTAGCCGAGGTCGAAGAGCGCCTGCGTCATGGCGAAGCGTGCGCCGGCTGCGACCTTCTCCCGGAAGCGCTCGATCTCGCGGTCGAGGTCGTCCGCGGAGGGGTTCACGGCCACGCCCGTGTAGAAGGACGTCGGCGCGTCGATCGCCTTTCCCGAGAAGTCCTCGCCCCGGTTCAGATGGCCGAGGAGCGACACGAGCCCGATCGCGTCGACGTCGTAGACGCCGCTCGAGCCCGGATAGTCGCCCACGTGCGGGGGGTCCCCGGTGACGGCGAGAACGTTCCGCACCCCCTCGGCATGAGCGCCGAGCAGCTGGGACTGGAGCCCCATGACCGACGCGTCGCGAGGCGTCACGTGCGGGATCGTCTCGATCCGCACCGAACGTTCGAGCACGGCCGCCGCCATCAGGGCCGAGAGGCGAGCCCGTGCCATTGGGTTGTCGTTGATGTCGACGACGTGGACGGCTTCCGACGAGCGGAGCTGTGCCGCGACCTCGAGCATCGCCTCCATGTTCGTTCCCTTCGGCGGGTCGAGCTCGACGGAGACCACCCACTCACCCGCTTCCAGTCGTTCCTGCAGAAGCGTTCGTCCCGGAGCCGGAGCAGGCCCGACGGCGACCTCGCGCTCGAGCGTGAAGAGGGGAACCCGCGGCTCTCGGCCCTCCTCGACGGCGGCACGGATCGCGGCAATCTGCGCGGGTGTCGTGCCGCAGCAGCCGCCGATCAGTCGCGCGCCCCGAGTGCGGGCCTGGGCGGCGAACTCGCCGAAGTAGTCAGGAGTCGCGTGCGGATAGATGATGCGTCCACCGGAGCGGCTGGGCAAGCCCACGTTCGGCTGCGCAGTCAGCGGCAGCCCGTTCGCGGCTGCGGTCATCTCTCCGAGCGCTGCGAGCGCGGCCTGCGGGCCGAGCCCGCAGTTGGCCCCGGCAGCTATGACGCCGAGTGAGGCCAGCCGCTCCACGGCGTCTCGGGCCTGGACGCCTGCAAGGGTCTGCGCGTCCTCGTCGAACGTGAGCTGGGCGACGATCGGCAGGGCCGAGACGGCCTGCACGGTGTGGATCGCAGTCTCGAGCTCGTCGAGGTCGTAGAACGTCTCGACGAGGAAGACATCGACGCCCCGCCCCTCGAGGAGCCGCGCCTGCTCGTGGAAGGCCTCGTAGGCATCCTCCGCTCCCGTCGAGCCCTCCAGGTCGCCGAGCGGCCCGATTGCACCCCCGATGAGCACGGGGAGACCGGCTATCTCCCGCGCCTCGCGGGCGAGCTTGACCCCCCGCTCGACGATCTCCTCGAGCCTGTCGTCGAGGTACTGCGCCGAGAGCTTGCGCCGGTTCGCGCCGAAGGTGTTCGTCTCGATCAGCTCCGCTCCGGCGCGGATGAACCCTGTGTGCACGCCGATCACGGCCTCGGGAGCCTTGAGGTTCGCTTCCTCCGGACAGCGCAGCCGCGCGACGGCGCTGCTCAGCAGCGCGCCGGTCCCGCCGTCGCCGACGATCACGCGATCCTCGGCCAGCCGCTCGTCGAACCGACCCATGGACTGAGACTAGCGGCCGGAAGCCGCGGTCCATGTGGAGCTCCGAGCGGGCCCGGCGTCGGGGCCCCGCTCGGAGCTAGTCACTGCGGGATCCGCGCTCCTAGCCGTTCGGGAAGAGGCGGAGCTCTGCCGCCCGATAGGCGGTCTGATCTCGGATGACGTTCGCGGAGGGGTGTTGGGCGGTCAGGCTCACCAGCGCCAGGTTCGCCTCGGTGCGCGGGAGCTCCTCGTACACCACGAAGGTGAGCGTTACGCCGCCGCCGTTGCCCGTCGTCCGCAGCTCGATCGGGGCATAGGTCTCGGGATCGAAGAAGTAGGTCGTGTTGCCGTCGCGCGAGACCATCCGGAGCGCCTCGCGCCCGTCGACCATGACCGGGCCGTCCGCGACCGCGCCGGAGCGGAGGAGCGCCAGGATCTCTCGGCGAAACGGCTCCTCGTACGGTTCGGCGGGCTCGGGCTCTGCGGCAGCGCGCCGTGCCGCCGCGCTCCGCTCCACGATGCGCTTCGCCTTCTCCGTGCTCATCACGATGCGCCTCTTGCCCATCTTCGGTTCTCGCTCGGGATGGTCGGCCCATACCTTGAACACCCTGACGGTGACCACCGACGTGCCGGGCCGCGGACCGGGCGCCATCCTCGGCCGAGGCGGCAGCGGCGGCTCGTCGGGCTCCTCGCCGACGTAGATCGTGTTCCTCTGCGCGTCGTAGAGCTCTGTCCTCTCGCCGACGCTCGCCAGTTCCACGGAGACGCCTTCCGACCCCGTCTGGATCGAGCGTGCCGCAAACGGTTCCGAGCGGTCCTGCCAGGCCTCGTGGCGCCAGGTGACGACGCTTCCGTCGGGATTCGTCTGCCGCCCGACCATCTCGTAGTGAAAGATCGTGTCGCCGTCCAGCGCGAACGCCGCCGCCGCACGCTCGACGAGAGACGGCTTGTCGCCGGGGAGCGCGCTGAGGATGCCGAAGACAACCGCGACGGCGGCCGCCCCGGCCAGTGCGACCCGCAGCACGCGCCGGCGGCACCGCCGCGAGCGCTCGCGCCGGATGGCCTGCTCGAGCTGGGACTGGAAGCCGACGAGAGTCGGGGGAAGCGAGCTCACAGTTCCTCCTTGAGATTCGAGGTGTCCAGCCGACGCAGGGCGCGGGAGACACGGAGCCGGGCGGCGGCCGGGCGAATCGAGAGCCGCTTCGCGACCGCGTCGTAGGGAAGCTCCTCGACGACGCGCAGCTCGAGCGCCTCACGCTCGTGCTCGGGCAATGCTTCCACGGCCTCGGCCAGCCCCTCTCGGGGAGAGAGGCGCTCCTCGACGGAGTCGTACCCCTCCTCAGCCGCCAAGTCGAGCGGGAGGCCTAGGCGCTCGCGCGCACGGGTCTCGATCCGCTGACGTCGCGCCGACTCGCGCAGCACGTTGCGGGCGACCCCGAGCAGCCACGGAAAGGCCGAGTCCGCGAGCTCGGCGCGGAAGCGCTTCCTGCTCAGCCACGCCTGGGCGAAGGTCTCCGCCGTCAGGTCGCTGGCAGCCCATTCGATGCGCCGCCGGAACCACACGTAGATCTCGAGCGAATGCCGCCGGTACAGCTCGCCGAACGCCGCCTCGTCCGAGGCCGAGTCGCGGATCAGCTCCGCGTCCGTTCGCTCACTCAGCTTGCCGCCCACATCTCTCAATTGGAGGAACCGCATGTATGTGTATCTCGCCACGCAGGCCCGCCCGCGCACAGGCGGCCGTGGTCATGAGGTTTTCCGGGACGCGGCGAGGGGAATGCGACCTACGCGGGCCCGAAACAGCAAACGGAGGGATCTGTACAGATGGCCGATATCCACAAGCTTTCAGCGCAGGTGATCGAACTAGCGGAGCGGCTCGAGAACGTCGCCGACGCCGCGAAGGGAAAGGGGACAACGCGCGGAACGCCCCGCGCCCGGTGGCTGATCCTTCCCGCGGCAGGGGCGGGTCTCTACGCCTTGGCGACGAGCGGCGCATTCACACGCCAGGCCAAGGACGTCGTGAAGGAGGCCAAGGCTCGGGCTTCCGATCTGCCCGAGGAGCTGATGGGCCGCCTGCACGACGCGACGACGACGAAGTCCACAGCGAACGGACGGCGAAGGAGCAGCTCCTCGAGTAGCCGTCGCAGCAGCCAGCGCCGCCGGAAGGCAACCGCCTCGTAGCACTCCGGCCGGGAGCTGACAAACCCGCCTGGAGGCGAAGCGAGGCATGAACGGCAACCCCCGCCGAGACGGGTCTCCCTCTCGGTCAGCGTCGCAGAGCCGCACGAAGTGCGAGCGTTCTGGAACGGTCACTCGCATGGTCACGCGGCGAGGGAATCGACTATCACCTGGTTCGCGCATTTGGCCCCGCGACTCCGCGCCGATCCGCGCTGGTGGACCGAGACCCTCGCCTTCACGGCGCGCCTCGCCGAGGGGCCCGTGCGAGCTGTTGGCCAGGACTCGATCGCCGCGAGCACGCGACCCCGGTCTGTAGAAGATCGGGAAGCACGGCACCGACCCCGTAGGTGCCGCGCTTCCTTGTCCCGGCCCCCTACAACAGTGAAGACGCTCACCGTCGAGAAATCTTGCGGCGCTGCTCAGCGGGATCAGTTTCGGTCCTGATCGATCCGTTGCCGAACCGGTGGCGTTCGCGTCGAAATCCCTGACGAACCGGTGGGCGCGTCTGTTCGGATCCCGTAGCTTCTCTGTGGGCTCGATACCGAGCCTCCTCGTGTTCGGAAGGACGGACGTCGGAGAGGGGCGCGGAGCGACTCCTAAAGAGAACATGGCGATCGAAGCGTCGATCTCTCCATGAACACAGCCACGGAAGCCGTGGAGGCAGCTCGGCGCGCGGCGGCTGCGCCTCGTCGAGTCGCGTCCGCGAGCGCGATCGAGGCGGTCTACCGTTCCCAGGCCGCGCGCTTTCGGGGGTTGGCGGCGGCAGTCGCCGGGGCAGACGCCGCAAGCGACGTGGTCCAGGACGCGTTTGCGCTCGCCCTACGCAGGGGGGCCACCTGGCGCGGGGACGGACCGCTCGAGGCCTGGCTCTGGCGGCTCGTGCTCAACGCTGCGCGAGATGCCGAACGCCGGCGCATTCGACGTGAGCGGCTCGCCGCTCGGCTGTTCCGCCTCTTCGAACGGGACACGGCTCCGGCAGGCTCCGCCGGTAGCACGCTCGCTGAGCCGCTGAGGCGGCTCCCTTCGCGCCAGCGCGACTGCGTCGTGCTTCGCTACTACGGCGACCTCTCGTACACGGAGATCGCCGGCGTGATGGGGATCGAGGTCGGCACCGTGGGTGCGCTCTTGTCCAAGGGTCACGCTGCGCTTCGCGTCGAGCTCGAACGGGAGGAGGGGCAATGACCATGTTCGACACCGAGACCGATCGCTACCTGGAGCGGCTCGGCGCGACGCACTCGAGCGCCGACTGGAACGACGTGGTTGAGCGTGCGAACAGTGCCCGCCGCCGTTCGCGAGTCATGCGTGCCGCGGTCGGCGTAGGTGCCGTCGCGACGGCGGCGGCCGTCGCGCTCGCCGCCGTCGGAGCTCTCGGAGGGCCCGGGAGCACGTCGATCGTCGACAAGGCCGAGGCCGCGGTCCTGGCGCCGGTGCAGGCTGCTCCGGGAACGATCGAGCACATCCTCGTCCAGTACCGCACGGATTCCGGCGAGACCTTCATCGAGTACGAGACGTGGATCGCAGGCGACGGCGCGTTCTGCCGGCGGACGGTGGAAGGCTTGGCCGGCCAGGCAGCCCCCGACACGCGGTTGACCCGGTGTCGGCCGTCGGAGAACGTGGTCGAGGTCTACCTGCCGGGTGAGAACCACATCCTGCGCGCGCAGGCGGGCACGCAACCGGAGGACGATTCGGCGCGTGAGGATTCGGGAGCCTCCGCCGCGGGCGAGGGACCGAGGTACTTCAGGGTGCGCGAGCTTCCAGATGGGAGCAAGGACGCCGACATCGTCGTCAAGCGGAACGGGAAGTACTACAAGGTTCTCGAGGTCGGGGCCGGCGGCTCGTCCGCCGATCTTTTTGCCGCGGACTGGCTCAAGGAGGCGGAGTGGCTCAGGGAGGACGTCGTCGAGGCGTTCCGCCAGGACGCGGTCCGCGAGGACGGCACCATGGTGCTCGACGGCCGCGAGTACACGAAGCTCGTGACCGAGGACAGCCTCAATGCGGTTCTCGTCGATCCGGAGACCGGCGAAGCAGTTGCGTGGATCCCGCCCCCAAACGCCTTCGGCGCCCCGACCACGGTCGTCCGAACGCACGAGACGCTGCCCGACACCGCCGAGAACCGGCGCAACCTCTCCCTCACCGAGCTGTATCCGGACGCGGTCGTCCGCGAAGTCTCGCCCACAGAGCTGGCGCGCACGATCGAAGCTCAGTACCCGCGCGGCTGACGCACGTGTGCGGAGGGGGCGGGCGATCCGCCCCCTCCCGTTGCCGTTCTCGACGCTTCCCTCTCGGCTAGCTCCGGGTCGAGATGAGCCAGTAGCGGCGCGAGAGACCGAGGTAGTCAACGTGACCGCGGCTCACCTCCCCGGCTGAGGCCGGCCTGCGGCGGACCTCGCGGCGGCTGTAGTAGCTGTCCTCGGCCCCGGGCCCGTTCATCGCTTCCCTTCCCGCTCTAAACCCCTCAGGGGTTACTGCTGCGCTGTTGTTACTGAGCGGGACTCGAAGGCACTCATCGCGCTCGCGAAGAAGGATGCGAAGGCGCGGAACGCGTTTCCGGATCAGGAGACACCGCCAAACGAGTGAAACCTGCGTGCAAGGAATCCACTACCACAGCGTCGCGCCCCAACACGCGTGCCTTCTCACGCGACTGTCTCAGCGCTGTGTCGCTCGGATCGCCGTAGATGTGTATCGAGGACAGCGTTACGAGCTCGACGAACCGGCGAAAGACCGGCCCCGCCACCTCCAGGTGATACTCCATGGACTCCGAGTCGGGATGCACGTGCACCACTGTCATCCTGGTGCCGTCGTCGCTCAGGTAAACGTTGTAGCCGATGATCCGAGGCTCGTTCGCCTCGACGAAGTCGACCAGCTCCTTCATGGCCGGCTTCAGCTCCTCAAGCGCCCCCTCGCGGACTTCCGAAATGTCGACATACACGATCACATCCGTAGAAGCATGACACGAGACCTGCAGGCGAAGGCCTAGACAGCCTGCTTGGCGCGGGGAGGTGACTGTTACTCCACCCCCAGGTCGAGGCTAGGGCTCGCCGTGACCTCGTCGTAGAAGGAGCAGCCCGCCGGTCAGAAGGCCGCCAGCGGTAAGGAGTAGCGCCCACACGGGAAGCCCCGTGAAGGGAAGCTCGCCCTGTGCCTGCGCGACGGAGGAGGAGCCGCTTCCCCCGCCGGAACCGCCTCCGCCGGCACCGCCCCCGGGGATCGTCTCGGTCGGTGTCGTCTCGGTGGTCGTCGGCGTCGTCTCCGTGGT
>Ga0081538_10002064_pt1 | contig 20044 bp, 18 predicted proteins | sample TabmetS5T2R1_FD_71022 | JGI IMG/M metagenome (GOLD analysis project Ga0081538, IMG submission 71022) | Tabebuia heterophylla rhizosphere microbial communities from the University of Puerto Rico - S5T2R1 | ecosystem: Host-associated > Plants > Roots > Rhizosphere ...
AGGTGGACGGTGGAGGAGCTGGACCGGCGGGTGGCGCGGTGGGTCGAGGCCGGGGTCATCGGGGCCGAGCAGGGCGAGGCGATCCTTGCCCTTGAAGGGGAGGGCCGCGAGGCCGGGAGCCGGCGGCGGGCTGTCGTCGCCGAGGTGCTCGGGTACCTGGGCGGGGTGCTGGCGGTCGTCGCCGGGTTCGTGCTCGGGGCCGAGTCGTGGGACCAGCTCGGGCAGTGGGGACGGGCCGGGCTGCTGGCCGCGGTCACGGGGGCGCTGCTGGCGGCGGGGTGGTGGCTGCGGGGGAGTGAGGGGCGGATGCTGCCCCGGCTGGCGAGCGTCCTCTGGCTGGGGGCGGTGGCGGGGTTCGCCGCGCTGCTGGCGGTGCTGCTCGAGGGACGCAGCGACGACGCCCTGGCCGACCCGTCGCTCGGGGTCGCCGCCGGGGCGCTGGTCCTCGCCGCGGTGCTGTACGCGCTCGAGCGGCGGGTCCTGCAGCAGCTGGCGCTGTTCCTGGCCGTGGTCGCCACCATGGTGGCGGGCGGGCGCCGGCTCGGGTGGTCGTGGGAGACGGTCGAAGGCTACGGGTTCCTGGTCCTCGGGGCGGCGTGGCTGGAGCTGGGACGGCGCGGGCTGGTCGGGCCGCGGCGGACCTCGGAGGTGCTGGGGTCGCTGGTGCTCCTGTCGGGGCCCGCGGTCCTCGACGTCGAGGCGGTCGGGCCGGGGGACTGGGGGCTGTGGCTCGGTCTGGGGCTGTCGGTGGCGCTGATCGTGGCCGGGAGCGCCCTGGCCCGGAACGTGCTCCTGGGGATCGGGGCGGCCGGCATGGTGCTGTTCCTCGGCATGGTCGCGGGCGAGTACTGGAGCGACCTCGGCGCTCCCCTGGCCATCCTGCTGGTCGGCCTGGCGCTGGTCGCGGCCGCGTTGCTGGTGGCCCGGCTGCGGCCAGCCGGAACGGGACGGCGCGCTGACGTCTAGCACCGCGGGCACGGATCCGGCGCCGCATGCCGCGCCAGGCCATCCGTGCCCCCAGGGACGGTTGCGCGCCGCCCACGGCGGCCAGGCAACTCGTCGAACCCGCGTACTTGGACCGGTGTTCTAGCTCGTCGGGAGCTTGGTGATGGCGTCGGTGAACACGCGCAGGATGTCGCGTGGGTCCCTGGACACGTAGGCCAGGCCGCCGGTGGCCTGGGAGATCAGCTTCAGGGAGGCGGCGTCGGCGTTGGCCCCGTAGGCGACGGTGATGATCTGCACCGGCCGTTCCTTGTCCTGTTCGGCCTTGAGCCGGCGCAGCAGCTCGGCCCGGTTGATGCCGCCGGTGGGGTCGTCGTTGATGCCGTCGGTGAGCAGGACCACGATGTTGATCCGCTGCGGGGCGTAGTTGCGCTGCACGGCCCGGAACGCGGCCAGGGAGGTGTCGTACAGGCCGGTGTCGCCGTCGGTCGCCTGGAGGGCGGCCAGCGACTCGGCCAGGACCTGGCGGCGGAGCTTGCCGTTGGGCAATCGGGCGTTGGTCGGCCCGATCGGGACCGACTCGGCCCAGTCCCGTGGGCCGGCCAGGTTCGAGGAGAAGACCCAGGTGCCGAGGTTGGTCTCGGGGGCGAACAGGGCCAGGGCCTGGGACGTGGCCGACTTGACCAGGTCCATCTTGGTCTTGCCGCCGGTTCCCGGGACCTCCTCCTTCATCGACCCGGAGACGTCGAACACGGCCAGCACGTTGCTGCGCTTGCGGGCCGCGTTCCAGCTCTGCAGCGCCGCCGCCACCACCTTGGGAGCCGGCGGGGCCAGCACCCGGGCCGGCTGGTCGGGCACCAGCCCGTTGGCCTCGCTCAGCTGCGGGCCGGCGCGGCCCTCGGAGGACCGGAACCCGGCCTCCTGGAAGCGCGTCTGGATGGGCTCGCTCTGCAGGTAGTCGAGGAACCCGGCGGCCGCCCGTTGCTTGGCCTCGTCGACCCAGGGGGCGCGCAGGACCACCCACGGGTGGTCGGCGACCAGCGTCCCCTCCTTGGGGTAGACGGCGACCAGGGGGACCTCGGGCTTGGCGCGCTCGCCCCCGTCCTCCAGCCCGCTGGCGTTGCCGCGGTTGTAGTCCCAGACCGACTTCTCGTCCAGGGGCACGGCCGAGACGAAGTCCAGGGTCTGGCCGGCCTGGTCGGCCTGCTGGAGGTTGGCCAGGAAGGTGGCGGGCGTGTCCGCGTCCTGCCCGGGGGCCCGCTCCAGGCCGAGGATCACCTGACGGAGCTGGTCCTCCTGCTTGACGAGGGTCTCCACCGAGAGCTCACTGGTCTGGCCGGTGGCCGCGAACACGGCCGCGATCAGCGCCTCCAGACCGGGCGTTGACAGGTTGGGGTCGGTCTTGCCGAGCTTGAAGGCGCCCCACTGGGGCTGGCCGAGGGCCTGCCAGCCCTTCTGCTCGGCCACCAACCCGATCAGCTCCCGCCAGCCGATGTCCGTGCGGGGCCAGCCGATCGCCTTGGCCATCGGCTCGGGCATGGCCATCACCATCGGGGTGGTGGCGACCTTGGCCGGGTACTCGAGCGGGATCAGCACCTCCTGCCCGCTGGCCTGCTGCCGGAGCGCGACCTGGAGGGCCCAGGTCGAGGCGGCCGGGACCCAGACGTCGGGGCGGGGCCCCTGGGTGGTCTCGTCCCAGCCGGTCGACAGGGCGCCGGCGACCTCGGCCGAGTCGGCGCCGCGGACCTGGACGTCGACGCAGCGGTCGTCGACCGCCGGCCGGCGCCGCTCGTACTCGGCCGCGGCCTGGGTGATCACCTGCGCCTGGTCGGGGGAGACGACCACCCGGAGCGGCAGGTTGCCCTCACGGCAGGCCAGGCTCTGGGCGGGCTGGTTGACGAAGACCACGAAGGCGCCGATCCCGAGGGCCACGACCAGCAGGAGGCAGGCGGCCGCCAGCAGCGCAGTCGGACGCCGCCGGCGCCGCTGGGCCAGGTGCCTGCCGCCAACCGTTGCTCGCTCGTTCTCCATATGAAATCCGGCCACTTGTGACCGGTCGGCGCGACCGGGGGTCGTCCGCGCCTCGGGGAGCCGGACCGACCTGGCTCCACCGTGCCACGGAGGTGGAACTCCACCGTGTCCGCAGAGATTGCCGCGTTCGGTGCCAGTGTGCAAAATCCGGCGCGGATCAGACGGGTTCGTCGCATTTCTCCGGGCACCGTTCGACTGGAGCGACCGGCTGGGGCCTTCCGTCCGGTCAGGAACGCTCCGTCGGCTCGGGCCGCTGCGGCGGGTCCCAGAAGCCGTGGAGCCAGCGGAACCGCCCGTCCAGGTCGGTCCCGGCCACGTTGGTCCCGGTGGCCAGCACGACCTCGCCCGGGCCGACGGCCGCCCAGCCGAAGCGGACCACGCCGTGGCAGGGCTCCGGCGCGCCCCGGCCGACCAGCCGGGCCCCGCCGGCCATCCGCTGGACCATGCCGATGTGGTCGGCCAGCGGGCCGGCGCCGTCGACGGCGGCCGTCGGGTCGCGGAACCGCCCGCCGGCGGCGAGGCAGCGCGACAGCAGGTCGGCCCGGCGGTCCGGGTCGGGCTCGTTCCAGGCGGCCAGCCAGTCGGCGACCCGCTCGCCGAGCACCCGGGCGAGCTGGTCGGCGGAGCCGGCGTAGGCGAGGGTGGCCATGGCGTGCCGCCAGCCGGCCAGGTGGGCCAGGGGCGGCTCCCCGGCGGGCAGGCCGGAGTGCCGCAGCCGCACCTCGGTCCCGCCGTCGACCGGCTCCAGGGTGATCTCGACGGTCGAGGAGCCGGCGGGCACCGCCTGGCCGTCGCCCTCGTAGCCCCAGGTGAAGACGACCCGCCGGTCGGGCTCGACGGCCACCACCCGGCCGGCGGCGACCTGCCCGGTCGGGTAGCCGACCCGTAGGCGGCCGCCGGGCTCGGGGTCGAGCACGGACGCCTCGCCCATCCAGCGGGCGAAGCGGTCCGGGTCGGTGAAGTACCGGAAGATCGTCGCCGGCCTGGCCGCGATGGTCAGGGTCACCTCGACCGGCGCCACCTGGTCAGGCACTGGCGCCCCGCTCCTCGGCCTCGGCCAGGGTCCGCAGCTCCTCCAGGCCCGACCGCCACAGGTCCTCGAGCACCTCGCGCAGCGGGCCGAGCTGCTCGCGCCGGGCCAGGTAGAGGCGCCGCCGGCCGTCGCGGCGGACCGAGACCAGCTCGGCGTCGTGCAGCACCCGCAGGTGCTGGGAGATCGCCCCGAAGGTGACGTCGAAGCTGGCCGCGATGTCGCCGGCGGGTCGCTCCTGGTCCCAGACCAGCCGGAGGATCTGCCGGCGGCGAGGTTCGGAGACGGCCCGGAGGGCGGCTGCGTGCATGGGGATGATGTTATAGCTGTCACTAAACTATTGTCCAGGCGAGGACCGGCGCGGGCGGGGAGCCGGGTCAGGCGGCGGTGGCCCGGTCGACGAGGTGGGCGATGGCGCCCTCGTCGACGTCGTGGGGGACGGGGATGCCGCGGACCCAGTCGATCTTGCCGACGCCGGGGTTGAAGGCGCCGCTGCCGTCGGGCAGGAAGACGTGGGGAGAGCCCTCGACGCCGCGGCGGCGACCCTCCTCCCAGTCGGCGACCACGGCGCGGCGGTGGCCGCCGCCGTCGAAGGCGTCGAGGAACGCCGGCCGCTCCAGGCCGGCCTCGGTGGCCACGTCGGCCAGGGTGGGCCGGATCGACAGGTCGCGGTTGTCGAGGAAGAAGGCCCGGCGGGCGGCCTCGTCGAAGCGGTCGGCCGCCGCGGCCCCGCCCAGCTCGCCGGCGACCTTCAGGGCCTCCATGGCCGGCAGCAGGGTCGAGGGCCAGGTGTCGCGCTTCGGCGGGGCGAAGTGGTCCGGCTCCAGCTGGGTCAGGACCGGGATCTCCTGGCTCAGGGTGGCCCACGGGGTGCCGCGCTCGTTGACCAGCTCCAGCGGCCAGCAGCGCCAGGCCACCGGCGGCCGGCCGGCGCCGTCGCGGGCCCGGCGCAGGCGGATGGAGAACACGTAGGCCCAGGGGCAGTGGAGGTCTGAGAAGACGGTCAGCACGCGCGGCTCCTAACGAGGGTGACCTAGACAATCAAGCGCATGGGCGAATCTGGCGACGTTGTGCCACCCTTGTAGATATCGCCGCAGGGTGCCGCGGAAACCGGTCGAAGGGCCGGCGCCCCGGCGCCCTCGCAACCGGAGCCTCGCGTCGGTCGAAGGGCCGGCGTCGAGCTCCCGGCGATCACCCAGGCGGCGGCGCCCCCCGCCGCCCGCCGTCCGGGTCGAGGGTGTTGCACTCCTTCCACGGGTTCGTGCAGCCTACCGGCGTGCGCTCCCGCCAACGGTGGTTGCCGTCCCTGGTCCTGGCCCTCGGCCTGGCCGTGGGATGGACGGCGACGCCCGCCGCCGCCTTGCCCGCGCCCCGGGTCGAGGCGAAGACCGCCGTGGTCATGGACGCCGCCACCGGGGCCGTGCTGTGGCAGCGCCAGGCCCACCGGCCGGTCCTGGTCGCCTCCACGACCAAGATCCTCACCGCCATCGTGGCCGCCGACCACTACCCGGCCCGCAAGGTGTTCCGGGTCCCGGAGGCGGCCGAGCGGGTCGACGGCACCCGCTTCGGCTACCGGACCGGCTGGCTGATCCGGCGCGACCAGCTGCTCACGACCCTGCTGCTCGTCTCGGCCAACGACGCCGCCGAGACCCTGGCCGCGGCCTGGCCGGACGGGGGCCGGGAAGGCTTCCTCCGGGCCATGCAGGCCACGGCGACCGAGCTGGGCTGCACCGACTCGACCTGGCGCGACCCGTCGGGTCTCGACGCCCCCGGGCACCGGGCCAGCGCCGCCGACCTGGCCGTCCTCGGCCGGGCTCTGCTGGAGCGGCCGGTGCTGGCCAAGCTGGCCGGGTCGCGGGTCGCGCCCTACACCTGGCCGGGCGGCCGCAAGACGGTGCTCGGCAACCACAACCACTTCGTCGGCCTGGGCCGCGACCCGGGCGCCCTCGGGGTCAAGACCGGCTACACCACCAAGGCCGGCTCCACCATCGTGGCCGCCCAGCGGCGCGGCGGCCGCACCCTGGTCGCGGTCGTCCTCGGCTCCCAGGTGATGTACGACGACGTGCGCTCCCTGATGGGCTACGGGTTCAAGGTCAAGCCCAAGGTCGGGGCCGAGCTGCTGGGTGCGCGCCCCGAGCCGCCGGCCGACGTCGCCACCGGCGCGACCCTGCCCCCGGCGGCCGAGCGCGTCACCGGCCGGGTCTCGGGCACGCCCTCCCCGGTGGTGGAGCGCCTCGGCCTGCGCCTGCTGGCCGCGCCCCTGCCGATGGCCGCCGTCGCCGGCCTCACCTGCCTGCTCGTCGGGATCCTGGCCCTGGTCTGGCGCCGCCGCTGACCGTCAGCCCGGCCGCGGCGGGGCCCGCAGGCCGAGTGCCCGCAGCTCCAGGTCGGCCAGGGCCTGGAACTCGCCGGCCCGCAGGTCGCCGGCCGGGTCGGGGCTGACCCGGTGCAGCTCGCGCAGCGACCGGTTGGCCACCGCCCGGATGGCGAACAGCTCCAGATCGGCCCCGCCCAGGCGCAGCCGGCTGGCCGCCCCGGCCTCCCGCATCCAGGCGACCCGGCGCGGCAGCCAGGCCAGCAGCAGGGCGACCACCGGGACGGCCGCCACCACCACCCCGAGCCACAGGGCGAGCTGGCGCACGGCCTCCTGCTGGGCCACGCCGGCCTCGGCCAGGGTCCGCCCGACCCCGGACAGGCGTCCGAACGGGTCCTGCAGCTGGCCGCCGACCACCGGCAGGCGGCCGACCTTCTGCTGGATCTCGGCGACGTCGGTGGCGAAGCTGCTCCCGGCCTGCTCGACCCGCGCCCCGGGCACGGCCAGCTTCTCGACCAGCCGGTACAGGGCCATCCCGGCCGCCACCCAGGCGGCCGTCCAGGCGAGCACGGCCAGGTCCCCGGCGAGCTGCCGGACCCGCAGCCCGGCCCTCTCGGCGTACAGCTTCACGGCCGGGCCGGCCGCTAGGCCTGGTGGCGGCGGAACACCACCACGGCGTTGTGGCCGCCGAAGCCGAAGCCGTTGGACATGGCCGCGTCGACCTCGGCCTTGCGGGCCTGGTTGGGGATGTAGTCGAGGTCGCAGGCCGGGTCGGGATCGGTCTGGTTGATGGTCGGGGGCAGGACCCCGTCCCGCAGCGCCAGCACGGTGGCGATGCCCTCGACCGCCCCGGCCGCCCCGAACAGGTGCCCGATCATCGACTTGGTGGAGGAGACGGCCAGCCGGTCGGCGTGCCCGCCAAAGGCCAGGCGGATGGCCTTGGTCTCGGACACGTCCCCGGCCGGGGTCGAGGTGCCGTGGGCGTTGACGTAGCCGACCGCCTCCGGGGGCAGGTCGGCCGAGCGCAGGGCCCGGCGCATGGCCAGGGCGGCCCCGCTGCCGTCCTCGGAGGGGGCGGTGACGTGGAAGGCGTCGGCCGACTGGCCGAAGCCGACCAGCTCGGCGTGGACCGGCGCCCCGCGGGCCAGGGCGTGCTCGCGCTCCTCCAGGATCATGGCCCCGGCGCCCTCGCCCATCACGAAGCCGTTGCGCAGGGCGTCGAACGGCCGCGAGGCCTCCGTCGGGCTGTCGTTGAACTTGGTCGCCAGGGCGGTCATCTGCGCGAACGCGATCAGCGCGACCTGGACGAAGGCCGACTCCGAGCCGCCGGCGATCATGGCCGTGGCCTCACCGTGCCGGATGGCCTGGAAGGCCAGGCCGATGGCGTGGTTGGAGGCCGCGCAGGCGGTGGTGGTGCAGAAGTTGGGCCCGCGCAGCCCCAGCTTCATGGCGATCTGGCCGGCGGCGGCGTTCGGCATCAGCTGGGGCACGGTGAACGGGGAGACCCGGTTGGGGCCCTTCTCGCGCATCACCGCGTCGCTGGCCAGCAGCGAGCTGATGCCGCCGATGCCGGTGGCGAACACCACCCCGGTCTCGTCCTTGTCGACCCCGTCCTCGATGCCGCTGTCGTCCCAGGCCTCGCGGGCGGCGGTCAGGGCGAACTGGGTCGAGCGGTCGAGCCGCCTCGCCTCCTTGGGCCCGAGGCTGGCCGCCGGGTCGAAGTCCAGGCACTCGGCCGCCACCTTGGACGGCACCGGCTCGGGGTCGACAAGGGTGAGGGGGCCGAGGCCCGACCGACCGGCCGTGATGGCGTCCCAGTACGCCTTGGCCCCGACGCCGACCGGGGTGACCGCACCGAGCCCGGTGACGACGACGCGCGGCAATGTCCTACCCCACCGCCGTCTGCTTGGAGATCACCAGGTCGGCCGCCTCGCCGACCGTCTTGACGCCCGCGATCTGGTCGTCGGAGATCTCGATGCCGAACTTCTCCTCCAGGGCGAGCACGACCTCGACCAGGTCGAGCGAGTCGGCGTCCAGGTCCTCCTTGAAGCGGGCGTCGGCGGTCACCTTGTCCGCCTCCACGCCCAGCTCGGAGGCGAGGACGTCCTTCATCGTCTCGACAACTTCCTCGCGCGACTGCGCCATCTGCTGTTCTCCTTCGTGCCGGGGGCCGCGATGGCGGCTCAGGATGCCGCCCGCGCCGACTGCCAGTCAACTGGTCCTTCCGGGATTACGTGCCCATCGTCATGCCGCCGTCGACGGCCAGGACCTGGCCGGTGATGTAGCCGGCCTCCTCGCCGGCCAGGAAGCGGACCGCCGCCGCCACCTCCTCCGGGGTGCCGAGCCGCCCGACCGGGATCTGGCCGAGGGTTGCCTGCTTGGCCTCCTCGCTCATGGCGTCGGTGAGCTTGGAGGGGATGTAGCCGGGGGCGACGGCGTTGACGGTGATGCCCCGGCCGGCCACCTCCCTGGCCACGCTCATGGTGAGCCCGATGAGCCCGGCTTTGGAGGCGGCGTAGTTCGCCTGGCCGGGGTTGCCGGCCAGGCCGACCACGCTGGAGATCGAGATGACCCGGCCCCAGCGGCGCCGCAGCATGCCTCGGAGCGCCTCGCGGGTGCAGCGGAACGCGGCCACCAGGTTGACCTCGAGGACGTCGGTGAAGTCGTCGTCGCGCATCCGCAGCACCAGCCCGTCGCGGGTCAGGCCGGCGTTGTTGACCAGGATGTCGACCCCGGCCTCGCCGGCCGCCGCCACCAGCTCCTTGGCCGCGCCCGGGTCGCGCAGGTCGGCCTGGGCGACCACCGGCTCGGCCCCGGCCGCCTTGACCAGGTCGGCCGTCTCCTGGGCCCCCTGCTCGTCCGACCCGTAGGCGACCACGACCCGGGCCCCCTGGGTGGCCAGGGCCACCGAGCACGCCCGCCCGATCGCCCCCGAGGCCCCGGTGACCAGGGCCGTCCTTCCCTCCAGGGCTTGATCCACCGGGGGGCTACCGCTTCGCTCCTTGAGCCCCCCGGACCCCCGGTCCTCCGGGGGGCTACCGCTTCGCTCCTTGAGCCCCCCGGACCCCCCAGTCACAGCGCCGCCTCCGGGACGTTGCGCAGCGGCGGCAGCATGTCGGCGCCGTCCCACAGGGTGCCGTCGAGCAGGCCGCGGACGATCGGCATGGCCGATTGGGTCGGCTCCTCGGCCGCCGGCTCGGACGGGTTGGGGAGGGTCCAGTCGACCACCGCCGACCCCCAGGCCAGCCCGGCCCCGAACGCGGTCAGCAGCAGCCGCTGCCCGGGCCGGATCTGGCCCTGCTCCCAGGCCTCGGCGATGGCGATGGGGATGGAGGCGGCCGAGGTGTTGCCGTAGCGGGCGATGTTCATGACCACGTTGGTCATGGGCACCTTCAGCCGCCGGGCGGTGGCCTCGATGATCCGCTGGTTGGCCTGGTGGGGGACGACCAGGTCGATGTCGGTGGGCTCGAGCCCGGAGCGCTCGATCGCCTCCAGGCTGGAGGCGGCCATGGCGGTCACCGCGCCCTTGAAGACCTCGCGGCCCTCCATGACGATGTAGTGGCGCCGCTCGGCCACGGTGCGGCTGTTGGCCGGGAACCGCGACCCGCCGGCCGGGGTCATCAGCAGCCGCGACCGCCCCCCGTCGGCGCCGAGCGAGAACGCCCGCACCCCGGCCTGGCCCCGGCGCAGCACCGCCGCGCCGGCCCCGTCGCCGAACAGGATGCAGGTGCCGCGGTCGGTGTAGTCCGAGATCCGCGACAGCGTCTCCGAGCCGACCACGAGGGCGGTGTCGGCCGCCCCGGAGTCGACGAACTGCGACGCGGTGGCCAGGGCGTACACGAACCCCGAGCAGCCGGCGATCACGTCCATGGCCGCGCCCCGGGTCATGCCCAGCTCCAACTGGAGGATGCAGGAGGCCGAGGGCAGGGTGTAGTCGGGCGTGGCCGTGGCCACGATGAGGAGGTCCACCTCGTCCACGCCGATGCCGGCCACCCGCATCGCCTGCTCGGCGGCCTGCTTGCCGAGCAGCGCGGTGGAGTCGTCCTTGCCGGCGATCCGGCGCTCCTTGATGCCGGTGCGCTCGGTGATCCACTGGTCGTTGGTGTCGACCAGCTCCTCGAGGTCCGCGTTGGTCAGGACATAGGGCGGCACGGCCACCCCAAGCCCGATGATCTCGGCGGGCACGACGGCTCCTTTCCGGCGTGGGGGATCGGCGGTCGGGCGGTCAGAAAGGCCGGAGGCTGAGCAGGATCTGGCCGGGGGTGACCAGCTCGCCCTCCCAGGCGAGATGGGTCATCACCCAGCCGCGGAACGGACTGCGGACGGGGATGCTGGCGGCGCCGTTGCGGACCTCGCCGAGCAGGTCGCCCGGCTCCACATACGGCCGCTCGTCGGTGAACCGGGACGGGCTGACGGGGTAGAAGCGGCCGTGACCCGGCGAGACGGCGAACCGCTCGGGCAGCACGACCACCTCGCCCTGGTCCTCTCCCTTGGCCACGTCGCCCTTGGCCGCGTCGCCGTCGGCATGCGAGCGCAGGGCGTCGGCCGCTCCGGCCACGCCCTCGGCGTTCGCGGCCGACAGCACCTTGGTTCCCTGCACCGTGCGCTTGATGAGCCCGCTCAGGATCGTGCCCGGGCCGACCTCGATGAAGGTGTCGACGCCGAGGGCGGCCATGCGCCGCACCGACTCGGTCCAGCGGACGCGGCCGGTGAGCTGGCGGGCCAGCAGCTGGCGCAGCTCCTCGGCGCTGGTCACCGGCTCGGCGGTGGCGTTGGCGACCACCGGGATGAGCGGGTCGCGCAGGGGGGCGGCGGCCAGGTGCGGCTCGAAGACCTCGACCGCGGGGCTCATCAGGGGGGAGTGGAAGGCGCCACCGACGCTGAGGGGCACGACCCGCTTGGCCCCGAGCTCCTTGGCCGCGGCCGGCAGCCGCTCCAGGGCCGTCCACTCGCCGGAGACGACCACATTGCCGGGGGCGTTGTCGTTGGCCACGGCCAGGACCTGGCCCTGGGCGGCGGCCTCGACGGCCATCCCGACCCCCTCGGCCGACAGCCCCAGCACCGAGCTCATCGACCCGGGCCGGGCGTCGGCGGCCCGCTGCATTGCCTCGGCCCGCCGGGCCACCAGCAGCAACCCGGCCTCGAACGACAGCGCCCCGGCCGCGACCAGGGCGGAGAACTCGCCAAGGGAGTGCCCGGCCACGTACGCCGGCCGCGGCACCCCGGCCGCCTCCAGGGCCCGGAGGGCCGCCACCGACACGCAGAAGATCGCCGGCTGGGCGATGTAGGTCTGCCGCAGCTCGTCGGGGCTGGCCGTCCGCAGGGTCTCGGCCAGGTCCCAGCCCAGGCAGGCGCTGGCCCATTGGTAGAGGTCGGCCGCCGCCTCGTCGAACGAGGCGAAGTCCAGGCCCATGCCCGGCGCCTGACTGCCCTGACCCGGGAAGACGAACGCAACGCTCATGGGTTGACTGGCACCTCTCGTTCGCGCACCGATTCCCCGGCCAACCTGACACCGACGTCGGCGTCAGGACCTCCACCCACCCGGGGACACGACCAGACGGCAGAGTTCTTCTCCTAGAGACCCTGGGGATTCCCCCAGGTTACAAGTACCCCACAACCCGGAGGCGAATCGGGGTCTTTCCCTGGGCGCAGAAGCGCCCAGGGCCCGCGCGCCCCGCGGGCCCCGGCGCTCCGGTCGCTCAGTCCTCCTGGGGGCGGGCGGCGGCCTTGTCCCGGATCTCCTCCACGATGGCCGGGTCGGCCAGGGTGGTCACGTCGCCGAGCTCCCGCTCCTCGGCCACGTCCTTGAGCAGGCGGCGCATGATCTTGCCGGAGCGGGTCTTGGGCAGGTCGGGGGTGAAGATGATGGTCGTCGGCCTGGCCAGCTTCCCGATCTTCCGGGCCACGTGCTCGCGCAGCACCTCGGTGGTGTCGTCCGCCGCCTCGACATTGCCCTTGAGCGTCACGAACGCCACGATCTGCTGCCCGGTGGTCTCGTCGACCTTGCCGATCACCGCCGCCTCGGCGACGTCCTTGTGGTCGACCAGGGCCGACTCCACCTCGGTGGTCGAGATGCGGTGGCCCGAGATGTTCATCACGTCGTCGACCCGCCCGAGCAGCCAGAAGTAGCCGTCCTCGTCCCGCTTGGCCCCGTCGCCGGCGAAGTAGTTGCCCTCGAACCGGCTCCAGTAGGTCTCCTTGTACCGCTCGGGGTCGCCGTAGATCCCGCGCAGCATCGCCGGCCACGGCTTCCTGAGCACCAGGTACCCGCCGCCCGGGATGCCGACCGAGTTGCCGTCGTTGTCGACGATGTCGGCGTCCACCCCCGGGAACGGGAAGGTCGCCGACCCCGGCTTGGTGTCGATGGCCCCCGGGAGCGGGGTGATCATGATCATCCCCGTCTCGGTCTGCCACCAGGTGTCGACCACCGGGCAGCGCCCGCCGCCGATGTTGGTCTGGTACCAGACCCAGGCCTCGGGGTTGATCGGCTCACCGACGCTGCCGAGCAGCCGCAGGCTGGACAGGTCGTGCTTCTCCGGCCAGTCGGTGCCCCACTTCATGAAGGTCCGGATGGCCGTCGGCGCCGTGTAGAGGATCGTGACCTTGTACTTCTCGATGATCTCCCACCAGCGGTCCTTGTCGGGGAAGTTGGGCGCGCCCTCGTACAGGATGCTGGTGGCGTGGTTGGCCAACGGGCCGTAGACAATGTAGGAGTGGCCGGTCACCCAGCCGATATCGGCCGCGCACCAGTACACGTCGGTGTCGGGGTGCAGGTCGAACACCAGCCGGTGGGTGGTCGCGACCCCGGTCAGGTACCCGCCGGTGGTGTGCATGATCCCCTTGGGCTTGGCCGTGGTCCCCGAGGTGTAGAGCAGGTAGAGCAGGTCCTCGGCGTCCAACGCCTCGGGCGGGCAGTCGGTCGACTGCCCCTCGACCAGGTCGTGCCACCAGACGTCGCGGCCGTCGGTCCAGGGAACGTCGTTGCCGGTCCGCCGCAGCACCACCACCTTCTCGATGCTGGGGGTGTCGGCGACCGCGTCGTCGGCGTTCTGCTTCAGCGGCACCACCTTGCCGGCCCGCCACCCCTCGTCCTGGGTGATCAGGACCTTGGCCTCGGCGTCGTTGATCCGGTCCCGCAGCGCGTCGGCCGAGAACCCTCCGAACACCACCGAGTGCGCCGCCCCGAGCCGCGCGCAGGCCAGCATGGCCACCGGCAGCTCGGGCACCATGCCCATGTAGATGTTGACCCGGTCGCCCCGCTGCACCCCGATCGACCTCAGCGCGTTGGCGAACCGGGCGACGTCGTCGCGCAGCTCCGCGTAGGTGATGGTCCGGGTGTCGCCCGGCTCGCCCTCCCAGTGGTAGGCGACCTTGTCGCCGCCACCGGCGTCCACGTGCCGGTCCAGGCAGTTGTCGGACACGTTGAGCTGCCCGCCGACGAACCACTTGGCGAACGGCGGGTCCCACTCCAGCACCCGGTCCCATGGCTTCATCCAGCGCAGCTGCTCGGCCTGCTCGGCCCAGAAGCCCTCCAGGTCCTGTGCCGCCCGCTCGTGCAACGACATGTCGGTGACCAGCGCATCGGCCTTGAATTCGTCCGGCGGGGGGAAGGTCCGCCCTTCGGAGAAGAGGTTCTCGATCGCGGCACTGCTCTCGGCCATGCAATCCGCCTCCCTGCGGCAGTTCGTCTTCCCCGAAGCTTACTCACCTCACCGGGTCGCGAAACTCGCTCGTCCACACCCCTGGGGCCGGCGGCTGGAGTTATGCACATTCTGGCCGGAGCGCCTTCCCCTCGACCCGCCGCCCGGCCATTGTTCCCGGCGCCGGACCGGCCGGCACCGCCACCGGTCCGCAGAGCCCCAGTCCAGGCGCCGGGAGGATGCCGTGGCCGTCGCACCCGTTCCATCGCTGCCCCCGCTGGTCGTGATCGCCCACGACGACCCGGGCACCGCCGATTCCCTGCGGCACGCCGTTGAGACCGCCGCCGGCTGGCAGGTCCTCCTGGCCGACCCCAGCCCCGCCGGGCTGACCACCGCCCTGGCCAGCGGGCCGTCGGTCGCGCTGGTCGGCTGCGCCGCCCTGGCCAACCTGCCCGACGACTGCCGGACCCCGCTGGTCGCCATCGGCGACGACGACCGCCCGGCCGACATCAGGGCCGCCCTCGCCGCGGGCGCCCGCAGCCTGCTCTCCTGGCCCGACGGGGTCGCCGACCTGCCAGGCGAGCTCGCCAGGGTCGCCGCCCCCGGCCAGGCCGCCTCCGACGCCGGCCACGCAGGCCTGGTCGTCGCCATCCGCGGCGTCCACGGCGGCGCGGGGACCACCACCGTCGCCATCCACCTGGCGGCGGCCTGGGCCCGCTGGGGCCCCTCCCCGGTCCTGCTCCTGGACCTGGCCGGAGGCCTCGCCTTCCGTCTCGACCTGGACGCCGTTCCCAGCTGGTCCACGTTCGCTCCAAGAGCCGCCACGCTCACCCCGGACGCGGGCGAATCCGACCCGGACGCGGGCGAATTCGACCCGGCTGCAGGCACCGGCCCAGAGGCGGGCACGTTCGAACCGAACGCCGACCCTGCGGCCCTGGACCCGGACGTCTTCATCCGCACACTGGCCGAGCCGTGGCCCGGCCTGTCCGTCCTGCCCCTCGCCGGCCCTGCCGACGGTGCCCCGGAATCTCCGCCCGCGCCCTCGGTCGTCCGGCAGGTCCTTGAGGTCGCCCGGACCTCCCACCGGGTGGTCCTGGCCGACCTGCCGGCCGCCGACGGGCCAACGGTTCGAGCGGCCCTGTCCCAGGCGGACGCCCTGGTCACGGTCGCCCGCTGTGAGACCGCCGGTGTCCGCGGGCTCCAGGCGGCCCTCGACGCCTGGACGGCCGCCGGTCATGATCCCGACGGCGCCGGCGCCGTCGTGACCGGCGTCCGGCCGCGAGCCCCCCTCGCCCCCCGCGAGGTCCGGGCCGCGCTGGGCGACCGCCTCTGGGGCCTCGTCCCGGCCGCCGCCGCGGAGCTGGCCGCCGCCGCCGAGGACGGCGTCCTGCTGCTCGACCGCCACGACCTCCCTGCCGTCCAGGCCATGGTGACCCTCGCGAACCGCGTGGTCCCGTTTGCGGCGGTCTCCGCATGACTCCCCAGACCCGTTCCCCTGACCCGCGCCACCCGGGCCAGACGCGGGGTGGGCCGACCGGCGCCGGCGTCGGCGGTGGTCCGCGTGGAACCGGCGCCCCGGCCGGGGCAGGAGCCGCCGGCCTTCCGGGCCGGAACAGGAACCTGGCCGCGGGCGACGGCGCTCCGGGCGGGAACAGGAACAGGGTGGGGAGCGGACCCGCCGGCGCTCCGGGCGGGACAGGGACCATGGCCGGGCGCGGCGCCGCCGGGTCGACCATTGGGGTGCCGCCGGGGCTGGTGGCGCGGGTCCAGCGGCGCCTCGCGGACGGCGGCGCGGTCGCGACCGACGCCGCCCGGCTCCGGACGGCGGTCGCGGAGGCCCTGGCGGAGGACGGCGCCGTGCTGTCCGCGGTCGACCTGGCGGCGCTCGCCCGCTCCATCGGCGACGAGCTGACCGGCCTCGGACCGCTGGCGCCGCTGGTCGCCGACCCCACCGTCACCGACGTCCTGGTCAACGGGCCCGCCGACGTCTGGGTGGAGCGTGGCGGCGCCATCGAGCGGGCCGCCGTCCGCTTCGCCTCGGCCGCCGCCGTCACCGCCCTGGTGCGGCGCGTGGTCGCCCCGCTCGGGCTCCGGGTGGACGAGTCCCGGCCCTGGGTGGACGCCCGGCTCCCCGGCGGTGAGCGGTTCCACGCGGTGCTGCCGCCGCTCGCCCCCGACGGCCCGGTGATCACCATCCGCACCTTCGCCAGGCGGAGGCTGCAGCTCCGCGACCTGATCGAGCGGGGCGCCCTCGACAGCCCGACGGCCCGGCTCCTCGAGGCCATGGTCACCGCCGGTATCGCCATCGCCGTGTCCGGTGCGACCGGGACCGGCAAGACGACCCTCCTCAACGTCCTCGCCGCCGCCATCCCGGCGCGGGAGCGGATCGTGACGATCGAGGACGTCGCCGAGCTGCGGCTCCCCGGCCCCCACGTCGTCCGGCTCGAGGCGCGACCGCCCAACGTCGAGGGCCGGGGCGAGGTCCCGCTCCGTGAGCTCGTCCGCAACGCCCTGCGCATGCGCCCCGACCGGATCGTCGTCGGCGAGGTGCGCGGGCCCGAGGTGCTGGACATGCTGCAGGCCGCCAACACCGGCCACCGCGGCCTCCTGACCACCCTCCACGCCGGCGGCCCCGAGGAGGTGCCGGCACGTCTCGAGGCCATGGCCCTGGCCGCACCCGGCGCCGGGATCGACGTCGTCCGGCGGCTGGTCGCCGGCGGCATCGGCGCCGTCGTCCACCTTGAGCGCGCTCCGGCCGGCCGCCCTGGGCGCCGGGTCGCGGTCGTCGCCGAGCTGGTCACCACGGACGACGGCCGCGCCCGGGCCGTCGCGCTGCGCACCGCGGGGGCCTCGCCCGGCCTCGCGGCGACCGGCCACGTCCCCCACTGGGCCAACCGACTCGACCCCTCGGTCCTCCCCGCCTTCGAACCCGCCCACCTCGCGGGCCGGGTGCGCGTCCTCTGCCCCCGGAGCCACACCCGATGACCGCGGCCACGCCGTTCCCGGTCGCCGGGGCATGCCGGACCACGGGGCGACCGGATCGCCGGGCAGCCGCCGACCTCACGAGGGCGAGGTGACGGCGTTGCCGCATGCTGTCGGCGCCGCGCTCCTGGCCGTCCTGGCCCTTCCGGTCGCGCTCATCGGTCACGGCACCCCGTGGGGTCGCCGGTCGCGCCGGAGGCAGGTTCGGGTCCCGGCGCGAGGGTGGCCCCGGTCGCCAGGTTCACCCTGGGAGCGGGGTCGGGACCTGCGGCGGTGGTCGTCACGGAGGCGGGGGGTCGGAAGGCGGCCGCGCCGGTCGGGCCCCCGGTGGCGCCCGCCGGACAACGGTCGGCCCGTACCGTCCCCTCAGCCCGAGCAGGCGAGGGGCGGGGGCCAGCGCAACCGGCCGGGTGGCGGTTCGGGCAACACGAGGCACAGGGCCCGCGGTCACCACCTGGGCGGCTCGTTCGCGGGGCGGTGGGCGCAGGTCCCGAGGCCGGGCCGAGCGGCGGCGCTCCGGCGCGAGATGGAGGAGGCCGTCCCGGAGGTCATCGACGTCCTGCGGGCCACCGTGGCCGCCGGGATCAATCCGCGGCGTGCGCTGCAGGCGGCGGCCGAGGGCGCCCCGTCGGCGTTGAGCCCCGTGCTCGGCCAGGCGGTCCGTGCGGCCGAGCTGGGCGCAGGGGCAGGTCACGCGCTGGCCACGGCGGCCGGCGCCGAGCGGTTGAGCGAACTGGCGCTGGCCGGGGAGGCGCTCGACCTGGCCGAGACGACCGGCGCCCCGCCCGGCCCGGTGCTCGCGGGCGTGGCCGCCGCGGCCGCGGACCGGGTCCGCTCCCGGCAGGCGAGGCTGGCCGCCACCGCCCAGGCCCGCATGTCGGCGCGCGTCGTGGCCGCGATGGCTCCAGCGTTCCTCGGCGTCCTCGCGCTCACCTCGCCGTCGGACGCGGCGTTCCTGGTCCGCGAACCGTTCGGCTGGGCGACCATGGCGGCGGCCACGGTCCTGGAGCTGCTCGGTATCAGCTGGGCGAGCCGTATCGTTCGAGGTCCTGCGCCATGAGCACGCGAACTCCAGCATGGAGCCGCGGGCTCGACCCCACCGGCCGGGGGCCGCGTCGACGTCCTGGCCGAAGCCGACCTGGCCGCCGTCTGGTCGCCGGCGTCGTGGCCGGCACGCTGCCCGGGGTCGCCGCGGCGACGGCCGCTCCGGGTCGCGTCGGCGTGGGGACAGCCGTCCTGGGTCCCGGCCCCGCGGCGTCGGCCGTTCCGGGTCTTGGGCTGCTTGCGTCGGCCGCGCCGGTCCTGGTCGCTGTCGCGGCGCTGGGGGCGGTCGCGTGGCCGGTCGCGGTGCGGGTCGCGCGGCGGCATGCCGCGGCGCGGAGGCTGGCTGTCCGGCGGGAGGCGGCTCCGGCCGTGCTCGACCTGCTCGGCGCCGCACTGCTGGCCGGCCTCAATCCCCACCGGGCGGTGCTCCGGGTCGCCGAGCGAGCCCCGGAGGAGCTCGGCGAGGACCTGGGTATGGCCGCCGCCGTGCTGCGCCTCGGCGGGGCTCCGGCCGCTGCGCTCCGTGCCGCGGCCGAGCGATCGGGGCTGGACGAGTTGCGCGCGGCGGCGGCCGCGCTCGAGGCCGCCGAACGCTGGGGAGCACCCCCGGCGGAGGCGCTGGCCGCTCGGGCCGAGGCCCTGCGGGGCCGTGCCCGGCTGCAGGCCGAGGCGGAGGCAGGCCGGGCCGCCGTCCGCCTCGCCTTCCCCCTGGTCCTCTGCTTTCTCCCTGCCTTCGTCCTGCTCACCGTCGTCCCGACGGTGGCCGGTTCCCTCCGCGCCCTGACCCCGTAGACCCCCGACGCCTCACCCCTCGTCCCTGTCGACCGTAAGGAGCCGCCATGCCCGCCTTGCCCGTCGCCTCGGTGCCGTCGCCGACCGGCGCCAGGTCACGCCGCGACACCCAGTCCGGCAGCCAGACCACCGAGTACGCCCTGATCATGGTCGTCGCCGCCACGGTCGCCTCGCTCGCCCTGGCCTGGGCGCGCAACGGCGCCGTCGCCGGGCTGCTCGACGGGGTTCTGGAACATGTCCGATCGCTGTTCGGGATGGGGTGATGGCATCGGCGGCCCGCGGTCGGGCGCCGGCGGCGCCCGGCCGGCTCGAACCCGACCCTGGGTCGGCCACCGTCGAGCTGGCGGCAGCGATCCCGCTGCTGGTGGCCGTCACCCTGGCCATGGTTGGCCTCCTCGGGCTCGCGCGCGACCAGGTCCTCGCGCAAGGTGCGGCTCGCGAGGCGGCCAGGGAGGCCGCGATCGGCGGCGACCACGTGAGGGCCTCGGCGGCCGCCCACGCGGCGCTCCCACCGGGGCGGCCGGCGCGGGTCACCATCGTGACCGCCGGGCCCGACCGGATCCGGGCCCTGGTCGAGCTGCCGGTCGCTCTGCCCTTCGGCGTTCGTCCGCTGACGCTCAGGGCCACCGCCGTCGCCATCCGCGAGCCCGGCCCACCCCCGGCCCCCGCCGACCGGTGAGGCCTCCGGCGACCGAGCCCGGCGGGGCCAGGGCGACCTGGAACAGAGGGTCGGGCCAGCTTCCGGGAGAGGGTGGGGCGACCTTGAGGGACGGAGCTGAGGCGACCTCGCCCGGGAGGGGTCGGCCGTCCTCGTGGCGAGGCAACAGGGGCGACCGTGGCGGCGGGGGCGGCATGACGCCCGGGGAGCTGGGCGGGGCGACCCTGGTGGGATTGGCGCTGGCGGGGTTCGTGCTGCTGGTCGGGCTGGTCGGCGTCGATGTCGGGGCGCTGGCCGCGGCCAGGGCGGTGGCGCAGACCGCAGCCGACCTTGCGGCGCTGGCCGCGCTGGCTCCCGTCGGAGCTGAGGCGGGCCTGCCCGAACAGGGCCGCGGCGGGGTTCCGGCGGTGTGGCCGGGGCAGGGCCCGGGGGACCCGCTGGCGGGCGGGGACGCGTGGGGGGACCGGAGCTTGCGGGCGGCTGCGGTCGCGCGGGCCAACGGGGCCGAGCTGGTGCGGTGTGACTGCTCGGCGGTCCAGGCGGTGGTGCTGGTCCGGCGGCGGGGGGGGCTCCGGGCCCGGGGGGGGGGGGGGGGGGGGCGCGGGGGGGGG
>Ga0081538_10002065_pt1 | contig 20042 bp, 17 predicted proteins | sample TabmetS5T2R1_FD_71022 | JGI IMG/M metagenome (GOLD analysis project Ga0081538, IMG submission 71022) | Tabebuia heterophylla rhizosphere microbial communities from the University of Puerto Rico - S5T2R1 | ecosystem: Host-associated > Plants > Roots > Rhizosphere ...
ATGCGGGTGCTCAGATGGTGGGAGAGTTAGGGCCGACCGGGAAATTTTCGGCAGACACTTTGTCGGCCTGTTCGCCGCGGGTCGGGTGGCCGTCGCGCAGGCGCGCGATCACCTCGTCCAGCTGATCGAGCGTGCGATAGGCGATGGTCAGGGTACCGCCGCTGCCTGCGGCTTTCAGGGTCACCTTCAGGCCGATCCGGCGCGACAGCTCGCGCTCCAGGGCACGGGTGTCGGGATCCTTGTCCGGTGCCCGGCGCGACCGGCCGGGCGTGCTCCTGTCTGCCTGCACCAGGCGCTCGGTCTGCCGGACGTTCAGGCCCTGATCAACCACCCGCCGCGCCAGGGCGTCGGGATCGCGCGCCATCAGCAGCGCGCGGGCGTGCCCCGCCGACAGCGCACCCGCCTCGAGCAGGCCCCGCACCGAGGGCGGCAGCGCCAGCAGACGCAGGAGGTTCGCGATGTGGCTGCGGCTCTTGCCGAGCGCGCTCGCCAGCTCGGCCTGGGTGTGGCCGAACTCGTCGATCAGGCGCCGATAGCCGTCCGCTTCCTCGATCGGCGAGAGATCCTGGCGCTGCACGTTCTCGAGCAGGGCCAGCTCCAGCGCCTCGCGGTCCGACAGGCGGTACAGCACGACCGGCAGCTCGTGCACGCCGGCGCGCTGCGCAGCCCGCCAGCGGCGCTCGCCGGCGACGATCTCGTACCGCTGCGGGTCGCTCGGCGCGGGGCGGACCAGGAGCGGTTGCATCACGCCGCGAGCGCGGATCGATTCGGCCAGCGCCTCGAGCTCGTCCTCGGCGAAGTGGCGCCGCGGCTGCAAGGGCGAGGGCGTCAGGAACTCGATCGGCACGCGATTGCCGGCGGCGGGTGCGGGCTTGAGGAGATCGACATCGCCACCCAGCAGGGCCGAAAGGCCCATGCCCAGGCCGCGCTTGCGCGCCGCTTTGGGCTCGAGGTCGGTCATGGCCCGCGCTCGCGCCGCAAGACCTCGCCCGCGAGCTGGACATAGGCCTGGGAGCCGGCGCAGCGGAAGTCGTACAGGATCGCCGGCAGGCCGTGCGATGGCGCCTCGGAGATCCGGACATTGCGCGGGATCACGGTGTCGTAGACGCGGCTGCCCAGAAAGCTTCGCACATCGGTCGCGACCTGCTGCGCCAGGTTGTTGCGCCCGTCGAACATGGTCAGCACCACGCCCTGGACCTCGAGCCCGGCATTCAGGTTGCGCCGGACCCGGTCGATCGTGCGCAGCAACAGGCTGAGGCCCTCGAGCGCGAAGAACTCGCATTGCAGCGGCACGAGCACCGATTGCGCCGCCGCCAGCGCGTTGACGGTCAAAAGCCCGAGCGATGGCGGACAGTCGATCAGGACGTAGTCGTAGTCCTTGTCGAGGCCGCCCAGGGCATCCTTGAGCGCGAACTCGCGGCGCGGGCGCTCGACCAGCTCGATCTCCGCCGCCGACAGGTCGACGATCGAAGGCACCATCTCGAAGCCCGGGACAGGGGTGCCGAGCACGGCGTCGCCGAGCTTCGCCTGGCCCAGCATGACGTCGTAGGTGGTGACCTTGCGATCGCCATTCTGGATGCCGAGCCCGGTGCTGGCGTTGCCCTGCGGATCGAGGTCGATCATCAGGACGCTCCTGCCGCAGGCGGCGAGCGCGGTGCCGAGGTTGATGGCGGTGGTGGTCTTGCCGACGCCGCCCTTCTGGTTCGCGATCGCGACCACCCGGCCGAGCTGCGGCGCGCTACGATTGAAGACCAGACGCACGGCCAACTCCCTCGAGCTTCAAGAGAACGCCCCGCGATCCCGACCGGCTTGGCACAATTTCGCACTGCATATGCCAGCTTTGCCTGGCCTGGGTCAATTCATCCAGGACGGTCTCGCCCTTGAGGAACAGGCAGAGGCTTTGGCTGGTGAGAAACCGTGCGGCCAGCTCGAGCAGCCGCGGCAGGGGCGCCAGCGCGCGGGCGGTCACGACGTCGGCGCAAAGCTCGAGCTGCTCGATGCGGCCGGCATGGACCACGACCGGCGCCTGGGTGACGCGGGCGGCCTCACGCAGGAACTGCGCCTTGCGCCGGTCGCTCTCGACCAGCTGCACGCCCGAGACGCCGAGCAGCGCCAGGACCAGGCCCGGCAGGCCCGCGCCGCTGCCGAGATCGAGCACGGTTCTGGCCGCGCGCGGCACATGGGGCGCGATCTGGCCGCAGTCCAGGATGTGGCGGCGCCACGGGTCGGCGAGCGTGCTGGCGCCGACCAGGTTGACGGCGCGCTGCCAGCGCTGCAGCAGCTCGAGATAGCGGCCAAGGCGGGCAAGTGTTTCACGTGAAACATCGACCCCGGCCGCCGCCAGCGCGCTGGCGCACGCCTCCGGGCTGAGCGGCGGCGCCGCCATGGCTCAGGCGGCCCGCTGCGCGTACCGATACAGGATCGTGAGCGCCGCGGGCGTCATCCCCGGCAGGCGCGCCGCTGCCCCTAGCGTCGCCGGCCGGCTCTCGGCCAGGCGCGCGCGCACCTCGTTGCTCAGCCCCGCGATCGCATCGAGGTCGAGATATTTCGGCAGCAACAGCGCTTCCTCGGCGCGAAACGCCTCGATGTCCGCGACCTGCCGGCCGAGATAGGTCGCATAGTGAGCCTCGATCTCGAGCTGCTCGACCACGTCGGCGCGGATGCCGCCGAGCTCGGGCCAGATCGCGGCCAGGCGCGCGACGGTGACATCCGGCAGACGCAGCAGCTCGAGCCCGTCGCGGATCCGGCCGTCCTGCCGGACCTGCAGGTCGTGCCTTCCGGCTTCGCTCGGACTCAGGCGAAAATCGCGCAATTGCTGCTCAGCCGCGCCGATCGCGGCTTCCTTGGCGGCGAACGCCTGGCCGCGCCGGGCGCCCACCACACCCAGCGCGCGCCCTTTGGCCGTCAGACGCCGATCGGCATTGTCTGCCCGAAGTGTCAGACGATATTCGGCGCGCGAGGTGAACATCCGGTAGGGCTCGCTCACGCCCTGCGTGGTCAGGTCGTCGATCAGCACGCCGATATAGGCATCGGCGCGGTCGAGGCAGAAGCCGTCGCCGCCGGCGGCGCGCAGCGCGGCGTTGATCCCGGCGATCAGGCCTTGCGCCGCGGCCTCCTCATAGCCCGTGGTGCCGTTGATCTGGCCGGCCAGGAACAGCCCCGGCACGCGCCGGGTCTCGAGCGTCGGATCGAGCTCGCGCGGATCGACGTGGTCGTAGGCGATCGCATAGCCCGGCCGCAGCATGGTCGCCCGCTCCAGCCCGGGAATCGTCGCCAGCAGCTGCTGCTGGACCTCCTTCGGCAGCGCGGTCGAGATCCCGTTCGGATAGACGGTGTGGTCGTCGAGGCCCTCGGGCTCCAGAAAGATCTGATGCCGTGGCCGCTCGGCGAAGCGGACCACCTTGTCCTCGATCGAGGGGCAGTAGCGCACCCCGCCGGCATCGATCTGGCCGGCGTACATCGGCGACTGGTGCAGATTCGCCCGGATCAGCGCGTGGCTCGCCGCAGTGGTGGCGGTGATCGCGCAGGCGACCTGCGGGTTGGTGATCGCCGCGGTCATGGTCGAGAACGGCTCGGGCGGCTCGTCGCCCTGTTGCCGGTCGAGGCCAGCCTGATCGATGGTGCGGCCATCGAGCCGGGGCGGCGTGCCGGTCTTCAGCCGGCGCAGCGCGAAGCCTGCGCGCTCCAGGCTCTGCGCCAGCCGGACCGCGGGCGCGTCACCGGCCCGGCCGGCCGGCCAGCGCTCCAGCCCCAGATGGATCTCGCCGCGCAGGAAGGTGCCGGTGGTCAGCACCACCGCGCCTGCGCGCCAGAAGCACCCGTCCGCGGTCACGACGCCGACCGCCCGGCCGGCCTCGAGAATCAGGTCGTCGACCGCGCAGGCCCGAAGCTCGAGATTCGGCTGCTCGGCGAGCAGGTCATGGATCGCTGTGCGGTACAGCGCGCGGTCCGCCTGGGCGCGCGGCCCGCGCACCGCCGGCCCCTTGCTGCGATTGAGTACCCGGAACTGGATGCCGGCGCGATCGATCGCGCGCGCCATGATGCCGTCCAGGGCGTCGATCTCGCGCACCAGATGGCCGCGCCCGAGGCCGCCGATCGCAGGGTTGCAGGACATCGCGCCGACCGTGTCGAGCTTGTGGGTCAGCAGCAGGGTGCGGGCGCCCAGCCGCGCGCTCGCCGCCGCTGCCTCGCAGCCGGCGTGACCGCCGCCGATGATCACGACGTCGTAGCTTGGATCCTGACGTTGCATGGGCGCTGTTGTGGGGACGCAGGGCCGCCCCGTCAATGGGCGCCGCGCGCCGATCCGACGTCTTTGAAAGACGATGCGGGCGCGGAGAGCGAGCCCCGCGCCCGAGATGGCCTGTGGTTCGACTTGCGCTAGAACTGCCAGCGCGCGCGCAGCACGAGCTTGTGGCTGCTGTAGTCCTCACCCAGCGAGCCGGTCTTGGCGACCTCGAGGCGGAGATCCTCTTGCCGCAGATATTGATAGCGCAGGCCGAGCGAGACCGAATCCGACACTGGCAAAGCGAGCCCGGGCTTGCGCGAGCCGAGCAGCCCGTGCACCTCATTGCCGCCGTCGGTTGCCCGGGACGCCTGCGCATCATTGATCGTCCGATGCGTCGCAAGGGCCGCCAGGCGCGCGCGGAGCCCCGGCTGCAGGAAGGCCAACGCCCCCGCCCGCGCGCCGATCTGAAGCTGGACCGTGCCGCTTTCGTCCTGATCGACCGAAGATCCGGCCTGGACGCTGGTCGCAGAGACCAGCAAGAGCAGCGTGGCAACGATCAGAATCCGCAGCATGAGACACGACCTCCGGCCCACGCTCGACGTTTTCGCTGTCTACGCTGCAAGGCTACCCGATCGGCGTTAATCCTTCGCTAAATCATCGGGTCGAGCTAAGGTTAGCTTGGAATAACCAGAATGAAGCCTTCATCTTGAAAGTGTATTGATCTTGCAAGGTGAAATCTTGTTGCTAAGTAAATTACGTATTTTATTTGCCAATACAAAACTCGGCAAAGATCCGATCGAGTAGATCTTCGACTCCGACCCGGCCGGTAATTCGACCGATCGCGCGCACCGCCAGCCGCAGGTCCTCGGCAACCAGGGCGAGCTCGGCATGCGCCGGCAAGGCTGCGATGCGGCCGAGCGCCGCCAGCGCGGCATGCAGGGCCGCCCGGTGCCGGGCGCGGGTCAGCATCGGCGTCTGCCCGAGCGCCATCTGCTCGCTCGCCCGTGCGCGCAAAAGCTCGAGCAGCCGCTCGATGCCCTCGCCGGTCAGGCACGACAGGCGCTCCGCCGGCTGGCCGGCGACGACGAGATCGCCCGGCAGGCGGCCGAGATCGGCCTTGTTGACCACGATCATCGTGCCCTCGTCGAGCAGCGCCAGGGTCTCGGGATCGAGCGCAGGCCAGAGCGCGCCATCGAACAAAGCGAGCCGCAGGTCGGCGTCCGCCGCCCGGTGCCGGGCGCGGCGCACGCCTTCCGCCTCGGCGCCGCCGACCGGCTCGCGCAGGCCCGCGGTATCGAGCAGCGTCACGGGATAGCCGGCGAGGTCGAGATGCACCTCGAGCACATCGCGGGTCGTGCCGGGCTCCGGGGTGACGATCGCGACGTCCCGTTGCGCCAGGCGGTTGATCAGGCTCGATTTGCCGGCATTGGGCGGCCCGACCACGGCGATCGTGAGGCCCTCGCGCAGCCGCTCGCCGCGGCGCGCGTCGTCGACATGGGCCGCCATTTCGGCAGACACGCGCGCAAGGACCGGGCGAATCGCCTCGACCGCGTCGCCCGGCACGTCCTGGTCGGCCGAAAAGTCGATCTCGGCCTCGATGCGGGCGAGCGCGCCGAGCAGCGCCCCGCGCCACTGCTCGTAGAGGCGGCCGAGCTCGCCGTCGAGCTGACGCAGGGCCTGGCGGGCCTGCGCCCGGGTCTCGGCCGCGACCAGATCGGCCAGCCCTTCGGCGGCGGTCAGATCCATCCGGCCGTTCAGGAAGGCGCGCCTGGTGAACTCGCCGGGCTCGGCCGGCCGCAGCCCCGGCAGGCCGGCAAGCGCCAGCAGAAGCTCGCCCAGCACCGCGGGGCCGCCGTGGACGTGCAGCTCCAGCACATCCTCGCCGGTCGCGCTCGCCGGGCCCGGAAACCACAGCACCAGGGCCTGATCGATCGCCTCGCCGCTTGCCGGCTCGCGCAGGCGGCGCAGCGCGGCCCGCCGCGGCGCCGGCAGCGGCCTTTTCGTCAGACGCCGGCAGACATCGGCGCATGCCGGCCCGGACAGGCGGATCACCGCGATCGCGCTCCGGCCCGGCGCGGTCGCAGGCGCGAAGATCGTATCGGCCATGACAGCTCTGCTACAGATCCAGGTGGCTCATGCCTTGCTCGGGGTTGGTCTTTGCGACCGCCGGCCCAGCTTATATAGGAATCCGCCGACCTCGCCGTCGCTTTGCCGGGTCAGGCGAGAGCCCGCGTCTGTCGAACCTCGGGATTTGTCCGCCATGCGCAACCGCCTCGCCGATGCGACCAGCCCCTACCTGCTCCAGCATCAGGACAATCCGGTGCACTGGCAGCCCTGGGACGAGGCGGCGCTCGCCGCCGCCAGGGAGCAGGACAAGCCGATCCTTCTGTCGATCGGCTATGCCGCCTGCCATTGGTGCCACGTGATGGCGCACGAGAGCTTCGAGGATCCCGCGATCGCGGCGCAGATGAACAGCGACTTCGTCAACATCAAGGTCGATCGCGAGGAGCGGCCGGACCTCGATCAGATCTACCAGCATGCCCTGGCCCTGCTCGGCCAGCAGGGCGGCTGGCCGCTCACCATGTTCCTGACCCCCGCCGGCGAGCCGTTCTGGGGTGGCACCTACTTTCCGCCGGAATCGCGCTACGGCCGACCGGGTCTGCCGGAGGTGCTGCAGTCCGTCGGCAAGATCTGGCGCGAGGAGCGGCACAAGGTCGACAGCAACACGACTGCGCTGAAGGACGCGCTCGAGCGGCTGGCCACGCCGGATGCCGGCGGGCCGCTGGCCGAAGGTTTCGCTCTGAACGCCGCCAAGCGGTTGGTCCAGGCGTTCGACACGATCCATGGCGGGCTGAGTGGCGCCCCAAAATTCCCGCAGGCGACGCTGCTCGATTTTCTCTGGCGGCAGGCGCGCGCCAGCAGCGATCCGGGCATGCGCCATGCCGTGGTCCACACACTCACCAATATCTGCCAGGGCGGCATCTACGATCATCTGGGCGGCGGCTTCGCCCGCTATTCGGTCGACGCGCTGTGGCTGGTGCCGCACTTCGAGAAGATGCTCTACGACAATGCCCAGCTGCTGGCGCTGCTGGCAGACGTGTCGGCGGACACGCACAACCCCCTGTTCGCCGCGCGGGCGCGCGAGACGGTCGGCTGGCTCGAGCGCGAGATGCTGGTCGAGGACGCCTTCGCCTCGAGCCTGGATGCCGACAGCGAGGGCGAGGAGGGCAAGTACTACGTCTGGCAGGCGGCCGAGATCGATCGCGCGCTCGGCGCTGACGCCGGCGCCTTCCGCCTTGCCTACGGCGTGACCGACGGCGGCAACTGGGAAGGCAGCACGGTGCTGAACCGGCTGCACCAGCCGAGCCTGCTGGCGCCCGAGCAGGAGGCGGCGCTGCGCGCCAGCGCCGATCGCCTGCTCGCGGTGCGCGCGCAACGGGTGCGGCCCGGCCGCGACGACAAGGTGCTGGCCGATTGGAACGGCCCCATGATCGCGGCGCTCGCCAAGGCCAGCGCGGTGTTCGACGAGCCCGCCTGGCTGCGGCGGGCGGAGCGCGCCTTCGCCTTCATCGTCGATCGCATGCAGCGGAGCGGTCGCCTCGCGCACAGCTGGCGCGCCGGCCGCACCCTCGACCTCGCCTTCCTCGAGGACTATGCGCAGATGGCCGCGGCTGCCCTTACCCTGTTCGAGCACACCGGCCAGAAGGCCTATCGCGAGCAGGCCGAGGCGTGGGTCGGGATTCTCGACGCGGACTATCTGGATCGCGAGCATGGCGGCTACTTCCAGGCGCCGGCGGCGGCCAGCGACCTCGTGGTCCGCCCCAAGAACGCGCAGGACGGGCCGCTGCCGAGCGGCAACGGTCTCTTGGTCTCGGTCTTCGCCAGGCTGTTCTACCTCACCGGCGAGCCCGCCTACCGCCAGCGCGCCGAGCGTCAGATCGCGGCCTTCTCGGGCGAGGCGGCGCGCAATCCGCTCGGCCATGCCGCCCTGTTGAGCGGCGCCCTGCTGCTGGAGCGCCCGGTCCAGGTGGTGCTGATCGGCGAGGCCGAGAGCGCGGATCTTTTGGCCCTTCGCCGCGCCGCGCTGGCGGCCCCGGTACCCGAAGCGGTGGTGCTCCAGGTCGCGCCGGACGCGGCGCTGCCGGCGGGTCATCCGGCGTCCGGCAAGGGCCGGGTCGACGGCCGTGCCACGGCTTATGTCTGCCCGGGGCAGACCTGTCTCGCGCCGGCGGTCGATGCCGTCGAGCTGGCGGCGTCCCTGGCGCTGCTCGGTCTGCGCACAGGCTAGCGAGGTCATCGGACCTTCGCTTTCGGCAGACATGCCGGCAGACGTGATGCGGCGATCTCAAGCCTTGGCGAGCGGGGTGCCGACGCGCTAGGTTGCGCCGCGCGCAGCTTCAGCCGGGAGGAAACAATGGTCGGAATGGTGCGGGTGCATGCGGTCGGCGGTCCCGAGGTGCTGCGGTTCGAGCAGGTCGAGGTCGGCGCGCCCGGCCGAGGCCAGGTCCGCCTTCGGCAGACGGCCGTCGGACTGAACTTCATCGACGTCTACTTCCGCACCGGGCTCTATCCGGCAGCGAGCCTCCCGTTCACGCCCGGACAAGAAGGAGCCGGCGTGGTCGAGGCGGTCGGCGAGGGGGTCACCGAGCTCAAGGTCGGTGACCGGGTTGCCTATGCGGGGCCGATCGGCGCCTACGCGGAGTCGCGCCTGATCCAGGCGGATCGGCTGGTGCGGCTGCCGGATGGCATCAGTGACCGGCAGGCGGCCGCGATGATGCTCAAGGGCATGACCGCGGAATACCTCGTTCGCCGCACGTTTCCGGTCAACGCGGGTCAGACGATCCTGTTCCATGCCGCCGCCGGCGGCGTCGGGCTGATCGCCTGCCAGTGGGCCAAGCATCTCGGCGCCCGCGTGCTCGGCACGGTCGGCAGCGAGGCCAAGGCTGAGCTCGCCCGGGCGCATGGCTGCGACGTGCCGATCCGCTACGATCGCGAGGACGTCGTGGCTCGCGTGCGCGAGCTGACCGACGGCAAAGGCGTGCCGGTGGTCTACGACTCCGTCGGCAAGGACACGTTCGAGAAGTCGCTCGACTGTCTGGCGCCGCGCGGCATGCTGGTGACCTTCGGCCAGTCTTCGGGCAGCATCCCGCCACTCAATCTCGGCGTGCTGAGCCAGAAGGGCTCCTTGTATGTCACGCGCCCGACCTTGGTGACCTATACCGCGGCGCGCGAGGACCTCCTGGCGGCGGCCAAGGCGCTGTTCGATGTCGTGCAGAGCGGCGCGGTCAGGATCGAGATCAATCAGACCTTCGCGCTGCGCGATGCCGCCGAGGCGCACCGCGCGCTCGAAGGCCGCAAGACCACCGGCTCCACCCTGCTCCTGCCCTGATCGCCGCGCCAGGGACCGCAGATGAGCGAAGCGACCGACCTGGGACCCGCCGCGCCACGATCGCCGGCCAGGGCGCACGGCCGCCGCGGCCGCCCGTCCAAGGCGCGCGGCCGGCCCAACTCGTCCGACCTCGCCAGCGCCCGCTGGACGGTGCGCGGCGTGCCGCCGCCGGTGCGCGACATGGCCCTGCGCGCGGCGGATGCGCGCGGCATGACGGTCGGCGACTGGGTCGCCGAGGCGATCGTGACCTTCGCCCGCGCCGCCGACAAGGCGGACGGCAACCGGCTGCCGGCGCGCGAGCCGCCGCCCGACCTCACCAGGATGCTGCAGGGCATCGAGGATCGGCTGCGCCGGCTCGAGCAGCGACAACAGGTCGGTTTTTTCGGCAGACTGTTCGGCAGACGCGCCTGACGGCGCAAGCTGTATCAAGCCTAGGAGTTCATCGAATCCCAGAACTCGGCGTTGGACCTGGCAAGCCGCATCTTCTCGCTCAGGAACTCGATCGCGTCGATCGTGCCCATGGGCGAGAGAATCCGTCGCAGCACCCACATCCGTGACAACGTCGCCCGGTCGACCAGCAGCTCTTCCTTCCGGGTGCCGGACTTGTTGATGTCGATCGCCGGGTACACGCGCTTGTCGGCGAGGCGGCGATCGAGCTGGATCTCGGAATTGCCGGTGCCCTTGAACTCCTCGAAGATCACCTCGTCCATGCGGGATCCGGTGTCGATCAGCGCGGTTGCGATGATCGTCAGGCTGCCGCCTTCCTCGATGTTGCGCGCGGCGCCGAAGAAACGCTTGGGCCGCTGCAGGGCATTGGCGTCGACGCCGCCGGTCAGCACCTTGCCCGATGACGGCACCACCGTGTTGTAGGCGCGCGCAAGGCGCGTGATCGAATCCAGCAGGATCACCACGTCGCGGCCGTGCTCGACCAGGCGCTTGGCCTTCTCGATGACCATCTCCGCGACCTGGACGTGGCGGGTCGCAGGCTCGTCGAAGGTCGAGCTCACCACCTCGCCCTTGACCGAGCGCTGCATGTCCGTGACCTCCTCGGGCCGCTCGTCGATCAGCAGCACGATCAGGTACACTTCCGGATGGTTCGCGACGATGCTGTGGGCGATGTTCTGCATCAGCATCGTCTTGCCGGTGCGCGGCTGGGCGACGATCAGGGCGCGCTGCCCCTTGCCGAGCGGCGCCACGATGTCGATCACGCGACAGCTGATGTCCTTGTCGCGCGAGTCGACGACCTCGAGGCTCAGCTTCTCGGTCGGGTAGTACGGCGTCAGGTTGTCGAAGTGGACGCGATGGCGGGCGCGATCCTGCGGGTCGAAGTTGACGGTGTTGATCCGCAGCAGCGCGAAGTAGCGCTCGCCCTCCTTGGGCGCCCGCACCTCGCCGTCGACCACGTCGCCGGTGCGCAGCCCGAAGCGGCGGATCTGGCTCGGCGACACGTAGATGTCGTCGGGCCCGGCCACGTAGTTGACGTCCGGCGTGCGCAGAAAGCCGAAGCCGTCCTGCAGGATCTCGAGCACGCCCTCGCCATAGATCGGCACGCCGCTCTCGGCCAGACGCTTGAGCGTCGCAAATACCAGATCCGGCTTGCGCAGCATGCTCGCGTTTTCGATCCCGAGCTCCTCGGCATAGGCGAGCAGCTCGGCCGGCGAGCGGCGCTTGAGCTCGGACAGGTTCATGTAGCCGGAGACGCCCTCCGGCAGCGCCGGTGGCGGTTCGCCAGGCACGCTCGGCGGCGGCAGTTGCGGCTCCAGGGCGACATCCGAGCCGTGCATCAGCTCGGTCTCGCCGATATGGCCGAGATCGTCCGCCGGAGCACGTTCGCTTCGAACGCGGGGCCGCCGTCTGCGACTTGTTGGAGCGGTGATAATGGGATCAGAACTACGCGAAGGGGACACGGAACGGACCTCGCTTTAGCGAATTCACCCAGGGCTGTCAAACGCAAAACCTGCAGCGCGGCTGCCGGCTTTGCGGCCGGTCGGAACGCAGCGCCGCGCGGGCTAGAAAGGCTGGAACACGACCACGAGCACGATCGCGACGAACAGCAGCGTCGGCAGCTCATTGAGCCAGCGAAAGAAGCGCTCGCTCGCCGGCCGCAGGTCGCCGGCAAAGGCCTTCACGTTACGCGCGAGCGCGCCGTGCACGGCCGCCAGCCCGACCACCAGCAGGGTCTTGAGGTGCAGCCAGCCGGCCGACCACTGGCCCTGCACGAAGCCGAGCGCGACACCGAACGCGATCGCGGCGATCATGGCCGGCGTCGTGATGCCGCGCAAAAGCCTGCGCTCCATCACCTTGTACTTCTCGGACGCCTCCGAGCCGACCGCGACCTGGCTGTGGTAGACGAACAGCCTCGGCAGGTACCAGAGGCCGGCCATCCAGGCGGTAAACGCCATGATGTGCAGCGCCTTCAGCCACAAGGCCAGATCGGTCATGCCGCCGCGCGCGTCGCATTGGCCGCAGCATCGGCCGGAAGGCAGGGACAACGCTGGAAGCGCGCCGGGCACAGACGGCCAAGGTCAGCCCCACAAAGCGCCTGCGGCACGTCCGCCTGGGCTGGGCTCAGATGGCGGCGCACGAGCGTCGCGAGCGCCTCGATGAACTCCGGCCGCGCACTCAGCGTCGGCACCCGGACATAGATAGGAACGCCGCTTCGCCTCGCCAAGGCAGCGTACTCGTCATCCATCTCGACCAGGGTCTCGATGTGCTCGGAGACGAACGCGATCGGACACACCACCAGCGGCACGCCGTCCGCGCCGGCGCGCTCGACCTCCTGCTCGGTGAATGGCCCGATCCAGGTCTGTGGCCCGACCCGGCTCTGGTAGCAGATCCGCCACTCGAGATCCGCGATCTCGAGCGACTCGGCGACGGCCGCACAGGTCTGCTCGACCTGCCACTGGTAGGGATCACCCTTCCTGATGAACGCCTCGGGCAGACCATGCGCCGAGAATAAGAGGCGCGGCTTGCCCGACGCCGCGGCTTTCGGCCAGGCCTCGCGGATCAGCGCGGCGTGCGCCTGAACGAAGCCGGGCTCGAGCGGATAGCAGCAGACCGTCCGGGTCGGGACGTCGAGCCCGTCGGCGCTTGCCGCCTGGCGCCAGGCTTCGAGCGACGAGCCCGTGGTTGCAGCCGAGTAGTGGGGATAGAGCGGCAGCAGCAGGATGCGGTCGGGCCGCCAGGCCACCACCTCGGCGACCGTCGCCTCGCTCAAGGGATGCCAGTAGCGCATCGCCATGAAGCAGCGGACCTCGCCGAGATCGGCGAGCGCCACCTCGAGCGCCTGCATCTGCGCCGAGGTCTCTTCGAGCAGCGGCGTCTTGCCGCCCATCAGGGCATAGTTGGCCTGGACGGCCTTCTCGCGCTTCGCCGTGATCAGCTTCGCGAACAGCCAGCGGAACGGGGCTGCCATCTCGGTGATCGCGGGATCGTAGAACAGGTTGAACAGGAACGGCTTGACCGACTCCAGCCGGTCCGGCCCCCCGAGATTGAACAGAACGATCGCCGTCCTCGCCATCACCATCCCCTGCTGTCGGCTTGGCGCATGCGCCGCCTGGCGCCGGCAGTCATGCCCGCTCCGGCGCGAGCGACTTGATGAAGTCGATCAGTGCTGCGACCGAAGCGGGATCGGTCTCGGGCAGCACGCCGTGGCCAAGATTGAAGACGAAGTGCCTGCCGGCAAGGGCTGCGACGATTCGCTCCGCCTCCGCCAGCATCGTCCGACCGCCGACCAGGAGTGCTACCGGATCGAGGTTGCCCTGCAGGCAGACGCCCGGCAGAGCATGGCGCGCCCAGTCCAGAGGCACGCCCGTGTCCAGCCCCAATCCGTCAGCCGCCACCGCCGCCTGATAGGCCGGGTAAAGGGCCCCGGCGCCGCGCGGAAACGCGATCACCGGCACATCGGGCCGTGCCGCCTTCAGCGCCGCGACAATCCGGGCAGCAGGCTGCTGGCACCAGCGCACGAACTCGGGCTCGGGCAGCACGCCCGCCCAGCTGTCGAACAGCTGCACGACCTGCGCACCCGCCTCGATCTGCGCCAGTAGATGCGCTGTGGTCGCCTCGGTCAGAAGCTCGATCAGGCCGCCGAACAGCGCCGGCTCCCGCTGTGCGAGCGTGCGGGCCTGCGCAAATTCCTTCGAGGTCTCGCCCTCGACCATGTAGGCCGCGACCGTCCAGGGCGCGCCGGCGAAGCCGATCAGCGCGGTGTTCTCCGGCAGACGCTCGCGCAGCTGGCGGACTGCCGCATAGACGGGCGCCAGACGCTCCTGCAGTTCCGCCAACCGGAGGCGCACCAGGTCGGGCTTGGTTCGAACGGGCGCAAGCCGTGGCCCTGAACCTTCCTCGAACCGCACGCCGCAGCCGAGGGCATCGGGCACCACCAGGATGTCGGAAAAGAGAATGGCCGCATCCAGGCCGAACCGCCGGACTGGCTGCAACGCGATCTCGACCGCAAGCTCGGGCGTATAGCAAAGCTCGAGAAAGCTTGCTGCCGCCTCCCGCAGCGCACGGTACTCCGGCAGATAGCGGCCGGCCTGGCGCATCAGCCAGATCGGCGGTCGCGCCGCTGTTTGCCCTGCGAGGACAGCGACCAGCAGAGGCCGGCTCGCGCCGGCAGACGACTCACCGCGGAATGCCCGCAAGACTGCTCCTTTCCATCCTTACCCTTTCCTAATCTTATTTGGAGAAAAGATGTAGCTGGGGCTGCTGCCGGGATAGCGGGGATTCCTAGCTGTCCCCACGATTCGGCGGACAGCTCGATCTGTCGAGAGTGTTCGCCAAGCTCTGGGGATAAATCCGTGCAGATCGGGATCGGGCCCAGCCGGATGCTTGCTTGTGAGACAGCTGGAAAACGGCAGCATTCGATTCGGGCGAATCGTCGTCCTCCGATCATCCCGGCGCTGTCGACCCGCCATCCCCAGGGGCCTAATGATTGGAGCGCTGCACGGGCTTTCGGGTATAGATACAGGCGGCGCGCGGACGTCCCCAGATCATCAACAGCGCGCTCCTGGAGGCCGGCTGTGCGCCTGCATCTCCATCTGGTCTCGGATTCCACCGGCGAGACCGTGATCACGGTCGCGCGGGCCGGAGTGTCGCAGTTCGACGGGGTGATCCCGGTCGAGCACGTCTGGTCGTTCGTGCGCAACCGCGCCCAGGTCGACCAGGTGCTCACCATGGTCAAGGCACTACCCGGCGTCGTGATCTTCACTCTGGTCTCACCGGATCTGCGGCAGGCGCTGCAGGAAGGCTGCCGGCAGCTGAACACGCCCTGCGTGCCGATCCTGGATGGCGTGTTCGACGCGCTCTCGAGCCTGCTCGGAGCCGAAAGCCGCCCGCAGATCGGCCGGCAGCACGCCATGGATGCCGGCTACTTTTCGCGCATCGACGCGATGAACTTCATGCTGCACCACGATGATGGCCAGGCGGTGCAGGATCTCAACCAGGCCGACCTGGTCCTGGTCGGCGTGTCGCGCACCTCGAAGACGCCGCTCTCGGTTTATCTCGCCAATCGCGGCATCAAGGTCGCCAATGTGCCTGTAGTGCCCAATTGTCCCCTGCCGCCCGAGCTCGAGGGGCTGACCCGTCCTCTGGTGGTCGGGCTGACGATCAACCCCGAGCCGCTGGTCCAGATCCGCATGAGCAGGCTGCGGCAGCTGCGCGCCGAGCAGGCGCGGACGCCCCCGCGCTTCGATGGCGACTACGCCGAGTTGGAGAAGGTGCGCGAGGAGCTGCTCTATGCGCGCCGCCTGTTCGCCCGCCACGGCTGGCCGGTGATCGACGTCACGCGGCGCTCCGTCGAGGAGAGCGCCGCGGCCCTGCTGCAGCTGCTTCGGGCACGCGACGAGGCTGCCCAGGGCGCCACTTCCGAACCACGTGAGGCACCATGATCGGAAGCTATTCGAGCTTCGGAACGCGCCGACGGCGCGGGCGCCGGCAGGGATCCTGGACCGCGTTCCGGTTCCTGCTGGGGGTCGCCGCGGTGGCGATCGTCGGCGGCTACGGCTATCAGGTCGGCGTCTCGGCCAGCCAGGCCTCGACCGACAAGCTCGAGGCCGACCTGCAGCGCTTTCAGGAAGACAATCTCGGCCTGCGCGACCAGCTGGCACAGGCGGCGCGCGACGCCGGCAAGGCCCAGACCGCGCTCGAGGAGCTGCAGCGGCGCTACGCCGCCGAGGTGCCGGACGGCCAGCTCGCGGCGCTGCTCGAGCAGATCGAGGGACAGCTGCATGCCGGCGTCGACGGCGAGCGCCTGGCCTTCCTGATCGATGCCGCGGGCCAGGATCCGGCCTGCGCCGAGGCACCGGTCACCAAGCGCTTCCGGCCGCACACGCCGCTCTCGGTCGATCCGGTCAGCGCGGTCCGGTTCGATGACCGGATCACCGTGACCGCGAGCGCGGAATCGGCGCTCGACGCCAATGGCCAGCGCGAAGCCTGGTACGACCCGGCCAAGCCGGTGCAGATCCAGTTCCGCACCCTCGATGGCCGCGAGCTGATGATCGAGGGCCCCCTGCCGCTGGCTCACCGCATGCTGGTGGACGGGCGGGAGTACCGCTTCAGCGCGATGGCGGGACCCACCTCGTTCCTCGAGGTCACCGGCCAGGCCTGCTCGTTCCCCTAGGGCCTGACCGGTCCGCCTGGTTTGGCCTTCGTCGCCCGCACCTATTCGGCCGCGGTCTGATACGCCTCGAGCGGCGGACAGCTGCAGACCACGTGGCGGTCGCCGTAGACGTTGTCCACCCGGCCGACCGGGGGCCAGTACTTGTCCTCGCGCACCGCCTGCTGCGGGAAGAACGCCTGCTCCTTGCTATAAGGATACCGCCAGTCGCCGACCAGCAGGTCCGCGGTGTGGGGGGCGTTGCGCAACGGGCTGTCCTGGGCGTCCACCTCGCCGCGCTCGACCGCCCGAATCTCGTCGCGGATCGCGATCATGGCATCGCAGAACCGGTCAAGCTCGGTCTGGGCCTCGCTCTCGGTCGGCTCGATCATCAGCGTTTCGGGCACCGGCCACGACATGGTCGGCGCATGGATGCCGTAGTCGACCAGCCGCTTGGCGACGTCCTCGACCGTGATCCCGCATGACTGCTTGATGGCGCGCAGGTCGATGATGCACTCGTGGGCAACCCAGCCGCCCCGCGCGCTGTAGACGATCGGATAATGCGGCGCCAGCCGCCTCGCGACGTAGTTGGCGTTCAGGATCGCGACCTTGGTCGCGCGCAACAGACCCGGCCCGCCCATCATCGCGATATAGGCAAAAGAGATCGGCAGGATCGAGGCCGAGCCCCAGGGCGCCGCCGACACCTGCCCGATCGTCGAGCCGTCCGCCGCGGGATTGACGCCCGGCACCACGACGTGATCCGGCAGGTAGGCTGCCAGGTGGCGCTTGACCCCGATCGGCCCCATGCCAGGGCCGCCGCCGCCATGTGGAATGCAGAAGGTCTTGTGGAGGTTGAGATGGCCGACGTCGGCGCCGATCTCCGCCGGCCGGCAGATCCCGACCAGCGCGTTCAGATTGGCGCCGTCCAGGTAGACCTGGCCGCCGTGGTCGTGGACCACCTGGCAGAGCTCGCGGACCTTGGGCTCGAACACGCCATGGGTCGAGGGATAGGTGATCATCAGCGCGGCGAGCCTGTCCCGGTGCGCCGCCGCCTTGGCGCGCAGGTCCTCGAGGTCGACATTGCCGTGCCGGTCGCAGCCGACCACGACGACCGAGAACCCGGCCATGGTCGCGCTGGCCGGGTTGGTGCCGTGCGCCGAGGATGGGATCAGGCACACGTCGCGATGCCCTTCGCCACGGCTCTCATGGTATCTGCGGATCACCAGGAGGCCGGCGTACTCGCCCTGGCTGCCCGCGTTCGGCTGCAGCGAGATGGCATCGAAGCCGGTGATCTCGGCAAGCCAGGCCTCGAGCTCCCTGAACAGCTGGCGATAGCCCTGCGCCTGATCGCGCGGCGCGAACGGATGCAGCGCGCCGAACCCCGGCCAGGTGATCGGGATCATCTCGGTCGCGGCGTTCAGCTTCATGGTGCACGAGCCGAGCGGGATCATGGTGCGATCCAGCGCCAGGTCCTTGGCCTGCAGACGGCGCAGGTAGCGCATCAGCTCCGTCTCGCTGCGGTAGCGATTGAAGATCGGATGGCGCAGGAAATCGCTGGTCCGGCGCAACGCCGCCGGCAGGCATTCCTCGACCTCGCCGTCCAGCCGCTCGACCAGGCCATTCGGCTCCGCACCGAACGCCTGCCAGACCTGTTCGATGTCGTGCCGGCTGGTCGTATCGTCCAGCGCGATACCGAGATGATCGGGATCCACGACGCGCAGGTTGATGCCGCGCTTGCGCGCTTGTTCGGCGATCGCGTCCGCCCTGCCGGGAACGCGCACGGTGATCGTGTCGAAGAATGCGGGCGTGGTGATCTCGATCCCGGCGCCGCGCAGTCCCAGGGCCAGAATCTGGCCGAGCCGATGAACCCGGGCTGCGATCCTGCGGATGCCCTCTGGCCCGTGCCAGGCGGCGTAGAGGCCTGCGATCACCGCGAGCAGGACCTGGGCGGTACAGATGTTGCTCGTGGCCTTCTCGCGCCGGATGTGCTGCTCGCGGGTCTGCAGGGCCATGCGCAGCGCGGGCCGGCCGCGGCTGTCGACCGACACGCCGATCAGACGGCCCGGCATCAGCCGCTTGTACGCGTCACGCGTGGCGAAGAACGCCGCATGCGGGCCGCCATAGCCCATCGGCACGCCGAACCGCTGCGCGCTGCCGATCGCGATGTCGGCGCCAAGCTCGCCAGGCGGCGTCAGCAAGGCGAGGCTCAACAGGTCACAGGCCATGACCGCGAGCGCGCCTTGCGCCTGCAGCCTCGCGATGGCATCGCGGTAGTCGCGCACGGCGCCGCTCGAGCCGGGATAGTGGAGCAGGGCCCCGAACACTTCTGCGCCATCGAGATCCTGCAGCGGATCGCCCACCACGACCTCGAAGCCGAACGCGCCCGCGCGCGTACGAATCACGGCGAGCGTCTGCGGATGACAGTCCGCGTCGACGAAGAAGGCGTTTGCCTGCGACCTGCCCGCGCGCTTGGCCATCGCCATCGCCTCGGCGGCGGCGGTCGCCTCGTCGAGCAGGGACGCGTTGGCGAGTTCCAGGCCGGTCAGGTCCTCGACCATCTGCTGGAAATTGAGCAGGGCCTCGAGCCGGCCCTGGCTGACCTCGGCCTGATAGGGCGTGTAGGCGGTGTACCAGCCCGGGTTCTCGAGGACGTTGCGCAGGATCACCGAAGGCGTGAACGTGCCGTAGTAGCCCATGCCGATCATCGAGGTCAGCACGCGGTTGCGCTTCGCCAGCGCGCTCAACCTGGCCAGGGCCTGGCTCTCCCTGATCGCCGGCGGCAGCTCCAGCGGCCGATCGGTGCGGATCGCATCAGGCGCGGTCCGGTCGATCAGCTCATCGAGCGAGTCGACGCCGACCACCTCGAGCATCGCCGCGATCTCGGCCTCGTCGGGCCCGATATGCCGGCCGACGAAGGCGGGCGCTTCCAGCTCGGCCAACGAACGCGTCGTCATGGTTGCTTTCCTTGCGACCGGTTTGCTGCGCTCAGCTCTGGCTCTCGACGAAGGCGCGGTAGGCTGCTGCGTCCATCAGGGCGTCGAGCTCGGCAGAGTTGGCGATCTTGAGCTTGCAGAACCAGCCAGCACCCTCGGCGTCGCCATTGACCAGCGCCGGGTCTTCGGTCAGGGCGGCGTTCACCTCGACCACCTCGCCGCTGATCGGGGCATAGACGTCGCTTGCCGCCTTGACGCTCTCGACCACCGCCATGGCGGCGTTCCGGCCGACCGTGCGGCCGACCTCGGGCAGCTCGACGAACACCACGTCGCCGAGCTGCTCCTGGGCATGGTTGGAGATGCCGACGGTCGCCACCTGGCCGTCGACGCGGACCCATTCGTGCTCCTTGGTGTAGCGGATGTCGGACATGGCGGCTCCATCAGCGCGGCTCGATCAGCGCGCATAGCGGTGGGGGACGAAGGGCGTCGCGACGACATGGGCCGGGTGCGGCTTGTCGCGGACGATGAGGACGAGCGGTGTGTCGGGCTCGGCATGCGCGCTCGCCACATAGCCCATGGCGATCGGGCCGCCGACGGTCGGGCCGAACCCGCCGCTGGTCACGAAACCGATCGGGCGGCCGGCCGTGTCCTGGATCTCCGCGTGCTCGCGCGCGGGCGCGCGGCCGTCCGGCCGGATGCCGACGAGCTTGCGCGCCGGACCTTCGCGCAGCTGGCGCAGGATCGCCTCGGCGCCTGGGAAGCCGCCCTCCTCGCGCCGGCGCTTGGCGATCGTCCAGGCGAGCCCGGCCTCGACCGGGCTGATCTCAGGCGTCAGCTCGTGGCCGTACAGGCAAAGGCCGGCCTCGAGCCGCAGGGAGTCGCGCGCGCCGAGGCCCGCCG
>Ga0081538_10002066_pt1 | contig 20031 bp, 16 predicted proteins | sample TabmetS5T2R1_FD_71022 | JGI IMG/M metagenome (GOLD analysis project Ga0081538, IMG submission 71022) | Tabebuia heterophylla rhizosphere microbial communities from the University of Puerto Rico - S5T2R1 | ecosystem: Host-associated > Plants > Roots > Rhizosphere ...
CACCTGCAACGCCTTGCGGTCCTCGGACGGGATCGGGCCGATGACCTTGCCGGTGACGTCCCGCACGCCGGCGAAGCGCCTGGCGTCGGCGGCGGCCTTGGCCTGGTCGGCCTCGGTGATGGTGCCGTCGGCGCGCTCGTAGACGACCAGCGCCGGGAAGACGTCGCTGGGCGTGAACCGCTTGGCCAGCTCGACGACCTGGGTGGACTCGGCGTTCTTCGGCAGCCAGGCGGAGGAGTCGTTCTGCTGGGCGCTGTTCAGCTTCGCGGCGTACTGGCCCGCGAACCCGAACACCACGACCCAGAACGCGAGGACCAACCACTTGGTCCGGCGCCCACCCGGTATGCCTGCCAACCTCCGCACTCCGCCCATGAGACCCCCAGCCTTCGACACTCCGCAGCGCGGTCACGATATATCGCGAGTGTGACCGCGTCAAGATATATCGCGTCAGCGCAGGCCGGTGCTTGCCCCGCCGGCCCCTGTAGCAGAGTTCCACAGGGGTGGGACAGCGCGCATCGTGCGTGCTTGGGCCGCTGCGCGGCGCGGCTAGCCGGGCTCGCGCACCTCGATGGCGCCGTCCCGCACGCGGGTCTGGTAGCAGGGCTGCGGCGCGGTCGCGGGGCCTTGCAGGATGGCGCCGTCCTCGAGGCGGAAGGTGCTCAGGTGCCAGGGGCACCGGACGCTCCCGTCGGCGACCCGGCCCTCGTGCAGCGGGCCGCCGCGGTGGCTGCACCGGTTGGCCAGCGCCAGGACCCGGCCCTGGTGGCGGTACAGCAGGATGTCGGTCCCGCCGGCGCGGACCTGCCGCGGCTCGGCCTCGGGCAGCTCCCGCTCCTCCAGCACCGGCGTCCAGTCCTCGATCCGGCCCCGGAACACCGTCTGGTCGACCCCCACGCCCTTGCGGTAGGCCAGGTGCCCGCCGATGAACCCGGCGCCGGTGACCACGGCGGCGCCGAGCATGGCCAGCCGCACGCCCACCTCGCGGCGGCCGTTGCGCCGCGCGAGCCAGGAGCCGCTGTACAGGGCGAGCGCGGTGACGTTCCCGAGCGCATGGGCCGTCCCCAGGCTCCGCTCGCGCTCGTCCTCCACGTCGGCCAGGTCCGAGAGCCCCGTCGCGGCGGTCGGCACCGCCGCCAGCACGCCCACCCCGACCAGGGCGTCGGCTCCCCGGCTCGCCCGCCCGCCGCCCACGAGGTCCAGGACCAGGGCGCTGGACCACGCCCCGATCGGCACGTCGGTGAGCACCGGGTGCACGGGGTGGCCCAGCCAGGTGCCGGCCAGCAGGTCCTTGGCCCGGCCGGGCCGGACCACGCTGTCGACCACCTGGCGGAGCGTCCTGCCGAGCTTGTCCAGGAACCCGGCCCGCTCGATGCCTGCGATCAGCGACTCCGTCCACATGGCCCGCTCCCTCCGGTCAAGGTTTGCGTCCGTGGCTACCCACTGTCGTGCCGCCCGTCCCATCCCGGGCGGCATTGACAGCGAGCGTCGGGACGGTCGACGCTCTATGCATGCGTCCTGACGAGAAATGACGGGCCAGGAGGCCAGCGAGCAGTTCCGGCTGCTGGTGGCCGCGGTCAAGGACTACGCGATCTTCCTGCTCGATCCCGAGGGCCGGGTGATGAGCTGGAACGCGGGCGCCGAGCGGATCAAGGGGTACCGGGCCGACGAGATCCTCGGTGAGTCGTTCACCCGCTTCTACCCGCCGAGGGACGTGGAGGCCGGCGTGCCCGCCAGGGCCCTGGCGCGGGCGAGCGAGCACGGCCGGTTCGTGGCCTACGGCTGGCGCGTGCGCAAGGACGGCAGCCGCTTCTACGCGCATGTGACGATCACCGCCCTCCGCGACGCCGGCGGCAGGCTGTGGGGGTTCGCCAAGGTCACCCAGGACTACACCGAGGAGCTCGCCCGGCAGCAGGAGCTGGCCGAGTCCGAGGAGCGGTTCCGCACCACGGTGGAGCACCTGCTGGATCCGCTGGCGCTGCTGTCGGCGGTGCGGGACGCCGAGGGCAAGGTGGTCGACTTCCGCTACGAGTACGTCAACCCCGCCCACGCCGAGCTGGCGCCGATCAGCGGCGAGGACGTGGTCGGTGGCCGGCTGCTCGAGGTGCACCCCGAGGCGGTGTCCAGCGGCCTGTTCGACGCCTACCGGAAGGTCGTGGAGACGGGCGAGCCCATCCTGTGGGATGCGTTCGGCCACCAGGGCACCCTCGCCGGCCGGCCGGGCGAGCGGGTGCTCGACATCCGGGTGGCCAAGCTGGACGACGGCGTGCTGGTCACCTGGCGCGACGTGACCGAGCGGCTGCGCACCCAGCAGCAGCTGGTCGAGGTGCGCGCCCAGGCAGAGGTGTCCCACCGGCTCCAGGCGAGCCTGCTGCCCTCGGTCGCCGTGCACGACCCCGCGGTCGAGCTGCTCGCCCGCTACCAGCCCGGCGGGCAACGCGCGCTGCTCGGCGCCGACTTCTACGACGCGCTCGAGCTGGCCGACGGCACCATCGCCACCCTGGTCGGCGACGTCGCCGGGCACGGCCCGGACGAGGCCGGGGTGGCGGTGGCGCTGCGGGTCGCCTGGCGGACGATGGTGCTGACCGGGCACGGCCCGGCCGAGCTGCTCGCCAGCCTGGACCGGGTGCTGCTGCGCGAGCGGCGCACCGAGGAGCTGTTCGCCACCGTCGCCTGCGCGTGGGTCGGTCCCGACCGGCGCCAGCTCACGGTCGCCCTGGCCGGCCACCCACCGCCGCTGCTGGTGGAGGCCGGCCGGGTCCGCGTCCTGGAGGTCCCCCACGGCCCGGCGCTCGGCATCGTGGCGGACGGCGACGAGCCGTGGCCGGCGAGCACCCTGACACTGGAGCGGCCGTGGCTGCTGCTGAGCTACACCGACGGCCTGGTCGAGGGCCGCGTCGGAGCCGGCGCGGCCGAGCGGTTCGGGATCGAGCGCCTGGTGGACACCGTCACGGCGCTCGCGGACCGGTACCCGTGGCCCGCGGAGCTGCTGGACCGGCTGCTCGCCACGGTGCAGGAGGCGAACGGCGGCCAGCTCTCCGACGACGTGGCGATCGTCTGCCTGGCGGTCCGGCGCTAGGTCGCGGTGGCCTTTGCCGGTACCCCATGGCAGCATCCGGCGCGTGGCGGGCTCTGGGGATGGGCACGTGTCGACGACGGGGCGGGGCACGACGCTGCCCGCCGCCTCCCATCGCCGGCAGATGGGCGTCTACTACACCCCCACGTCGACGGCCGACTACATGGCGGACTGGCTGCTCCGCGGGGAGGCCGACCAGGTCCTCGAGCCCTCCTTCGGCGACGGCGTCTTCCTCGCCGCGGTGGCGCGGGCCGCCCAGCGCCGCGGCCTGGACGCGGTCCGAATCCGGGGGGTGGAGATCGACGCCGGCGCGCTCGGCCGGACGGTCTCCGCGCGACTGGTGCGGCGGGACGACGCGATCCTGAGCAACTTCCTGGACGTCGAGCCGTTCCCGGCCGATTGCGTGATCGGGAACCCGCCCTACGTGCGGATCCGCCACCTCCAGGACGACCGCGGTCGCCGCCGGGCCCTGGAGGTCGCCGACCGCCTCCTGCCGAAGGGGATGGACCCCAGCGGCAGCATCTGGATGCCCTTCGTCCTGCACGCGACGCAGTTCCTGCGCATCGGTGGACGGATGGCCGTGGTGCTGCCGTACGACGTGACCTACGTGAGGTACGCGCGGCCGCTGTGGGAGTTCCTGGGCCAGCGGTTCTCTTCGCTGCGGATCGTCAGGGTCTACCAGCGGCTGTTCCCCGGCATCCTCCAGGACGTGGTGCTGCTGTTCGCGGACGGTCACGGCGGCCACACCACGACCGTGGAGTTCGAGGCGTACTCCCGCGTGCAGGATCTGCTCTCCGGCCGCCCCGACACGACCAGCGCCATCTCCATCCCCGGGATCGTGCGAGGGGACCGCGAGTTCGTCGAGGCGCTGCTGCCCAAGGACCTGCGAGCGCTCCTGCGCGAGCGGCTCCGCGACCTCACCCAGCCGGCGCACAGCGTCGTCAAGTTCAACATCGGCTACGTGACCGGCGACAAGCGGTTCTTCCATCCCGACGACCGGACGGTGCTGGACTACCGCCTGCCGGCCGGCAGCCTGGTCAGCGCGCTGGCCTCCTCCCGCGCCCTGCGCGGCACCGGCCTGTACACGTCCTCGGTCGGGGCCAGGGAATCGCTGTTCCTGCCGCCGGCGGCGCCAAGCCGGCTCGGCTCCGGTGAGCGGCGCTACATTCGGGCCGGTGAGGAGGCGGGCGTCGACCGGCGGTTCAAGTGCCGTGTGCGGGACCCCTGGTACGTGGTCCCCGGCGTCAAGGTCCCGGACCTGGTCCTGTCCGTGTTCAGCTCTGTCCCTCTGCTGCTGGTCAACGACGCCGGCACGTGCGCGTCCAACAGCCTGCTCTGCGGCTACCTCCGTGACGGGGTCGACGCCGCCGGGGTCGCCGCCGGCTGGTACACCTCCCTGACGCTGCTGGAGTGCGAGCTGCGGATCCACTCCCTCGGCGGGGGCGTGCTGATCATCATCCCGGGCGAGGCGGACAAGGTGCGGCTGCCCTCCAGCACCGGCACGGCCCACCTCGCCGAGGTGGACGACCTGCTGCGGGCCGGCGAGGTCGCCGGCGCGTACGCCGTGGGGGACCGGCACGTGCTCCGGTCCGAGGTGGGCCTGTCCGAGGCGGAGGTCGAGCTGCTCCGCGAGGGCGTCAACCGGCTCAGACGCTGGCGGGAGCGGGCCCCGGAGGCCCCATGGTGAGGGTGGCCGACCGCTCACATCCGGTCAGGCGGTGACCACCACGCGACCGTCCATGCCCGCGTGCACGGTACACGTATAGCGGTACTCGCCCGGCCGATCGAACCGGTGGGCCCAGGTGCCGCTGGTCTGGTTCTTGGAGGCGAAGCCGTCGCCCGTCACGTTGTGGGGGATGGCCTCGTCCGCGAAGCGCCAGGTGACCTCGGTGCCGGCCGCCACCTGGATGGCCGGCGGCTGGAAGCGGAGACGTTTGGCGACCACCTCGGTGACGCCGCTGACCGGGGTCGCGTCGGCTCCCCGGTCGGCCTGGCAGGCCGCCGCGAGCGTGACCACGAGCGCCAGCAGGCCGGCCGCGACGATGCTCGGACGCGGTGGCACCCGATCAGCAGGTGAGGTGGAGGGCTGCCGCGGTGCGTGCCGGGTCGAGCTCCCCGAACCGGCGCACGGCCTGGCCGGTGGGCAGCGCCTCCACGGTCATGCCCCGCTCCTCGAGTCGGCGAAGCGTATCGGGATCGGGCCGCATGCGGCCGTCGGCGCCGGTACCCACGACCAGGTGGGAGGGGAGCTCGTCCAGGACCTCGTCGAGGTCGTCGAGGACGAGCGCGTGGCCGTCCTGGCGCCACCAGTTCCGCACCACCCGGTCCGGCAGGATGATGAGGTCCCTGGTCTCCTGGCGTCCGTCGACGACGATCCGCCCGAACTCGTAGTGGTCGATCCGCGCCATCCGGTCGCTCCCAACGGGTAGGTTCACCGCATGGACGAGGGTACCCCGCGGCTGCTGCTGGAGGGTCGTCCGGGGATCGGCAAGACCACCGTGGCGCGGCGCCTGCTGGACCTGCTGCGGGAGGCGGGCGTGCCGGTCAGGGGCTTCATCACCAGGGAGCTGCGGACCGGCGGGCAGCGGGAGGGCTTCATCGTCCAGACCGCGTCCGGGGTCGAGGAGGTCCTCGCCCACGTCGGCCTGCCCGGCCCGCCTCGGGTGGGCAGATACGGCGTGGACCTGGCGGCCTTCGAGCGCGTCGCCCTGCCGGCGATCCGCCCAGCGGGGACCGGCGGGGTCGTGGTGGTGGACGAGCTGGGCAAGATGGAGCTTGCCTCCGCGCCCTTCCGTGACGCGGTCGTGGAGCTGCTGGGGCGGGACGTGGCCGTGGTGGCCACCGTCCACCTCGCCCGCCACCGGCTCACCGACGCGCTCAAACGCCGGCCGGACGTCCAGGTGATCCGGGTCACCGAAGCCACCCGCGACGCCCTGCCCCAGCGGCTCATGGAGCGTCTGCTCGGTGGCGGGACCGAGGAGCTCCGTTGAGCACGACATCCGAGCGTCTGGACGACGCAGCCCGCGCCAAGCAGGCGGTCCGCGAGCGCGTCTGGGCCCTCTTGGAGCGCGAGCGGGTGGCTCGCTTCCCGGGCGCCCAGGGGCGGATCCCCAACTTCGCCGGAGCGCCGGCGGCCGCCGCCCGGCTGGCCTCCCTCCCGGCGTGGCGGGCCGCCCGCGTGGTCAAGGCCAACCCGGACGCCCCCCAACTCCCGGTGCGGGCACACGCGCTGGCCGACGGCAAGCTCCTGTACATGGCCGTGCCCCGCCTGGCCGAGGCGCGTCCCTTCATCCTGCTCGACCCCGAGCGCCTCGACGTCCCGCCGCGCCGAACGAGGCGCTACCGGAGACCAGCCACGACTTCCGCCTCGACCTGATCGTCGCGGGCGATGAGGTCATCCGATGCCGCCGTACCCGACGGCCTCGCGGGATCCTCTGGGAGCACCTCGACCCGGCCAAGGTCGCCGCCGTCCCCGCCCTGGCCGCCCGGGCGCCACGACGAGGAGGCCGAGGTCGGCGAGGGTCGAGGGCATGAAGGATCCGCCACCGACCGGCTCTGGTCACGTCGGCGACTCGACCATAGGATCGGGGCGCTGGTGGGGGCGGGGAGTCGGATGGAAGAGCCGGTTCACGGGATCCTCGGGCGGGACGCCGAGCTCGCCCAGGTGCGGGACTTCCTCGGGTCGGTGTCCGAGCGACCCTCGGCCCTGATGCTGGAGGGAACGGCCGGGATCGGCAAGACGACACTGTGGCACGCGGGAGTGGCCTTGGCGCGGGCGCGAGGTCATCGGGTGCTCTCCTGCCGAGCGGCGGAATCGGAGGCGCGGCTTTCCTACGCGGCGCTCGGTGATCTCTTCGACTTCGAGCTACCCGATCTGCCCGCTCCACAGAAGCGCGCGCTGGACGCCGCGCTCCTCCGAGCGGAGGTCGAGGGTGCTCCACCGGACCAGCGGGCGGTTTCGGTCGCGTCGCTGGGGACGCTGCGTGCGCTGGCCGCGTCCGGTCCGGTGATCATCGCGATCGACGACGTCCAATGGCTCGATGCGCCTTCCGCCAGGGTGCTGGCGTTCGTGGTCCGCCGTCTGGAGGATGCGCCGGTCCGGATGCTGGTGGCGCTCCGCGTTGGTTCCGGTGGCGACCCGCTCGGTCTGGGTCAGGCAGGGCCGGCGCTGAGCCTCCAGCGGGTGGCCATCGGCCCGCTGCGCGAGGAGGCCATGGCCCGCCTCCTGAGAGATCGAACCCGGGGGGACCTCACGCACCCCACCCTCCTCCGGCTCCACCGGATCTCCGAAGGGAACCCGTTCTTCGCGCTTGAGATCGCTCGGGCCCTCGCCGGACAGGGTGTCCGGCCGGCGCCTGGCGAACCGCTGCCGGTTCCGGAGGACCTGCAGGCGTTGCTGGGGGCACGGCTTGCGGCGCTGCCGTCGATCGCCGCCGACGGGCTCCTCGTCGTGGCGGCGGCGGCCCGACCGACCGAAGAGCTGGTGTTGGCGGCGGCGGCACGATCGGACCGGGCAGCGGCCGGCATCGGGAGGGCCGAGAAGGCAGGCATCCTGCAACGAGCCGGCGGCCGCATCGGGTTCACCCACCCGCTCCTGGGGTCGGCCGTCTACGCCGCAGCCACCCGGCAGGCCAGGCGAAGCGTGCATCGCCGCCTGGCGGACCTGGCCGTCGACCCGGAGGAGCGGGCTCGGCACCTTGCGCTCGCGGCCAGCGGACCACACCCCCACGTGGCACAGGCGTTGGTGGAGGCAGGCCGGCACGCGCGCGGGCGGGGAGCCCCGGACGCAGCCGCCGAGCTGTTGGAGCTGGCCCGGAAGATGACACCGCCCGGCGACACCGCGGGGCTCCTCCAACGAAGCGTCGAGGCAGCCGAGTATCACTTCGACGCCGGCGACGCGACACGCGCCACGGCGTTGCTGCAAGAGGCGATCGCGACGGCGCGCCCAGGCCGGGACCGGGCCCGCATCCTCCTTCGCCTGGCCTCCATCAGCTGGATGGACATGGGTCGCGTTCAGGGGCTTGCGGAGCGAGCCTTGGAGGAGGCAGGGAATGACGCCACGATCCGCGCCGCGATCCTCGAGCACCTCGCCTGGGTGGGGATCTACCGCGGGGACCTTGGCTTCGCTGCGGAGCACGCGAGGGCGTCCAGGCAATCGGCACAGCGGATCGCCGATACCGCGATCCGGGCGGATTCGCTGTCCACCTTCGCCATGGTCGAGTTCCTGTTGGGCCGGCAGCCGCACGACCTCATGGCCGAGGCCGAGCGGCTGGAGGACCTGGCGAAGCGGGAAGGCCAGGGGCGCCAGACAACCGTCTTCACCGCGTCCCGGACCTGCCACGGACTCCAGCTCCTGTGGGCGGGCGAGTTGGACGCCGCACGCGAGGTCCTCCAGCAGGAACTGACCCTGTACGAGCGGCTGGGACGGTACGTCGTAAGGGACGAACTGCTGGCCTACCTGGCCGAGGTGGAATGCCGGGCCGGGAACTGGGAGGTCGCCGCCAGGCACGCCCAGGAGGCGTACGAGATCGACATCGAGTCCGGGCGGGTGCTGGGGCAGGGCCACACGCTGTTCCCCAGGGCGCTGGTGGCGGCGCACCAGGGCGACATGGACCGGGCTCGTTCGGACGCCGAGGAGGGGCTTCGCCAATGCCTGCGGAACCAGGACACCCTCGACGTGAGCTGCCATCGGGCGGTACTCGGGTTCCTGGAGCTGTCTCTGTGCAACCCCGCCGCGGCGATCGAACGACTCGAGCCGGTGCTGGCGTTCCTGGACGGGCTGGGCTCCCCGGAGCCCGGCATCATCCCGTGCGTGCCGGACGCGATCGAGGCCCTGGTCTCCCTGGGAAGGCTGGATGAGGCCGAGGAGCTCGTCGATCGCCTGGAGCGGCAGGGACGAACGCAGGATCGGCCGTGGGCCATCGCCACCGCCGCGCGTGCCCGTGGACTGCTCGCCGCGGCCCGGGGCGACCTCCCGGCCGCGCGCGCCGCCCTGGAGCAGGCGCTGCTGGAGCACCGGCGCGTGCCGCAGCCGTTCGAGCTGGCCCGGACCCTGCTGGTCAAGGGCGAGGTGGAGCGCAGAGCCAAGCAGAAGCGAGCCGCCCGCGCCACCCTGGAGCAGGCGCTTGCCGTCTTCCAGCCCCTTGGTGCGCCGTTGTGGGCGCAGCGGGCGCGAGACGACCTCACCCGTGTCGGCGGCCCGGTGCCGCCGTCCGGCGAGCTCACCCCCACCGAGCAGCGGATCGCCGAGCTGGTGGGGGAAGGGAAGAAGAACCGCGAGGTCGCCGACGCCCTGTTCATCTCCGTGAAGACCGTGGAGGCGAACCTGTCGCGCATCTTCCACAAGCTCGGGGTCCGCTCGCGCACCGAGCTCACCCGCCGGATGACCTCCACCAGGGCGGGAACCTAGGGTTTCCCCCGATTCCTCACCGCTCCGCTGGGCCTAGCCTGCTGCCGAAGGCGAGGTCCGATCGCCCACGGCGGGGAAGGAGACCAACATGGAGCGGGAGCCGGCGACCGCACGCCTCCCTGGGCAGGTCTGGCGGCATGTCGTCGTCGTGGCGGCGATGGTCTCCGCCCTGGTGGGCGGGGTGGTCGCCGCGGCCGGGCGCACGATGGCGTCCGAGCCGGGCGCCAGTGAGGCGCGCCTTGAAGCATCCCCGGTGGATCCATCGTGCCGGGAGCTCATCGCCATCCCCAAGCGCGGATGGGTCTGCGCGAGCCGCCGACCCTGACGCTACCTCGCGGTCGGCGCCTGGTCGTCCCCCGACGCCTCCCGGGAACCGTCGGCCCTGGCCAGACGAGGGGTGGCGAGCGTGGCGAGCTCCGTCCGGTTGGCGACCCCGAGCTTGGCGTAGACGTGCGACAGGTGGGTCTTGACGGTTCCCCGGCTCATGAAGAGGCGGCTGCCGATCTCCGGGTTGCTGAGGCCGTCGGCCGCCAGCCGGACGACGTCCAGCTCGGTGGGGGTGAGGCTGGCCCAGCCCGTGGCCGGCCGGCGGCGCGCGCCGCGGCTCCGACGGACGTAGGCGACCGCCTCGTCGAGGGTCAGACGAGCGCCTTCGGCCCACGCCTGCCTGAACGGGCGCTCGCCCAGGGCGGCCCGCAGGCCCGCGACCGCCGCCTGGTGGGCTCGCTGGCGGGCGGGATCGCGCGGGTAGGTCATGGAGGCGCGCGCCTGGTCGCCGGCGGCGAGGACGCGGACGGCCTCGGGCGTCGGCGCGGCGCGGGCGGCGAGCGCGGCCAGCGCTTCGAGGCTGTCGACGGAGAAGGTGTGCAACCCGTGCTCGACCCGCATGGCCAGCGCCTCGTGGTGCAGGTCGATCGCAATGTCCGCGTCGTCGGCATCCGCCAGGTGCCCCTGCTGCTCGAGGGCGTCTGCCAGGACGCGCGGCATGTCCAGTCGGCGGGCCACGGCGACGGCCCGGTCGAGCGCGTCCCGGGCCTGGTCGAGGCGGCCGAGGGAGATCAGGGCGGCACCGAGCCCGGGCAGCGACTGCGCCACGAGCCACGTCTCGGTGCCGCCGTCGGTTGACCGTGCCTCCCGCGCGAACCAGCTCGCCGCCGCCTCCGCGTCGTCCCGCCACAGCTGCAGGAGTCCCATGGCCTGCGCCAGCCCGGGCACGAACACGTCCGTCCCGGCGCCCTCGACCAGCCCTACGACCGGCCGCAGCAGCCGCAGGCCGCCGTCGACGTCGCCGGCGAGCCCGTGGACGATCGCGAGCGCGCTCCGGGTGCTGCCGACCCTGAGGTAGTCGCCGAGCGGCTCGGCGACGCGGACCGCCCGTTCCGCGAGCCGCCGGGCAAGGCCGACCCGGCCCGTGGCGAGCGCGCCGCTGGCGTGGAACGCGAGGGTGGTCGCGGCGATCCCCCGGTGCCGGTGCAGGAGCCCTTCGACGGCGGATTCCAGGAGCGGCTCGGCCTCCGGGTGGCGGTCCCGCAGGTGGAGGATGATGCCCTGGAGGGCCCGTGCGGCGTCCGCGACGAAGGTGTCGCCGGCGGCCTCGGCGGCGCGGACGGCGTCGACGGTGAGCGCCCAGGCGGCCCCGAAGTCGGTGTAGAACCGCCCGACGGCCGACAGCGTGAGACACAGCGCGCGGAGTCGCTCATCACCCTGCTCGGTGGCGATCGCCAGGGCCCGTTGGGCCGCGTCGAACTCGAGGCCGAGCGGGCTTGCCGTGTCGGCGACCAGGGCGATGCCGGTCAACAGGCGTGCCTGGAGCGCGGACCGGTCGTCCGGCGCCCGGTCGATGGCCCGCCGCAGGTACTCGAGACCCTCGCCGCCGTGCCGGTGCAGGTGCCACAGCCACGGCAACCCGGCCGCCAGGCGGCGACCGCGGTCCGGGTCGGGCGCCGACAGCCCCCAGTCGAGGGCCGCACGGAGGTTGTCGTGCTCGCGCTCCAGCCGGGTCCGCCAGGCGTCCAGGTCGCGTTGCAGCTCGGGTTCGAGGGCCTCGGCGACGGCCAGGAACCAGGCGAGGTGGCGATCTCGGGTCGCCGGGGCCTCGCCGGCTTCGACCAGCCGGTCGGCGGCGTACTGCCGGATCGTCTCCAGGAGCCGGTAGCGCGCTTCGCCGTCGCGCTCCTCGGCGGTGACGAGCGACTTGTCCACCAGGCGCCCCAAAACGTCCAGCACCTCGTCACGGGCGACGGCGCCGCCGGCGGCGACCGCCCGTGCGGCCTCCAGGCCGAACCCGCCGGCGAACACGGCGAGCCGGCGGAAGACGACGCGGTCGGGTTCGGCCAGCAGGGCGTAGCTCCATCCGATCGACGCCTCCAGGGTCTGCTGGCGGGGGACGGCATCGCGGGGGCCCCGGACCAGCAGGGCGAACCGGTCGTCGAGCCCGGCCACGATCTGCGGAGGGGTGAGCGTCCGCAACCAGGCGGCGGCCAGCTCGAGCGCGAGCGGGATACCGTCCAGGCGCCGGCACATCGTCCTGACCGCGGCCTCGCTCGGCGCATCGAGCGTGAACCCCGGCCGGACGAGGCTGGCCCGCTCCAGGAACAGGGTGAGGGCGTCATCCTCGCTGAGCGGAGGCACCTGCCACACCGTCTCCCCGGCCACGCCGAGCGGCTCCCGGCTGGTGGCCAGCACCGTCACCTCGGCGCCGGACCGCAGCAGCGCCTGCGCCACCTCTGCCGCACCCTCCAGGACCTGCTCGCAGTTGTCCAAGCAGACCAGCGTGCGGCGATCCCTGAGCTGCACCGTCAACGACCGCAGCGAGCCCTGCACGGGCTCGACGAGGACCCCGATCGTCGCCGCGGCGACCTCGGCGACCTGGGCGGGATCGGAGACCGCCTCGAGCTCGACCCACCACACGCCGTCCGGCCACCGCTCAGCCTGGTCAACGGCGAGCCGGGCGGCGAGCCGGGTCTTGCCCGAGCCACCCACGCCGGTCAGCGTCACCAGCCGCCGCCCGCGCAGCAGGGCCGACACGGCGGCGAGCTCGGCCCGCCGCCCGACGAAGCTGGTGAGGTGAACCGGCGGCGTCATGGCCTCAGTCTGCCCGCATCGGCCACCTGCCGGCCGCGAACTTGGCCACCTGGCCGATGTTCCGTCCCTGCCGCAGCGTCAGGCTTCACGGCAAACCGGTAACCGACGACGTCCCCCGCGGGAGGAACAGGTCCATGGCCACCAGCGAATCGCGCTCGTCCGGACAGGTCACCGTCACCGGGCCCCTGACGGTATCGGCGGCCAACCCACGCTACTTCACGGCTGCGGCCGGCGACACCGCCGACCGGAAGGCGGTCTACCTGACCGGCTCGCACATCTGGAACAACCTCCACGACGGCATGGGTCCCGGTGCCAGCTGCGCCGAGACCCCGGAGCGGTTCGACTTCGGCGCCTACCTCGATTTCCTGGAGGAGCACGGCCACAACTTCATCCGGCTGTGGCGCTGGGAGCAGTTCAGGTCCCAGGCCGCCGGCGGCGACTACCACCTGTGCATGACCCCCCAGCCCTGGGCGCGAACCGGCCCGGGAGCGGCCACCGACGGCCAGCCCCGCTTCGACTTGGAGCGGTTCGACGACGCCTTCTTCCAGCGGCTCCGCGACCGCGTCGCCGCCGCCGGCCAGCGCGGCATCTACGTGGCGGTGATGCTGTTCGACGGCTTTGGCCTGCACCTCAGCCCGGCGCCCGACCACGTCGAAGGGCACCCCTTCCACGCCGCCAACAACATCAACGACATCGGGATCGGCTCGATCCTGGACTACCAGGTCCTGCCGCTGCACCCACGCGTCCAGGCCCTCCAGGAAGCCTACCTCCGCAAGGTGATCGACACCCTCCACGACCTGCCCAACCTCCTGTGGGAGGTGGCCAACGAGTCCTCGGGCGGCGGCACGGTCGACCCGGCCTTCGCCCAGATGCTGGGACATGCCGGTCCCCTGGAGTGGGGCGACTCCACCGCCTGGCAGTACTGGGTGATCGACACCGTCAAGCGCCACGAGCAGCAGATGGGCTACCAGCAGCACCCGATCGGGATGACCATGCAGTTCCCCGTCCCGGAGCAGACCAAGGTCAACGAGCCGCTGTACGCCAGCGAGGCGGAGTGGATCTCGCCCGGCTACGACGACGAGGCCTTCGCCGGGGGGGCGCCCCCACCCCAGGCGCCTGGCTCCCCACCGTCGCGGTGGCTGGTGGACCCGCCCGCCGGCGACGGCCGCAAGGTGGTGATCAACGACACCGACCACTACGCGCTCGGCGGCGACGCGCTGTGGGCCTGGAAGTCGTTCCTGCGAGGTCACCATCCGATCCTGATGGACTTCGGGCTCATCGGCGGCGTCGACCCGCCCGACCCCTCGGCGGGTGGGCCCATGTCGTATGCGGCCTTCGAGCCCGCCCGCTGGGCGATGGGCGACACGCTGCGCTTCGCCCAGCGGATGAACCTGATCGAGATGGAGCCGCGGGACGACCTCAGCTCCACGGGATATGTGCTGGCCAACCCTGGCCAGGAATACCTCGTCCTGGAGCCGGGCGGCGAGGCCGGTTCGTTCACGGTGCAGCTGGAGCCGGGCACCTACACGGCGGAGTGGTTCGGCGTCGAGGGTCGCAGGACGGTCCCCGGCGACGCGGTGACCGCGAAGCGCGGCGCGGCCACCGGCTTCAGCCGGCCAGCGGAGCTGTCCGGCCCCACGGTGCTGTACCTGAAGGGCGGGTAGTCAGCCGGCCGACGCGGCGAACAGCTCCCACTCACCGGGGATGCCGCGGAGCCCGACCGCGCCGAGTGGCCTGAAGGCGAGGTCGGTACCCGTGACGAGGTCGCGGACGGTTCTGGTGACGACGACCTCGCGATCGCCGGCCTGAGCAAGGGCCCGAGCCGCGATGTGGACGCCGATCCCGCCGATGTCGTCGTCGCGGAACTCGATCTCGCCGGTGTGGATCGCCGAGCGGATCGCAAGCCCGACGTCGCCGAGGCCGGCGTTGAGGCCGAAGGCACATCGAAGCGCCCGCGTGGGCGCGTCGAAGGTGGCGAGGATGCCGTCCCCGGTGGACTTCACGAAGCGGCCGCGGAAGCGTTCGACCTCCGCGCGCGCCACCCGGTCATGCCGGTCGAGGAGCCGGCGCCATTCCTGATCGCCGAGCGCGGCTGCCTGCTCGGTCGACCCGACGATGTCGGTGAACAACACGGTCGCAAGGACGCGATCGGCGTTCTGTGCCGCCTGCCACGATCGCAGCTGCTCCTGGGTCCAGGCATGCGTCTCCACGTACCTGCTTCGAGGGACCCGGTCCGCGGGCCGGTAGGCGAGAACGGTGACTCCGGATCCGAAGGTCCTGGTGTCGACGAGCTGCAGGTGCGTGATGTCCGTCGCGTCGTGGAAGAGGCGCTTGCCACTTCCAAGCACCACGGGAAAGACCATGAGGCGGTACTCGTCGATCACATCGTGTCTGACGAGCGAGTTGAGGAGGTCGGCGCTGCCGTAGAGCAGGATGTCACCGCCAGCCTGCTGTTTCAGCTCGGCGATCTCCTCGGCGGGGTTTCCTCCGACGATGGTGGTGTTCTGCCAGGCCGCCGTCCTCAGGCTCCTGGAGACGACGTATTTCGGGATCGAGTTCATCCGGTCCGCGAAGCCTTCGTCCTTCGGGGCCGTGGGCCAGAACGCGGCGAAGATCTCGTAGGTCACGCGCCCCAGGAGGATGGCACCGGCCGCGGACAGCTCCTCGGCCTTGTACCGCTGCTGTTCCTCGCCGGCGTAGCGCAAGGCCCAGGCGTTCTTCCCGTCCCGATGCTGGTCATGCCCGGGCGCCTCCATCACGCCGTCCAGCGTGACGAACTCGGATGCGATCAGACGGCCCGCCATCTGCGCCTCCTCGAGCTCTCCCGCGTCGCCTGAGGGGAGTCTCTCACTACCACGAAGGCGATCGGGCAGATCTCCTGGCCGGAGATCCTGCTGATCACCGGGGTGGGCACCTACGTCGGCGTGCTGGAGGAGACGGGCACCATCGACATCGTCGACGTCAGCCCGTTCTCCACCAACGGCGCCCTGGTGCTGGCCAACGCCCCCCAGAGCGTCGACAAGGACCGCTTCTTCCGGCAGCTGGTGGCCTACGGCGCCCTGGTGGTCGCGCTCGCCCCGGTGGTCCTCTGGCTGGTGTTCGTGGTCGCGCTGGGCTAGGCGCCGGTCAGCCCTTCAGGTCGCGCTTCATGATCTTGCCCATGTCGTTGCGGGGAAGCTCCTCCAGGTAGCGGACCACCCGCGGGCGCTTGTGCGGACTGAGCAGCCGCGCCACATGGTCGATCAGCTCCTGCTCGGGCGGCCGCCGCTCGGCCGGGACGATCCAGGCGACGATGCGCTCGCCCAGGTCGGGATCGGGCTCGCCGGTGACCGCCGCCTCGGCGACCCCCGCGTGCTCCAGCAGGGCGTTCTCGATCTCGCCGGCGCCGATCTTGTAGCCGCCGCTTTTGATCAGGTCGACCGAGCGGCGCCCGACGATCCGGATGTAGCCGTCGGGGGCGCGCACGGCCATGTCGCCGGTGTGGAACCAGCCGTCGCGGACCGCCTCGGCGGTGGCGTCCGGACGGTTCAGGTACTCCAGGAACAGGTTCGGCCCGCGCACCAGCAGCTCACCGACGGTCTCGTCGTCGCTGGTCTCGATGGTCGCGCCGTCCTCGTCCACGAGCCGCACGTCCACGCCGTCCAGCGGCGGGCCGACGGCGCCGGGACGGCGGTCGCCGGCGGCGCGCACGGCGCAGTTCATCAGGGTCTCGGTCATGCCGTAGCGCTCCACCACGCGCTGGCCGGTGGCCGCCGCGATCCGCTCGTGGTCGGTCGCCGGCAGCGCCGCCGATCCGGAGACGAGCAGCCGCGCCCGCGAGATCCCGCCGGCGATCTCCGGGTCGCGTTCGGCGTCGGCGGCCAGCCGGTGGTACATAGTGGGCACGCCGAACATCATCGTCGCCGGCCCGGCCAGCTCGGCGGCCATCGCCTCGGACGAGAAGCGCCCCAGGTGGTGGACGGTCCCGCCCAGGCGCAGCGGCCCCAGCACGCCGAGGATCAGCCCGTGCACGTGGAACAGCGGCAGGGCATGGGCAAGCACGTCGTCGCCCGTCCATTCCCAGGCGACGGCGAGGGCGTCGAGGTTGGACGAGATCGCCCGCCGGGGCAGCACGACGCCCTTGGGCGGCCCGGTCGTCCCGGAGGTGTAGACGATCACCGCCGGCGCCTCGGGCGCGGGCTCGGCGGGCAGCGTGCCGCCCCGGACCGACAGGTCGACGTCGACCCGGGGAACGCCGGCGAGCTGCGGAGGCAGCTCGGCGCCCTTGGCGGTCAAGAGCAGCGCCGGCGAGCTGTCGGCGACGATGTGGGCCAGCTCGCGCTCGCCGGCCTTGGGGTTGATCGGCACCAGCGGCACGCCGGCGGCCAGCGCGCCGACCACCGCCGCGCAGGTCTCCGGGGCCGGCACCGCCCACACGGCCACCCGGGGTGCGGGCTCGATCAGGCCGGCGAGGTGGGCGGCCACGCCGGTCAGCTCCTGGTAGGTCAGGACCCGGTCGCCGAACCGGATCGCTTCCTGGTCGCTGGGGTCGGCCAGCGGAGGGAGCAGGTTGCCTGCCGTCGGGGTGGTGGAAACGCTCATCGGGTGCCTCCCGCCCGTCGCGAGACCTCGCGCCCGTCGACAGGGACGCCGATCATGGGTGCTGCCCGAAAGGCTAGATCAGCCGAAGGACCGATGACACGACCAGCACCAGCGGGTGGGACGAGCCGGCCGGCCCGCCGCGGCGCCGCCGAGCTGATCGACGCGGTGGTCGACCCCGGGTCGTGGCGGAGCTGGGACGAGCCGGTGGTGGCGCCGCCCGGCCTCGACCCCGAGTATGCGGCCGACCTTGCCGGGGCGAGGCAGCGGACCGGTCTGGACGAGGCCGTCCTCACCGGCAGCGGCCGCCTCCGCGGCCGCCCGGTGGCGATGATCGTGTCCGAGTTCGGCTTTCTCGCCGGCTCGATCGGCGTGGCCGCCGGCGAGCGGCTGGTCCGCGCGGTCGAGCGGGCCACCAGCGAGCGCCTGCCGCTGGTCGCCGCGCCCGCCTCCGGCGGGACCCGCCTGCAGGAGGGCACGGTCGCGTTCCTGCAGATGGTCAAGGTGGCGGCGGCGATCGCCGACCACCGCGCGGCCGGGCTGCCCTACCTCGTCTACCTGCGGCATCCCACCACCGGCGGCGTGCTGGCCTCCTGGGGATCGCTCGGGCACGTGACCGCCGCCGAGCCCGGGGCGCTGATCGGCTTCCTCGGGCCGCGGGTCTACGAGGCCCTGCACGGCCAGCCGTTCCCGCCGGACGTACAGGTCGCCGAGAACCTCTACGCCAAGGGCCTGGTCGACGCGGTGGTGGCGCCGGCGGGGCTCGCCGAGGTGGCGGCCCGCGTCCTGGCGGTGCTGTGCGCTCCCCGCGAGGTCCCGCAGGCCGGAGCGCCGCCCGCTGAGGACGCGCTTGCGGAGACCCCGGTCGCCGAGTCGATCCGGCGCTCGCGCCGCCCCGACCGGCCGGGGGTGCGGGCCCTGCTCAGGGTCGCCGCGCGGGACGTCACCCCGTTGAGCGGGACCGCCGCCGGGGAGATGGACCCGGGGGTGCTCCTGGCCCTGGCCCGGTTCGGCGTCGCGCCCTGCATCGTTCTCGGGCAGGACCGGCACCGCCAGCGGTGGCGGCAGCCGCTGGGCCCGGCGGGGCTGCGCGCGGCCCGGCGGGGCATCCGCATGGCCGCGGAGCTGGGCCTGCCGCTGGTGACGGTCGTCGACACGGCCGGGGCGGCGCTGTCCAGGGAGGCGGAGGAGGGCGGGCTGGCCGGCGAGATCGCCCGCTGCCTGGTCGACCTGATGACCGTGCCGGCCCCGACCCTGTGCCTGCTGCTCGGCGAGGGCGCCGGCGGCGGCGCCCTCGCGTTCCTGCCGACCGACCGGGTGGTCGCGGCCAGGCACGCCTGGCTGTCCCCGCTGCCGCCCGAGGGGGCATCGGCCGTCCTGTACCGCACCACCGCGCGGGCCGCCGACGTCGCCGAGCGGCAGGGCGTCGGCGTGGCCGCGCTCCGTTCCCACCGCATCGTCGACCGCGTCATCCCGGAGCTTCCCGACGCCGCCGACGAGGGCGAGGCGTTTCTGCAACGGGTCGGCGCGGTGCTGCAAGCCGAGCTCGGGACGCTCCTGCGGTCCGAGGCCTCGGCCCGCTATGGCGAACGCCGCCGCCGCTGGCGCGCGCTCGGGCTGGCGTGAACCGGTTCCATCGCCACTACTGCGCCAGCCGCGGCTGGGCGGACCTGGTGCGGACCACCCTGGTGCCAGCCGCGCTCCAGGGGACCGAGCTGGGCCGGCGGGTGCTGGAGCTCGGTCCCGGCCCGGGGCTCACGACCGAGGTCCTGGCCGGGGCGGCCCCGCGGTTGACCGCGATCGAGATCCGGACCGTCGTCGATCCCGCCACCCTCGGGGACCGCCTGCGCGGCGCCGGGTTCGAGCAGGCGCGGGTCCGCACCGGGTCACGGATCGTGTTCCGCGCCCACCGCCCCCGCTAGTAGGCCCTGGCCACCAGGACGGTGTGGTCGGCCGGGGCGCCGTCGACCAGGCAGGGCCCCTCTGGCGGCTGCCCGTCGAGGATCACCCGGATGGTGGCGCCGGTGCCCTCGCCGAGGGCCTCCTCACAGGCCGGCGAGCCGCACCAGGCCAGCCGGAAGAACCCGCCGCCGCCGATCCGCTCGCGGAACTCGCCCAGGTCGGTGACCGGATAGGTGTGCGCCTCGCGGTCGGCCAGCGACTCGGCGAAGAGGCCACGCTGGAGCTCCTCCAGCAGCTCCCGGGCGGCCCGACCGACCCCGTCGACCGGCACCGGGGTCTTGGCCCGGGTGTCCCGGCGGACCACGGTGGCCTGGCCGGCGGCCAGCTCGCGGGCGCCCAGCTCGACCCGGACGGGGACGCCCTTCAGCTCCCAGTCGACCGAGCGGCGCCCGAACGACAGGTGGAAGCGGGTGTCGACATGGGCCCGGACCCCCTCGCCGCGCAGCTCCTCGGCCAGCTTGTCGACCACCCGGGCGACCTCGCCCTCGGCCAGGGGGATCAGCACCACCTGGTGCGGGGCGATGGCCGGGGGCAGGCGCAGGCCGTGGTCGTCGCCGTGGGTCATGATCACCCCGCCGAGCATCCGGGTGGAGCTGCCCCAGGAGGTGGTGGCCACGTACTCGCGCCGGCCCTCCGCCGACAGGTACTGGATGTCGAAGGCGCGGGCGAAGTTGTGGCCGAGGTTGTGGCTGGTCCCCATCTGCAGGGCCTTGCCGTCGCGCATCAGGGCCTCAAGGGTGTAGGTGCGGTCGGCGCCGGCGAACCGCTCGGCGGCCGACTTCTCGCCGGTCACCACGGCCACGGCCAGGGTCTCCTCCATGAACGCCCGGTACACCTCCAGGGCCAGCATGGTCTCGGCCTGGGCGTCCTCGTAGGTGGCGTGGGCGGTGTGGCCCTCCTGCCAGAGGAACTCGGTGGTGCGCAG
>Ga0081538_10002067_pt1 | contig 20017 bp, 18 predicted proteins | sample TabmetS5T2R1_FD_71022 | JGI IMG/M metagenome (GOLD analysis project Ga0081538, IMG submission 71022) | Tabebuia heterophylla rhizosphere microbial communities from the University of Puerto Rico - S5T2R1 | ecosystem: Host-associated > Plants > Roots > Rhizosphere ...
GAAGGAGCAGCTCATGAGCTCCGCCCGCGCCGCCGCCGAGGTGGCGTCCCAGCCCGGCACCGAGGCGATCCACCGCCGCGCGCGCCGCCACTACCGGCGGCTGGCGGCCCTGACCGTGACCGGCGTGCTGCTGGCCGCCGGCGTCGCGGTCGGCGTCGGCCTCCAGCGCACCGGCGCCACCCCGACCGTGAACCAGCCGCAGCCCCCGGTGACCGCCGCGCCGCCGCGGGTGGCGCCGCCCGAGAGCTTCGTCGCCTGGGTCCACGGCGGGACCGGCGCCGACAGCGGCGAGCTCGCGGTCGTCTCCACGGCGACCGGCGAGGTGATCCGCTCGCTCGTGCCGCACTCGAACCCGTACTACGCGCTGAGCCCGGACCGCAGGTGGGTCTACTTCCGGTCGAGCCTCAAGCCGCGGGAGCTGCACCGGGTGCCGCTGGCCGGCGGCCGCGCCGAGCGGGTGACCACCACCGGCGGCGAGTCCGGCATGCTCGCGGTCTCGCCCGACGGGTCCAAGCTGGCCTGGGAGATCCAGTCCGGCAACCGGCCCGCCCTGCGGGTGCGGGACCTGGCCCGCGGGACCGAGCGGGTGCTGCCGGTCCCGGGCCCGCTGCAGGGCCCCGAGAGCATCGGTCGTGGGCCCTGGGCCTGGAGCCCGGACAGCCGCCAGCTCGCCGTGCAGGTGCTCCACGGGATCTCGACCGGCTACACGGAGCTGAAGACCGTCGATGTGGCATCGCGACGGTGGCGGCACCGGTTCAACTTCGACGCCAAGCACGGCGGCGGGTCCGAAGGCTGCGCGTTGCTGGCGTGGCCGGCGGGATCCCGGCACATCGCCTGCGTCCGGACCGTCTACGGCGGTCCCAGGAACGCGCCCACGGTGCAGGCGCACCGGCTCGTGTACCTGGACCCGGCGACCGGAGCGGTGACGCCCGGGGTCGTCCTGGCCAGCGGCGAGAACGTGCCCAACCCGTGGCCCATCGACTTCGACCCGAGCGGCCGCTACCTGCTCTTCGGGCGCCAGGACACCCACAGCGTGACCACCTGGTGGACCAGGGGCGGCAAGCCGGTCAGGGTGAAGCGGATCGAGATCGGCAACGAGGCGCCCGCCGGGGTGGCAGGGGCCTACGTCGCCGGGCAGTGGTAGGCCGGGCGCAGGGCCTCAGGCGGAGCGCCCGCCGCCGGACCCGGTCTCGGGGACCCGGGCGACGCAGAGGATCGACTGGCCGAAGCGGGGCCGGACGCGGCGCTCCAGCAGCCGCTCGGCGGGGACGACCAGGCGGTCGTAGAGGCGGACCAGCAGCGGGGTGGGGCGCGCCTGGCGGCCCACCCGCACGGCCGCCCACCAGGCCAGCCCGCCGAGCAGGTTGACCGGCCGGACCACCTCCGGCAGCAGGCCGGCCGCCTCGACGGCGCCGCGCAGGGCCTCGGTGGAGTAGCGGCGCCGGTGGTCCAGCGCCTGGTCGTAGGCGCCGGCCAGGCCGGGGTGGGCGGGCACCACCAGCAGCAGGCGGCCGCCGGGCCGCGCCGCCCTGGCCATCGAGCGGAGCGCGGCCACGTCGTCGTCGAGCCGGTCGAGCACGTTCACCGCGACCACGGTGTCCACCGGGGGGTCGACCTCCAGCCGCGGCACCTCGGCGCCCAGGATCTCGACGTCGGGGCGGTGCCCGAAGCGCTCCTCCAGGGCGCGCAGGCACACCGGGTCGTGGTCGTTGAGCACCAGCCGGTCGCGGTCCAGGAGCTGGCTGGAGAAGTCGCCGAGGCCGGCGCCGACCTCCAGCACCGACGGCCCCAGGTGGGGGGAGAGCAGCTCGTGCAGGTAGCGCTGGTAGCGGTGGGCGGTGGCCAGGTCCTCCAGGCCGAGGGTGTGGATGCTGGCGCCGCTTTCGCCCTCCTGGTCGACGCCTGGCGCGTCGGGGGCGCCGTGCGCGGCCGGGCCGGTGGGGCGCGGCGCCCGCCGGAACCGGTAGCGCAGCACCGCGCCGGCCGCCAGGAAGCCGTCCTTGAAGTGGATCTTCTTGCCCTCGGCGTAGGTGCGGGCCCGGTAGGAGATCGGCACCTCGAAGATGACCAGGCCCTTGCGGAGGAAGTGGGCGGTCAGCTCCATCTCCACCGTGAACGTCCTGGCGGTCAGGTCCAGGCCCTGGAACGCCTCGCGGGTGAAGACCTTGTAGCCGGTGTAGACGTCGGACAGGTAGCGGTTGAACGCCACGTTGATCATCAGGTTGAGCAGCCGGTTGGCGACCCGGTGGGTGTAGTACAGGCCGGCCGCGCTGCCCTTGAAGCGGCTGCCGTAGACGACCTGGAAGTCGCCGTCCACGATCGGCTCGATCAGCGCCGGCAGGTCGCGCGGGTCGTACTCCAGGTCGGCGTCCTGGATGCAGAGGATGTCGCCGGTGGCCGCCTCCAGCCCGGTCTTGACCGCCGCCCCCTTGCCGCGGTTCTGGGGGTGGACGATCACGCGCACGTCGTCGCGGGGCAGCGGGTCCAGCACGCTGCGGCCGGCGTCGGTGGAGCCGTCGTCGACGAAGACCAGCTCGGTCTCCAGGCCGAGCTTGCCGAAGTCGACCTTGAGCAGGCGCTCGACGACCGTCGGGAGCGTCCGCAGCTCGTTGTAGAACGGGACGACAACCGACAGCTTCATGACATCTCTCCCAGGATCGGCAGGAGCAGGCAAAGTACCACGTCGCGGCAGGTCGGGGCGCTCAGCCGTGCGGCAGCATCGGCACGCCCAGTCGTTCCTTGAAGCCCGTGCGCAGCGCCTCGGTGACCGGTTCCCGCGGGCAGGTCACCGCCCGCAGCCGGGAGCGGTCCAGCTCCGCGGGCGGCGGGCCGGCCGCCAGCAGCGCGGCGGCCTGGGCGGGGGAGAGGGCGGCGACCGTCACCCGCTCGTCGGCGACCCGCCTCCAGAACCGCGCCGGGTCGAAGGCGTTGGCCAGCACCACCCCGGCGCCGCTGCCAAAGGGCGCCAGCAGCCCCGCCGCGGCGCCGGCCGGCGTCAGCAGCGGCAGGCCCGACAGCAGCCGGTCGCGGTCGTGCAGCCCGGTCCCGCCCGCCACCCGGGCCGCCTCCCCCAGCAGCTCCCCCATGGTCGCCACGTCGCCACCGGCGGCGCCGGGGCTTCTCGCCGCCTCGCCGCCCGCGGCGCCGGGGCTCCCCGCCGCCTCGCCGCCCGTGGGGTCGCCGGTGGGGCCTGGGCCCGCCGCCCCGCTTTCCGCCGCGGGGCCGGGGCTTCTCGCCGCCCCGCCGCCCGCGGCACGGCCGGTGGGGGCGGCCGGCACGACCCGGAATGCCTCGTCCGGGGGGTCGGCGGGGGCGGCGAACAGGTCGCCCATGGAAGGGACGACCCGGGTGAAGTTGAGCGCGGCGCCGAGGTCGTGCTCGCTGCGGCCGGCGAGGTCGGCGGTGATGGCGACCAGCGCGGGCTTCGCCGGGGCCGCCTCCAGCACGCCGGCGGCCTCCGCCACCCGGTCCTCGCGCACGAACGCGGCCGCCACCCCGCCGGCGCCAAGGGCGGCCGCCAGCGCCGCCGCGCCGGCGTCCGGGTCGACCGCGACCACCCCGGCGCCCGCCCGCCAGCACGCCGCCAGCACCACCACCGTCTGCCAGTGGTCGGCCAGCACGGCGGCGACCCGGTCGCCCGGCCCGGCGCCCAGCTCCTCGACAAGGAGATTCGCCGTCTTGGCGACCCAGTTGTCGAAGGTCTTGAACGACAGCTCGACCCGCTGTTCGCGGGCATCGTCGTACCAGGTGAGGAAGGGCTTGTCGCCGTAGCGCCCCGGCTGGCGCCCGGCGATGGCCGCGAAGCTCTGGAACACGCCACCGGCAGTTTCCACGAGCGCGAATGCTAGCGTTGTTCGCACGGTTCCGCTTCACCTGCGCCCGGCGGCAGCTCGCCCGCTTGACCGGTGTCGGGGCGAGGAGAAGACTCGCGTCGTGGCTGACACCGAGACCGCAGCGCAGACCGGCTATGCCCCGGTGAACGGCCTCCAGATGTACTACGAGGTCCACGGCGCCGGCGGCACCCCGCTGCTGTTGCTGCATGGCGGGCTGTTCAACATCGACCTGCAGTTCGGCCAGCTGATCCCCGGCCTGGCGGCGACTCGCCAGGTCATCGCCACCGACTTCCAGGGGCACGGACGGACCGGTGACATCGACCGGCCGCTCACCAGTGCCGACCTGGCCTCCGATGTGGTGGGCCTGCTCCGGCACCTGGACATCGCCCAGGCCGACGTGTTTGGGAACAGCGTGGGTGGCGCCGTCGCCCTCCACCTGGCCATCAAGCATCCTCAGCTGGTCCGCAAGCTGGTGGTGTCGTCGGTGTCGTTCCACCCCGACGGCGACCGTCCCGAGAACACCGAGGCGGTGGAGGCGCTGACGGTCGACGCCATCGCCGGGACGCCGATGGCCCAGGACTACCTGGCCAAGTCACCCAACCCCGACAAGCTGCAGGACCTCCTGGACAAGCTCGGGCGGTACGACACGGGCTTCACCGGCTGGGCCGACGCCGACATCCAGGGGATCGCCGCGCCGACGTTGCTCACCGTCGGCGACTGCGACGCCGTGCGGCTCGACCACATGGTCCGGTTCCTACAGCTGCGGGGTGGCGACGTCAACGGCGACTTCGTCGGTGTCCCGGCCTCGCAGCTGGCGGTGTTCCCGGGAACCACCCACTTCTTCGGGCTCGCCAAGACCGAGCTCGTCCTTGCAGCGGTGCTGCCCTTCCTGGATGCGCCCCTGCCCGAAGGGCAACCATGATGCGGACGCTGGCCTAGCCGGCTCGAGCCGGCCGCGTTCTCGTTGTGCCGCAGGGCGGCGAGGGACAGTTGGCATACCCGGATCCTCACCCGCCGAGCAGCAAGCTCTAACTCGGCCCCTCGCACCCCCAACCCAACACCCAACTCCCTTTATCGGTAGTTTGTTGAGGTTGGGGTAGGCTCCGGCGGTCCTGTCCATGGTTCTGTCCCCGCCAGGAGCCCGCGACCACGATGACCAGCCGCCGTCCCTGTCCGTCCGCACCCGGTCCGCTCGAGGCCTATGCCCAACGATTCGACGTCCTGTTCTCGAGCCTGGCCCAGCGCCGCGGCTTTCGCGGCTACCTGCAAGGCCTGCTGCTGCCCCGCGACCGCAACAAGACCCTGACCGGGCTGGCCGGGGCCGAACCGATCAGCGGCGCCCAGCATCGTGAGGTCCAGCGGCTGCAATGGTTTCTCTCCGAATCGGCCTGGGACCACGAAGTGGTCAACGACCGGCGGGTGCGGCTGTTGTGCCAGGACCCGGCCACCGCCCCACACGACCGAGGCGCGCTGGTGCTGGATGACACCGGCGACCGCAAGGACGGCGCCGCCACCGCCCATGTGGCCCGCCAGTACCTGGGCTCGGTGGGCAAGATCGACAACGGCATCGTGGCCGTGACCAGCCTGTGGGCTGACGAGCGCTGCTATTGGCCGGTGCATGCCCTGCCGTGCCCTCCCTGTCAGCCTCTGGTGGGGCAGCTACCTGGTAGAAACCGGTGAGCTGTAGGGCGAGAAAGGACCACCAGCGCCGATGACCACCATGACCGCCGCCCAGCTGCGGGAGCAGACTGGCCTGATGAAGCAGGTGCCCGATCCCGAGGTGCCCGAGCGGCCGCGACCGCCAAGGACCTATCCCGCGGCGTACAAGCTGCGGATCCTTGGCGAGTATGAGCAGTTGGACAAGGCTGGCAAGGGGGCGCTGCTGCGTCGCGAGGGCCTGTACACCTCGCTGATCTCGGAGTGGCGCAAGCAGCGCGACCGGGGCGCGCTGACCGCGCTCGGCGAGGGCGTGCGCCGCGGCCGCCCACCGGTCGACCCGCGTGACCAGAAGCTGGCCCGGCTGGAGCGAGACAACGCCCGGCTGCGTGAGCAGCTGGAGCGCGCCCGCAAGGTGATCGAGGTCCAGGGGGAACTCTCCGCGCTGCTGGAGCGGCTCGCGAACGGCAGCGCCAGCCAGGACGACAGCGAGCCGAGCAGCTGACCGAGATGGCCGTCACCGAGCTCATCCCGATCGTGGGGGTCGCCGGCGCCTGCCGGGCAGTGGGCCGGGCCCGCTCCAGCTGGTACCGCCATCATCGTCAGTCGCCACCACCGCCGCGTCCGCCCCGGCCGGCCCCACGGCCGCAGCCTCGCGCGCTGTCGGCGGCCGAGCGAACCCAGGTGCTGGAGGTCCTGCACCAGGAGCGGTTCTGGGACCAGGCGCCCGCCAGTGTGTGGGCGACGCTGTTGGACGAGGGCAGCTACCTGTGCTCGGTCTCGACGATGTATCGGCTGCTGCGCGAGCGCGGGGAGACCGGCGACCGGCGCCGGCACGCTACCCACCCGCCCAGGGTCAAGCCCGAGCTGGCGGCCACCAAGCCCAACCAGGTGTGGAGCTGGGATCTGACCAAGCTGGCCGGGCCGGCCCGCTGGGTCTGGTTCTACCTGTACACGATCCTGGACATCTACTCGCGCTATGTGGTCGGGTGGATGGTCGCCGCCAGGGAGGCCGCCGCCCTGGCCGAGCGGCTGCTGGCCGACACCATCGCCGCCCAGGGTGTGGAGGCGGGCACGCTCACCGTGCATGCCGACCGGGGCACCTCAATGACCGCCAAGCCGGTCGCCATGCTGCTGGCCGACCTCGGCGTGACCAAGAGCCACTCCCGCCCGCACGTCCCCGACGACAACCCGTACTCCGAGAGCCAGTTCAAGACCCTCAAGCACCACCCCAGCTTCCCGGACCGGTTCGGCTCGATCCAGGATGCTCGCGCCTTCTGCCAGCGGTTCTTCGGCTGGTACAACGCCGAGCACCATCACTCCGGGATCGGCCTGCTCACCCCGGCCGACGTGCACTTCGGACGGGCCGACCAGGTCATCGTCGCGCGCCAGTTGGTGCTGGATGGGGCCTACGCCGCCCACCCCGAGCGCTTCGTCCACCAGCCACCTCGGCCGCCCCGGCTGCCCGAGGCGGTGTGGATCAACAGGCCCGTCGGCCCATCGGAGGCGCCTCAGCGATTTCTCAGCTGACCTGTCTCACCGAGGTTGACAGGCTCCGCTACCGGCGGTCGACGAACAAGGCTTGGGCCGCGCGGCCGATCGGGCCTCGCTCGTCGTGGAGGGTGGTGTCGGCCAGCCCAACCCCGGCGGCGGCGGTGGTCGCGGCCTCCAGGGCGACCCACTCGCCGGTCGGGGGGCGCATGAGGTAGACGGTCAGGTCGGGGTTGATGAAGCGCCAGCGGCGGTAGTCGAGGGCGGCGCTGACCCCGTTGCCGGAGTCGGCGGCGGCCAGGACCCGGCACAGCGGGGACGGCGGCTCGTCGGGGACCAGGGGGTGGCGCATGCGCATCCAGGCCGTGGCCGGACCCGGCTCCAGGAACGAGCCGGCGACGAACCGCACCTCCATGGCCGTGTGGTAGCCGACCTCCTGGCCGGTCGGGAAGAACGGCACCGTCCGGCCCGCCTCCGGCCCGGGCAGCCGCGGGCCCGGGGCCAGCTCCTCGGGCAGCGGCAGGTCGGCGGTCCGGACCCGCAGGGCGGTGGCCCGCATCACCTCGGCCCCGCCGGCCGCCAGGGTGGCCTCGACCAGCTCGACGCTGCGCCCGCCGCGCAGCAGCCGGGTCGCCACCTCGAGCTCGGCGATCGGCAGCGGCCGGGCGATGTCGAAGGTGATCCGGGCCACCTGGAGGTCGGCCCGGTCCCCGTGGGCCTCCACGGCCCGGCCGAGCAGGGCCGCCGCCGGGCCGGCGTGCTGCAGGCCGGGGCCCCACGGCCCCTGGGTCAGCTCGGTGGCCCGGAACCGGTCCGAGCCGCTCGGGAGGTAGAAGGCCTCGGCCATGGCGGCAGTCTAGATGCGCCGGTCGCCCTATGGTGCGAGACCGGATGATAAGGGATCTTTGGGGCGTCTACTGACAGACCACTCGAGGAGGGACGCAGGCAGAGGCGTGTCCTGTTCACCGTCGTCGTCGCCACCCTGGCGCTGATGCTGGCATTGGCCGGGGCCGCACCAACGACTTCGAGCGTCGGTACTGCGGCGGCAGCCTAACCTCCCCGACCTGGGCGTCCGGCCGGCAAGCCGGCCGGCTGGACGCCGGGCTCGCCCCCGGCCGATGCTGATAGCGTCTCGGCCATGTGGGAGTACGCGATCCGCGAGTACGTGCAGGAGTGGGGCGAGCAGACCGAGGACCGGTCGATGGGCGCCTTCATCGCCGAGCTGAACCGGCTCGGGGAGGACGGCTGGGAGGCGGTCGGGATCACTCCGCGGACCCACTACGACCGCGGCGGGGGCCCGGGCGGCTGGGACACCTTCACCTTCGTGGTGCTGCTGAAGCGGCTGCGGCCCGCCGACGACATGATGCCGAGGAGTTGAGGCCATGAAGGGCGCCATCCGGGTCCTGCTGGTCGGCGCCGCCGCCGGCTACCTGGCCGGCAAGGTGATGGACCAGGCCACCACCTGGTTCTACGGCCGCCAGAGCGAGGCCTCCAAGCGGCGCGAGCAGGAGCTGCTGCCCGAGGGCGCCCCGCTGGCCTCGGCCCGGAAGCTGGCCGGCCTGATCGGGGCGGAGCCCAGCGACAGACAGGCCGGCGCGATCGCCCAGGCCCTGCACCAGTCGCTGGGGCAGGGTTACGGAGTGGCCGCGGCCGCCCTGACCCGCCGCGGCGTCCCACCCCTGGCCGCCGGCCTTGGCACCGGGATGGCCGGCTTCCTGCTGGTCGACGAGCTGGCCAACAGCCTCTTCTTCACCCCGCCGCCTCAGGCCTACCCGGTCGAGAGCCACCTGCGCGGGGTCGTCGGCCACCTCACCCTCGGCGCCGCCATGGGCATCCTGCTGGCCGCGGCCAAGCGGCTGCGCCTGCTCTAGCGCTCCAGCAGTGACCCCGGCTGGGCCCCGCGGACGGCCGCGTCCAGGACCTCGGCCACGTGGGCCATGGCCACGCGCTGGCCGCGGCGCTCCAGGGCGTTGCGGAGCTGCAGCAGGCAGCCGGGGTTGGAGGTGACCAGCAGGTCGGCCCCGGTGGCGAGGACGTTGGCGGCCTTGCGGTCGCCCAGCTCGGCCGCCGGCTCGGGCTCGACCAGGTTGTAGATGCCGGCCGAGCCGCAGCAGATCTCCGCCTCGGCGATCTCGCGCACCTCCAGGCCGGGGATGGCCCGCAGGGCCGCGCGGGGCTGGGCGCGGATGCCCTGGGCGTGGCCCAGGTGGCAGGCGTCGTGCCAGGCCACCCGGATCGGCAGCGGATGGCGGGGGGCGACCGGGCCCAGCTCGACCAGCAGCTCGGACAGGTCCCGGACCCGGGCCGAGAACGCGGCCGCCCGGTCGGCGAACTCGGGGTCGTCGCGGAGCAGGTGGCCGTACTCCTTCATGGCCGAGCCGCAGCCGGCGGCGTTGACCACCACCTGGTCGACCCCGGCGGCCTCGAAGGTCTCGATGGCCGCCTTGGCGAACGCCTGGGCCTCGGCCTCGCGGCCGGCGTGCAGGCTGAGAGCGCCGCAGCACCCCTGGCCGGACGGGGCCACGACCTCGCAGCCGTCGGCGGCCAGGACCCGGGCCGTGGCCGCGTTGACCTCGGGGAAGAACACCCGCTGGACGCAGCCGGTGAGCATCCCGACCCGGCGCCGTCGCGGGCCGGTGGCCGGGGTCACCTCGGGCACCTGCTCGAGGGGGCCGAGGGTCGGGGCCAGGCGCTCCATGGCGGCGAGGCGCCCGGGCAGCAGCCGGTCCAGCAGCCCGGTCCGCCGGGCCCGGTCGGCCAGGCCCGAGCGCTGGTAGAGGCGCAGGGGCCCCCGCAGCAGGCGCAGCCGCCGCGGGTAGGGGAACAGCCGGAAGATCAGGGCCCGGAAGGCCCGGTCGCGGCGCGAGCGCGGGTAGCGGCGCTCGACCTGCTGGCGGGTGGCCTCGATCAGCTTGTCGTACTGGACCCCCGACGGGCAGGCGGTGACGCAGGCCATGCAGCCCAGGCACTGGTCGAAGTGGCGGACCATCTCGTCGTTCATGGGCTCGCCCTGGCGCCCGATCTCCATCAGGTAGATGCGGCCGCGGGGCGAGTCCATCTCCTCGCCCCAGAGCACGTAGGTCGGGCAGGTGGGCAGGCAGAAGCCACAGTGGACGCAGTCGTCGATCAGCTCCTGCTCGGGCGGGTGGTGGTCGTCGAAGGCGGGCAGGACGGCCACCCCGGCCTCGGGCCGGCCGGCCCCCTCGGTGGCCCGGTCCGCCTGGCCGGGCTCGGTCCCGACCTCGTCGGGCAGCCCCTCCGGGCCCCTGGCTCCGACCTGGGTCGCCGAGGCCCGCTCGTGGGCCGGCATCCGCGTCTCACTGGCTTCCCTGGCCCCATCGGACGGCGATGGATGGGAGCCGCTGCCGGCTGGGCCATTGTCGGTCATCAGATGCCTCCCACGAACCGGCCAGGGGCGAGGCGGCGGTCGGGGTCGAACCGCTCCTTGACCCGGCGCATCAGCCCGACCGCGTCCCCGCCCGGCCCCCAGGCGTCGACCGCCCGCTTCAGCTCGGGTGGCGCCTTGACCACGACCAGGCTGCCCCCGCGGGCCACCAGCCGCTCCCGCATCGCGGTGATGCCGCTGGCCACCGACGGGGCGAAGGGGCTGTCGGGCGGCAAGTCACCCTCGCGGAGGCCGCTGGCCAGCCAGAGCACGCCGGTCGCGGCGTGGGCGCTGACCGAGCCGTCCCAGCGCCCCCGGCCGGTCACCAGCTCGGCCAGGACGCCCGGCAGCTCGGCCGGCGGGCAGGCGGCCTTCAGGGCCACCTCGGCCTTCTCGAACGGCCGGGCGCCGAGCTGGCCGAGGGCGGCGTCGGTCTGCCCGGGCCCGGCCACGGTCGCCTCGCCGAACTGGCCGAGCAGCCCGGCCGCGGTCGCGGCCTGCGCCTCCACCCCCGGCCGGATGCCCTCGAACACGGTGGTGAGCCGGCCCGGCCAGCCCCACTCGTCCACCACCAGCTCGACCGCGCTCGGCTCCAGGGGGGAGCGGGCCAGCCGCTGGACGGCCTGGCCGACCTGTTCCGGGGTCTCCACCTGGAGGGTGACCACGGCCGCGGCCGCCGGCAGCGGGTGCAGGCGGAAGGTGGCCTCGGCGATCATGCCCAGGGTGCCCAACGACCCGCAGAACAGCTTGGCCAGGTCGTAGCCGGCGACGTTCTTGACCACCTTGCCGCCGGCCCGGGCCACCGTGCCGTCGGCCAGCACCACGGTGATGCCGATGATCAGGTCGCGGACGGTGCTGTAGCGCAGCCGCCGCGGGCCCGAGGCGTCGGCCGCCACCACCCCGCCGACGGTCGCCCGCGGCTCGGGCGGGTCGAGGGCCAGCCACTGGCCGGCCGGGGCCAATGCGGCCTGGAGGTCGGCCAGCCGCACCCCCGCCTGGGCGCGGACGACCAGGTCGCCGGCGGCGTGCTCCAGCACCTGGTCCAGCCGCTCGCTGGAGACCAGCAGGTCGACCCGCTCGGGGGGATTGCCCAGCCCGAGCTTGCTGCCGCCGCCGACGAAGGCCACGGCCAGGCCGGCGGCGGCGGCCGCGGCCAGCACCTGGCTGGCCTCCTCGACCGAGGCCGGGCGGGCGATGCGAGCCACCGGCACCCCGTCGACCGCGGCGCCGGGCGGGGCCGGCTGGACCAGGTCGGCGCCCTCCAGCTCCTGGAGGCCCACGGCTCAGAACACCTCCGCCAGGCCGGCCTGCTCGGCCGGGTGGACCCGGCGGGGGCCGGGCCGCTCGCCGCACAGCCGCGGGGTCGGGAACACCTTGCCCGGGTTGGCGCGCCCCTCGGGGTCGAAGGCGCAGCGCACCAGCTGCATGGTGTCCAGGTCCTCGGCGCTGAACTGCTTGGGCAGGTACTGCTTCTTGTCGAAGCCGACGCCGTGCTCGCCGGTGATCGAGCCGCCGTGGTCCAGGCAGGCGTACAGGATCTCGGCGGCCAGCTCCTCGGCCCGCTGCTCCTGGCCCTCGACCGCGCCGTCGAAGAGGACCAGCGGGTGCAGGTTGCCGTCGCCGGCGTGGAACACGTTGGCCACCCGCAACCCGCGCTCGTCGGCCAGCTCGTTGATGCGCCGCAGCACCTCGGGCAGGGCGGTCCGGGGGATGACCCCGTCCTGGACGTAGTAGTCGGGGCTGATCCGGCCGACGGCGGCGAAGGCCGACTTGCGGCCCTTCCAGAACAGGGCCCGCTGGTCGTCGTCCTCGGCGATCTGGATGGTGGTCGAGCCGGCCTCGCGGCAGAGCCGCTCGACCTCGTCGAACTGGTGCTCGACCTCGGCCTCGGGGCCGTCCAGCTCCACCACCAGGACCGCCCCCGCCCCCTCGGGGTAGTGCACGTGCACGGCCGCCTCGGCCGCCTCCATGGCCAGGGCGTCCATCATCTCGATGGCCGCGGGCACGATCCCGGCCCCGATGATCCTGGACACGGCGTCGCCGGCCTGGTCGGTGCCGTCGAAGGCGGCCAGCAGGGTGCGGACGGCCTCGGGCTTGCGCAGCAGCCGCAGGGTGACCTTGGTGGCGATGCCCAGGGTGCCCTCGGAGCCGACGAAGGCGCCGAGCAGGTCGTAGCCCGGCGGGTCGGGGGCCTTGCCGCCGCCCAGGTGGATGAGCTCGCCGTCGGGCAGCACCACCTCCAGACCGGTGACGTGGTTGGTGGTGAAGCCGTACTTCAGGCAGTGGGCGCCGCCCGAGTTCTCGGCCACGTTGCCCCCGATGGAGCAGATCTGCTGGCTGGAGGGGTCGGGGGCGTAGTAGAAGCCGTCGCCGGCCACCTCCTTGGTGACCTGGAGGTTGAGGACCCCGGGCTCGACCACGGCCCGGGCGTTGTCCAGGTCGATCTCATGGATGCGGCGCATGCGGGCCAGCACGATCAGCACCCCGTCCGACACCGGCAGGGCGCCGCCGGACAGGCCGGTGCCCGACCCGCGGGCGACGAACGGCACCCCGGCCTCGAAGCAGGCCCTGACCGTCCCCTGGGCCTGCTCGGCCGTCTCGGGCAGCACGACCACGCTGGGAATGACGCGGAAGTTGGCCAGGCCGTCGCACTCGTAGGTGCGCAGCTGGTTGCGCTCGGAGATCACCCCCTGGGGGCCGACGATCTCCTCCAGCCGGCGGATGAGGGCTTCCCGGTCCATCTCGGCCCCCTTCCTCTGCGGGGTCAGTCCAGCTGCTCGTAGGCGGGGATGGTCAGGAACTCGATGAACTCGTCGGCCAGGGCGACCTGCTCGAACAGGGCCCTGGACTGGTCGGGGCGGCCCTCGTTGAAGAAGAACTCGTCACCCACCTGCTCGCGGATCTTCTCCAGCTCCTCGGTGGCGGTCTGGCGGACCAGGTCGGCGGTGACCGTCTGGCCCTCTGCCAGCTTGACGCCGTTGTGGACCCACTGCCAGACCTGGGAGCGGGCGATCTCGGCGGTGGCCGCGTCCTCCATCAGGTTGAAGATCGGGGCCGCGCCCTGGCCGCGCAGCCAGGAGGAGATGTACTGGATGCCGACGTTGACGTCGTTGCGCAGCCCCTCCTCGGTGGCGTCGCCCGGGGTCGAGGCGATGTCGAGCAGCTCGCCCTGGCCGACCTGGACGTCGTCGCGCTGCCGGTCGATCTGGTTCGGCCGCTCCCCGAGGACCCCGTCGAACACCTCCCTGGCCACCGGGACCAGGTCGGGATGGGCCACCCAGGTGCCGTCGAAGCCGTCGCCGGCCTCGCGCTGCTTGTCCTCCCGCACCTTGGCGAAGGCCTGCTCGTTGATCTCGGGCCGCTTGCGGCTGGGGATGAAGGCCGACATGCCGCCCATGGCGAACGCGCCCCGGCGGTGGCAGGTCTTGACCAGCAGCTGGGTGTAGGCGCGCATGAAGGGCACGGTCATGGTGACCTTGTTGCGGTCGGGCAGGGTGAACTCGGGCCGGTTCCGGAACTTCTTGATGACCGAGAACATGTAGTCCCAGCGGCCGGCGTTGAGCCCGGCCGAGTGGTCGCGCAGCTCGTACAGGATCTCGTCCATCTCGAAGGCGGCGGTGATGGTCTCGATCAGCACCGTCGCCTTGACCGTGCCCCGCGGGATCCCAAGCCGGTCCTGGGCGAGCTGGAAGGCGTCGTTCCACAGCCGCGCCTCCAGGTGGCTCTCCAGCTTGGGCAGGTAGAGGAAGACGCCCTCGCCCTTCTCCAGCAGCCGCCTGGCCCCGTGGAACAGGAACAGCCCGAAGTCGGTCAGGCTGCCCGAGACCGGCTGGCCGTCGACGGTGATGTGCTTCTCGGGCAGGTGCCAGCCCCGGGGCCGCGGCATCAGGGTCGCGGTCTCCTCGTTCAGGCGGTACTGGCGGCCGTCGGGGCTCTCGAAGCTGATCGTGCCCTCGATGGCGTCGACCAGGTTCCGCTGCCCGCCGAACATGTTCTCCCAGGTCGGGGCGTTGGCGTCCTCGAAGTCGGCCATGAACACCCTGGCCCCGGAGTTGAGGGCGTTGATGAGCATCTTGCGGTCGGTGGGGCCGGTGATCTCGACCCGCCGGTCGGCGATCCTGTCCACCGGGGCGACCTGCCAGTCGCCCTCGCGCACCGACGCTGTCTCCGGGAGGAAGTCGGGCAGCACCCCGGCGTCGAAGTCGGCCTGGCGCTCGGCCCGCCTCGCCAGCAACGCCGCCCTGGTCGGGCCCAGCTCCCGCTGGAGCTCCGCCACCAGCCCGAGGGCCTCGTCGCTCAGGACGACCCCGTACTTCTCCCGCGCCGGCCCGTGGACCTCAACACCGTCCGGGTATGCCATCGCCCGCCTCCGTCGCTCGACACAGGTGTGCCCATTGTGTCAGGGGGCTAGCCGCTCGATCTTCCAGCCGTCGCCGGCGCGGCGGTAGCGGAGGCGGTCGTGCAGCCGGTTGGGGCGGCCCTGCCAGAACTCGACCACCTCGTGGACCAGCCGGAACCCGCCCCAGAAGTCCGGCAGGGGCAGCAGGCCGTCCTGGTGGGCGGTGGCCAGCTCGGCGACCCGCCGCTCCAGCACGGCCCGGCTGTCGATCACCCGGCTCTGGGGGGAGGCGGCCGCGCTGAGCTGGCTGCCGGGCGGCCGGGAGGAGAAGTAGGCCTCACTCTCGGCCCGGCTGGTCCGCTCGACCCGGCCCTCGATCCGGACCTGGCGCTCCAGCTCGCCCCACCAGAAGACCAGGGCGGCCCGCGGGTTGGCGGCCAGCTCGCCGCCCTTGCGGCTCTCGTAGTTGGTGAAGAAGCGGAAGCCGCGCTCGTCGAAGCCCCGCAGCAGGACCATGCGGGCCGATGGCCGGCCGTCGGGGGTCGCGGTGGCCAGGGTCATGGCGGTCGGTTCGAGCAGGCCCGCCTGCTGGGCCTGCTCGAACCAGCGCCCGAACTGGACCACCGGGTCGGCGTCGACGTCGGCCTCGGCCAGCGCCTCCCTGGTGTACTCCGATCGCATGCCCCGAACGCTACTCCGTGGTGATCGCCCGGAGCACGTCGATCTTGGCTGCCCGGCGACCGGGTCCGACGGCGGCCAGGATGCCGGCCACGCCGGCGGCGACCAGGAACAGGGCGAGCTGCCCGCCCGGGAGGGCGAACTCGGTGATGCCCTGGCTGCTCAGGGCCCGCACGATCGTCCAGCCGAAGAACACCCCGATGGCCAGGCCGAGCACGGCCCCGAGGACGGCGATGATGACCGCCTCCCAGCGGATCATCGAGCGCAGCTGGCCGCGGGTGGCCCCGACCGCCCGCAGCAGCCCGAGCTCGCGGACGCGCTCGAAGATCGACAGGCCGAGGGTGTTCACGATCCCGAACAGGGCGATGATGATGGCCAGGCCGAGCAGGGAGTAGAACAGGTTGATGACCTGGTCGATCTGCCGGGCCTGCTCGTCGCGGAACTCGGCCTGGTCGCGGACGGTGACGTTGGGGAAGTCGGCCATGACCCGGTCGACCGCGGCCCGCGAGTCGGCCGGGGCGACCCCGGGGGCGGCCTTGACGAGGATCTGGCTGTCGGCCTGGTCGGAGTAGTTGCGCTCGTAGTCGACGAGGGAGAGCAGGTAGTCGCCGTTCAGGGTGTTGTCCTTGTAGATCGCCTTGATCGGGGCCTGCTGGACACCGGTGCGGGGGAACTCCATGGGCACGCGCCCGCCCACCGTCCAGCCGTTGGCCTCGGCCACCGTGTCCTTCACGGCCAGGCCGCCGGAGGCCAGGTCGTTCAGGGAGCCGCCCGTCGTCTCGGTGCGGACGACCTGCTGGTAGGCGGCCGGGTCGATGCCGGCGAGGCTCTTGCCGGCCCCGTTGAGCTTCCAGGGGCCGATCCGCATCCCGGCCACCGCGGCCAGCTGCGGCTGCTCGGCCAGACGCTGGGCGGCCTCGGGGCTGAACGGCTGGAAGTTGTCGTTGAACAGGATGTAGTCGGCCGAGACCGTGTCCTCCAGGGTCTTGCTGGTCGAGGCCTTGATCGACGCGGCGAAGATGCTGACGAAGGCGACCAGGGCCAGCCCGATCATCAGGGCGGCCGCGGTCGAGGCGGTCCGCCGCGGGTTGCGCATGGCGTTCTGGCGAGCCAGGGTGCCCGGCAGCCGGAACGCCCTGGCGAACGGCCAGCCGATGACCCGGGCCAGCGGCCGCGCGATCAGCGGGCTCAGGATGGCCACGCCGAAGAACACGATCACCGCCCCGGAGGCCACGTTGACGAGCCGGTTGCCCTCGGGGCGGAACAGGCCGGCCAGCAGCGCGGCCACGCCGGCCAGGGTGACCAGCACGCCGAGCACGATCCGGCGCTTGCGGAACCCGGTCGGCGCGAACGCCGTCTCGGGCTGAAGGGCGGCCACCGGTGGCACCCGGGTCGCCTTGAGCGCCGGCAGCAGCGCCGCCAGCACGGTCACGATCACGCCGACCAGCAGCGACACGACCACCGTGCGGGGCTGGAACTGGATGCCGGTGGCCGGGATGTCGGCCCCGAGGGTGGTGCTGAGCAGGGCGCGCAGGCCGCTGGCGATCAGCACCCCGAGGCCGAGGCCGACCAGCGAGGCCACCAGGGCGACGAGCACCGACTCGATCAGCACCGAGTTCATCACCTGGCGGCGGCTGGCCCCAAGGCAGCGCAGCAGGGCCAGCTCGCGGGTGCGCTGGGCGACGATGATGGTGAAGGTGTTGAAGATCAGGAACGCGCCGACCAGCAGGGCCACGAAGGCGAAGGCCAGCAGCGCCGTGCCCAGGAACCGGCCGATGGTGTCGTTGATGGCGGCCGCCTGGTCCGCCGCCAGCTCCTCGCCGGTGAGGACCTCGTACCTCGGGTCGCTGATGGCGGCCCGGACCCGGTCGCGGAGCTGCTCGGGGGTGACGCCCTCGGCGGCGGCGACGTCGATCTCGTCGAACTTACCCTCGCGGTTCAGGACCTCCTGGGCGGTGGGCAGGTCGAAGCCGACCAGGCGGGCCCCGCCCAGGTTGTCGGCCTGGCCGAACCCGATCACGCCGCTGACCGTGAACTCGCGAGCCGGCCCCTGGAACAGCACCTTGACCCGGTCGCCGACCGTGTAGCCGGTGTCGTCGGCCGTCCCGGCGTCGATGGCCAGCTCGTCCGGCCCGCTCGGCAACTGCCCGGAGCGGATCGTCGAGCCGGCCGTGAAGGCGCTGTCCTGGCTGAACGACACGCCAAGGCTGGGCGCGCCCCCGGTGGTGACCGCCTTGCCGTCCTTGCCGACCAGCTGGGCGTAGCCGGTGACCGAGCCCTCGGCCACCCGGACCCCGTCCACGGCCCTGACCTGGTCGAGCAGCGACGCCGGCATGGGGTCGCGGACCTCCCCGGTCTCGAAGCCGCCGAAGGTCTCCTGGGAGCGGACGGCCACGTCGATGCCCTGGGTGACCTGCTTGAAGAGGTTGTCGAAGCTGGCCGTGATGGTGTCGGTGAGCACGTAGGTGCCGGAGACGAAGCTCACCCCGAGCACGATCGCCAGGGCGGTCGCGGCCAGCCGGAGCTTGTGGGCCAGCAGGCCCTTGAGGGTTGCCCTGCCCATCGCCCGCTCAGCCCCCCAGCTTCTTCATGAGGTCGAGCACCTTCTCGGCGGTCGGGTTGGCCATCTCGTCCACGATCCGGCCGTCGACCAGGAACAGAACGTGGTCGGCGAAGCTGGCCGCGTTGGGGTCGTGGGTGACCATCACGATGGTCTGCCCGTACTCGTCCACCGAGCGGCGCATGAACCCGAGCAGCTCGGTCCCCGACGCCGAGTCGAGGTTGCCGGTGGGCTCGTCGGCGAACACGATCGCCGGCTTGGAGGCCAGCGCCCTGGCCGCGGCCACCCGCTGCTGCTGGCCGCCGGACAGCTCGGCCGGCTTGTGGCCGAGGCGCTCGCGCAGCCCGACGGCGTCGATCACGGTGTCGACCCAGCCCCGGTCCGGCCTGCGGCCGGCGATGGCCAGGGGCAGCTCGACGTTCTCGGCCGCGGTCAGGGTCGGGAGCAGGTTGTAGGCCTGGAACACGAACCCGACCTTGTCCCGACGCAGCAGGGTCAGCTGCTTCTCGGACAGCTTGGTGAGCTCGACGTCGCCGATGAAGATCTGGCCGGAGGTGATCCGGTCCAGGCCGGCCAGGCAGTGCATCAGGGTCGACTTGCCCGAGCCGGATGGCCCCATGATGGCCGTGAAGCGGCCGCTCGGGAACTCGACCGACACGTCGTCGAGGGCGCGGACCTCGGTCTGGCCCTGCCCGAAGACCTTGGTGACCTTGACGGCCCGCGCGGCCAGCGTCTCGGTGGTGTCGCCGGGCACGGTGGCAGCTGACATGGGATGGCTCCCCTTCTTGGTTCTCTTGGTTGTCTGGGCGAGCCTACGCGACCCGGCAAGCGGATTCGTCGGCCACGACGCCGATTCCATCCTCCACCGTTCGGAGGATGCTGGCATCATCCGGGTCATGCATACGGCGGGGATCGATCTCGGAGGGACCAAGGTCCAGGGGGTGGTCGTCGACCGCCACGGCCGGCGGGTCGGCGAGGCCAGGGGCAAGACCCCGGTCCAGGACGGCACGGCGGCGGTGGTGGCCGAGATCGCCACCGTGGTCAAGGCCGCGGCCAAGGACGCCAAGGTGGCGCCGGGCAAGCTGGCCGGGATCGGCGTCGGCTCGCCAGGGCGGATGGACCGGGACAGCGGGAAGCTGTTCGGGGCGGCGAACGTCTTCGGGTTCCACGAAGGGGTGCCGCTGGAGGCGATGGTCGCCGACGCCGTCGGGGTCGGGCGGGTGGTGGTCGACAACGACGTGGTCGTGGCCACCCTGGCCGAGCACCGGCTGGGGGCCGGCCGGTCCTTCGACGACCTGCTGACGGTGTTCGCCGGGTCGGGGATCGGCGGCGCCCTCATCCTCGGCGGCCAGCTGCGCACCGGCGCCCACGGGGCCGCCGGCGAGATCGGCCACATGGTGGTGGTCGACGGCGGCGAGCTGTGCCCCTGCGGCCGGCGCGGCTGCGCCGAGGCCTACGCCGGCCGCAACGCCCTGGAGCGGGCGGCCCGGGCGGCCGCGGCCGCCGGGCGACCGACCCAGCTGCTGTCCATCCAGGAGCGCCGGGGCCGGCCCCGGATGACCAGCGGGGTCTGGAAGGCCGCCCTCGACGCCGGCGACCCGCTGGCCCACGAGCTGATCGACCGCGCCGTGGAGGCCCTCGGCGCGGCCATCGCCTCGGCGGTCAACCTGGTCGACGTCCAGGCGGTGCTGATCGGCGGCGGCCTGGGCGACAAGCTGGGCGAGCCGTTCGTCCGCCGGATCGAGGCCGCCATGGCCCCCCACCTGTTCCTGCCGCCAGCCCAGGTGGTGGTCCGCCTGGGCGAGCTCGGCGACTACGCCGGCGCGATGGGCGCGACCCTGCTGCTGGACGACGGTCAGGCGGGGGCCAGGCGGTAGACGCCGCCGCCGAGGGAGAGGGCGTACAGCTCCCCCGCGGCGTCGACCCCGAACGAGCTCAGGCCGGGCACCTCCAGGCCGAGGTCGCGCTGGTCGAGCACCTTGCCGTCGTCGACCCGGGCGGCCCGGACCCAGCCGGCGCAGTAGTCGCCGTACAGGTAGGCGCCCCGCAGCCCGCGGATGCGCTGGCCGCGGTAG
>Ga0081538_10002068_pt1 | contig 20015 bp, 13 predicted proteins | sample TabmetS5T2R1_FD_71022 | JGI IMG/M metagenome (GOLD analysis project Ga0081538, IMG submission 71022) | Tabebuia heterophylla rhizosphere microbial communities from the University of Puerto Rico - S5T2R1 | ecosystem: Host-associated > Plants > Roots > Rhizosphere ...
GCTTCTCCAGGAACGCGTGCGCGCCCGCCAGCACCGCCTGGGGCCCCAGCTCGCCCAGGCGGCTGATGGCCACCACCGGTCGATCCCGGCCCCGGAGCTCCCGGAGGACCTGCATGCCGTCCGGCGCCTGCGGCAGCAGGAGATCCAGGACGACCACGTCGGGACCTAGCTCCAGATCGAGGCGCATGGCGCTGCGGGCGGACCCGGCCTCGCCGACCACCGTCAGGTCCGACGAGCATTCGATCAGGCCGCGGAGCGCACGGCGGACCCGGACATCGTCGTCGATGACCAGGACCCTGAGCTTGAGCGCGTTCAACGGATCGCCGGGCACGGTCTCCTCACATCGGTTCCCTCTTGGAGGCGGGCCTGGTCGCACCCACCCCCTTCGACGGTACGGAAGCATGCTCGTGGGAGCCTCTGACAAACGACCCGACTGCCATGCGACAGATGACCTACTGGCGCCCCGCTGACGGCTAGAAGGCCGAGGGTGCCGGCGCGATGCCCTCCCGGATCGCCACCAGGGCGGCCTGGGTCCGGGAAGCCACTTCGAGCTTGCTGAGGATGTTGCTCACATGGGTCCGGGCGGTCCGCTCGCTGATCACCAGCGCATCGGCGATCTGCCGGTTGGACAGGCCCCGGGCCACAAGGACCAGGACCTCGCGCTCCCGATCGGTCAGCGCGGTCACCGCATGCGGCCCGGGGGCCACCAGCGACCGCATCAACTGCTTGGCGATGGTCGCATCCAGATGCACCTCGCCCCGACATGCCGCCCGGATCGCCGCGGCGACCTCGTCGACCTCGGCGTCCTTGAGCAGATACCCGGCCGCGCCGGCCTGCAGGGCGCCGTGGACCATGTCGGCCTGGGTGAAGCTGGTCATGGCCACCACCGCCATCTCGGGATGACCTTGGCTGATGGCCGCGATGGCGCTGATGCCGCCCATGCCGGGCATCAGCAGGTCCATCAGCACCACATCGGGCGCCCCCTCGGCCGCTACCAGCGCCGCGATTCCCTCCAAGGCCTCCTGCCCGTCGGCCGCCTCGCCGACCACCTCCATGTCGTCCACCGACTCCAGATAGGCGCGCAGCCCACGGCGGACCACGGCGTGGTCGTCGACGACGAACACCCTGACTGGCGCCTGCTGCACGGTCCTCGGCCAACGGCAGATCGGTCGAGGACGACTCTAGATGGGACTTACGTCATCTGTCGCGCCGAGCTTGCGTCGCTCGACCGATGATCCGCCCCCGCCCACCTGTGATCATGCTGTTCGGCCGCAGGTGAGGCGGCGGCCATGGACGCCGGGAGGCGGGTCATGAACTCGCAACATCCAGCAGCAAGCCCCGCCACCAGCCACCTTGGAATCGACCTGCTCGACCGGCCCGGCCGGCCGCCCTGCGACGCCGCCCTGGACGAGAGGAGGGCGGGCCGCGCCCCGGAGCCGTTGCAGGGCGCCCACGCGCTGGGCGTGCCCCTGGACCGGCACCGTGAGTGGTTCCACTACCACCACCGCTTCCACGACCTGCTCCAGATCGAGCTGGACCGGCACGAGCCTGAGCTGGTCCAGCACCTCCAGGCCCGGGCGGCGGCCTGGTGCGAGGACAACGGCCTGCCGGAGCTGGCCATCGACCACGCCCAGGCCGCCGGGGACGCCGACCGGGCCGCCCGGCTGTTCGAGAGCCTCGCCTTTCCCGCCTACGCCAGCGGACGCGCTCAGACAGCTCGCCGGTGGTTCCGGTGGTTCGAAGAGCAAGAGCTGATCGGCCGATATCCGCTGGTCGCCGTCCAAGGAGCCTTCCTGCAGGTGCTGGCCGGCCCACCGGCCGACATCGAACGCTGGGCCGCCGCCGCCGAGCGCGGGCTGGCGGCCGGGTTCGCGCGTTCCGCCACGACCGAGCCCTGGATGGCACTGCTGCGCGCGCTGCTGTGCCGCGACGGCGTGGACCAGATGCGGGCTGACGCCCAGACCGCCGTGGCCGGGCTGGCCCCGGGGAGCCCGTGGTCGGCGACCGCTCTGCTCCTGGAGGGCGTCGCCGATGTCCTGGCCGGCGAGGCCGACCGTGCCGACCTGGTCCTGGCCCACGCGGCCGAGGTCGCCACCCACATCGGTGCCTTGCCTGCCGCCGTGGCCGCCCTTGCCCAGCGGGCCCTGGTCGCGATCGCACGCCAGGACTGGATCGGGGCCGAGAGCCTCTCCGACCGCGGCCTCGAGATCACCCGGGCGGGGCAGCTCAACGACTACGAGATGAGCCCGCTGCTGCACGCGGTGGCGGCCCGCGTGGCGCTGCACCGCGGTGACGTCGCCCGGGCCCAGGACCACCTGGCGCGGGCCGCGCAGCTGCGGCCACGGCTCACTGCCGCTCTGCCCTCCCGCGCCGTTCAGGTCCTCCTGGAGCTCGTCCGCGCCCACCTCGCCCTCACCGACGTGACCGGCGCCAGGAACCTGCTCCGGGAGGCCCGCATCATTCTCCACCAGCGGCCCCACCTGGGGACCCTTCCGGCCCAGGCCGCCCAGCTGCAATCCAAGCTCGACACGATTCGTGAGACGACCACCGGCGCGGCGACGCTGACCGGCGCCGAGCTGCGGCTCCTACCCCTGCTGTCGACCCACCTCACGTTCCGGGAGATCGGCGAGCGGCTCTGCCTCTCCCAGCACACGGTCAAGTGCCAGGCCCTGTCGGTCTACCGCAAGCTCGGCGTCTCCTCCCGCAGCATGGCCATCCAGCGCCTCCAACAGACCGGCCTGCCCGGCACGTGATCGAGCCCGGCTCCGGTCGTGGAGGTCGTGAGATCATCCCGGCACGGACCCAGCGGGAAGGCGTGAGCATGGGCGAAGCCGCACTCATCAAGAAGCTCGGGATCAAGCCGGGTCAACGGGCCGCGGTCATCAACCCGCCGGATGGCTATGCCGACCGGATCGGCCCGCCCGAGGGTGTCGAGGTCACCACCGACCTGGACGGCAGCTTCGACTTCGTGCAGGTGTTCGCCAAGGACCGCGCCACCCTGGAGCGTCACCTGACCGAGGCCCACGCCGCCCTGGAACCGGGCGGCCTGTTCTGGATCTCCTACCCCAAGGGCAGCTCCAAGGTCCCGACCGACCTGAACCGCGACGTGTTCCTGGACGCGCTCCAGCACCTGGGCGTCCGTCCCGTCACCCAGGTCTCTGTCGACGAGGTCTGGTCGGCGCTCCGGTTCCGGCCCTTCGCCGACGTCGGTTCCCGCTAGGTGTGCTGACCATGAGGGTCGACGCCTGGTCGGAGTGGGCCGGGACGGCCCCCGACGCCGCCGGGGCCTCGCCCGTCACGGCCGGCCCGCCCGAGCTCGACGACCTGCACGAGCTGATCGTGACCCGGGCGGCCCGGCTGGCCGGCGCCTCCGACGCGCTGCTGTGGCTGGCCGACGGCGATGTCGGGCGGCTGGTGGTGCGGTGCGGGACCGGCCGCTTCTCCGCCGCCGTGGGCCGGAGCCTCGGCGAGGGCGAAGGGCTGGCCGGCCGGGTCTGGCGGACCGGCCGGCCGCTGACCGCTCGACCGAGGGAGCACGACGGGCGGCAGGGCGTCGGGGCGGCGCTATGCGTGCCGCTGGCCGCGGGCGGGTCGGTGGCCGGGGTGGTCGGGGTGGCCTGGAGCGAGCCGGGCCGGGTGGTCGGCCGGGCCGAGTCCGAGCTGCTGCGCGCCTGGGGCGAGCTGGCCGGGGCCATGGTGGATCGCGCCCGGCGCCCGGCCGCCCGCCCGGCCTCGGCCGAGCGCGCCGAGGACCGAGGGTGGCTGCCCGGGGACGCGGAGCGCTACCGGGCGCTGTCCGAGCACGTCCCCGCGGTGCTCTACCACGAGGTGCACGGGCCCGACGGCGTCGTGCTGTACGAGAGCCCGCAGAACCGCCAACTGCTCGGCTACACCCCCGAGGAGACGATCCGGCCGAACTTCTGGAAGACGCTGATCCACGCCGAGGACCGCGAGTGGGTCCTGGCCGAGGAGGAGCGCTGCAACCGCACGGGCGATCCCTGGCACATGGAGTACCGGGTCATGGCCAAGGACGGCCGGGTGGTCTGGGTCCGCGACCATGCCGTGCTGGTCCGCGGCGAGCACGGCGAGCCGGACTTCTGGCAGGGCTACTACATCGACATCACCGAGCAGAAGCAGGCCGAGGCGGCGCTGCGCCAGGCGCTGGAGCGCGAGCGGCAGGCGGTCGAGCGGGAGCGGCAGGCGGCCCGCCAGCTGCGGGCCCTCGACGAGATGAAGAACACCTTCCTGGATGCCGTCTCCCATGAGCTGCGCACCCCACTCGCCGCCGTCATCGGCATCGCGCTCACCCTCAAGCGGGCCGGGGCCAACCTGGCCCAGGAGGACGCCGTCGACCTGGTCGACCGGCTGGTGGCGAACGCCGTCAAGCTGGACCGGCTTCTCACCGACCTGCTCGACCTCGACCGTCTGAGCAAGGGCATCCTGACCCCCCAGCGCAGCCGCACCGACCTGGCCGCGCTGGTCACCCGGATCGCCCAGGAGTGGCAGGAGCGCAGCGGGCGGCGGCTGGACCTGGTCGTCGAGCCGGTGGTGGCCTGGGTGGACCCGGCCAAGGTGGAGCGCGTCGTCGAGAACCTGCTCACCAACGCCGGCCGCCACACCACCCCGGACACGCCGGTGTGGGTCAAGGTCGCCCGCCGGGAGGAGGGTGTGCTGCTGAGCGTCGAGGACGCCGGCGGCGGGGTGCCGCAGGAGCTGCGGGCCGCCCTGTTCGAGCCGTTCCGCCAGGGACCCGCGGCGGCCGCCCACGCCCCCGGGGTCGGCATCGGCCTCTCCCTGGTGGCGCGCTTCGCCGAGCTGCACGGCGGGCGGGCATGGGTGCAGGACCGCCCTGGGGGCGGCGCGTCGTTCCAGGTCCTGCTCCCAGACCATGCCGCCCGGCGACGGTCGGCGGCCAGCGCCTTGGGTGACCCGGGCGGTGCGGCTACCTGACCTTCCGGTAGGTCAGGTCGAAGTCGTGCTCCCAGGTCGAGCCGTCCTGCGAGGTCTCCCAGCGGCCGGTGATGGTGTCGCCGTCGGCGCTGAACTCCCCGGTGAACCGCTGCCAGAAGTCCAGCGGCGTGAAGTCCGGCGCGTCCCGCACCAGCGTCCAGACGCCGTCGCGGAAGGTCATCGAATACAGGCGGGCGACGCCTCGGGAGTCGAAGTAGTGCTGGGTGTACGACTCGCCATCGCGATCCAGGCCGACGATCGCGATGCCGTCGGGGGCTTCGGGAACGTCGGGGACCTCCGAGCGCTCCATCAGGAACTGTCCATCCAGCACCCATTCGAAGACGGCCCGTCCGGGCACGTTGGGATCGAAGGACGCCTGGATGCGCCATTCGCCGACGAAGGCGTCCAGTCGCTCCAGCAACGGGTGTCGAGCGGCGTCGTCGTTGGGCACGAGTCCTCCCGTCGGAGCGGTCGTGCCGGATCCTATCAAGGCGCCGTGACGCCACATCCGCCGAGGGTTCACCCGGCCGTGAGCCTGCTTTGCCCAGGTGGTATTCTGCGACCGATTTGTCGTTAACGGCGCGAAGGGCTCCGGCTTGAGGTTGTCGGTCGTCGTACCGTTCCACAACGAACTGCGCGCCCTCCCGGCCATCACCCAGCGGCTGCTGGCCGTGGACTACGCGGCCCTGGGCGTGGAGCGCGAGCTGATCTTCGTCGACGACGGCTCCACCGACGCCGGCGCTGGCCCGCTCGCCTCCCTGCCACGCGACGAGGTCCGGGTGATCGTCCACGAGCGGAGCCGGGGCAGGGGAGCCGCGGTCAAGACCGGGCTGGCGGCGGCCACCGGCGACGTCGTCTGCATCCAGCACGCCGACCTCGGGTACGACCCGGCCGACCTGCCCGCGCTCGTCCGCCCGATCCTCGACGGGGACTTCGAGGTCGTCTACGGGTCGCGCGTCAAGGGCAGCGCCTCCGGGCCACCCCTCACCAACCGGCTGGCGAACCGCCTGCTCAACCTGACCGTCAACCTGCTCTTCAACCGCTACCTGTCGGACGTGTACACCGGGTACAGGGCCTTCGCCCGCAGCGCCCTGGAGGGGCTCACGCTGACCGCCAGGACGGCCGCCGTCGAGCTGGAGCTCACCGCGCACTTCCTGCGCAAGGGCCTGGTCATCTACGAGGTGCCGATCTCCTACCGGGCCAGCGCCGACGGCCGGGGCAGGCGGCCCGGCCTCGGCGACGGCCTTCGGGCGGTGGGCGCGGCGCTCCGCTACCGGCTCCGGCCCGCGCCCACGGCGGTCGGTCCGCTGTCGCCGCGGGCCCCCGACGCCCGCGGCGCGCTCGACGCGACCGAGGGCGGCGGCACCATCCACACGCTGGGTCTGGAGGACCTCGGCGCCGCGGTCCGCTACCGCCGCTACCAGTTCGAGCTGATCGAGCCCCACCTCGGCGACTCGGTCCTGGAGGTCGGCGCCGGTCTCGGCGACTTCGCGGCCCAGCTGACCGGCCGGAAGCGGCTGGTGGTGGCCGACAGTGATCCCTTCTGCCAGTGGTCGCTCCGCGCCCGCCTCGGCAGTCGCCCCGAGGTCGAGGTGCAGGCACTGGACCTCCTCGGGGAGGTCAGGGTCGACCCGCCGGTGGACTCGGTCGTCGCCATCAACCTCCTCGAGCACATCGGGGACGATGTACGGGCCCTGAAGGTCATGGCGTCGGCGGTGGTCCCCGGCGGGAACGTGGTCCTCCTCGTCCCCGGCTACCCGTCGCTGTACGGCGAGTTCGACCGCGCCGTCGGCCATGTTCGCCGCTACACCCCGCGCACGCTCCGCCGGGCCGTCGAGGCCGCCGGGCTCCAGGTGACCACGCTCAAGCCCGTGAACCTGCTGGGCGGGATGGCGTGGTGGGCCGCGGTGCGGATGGGCGGCCGGGCCCGGCCCACGCCCGCGATCGTCAGGCTGTACGACCGGGCGGTCGTGCCGCTGGTCCGTGCCTCGGAGCGGCGGTTCGACCCCCCATTCGGCCAGTCGGTGTTCTGCGTCGCAAGGGTGCCGGGACAATAGGCGCAGCCATGGCCGCCCAAGATGCCCCCGCGCCAGCGCACGCTCCGACGGCGCGGACCGCTCCAACCGTGCTCCACCGGGTGCGGACCGCCTCGCCGTCGCCGCTGGTGCTGCTGGCCTTCCTCGGGCTGGCGGTGCTGCGGTACGCGCCCGCCTGGTCGTCGCCGACCACGACCACGGTGAAGGGCGGCGACGGCGACGCGGCCATCATCATCTGGTTCCTGCGCTGGATCCCCTTCGCCGTCGACAGGGACCGGCAGCTCCTGTTCAGCGACCACCTGAACGTCCCGGACGGCGTCAACCTGATGTGGAACGCGTCGATGCCGCTGCTGGGGTTCGTGCTCTGGCCGCTGACCTCGCGGTGGGGGCCGGTGCTCACCTTCAACCTGGTGCTCGTGCTGGCCAACGGGCTCTCGGCCTGGACGGCGTACCTGGCCATCCGGCGCTACGTCCCCGGGCACCTGGCCGCGGCCGCCGGGGGTCTGGTGTTCGGGTTCTCCCCGGTGATCCTCGGTCAGAGCAACCACCCGCACATCTCGTTCGCCTTCCTGGTCCCCCTGATGCTGCTCGCGGTCGACGAGATCCTGGTCCGCCAGCGCCACCCGCCCTGGGTGATCGGGCCGCTCCTCGGGCTGATGGCCGGCTGCCAGCTCCTCATCGGCGAGGAGCTACTGGCGGCGACCGTCCTGTTCGGTGTGCTGCTCCTGGTCGTGCTCCTGGCCAACAACCCGAGAGCGTTGTCCGACCGGCGCCGGGTGGCCCACGCGGTGCTGGCCTTCGCCCTGGCCGCGGTGGTCGCCTTCGCGATCGCCGCCAAGCCGCTCCTCGTCCAGTTCACCGGCCCCCAGCGCATCGAGGGGGACATCACCAAGACGAGCTATGCCAGCGACCTGCTCGGCTTCGTGATCCCTGAAGGCAGACAGCTGCTCTCCTCCGATCGCAGCGCCGAGCAGGCCAGCCAGCTCGCCCAGGGCGACGCCGCCTACCTGGGCGTGCCGCTCCTGCTGCTCCTGCTGGTGCTGGCCGTCCGGTGGTGGCGCCGGCCGGTGGTGCGGGTCGGGACGGTGATGCTGCTGCTCGCGGCCCTGCTCTCCATGGGCCCGTATCTCCACGTCGGCGGGCGGGCAACCACCCTCATGCTGCCCTGGGAGCTGTTCCACGACCTGCCCGTGGTCGCCAGCCTGATCCCGAGCCGGTTGGCGATGTTCACGGCGCTGTTCGCCGGGCTGCTGCTGGCCGTGTTCCTGGACGCCGTCTGGGCGGCCGGCGGCTGGCGCCGGCCGGCCGCGGCCGTCGTGGCCGTGGTTGTCCTTGCCCCACTCCTGCCGGCCGGGCCCGTCCCGGCCGGCAAGGTCGACACGCCGCCGTTCTTCGCCACCGGCGCGGTGCGCCGGCTGCCGGAGGGAAGCGTGGCCCTGGTCCTGCCGTTCGCCAACCGCCGGGTCTCCAAGGCCATGACCTGGCAGGCCGAGGCCGGCATGTGGTTCCGCATGCCCGGCGGCTACGTCATCGGACCGACCCGGGACGGGCGCCCGCGGTTCGACTCCAACCCCAACACGGCCACCAGGGCGTTCGGCGTGATCCAGCGCGGCCTGCCCGCGCCCCGGCTGGTCCCCAGCAGGCGCCGCGCCCTGGCGGCCAACCTGGCCCGGTGGGACGTTGACACCATCGTCGTCGGCCCCATGGAGCATCAAGCCACCATGCTACGGTTCCTGACCGACCTCCTGGGCCGCCCGCCTGCCCTGGTCGACGGGGTCTACGTGTGGAGCGACCCGGTGGTCGAGCTGTCGCCCTCAGCTGGGTCGTCCCGATGAGACAATGCGGGGGAGGCGGCTCGACTTGTGATCTGCACCGGTTCCCGCCGGGCCGGGTTGAGGACGTGGGCGACGCGCCACCAGGCGTCCTCGGTCGAGGGTGAGGGAGACTGATGCCATGCTGCGAGCGAGGGCGGTACGTGGCAAGGGCCGGTGGGGGGCGCAGGGTCGTCGCTTGGCCGGGGCGCTGAGCCCGGTGGCGGTGTCGCCGGCGGCCCCTCGGGAGACGGTGGCCATGCTGGATGCCTGGGGGCCCTCGTTGATGCCGCGGTCGGCCCGGGCCCGGGGGGTGGCGATGGGCCTTGGGATCCTGGGGATGCGGGCGACCAGCGCTGCGGCCGAGAGACTGACCAGGATGGTGGCGTCGGCTGATGCGCCGCTTCCCAGGCAGCTGGCGGCCTGGGCGGTGGTCGGCGGGGCCGGGGCGGGGCTGGCGGCCGTGCCTGAGCGGCACTGCCACAAGCTGTGGGTGGCGTCGCTGCAATCCACCGGTCTGCTGCTGCGGGACGGCGGCGCCGGTGGAGCCGTCCATGACCTGGGACGCTGGCTGCAACGCCGCTACCCCGGCCAGCCGGGCGTCCGGCCACTGACGAGCGGCGCGGTCCACACCGCCGGGCTGCTGTACCGGGCGGGCCGGCGGCTGCCGTCACGGGCAAAGGCCGAGGACCGGCGACCGCGACCCGAGCCGGCGGAGGTGGCCGAGACGCTGGCCACCTCCTATGTCGTCACGACCCTCGGGATGGGACTGGCCAGGGGCGTTGGCTGGTCCCGTCGGGCCCTGGAGTCCTACCTCGGCCCGGGGCCGTCCAAGCGGGCGCTGGCCCGGCTGGTCAATGCCGGCCTGTGGGCTGGCGGGGCGGCCGCGGCCTACAGTGCCGGGGTCGCCTACGTGGGGCGGGCCAACCAGCGGCTCGAGCCTGGCTATGCCGCTCCCCCGACCAGCCCGCTGGTGTCGGGCAGCCCCGACAGCCTGGTCCCGTTCGGCGACCTTGGCCAGCAGGGACGCCGCTATGTCACTGACGTGGTCACCCCGGAGCTGATTGAGGAGGTCATGGGTGAGCCGGCGCGGGCCCATCCGATCCGGGCCTACGTGGGGTTCAACAGCGAGCCCCTCTACCAGACCGGGCGGGCCGAGCTGGCCCTGGCCGAGCTGGAACGGACCGGCGCCTTTGACCGGTCGGTGCTGCTGCTGATCTCACCCACTGGCACCGGCTGGGTCGACCACACGCTCATCGAGGCGACCGAATTCCTCACCCGCGGGGATGTCGCCACCTGCTGCATCCAGTACGCCAGGTATCCGTCGTTCCTGTCGGTGCAGAAGGTGGCCCTGGGCCGCGGCCAGTTCCGGCTGCTGCTCTGGGGGGTCACCCAGCGGCTGGCTGGCCTGCCGCCAGAGCGGCGCCCGCGGGTGCTGGTGTTCGGTGAGAGCATGGGCGCCTGGACCAGCTCGGACGTCATCATGTTCCAGGGCATCAGGGGGTTCGACCACTACGGCATCGACCGAGCCCTGTGGGTCGGACTGCCCTGGCTGTCGAAATGGTCAAGAAGCGGGATGGCCAGGGGCAGCCACACGCTGGTCCCCCCCGGGACCGTCAGGGTCTTCGACCGCCATGAGCAGCTCGCCGCCCTCGACGACGACCAGCGGGCCCGGCTGCGGGCGGTGGTGGTCTCCCATGACAACGACCCGATCGCCGTGCTCGGTCCCGACCTCCTGGTGCAGCGGCCCTCCTGGCTGGCCGACGGCCAGCGGGGCCGGGGCGTGCCCCGCACCATGCGCTGGCAGCCGGTGGGCACCTTCATCCAGACGGGGATGGACGCCATGAACGCCATGCTGCTGACCCCCGGCGAGTTCGCCTCCTTCGGTCACGACTACCGCGCCGACATGGCGGCGTTCGTGCGTGACGCCTACGGCCTTCCCGAGGCGAGTGACGAGCAGCTCGATCGGATCGAGCAGGTGCTGCGCTCGCTCGAGTTCGAGCGCAACGAGCGCATCCAGGCCGAACGCGCCCACGCCGCCCCGCCGGCCCCCGTCGACCGCGCCAGCCGCGACAACCTGGCCGGCGGGGTGCCGCTGCGGAGCCGGCGCGCCCCCGGGACGCCTTGGCCGCGTCGGCCCGCCGACCGCGAGCGAGGCCGCCACTGAGCATTGCCGTCGTCCGCACCGCCGAAGGCTGGTACGTCCAGCGCGGGGCGGAGGCGTTCCCGGTCGAGGCCGAGCTGCCCAGCACGGCCTCGCTGGTCACCGATGGTCTGGGCGCCGTCCGGGCGGCCACCTCGGCCGGAGTCGCGAGCGTGCCGGTCGACAGCCTGTCGTTGCTGTCGCCGGTCACAACGCCCTGCCGGGTGGTGGGGCAGGCGGTGAACTACCGCAGCCATGCCCGCGAGTCCGGCTTCGGCGAAGACCCACCGGCGGTGTTCTTCCGCAAGAGCTCGGGCTCGATCAGCGGGCCCACCGACGACGTCCTCCGGCCGGCGCACGTGCGGCTGCTTGACTACGAGATCGAGCTGGGCCTGGTCATCAGGCGCGGGCCTGTCGCCGGAACAGCCGTGGGCGACGCCGACCTGCCCGGCCACGTGGCGGGGCTGGTCATGTGCAACGACGTCAGCGCCCGCGACGTGCAGCTGACCAAGGGCCAGTTCTACGAGAGCAAGTCCTATCCGACCTTCACCCCCACCGGGCCCCGCCTGGTCCTCCTCGAGGCCGACGACTTCGCCCGGCTGCCCGGGCTGCGGCTGCGGCTGTGGGTCAACGGCGAGCTCCGCCAGGACGGGACGGCGGCCGATGTGATCATCGGGCCAGCGGCGGCCCTTTCTCTGCTGGCCAGCTTCCAACGGCTCGATCCGGGCGACCTCATCCTCACCGGCACGCCGGGCGGGACCGCGCTCCAGGCGCCGCCCGCGGTCGTGGCCAAGATGGGCGAGCTGCTCCTGCCCTCGCCGCTGAAGTGGCGGGCCTTCTTCTCCCGCCAGGAACGCAATCCCGCCTACCTCAAGGCGGGCGACGTGATCACCGCGTCGATCGCCACCGAGGAGGGTGCGCTCGACCTCGGCAGCCAGCGCACCATGGTCCGCGACGCGGCGGGGTGAGCGGCCGGGGCCGTGCCGGCCGCGCCGTTGACCCGGCGCGGGTTGCATTCGACACTTGGCCCATGATCGACCCAGCCGGCGGACACCCCGAGAGCCGATTCCTCACGGCGGACGACGGCGTGCGGCTCCACCACCTCCGCTGGCGCAGTGGGCCGTCCCCACCGTCGGCGGTCGTCGTCTTCCTCCACGGTATCGCCAGCCACGCCGGCTGGTTCGCGGAGACGGCTACCGATCTCAGCCGTCAGGGTGTGGAGGTCTATGGGCTCGACCGCCGTGGGTCGGGCCGCAGCCAGGGGCCGCGCGGCCACCTCGACCGCTACGAGCGGGCGCTGGACGACGTCGAGCAGCTGGTGCGGCTGGTCACCACTGAGCGCCGGCAGGTGCCGGTCTTCCTGGCCGCCTCCAGCTGGGCGGCCAAGCTCGGCGTGGTGTACGCCGCCGAGCGGGCGGCGCCGCTGTCCGGGCTGCTGCTGCTCGGGCCTGGCCTGTTCCCGCGGGTCAACCTCTCGCCGTGGCGAACCGCGCTGGTCGTGGCCGGGCATCGGCTCCGCCCGATGGCCCGCCTGCCCATCCCGCTGACGCCGGAGCTGTACACGGCCAACCCGCCCTACCGCGACTTCATCCGCGCCGACCCGCTCCGGCTGCTGGAGGCCACGACCCGGTTCTACTGGGAGACGGGCCGCCTCGATCGCCGCCGCGGGCACGACACGGCCCGCCTGGCCCTTCCCGTGCTGCTGCTGCAGGGCGAGGACGACCAGATGATGGACGTGCCCGCGACCCGGCGCTGGTTCGACGGCCTCAGCGGTGAGCACAGCACCTACCGGGCCTATCCGGGCGCCGGCCACACCCTGGACTTCGAGCCGGACCGCGGCCGATACCTGGCCGACATGCTGGCCTGGCTTTCGGCCATGGTCCGCCCTGGGTCATAGGAGGATCCGATGCCGCGGGTGACCGACCTCCGCCTGTTCGCGGTCGACCTCCCCTTCAGGGTCGCCTTCCGGCACGCCGCCGCCGCCCGTACGAGTTCCGAGAGCCTGTTCCTCCGGGCCCGCCTGGACAACGGCGCCGAGGGATGGGGCGAGAGTCTTCCTCGCGCCTATGTCTCCGGGGAGAGTCGCGAGCAGGCCTTCGCCCTGCTGCGGGACACCATCCTGCCGGCCCTGGCCGGTCACTCGTTCCGGTCGCTCTCCGAGGCCGTGTCGTACCTTGAGAAATGTGACGGCAAGGCCCCGCCCGAATGGGTCCGCCCCGAGGTCCCGCAGACGTCGGCCTGGTGCAGTGTCGACCTGGCGCTGCTGGACGCGTTCGGCAAGGCAGCTGGCGAACCGGCCGGGCCGGCGGTGCCAAGCGGCCGGGCGCCGGCGGCCACGGGGTTGGAGCGGTATCGCTACAGCGGGGTCGTCTCCGCCGGCCACGGCTGGCCCTATGCGAGGTCGCTGCTGAAGATCCGCGCCTTTGGGTTCCGCCAGGTCAAGCTGAAGCTCGAGCGGGAAGGGGCGGTACGGGCGGCCAGGACGGCCCGGCGGCTGCTCGGCCGCCGCGTCGACCTCCGCGTCGACGCCAACATGGCCTGGGACGTCGACCAGGCCCTGGAGGTCATGGGCGAATTGCGAGCGGTCGGGATCCGGTCGTTCGAGCAGCCGATCGCCAGCCGCGACCTGGCCGGCCTGGCCCGGCTGGTGGCCGAGTCGCAGGCCAACATCATGGTCGACGAGGGGCTGACCGACCGCGACTCCTTGCAGCGGTTCATCCTCCACCGGGCCTGCACGGGGGTGAACGTGCGGATCTCCAAGTGCGGCGGCCTGGTCGCCGCCGACGCCCGCTGCCGTGAGGCACTCGCCGCCGGCCTGCTGCTGCAGGTCGGCTGCCAGGTCGGCGAGTCGTCGCTGCTGTCGGCCGCGCACCTGCGGCTGCTGGCGGCGCTGGCCCCGCTGACACCGGGGGTGCGGTACGCCGAAGGCTGCTTCGGCAGGCATCTCCTTCGTGAGGACCCGGCGAACCCCTTGGTCCAGTTCCGCTACGGCGGTCGCCCTCCACCGCATCCGCCGGGAGGCGGGCTCGGTGTCCAGGTCGATCTGGCGGCCCTTCAGCGATACGTCGTCGACCAGGCCACTGTCACCTAGGCTCGGAGAAAGGGGCCACCGATGTCGCGAGTAGGACGGCTGGTGCTGTGGGTGAAGGCCCCACGGTCGCTGAGACATTTCAACGCCCTCTGCCGCACTCCCGTCCAGGCCCAGGACGACCTGCTGCGGCAGATCCTGGAGACCAACGCCGGCACCGAGTTCGGCCGGCGTCACGGCTTCGGGGCCATCCGGACCTTCGGGGAGTTCCAGGAGCGGGTCCCCCTCTCGGCCTACGAGGACCTGGAGCCCTACATCACCGCGGAGATGCACGGTCGGCCCAACCAGCTGACCAAGGAACCGCCGCTGCTGTTCACCACCACCAGCGGGACCACCGGCAACCGCAAGTACATCCCGATGACACGGCAGGGCAAGCGCGACAAGTCGCATCTCACCTGGCTCTGGCTGTGCGGCCTGTACCGCGACCACCCGGGGGTCGTGGCCGGCCGGATCCTCAGCGTGGTCAGCCCCGAGGTTGAATCCCACGCCCCCAGCGGCGTCCCGATCGGTGCCGAGTCCGGGCATGCCTACCGCACCATGCCTGGACCCGTGCGGTCGATCTACACCGCCCCCTACGGGGTGTTCGCCATCGAGGACTACGAGGCCAAGTACTACACGCTGCTGCGGCTGGCCGCCGGCCAGAACATCAGCTGCATCGCCACTGTCAACCCCAGCACCATCGTGCTGCTGGCCGACCGGCTGGCCCGTCACGGCGAGTCGATCATCCGCGACGTCCGCGACGGGTCCCTCTCCTCCGAGGTCCCCGTGCCGCAGGACCTTCGAGATTCGCTGCATCTGCGACCCGATCCGGATCGCGCGCGGCATCTGGAGCAGGCGGCCGCGCGCGGGGGCGGAGTGCTGCGGCCGGGGCTGGCCTGGCCAGAGCTGGCCGCGATCGGCTGCTGGAAGGGCGGGACCGTCGGCGCCTACCTGACAAAGTTCGACACCTACTTCCCGCAGCGGCCGCCGGTCCGGGACCTTGGCTACTACGCCACCGAACTGCGCGGATCGGTCCCCCTCAGCGACGACGGCGACGCCGGGACGATGGCGGTCGGCACCAACGTGCTCGAGTTCCATCCCGCCGCCGACGACCGCATCCCCCAAGGCCGCGAGCTGCTCCGGGTGGAGCAGCTCGAGGTCGGGCAGCGCTACTTCGTCTATGTCACCAACGCCTCAGGGCTGTACCGCTACGAGATGAACGACATCCTCGAGGTCGCCGGGCACCACGGCCGGACGCCGCTGATCCGCTTCATCCAGAAGGGGAAGGGCGTGGTCTCCTTCACCGGCGAGAAGCTCTACGAGGTCCAGGTCATCGCCGCCGTCGACAAGGCGCTGGCGGCGCTGCGGGGCCGTTACCACTTCATCGCCGCCGTGGCCGAGCTGGTGGACGGCACCACCCCGCGGTTGGTGTTCCTGACCGAGTTCGACGATCCCATCACCGACCAGAACGGTTCGGCGCTGGTGAACCGCCTCGACGCGGCCCTGGGCGAGGAGAACGACGAGTACCTGACCAAGCGCAAGTCGCTGCGCTACGGCCCTCCCGTCATCCGGGTCGTGCGGCCCGGCGAGTTCGACCGCTACCGCCGCCACATGGTGGAGACGGGCCAGCGCGCCGACGGCCAGTTCAAGGTCCTGCGCCTCACCAGCGACACCTCCTTCGCCGCCGAGTTCACCGCCGACCGCGACCTGACCGGCAGCGAGCGAACCAAGGCCTGACCTGCCGGTTGCGGTGCGGGCGCTCGCTCGCGCACGAAGGTACCCAACCACTAGAGCTCGACAGGGGGTCGTGTCCAGCCCGCGGGCGCTCTACAGTGGGTGTGGTTGCGCCTGTATTGGTTGGAGGCCGGCGTGGCGAACGACTACTTCCTCGTGCCCACTCCCAGACTGCGTATCGACGCCTTGATCAGGACGGCCGCGCGGCCGGCGCCGAGCCGCCGGTTCTGCCGCGGTGTCGCGGGGGCGGCCTAGTGCCGGTGCCGGGCCGACGGCCACCCTCCGGCCTGCGTGGACCCGCCGGGGAGTTGTCGGGCCGGCGCCGCGAATGCGACATGCTGGAGCGGCTCCTCAGCGCGGTTCGGGCCGGTGAGAGCCGGGCCCTGGTGGTACGCGGAGAGCCGGGTGTGGGCAAGTCGGCGCTGCTGGACTACCTGGCCGAGCAGGCATCGGGCTGCCGGGTGGCGCGCGTCGCCGGTGTCGAGGCGGAGCGGGAGCTCGCGTTCGCCGGGGTGCACCAGCTGTGCGCCCCGATGCTGGGCCGCCTCCAGGGGCTCCCGGCTCCCCAGCGTGCCGCGTTGCGGACCGCGTTCGGCCTCGGTCCCGGGTCGGCGCCGGACCGCTTCCTGGTCGCGCTGGCCGTCCTGAGCCTGCTGTCCGACGCCGCCGAGGAACACCCGCTGCTCTGCCTGGTGGATGACCAGCAATGGCTTGATCACGCCTCGGCGCAGGTTCTTGGGTTCGTTGCCCGTCGCCTGGCGGCGGAGTCGATCGGCCTGGTGTTCGCGGCGCGGGTTCCGGGCGAGGAGCTGGCGGAGCTGCCGGAACTGGCCGTCGAGTGCCTGCAGGAGACTGATGCGTGCGCCCTGCTGGACGCGGTGGTGCCCGGCCCGTTGGACGCCCGGGTCCGCGACCGGATCGTCGCCGAGGCACGCGGCAACCCGCTGGCGCTGCTGGAGCTGCCCCAGGGCTTGACGCCGGCGGAGCTGGCCGGCGGATTCGCCCTCCCCGACGCGCTGCCGCTCTCGGGGCGGATCGAGGCGAGCTTCCGGCGGCGGCTGGACACCCTTCCGGCCGACACCCGCGTGCTGTTGCAGGTCGCGGCGGCCGACCCGGTCGGCGATCCGGTGCTGGTGTGGCGGGCCGCCGGGCGGCTCGGGATCCGGGCGCAGGCTGCGACCCCAGGAGCCGACGCCGGCCTACTCGAGTTCGGCACCCGCGTGCGGTTCCGGCACCCGCTGGCGCGCTCGGCCGCCTACCGGTCGGCGTCGTTGCAGGAGCGGCAGGACATCCACGGCGCCCTGGCGCAGGTCATCGATCCGACGGTCGACCCCGATCGCCGCGCCTGGCACCGCGCCCAGGCCGCGCCGGGACCCGATGAGGACGTCGCCGCCGAGCTTGAGCGCTCGGCCGGCCGAGCGCAGGCGCGCGGGGGCCTGGCCGCGGCGGCCGCGTTCCTGGAGCGCGCGTCGATGCTGACACCCGGACCCGCCCGCCGTGCCCGGCGCCTGCTCGCGGCGGCCAGGGCCAAGCGCGCCGCCGGCGCGCTGGACGCGGCACTGGGACTGCTGGTCGCGCTCGAAGCCGGGCCGCTCGACGCCCTGTCGGCTGCCGAGGTGGAGCAGCTGCGCGGCCTGATCGCGTTGGTACAGCAAGGCCCCAGCGACGCTGCTCGGCTGCTGCTGAGTGCGGCCAGGCGCCTGGAGCCGCTCGACGCTGGCCTGGCCCGCGACACGCACCTGGAGGCGCTCTGGGCCGCAATCTGGGCCGGCGACCTGGGCAGTCCCGGCGGCATGGTGGCAGCGGCCGAGGCGGCGCGCGCCGCGCCCCCCGGTCCCGAACCGACGCGCGCGGTTGACGTCCTGCTGGAGGCGCTCGCACTGCGATTGACGCAGGGGTATACGGCGGCCGCCCCGTTGCTGACTCGAGCGCTCGAGCTGAGCCTCGCGCTGGATGTCACCAACGACGAAGCCGGCCTCTGGCGCTGGCTCGCCGGTGGACGAGCCGGCGCCATCGTCGCCCTCGAGCTCTGGGAGGCCGAATCCTGGCACGCCCTGGCCGCTGTCCAGGCAGAGTTCGCCCACGACATGGGCGCACTTGTGCATCTACAGTACGCGCTCAACTTCCTCGCCATGGCCCACCTGGTCGCCGGCGAGCTGACCACGGCGGCGCGACTCATCGACGAGGATCGCCTGATCGCGGAGGTGACCGGGAATCCGCCGGTCGGGTATGCCGCGATGGCGCTCGCGGCCTGGCAGGGTCAGGCGGTGCAGGCGTCGGAGCTGATCGAGGCCACCTCGCGGACGGCGACCGCACGCGGTCTGGGCAGGATGGTCAGCTACGCTGACTACGCAAGCTCGGTGCTCTACAACGGCCTCGGTCGCCACGACGCGGCACGCAACCCCGCGTGGCGAGCCTTCCAGCGTGACGAGCTCGGGCACGGGCCCTATGTCGTGCCCGAGCTGGCCGAGGCGGCGTCCAGGACCGGTGACATCGAGCTGGTCAGGGCCGCACTCCAGTGGCTGTCCGAACGCACGCGGGCAGCACCCACCGAATGGGCGCTGGGGATCGAAGCCCGCGTCCGCGCCCTGCTCAGCGAGGGCGATGTCGCCGACAGGCTGTACCGAGAGTCGATCGACCGGCTCGGCCGAACCCGCGTCCGTGTGCAGCTCGCCCGCGCCCACCTGCTCTACGGGGAGTGGCTGCGCCGCCAGCGACGACGCATCGACGCCCGCGAGCAGCTGCGCACGGCCTACGAGATGCTGGCCGTGATGGGCATCGAGGGGTTCACCGAGCGAGCCCGGCGCGAGCTGCGGGCCACCGGCGCGACCGCCCGCAAGCGCACCGTCGAGACCCGTGAGGAGCTGACCGCCCAGGAGGCCGTGATCGCGCGGCTGGCCCGCGAGGGGCTGTCGAACCCGGAGATCGGCAGCCGGTTGTTCATCAGCGCACGCACCGTCCAGTCCCACCTGGGCAAGGTCTTCGCCAAGCTCGCCATCAGCTCCCGCGGCCAGCTCGACCAGGTCCTGGCCAGCGACTCGGCCACCGCCGAGCCGGAGTAGCCCGCCGGCCAGCCAGCGTCTTGGTCGGCGCGCCGCTAGGCCAGGACTGGCGAGTCGCGCTGACCACTGGCGGATGCGAACGCCGGCGACTGGCGGATGCGAACGCCGGCCGGAGCCAACGACACTTGGCGAGCCATATGCACGGTGGGAGACAGCTTCAGCCGCAGGGTTCCGGACGATCGACGGATGCCCATCGGTTGTCCCTGCACCGATGAGAGGAACGGCAATGGCTGAGCTTGATGGCGTCGCCAAAAGGAAGCGCCGTCAGGCCTTGTGGAAGGGAGGTCGTCATGAGTAGCACCGTCGAGACCGCCAGCGGCATCCGCCCATTCCAGGTCGACATTCCAGACGAGGCACTGGACGACCTTCGGCGGCGCATCGCCGCGACGCGCTGGCCCAGCAAGGAGTTGGTGAACGATCGGTCCCAGGGCGTGCAGTCGGCCACGATCCAGGCGCTCGCCCGCTACTGGACCACCGACTACGACTGGCGCAAGGCCGAGGCGAGACTGAACGCGCTGCCGCAGTTCACGACCGAGATCGACGGGGTGGACATCCACTTCATCCACGTCAAGTCGCCCCATGAGGACGCGTTGCCGCTGATCATGACCCACGGCTGGCCCGGCTCGGTGATCGAGCTGCTCGACACCATTGGCCCGCTGACCGACCCGACCGCCCACGGCGGCGCCCCCGAGGACGCGTTCCACCTGGTGCTGCCGTCCCTGCCCGGCTACGGCTTCTCGGGTGAGCCGACCGAACTCGGCTGGGAGTCCGCCCGCACCGCACGCGCATGGGCGGAGCTGATGCGCCGCCTCGGCTACAACCGCTATGTCGCCCAGGGCGGCGACGTGGGTGCCCTCGTCACGGACTTGATGGGCCGCCAGGCGGTCGAGGGGTTGGTCGGCTACCACCTGAACCTGCTCACGGCGGTGCTCGCAATCGGCGATCAGCTGCCCAAGGAATCGGAACAGGAGCGCGCAGCGGCCGAGGCGCTCGCGATGTTCAGGCAGGACGGCTTCGGTTACTTCCTGGAGATGGCGACGCGGCCACAGACGATCGGCTACGCCCTGCTGGATTCCCCCGTCGCCCTGGCCGCCTGGCTGCTCGACCACGACACCGACAGCTACTACAAGATCTCCCGCGCGTTCGTCGGCGGCGAGCCCGTGGGCAATCTCACCCGGGACAACATCGTCGACAACATCACGCTCTACTGGC
>Ga0081538_10002069_pt1 | contig 20009 bp, 21 predicted proteins | sample TabmetS5T2R1_FD_71022 | JGI IMG/M metagenome (GOLD analysis project Ga0081538, IMG submission 71022) | Tabebuia heterophylla rhizosphere microbial communities from the University of Puerto Rico - S5T2R1 | ecosystem: Host-associated > Plants > Roots > Rhizosphere ...
GCTGCCAGCCAGGCGTGTGACGTGTGCCGGACCTCGGACGCCTCCCGGCGGGGTCAACCTGCACAGCGCCATTCCCGCTTGTGAGACACCTGCCGCCGCCGCGGCCGGCCCCGGGACTGGGGGCGTCGGGCCGGGCGGGCGAGCTCTGGACGGGTGGCACGGCCCTTGCCTCAGAGGGAGGCAGCCGGGCGGTGGGCACTCCCCCACGTGGGCTCGGCACGCGACCATGACCCATCCGGAGAGGAGGCTCCGCCATGCCACACGCGACTCCCAGGCCACCCGCTGCGGCCCGGCGGCTCCGCAGGGGCCTGCTGACCGCCAGCGCCGTCATAGGCCTCACCTTCCCCGCGCTGCCCCCGTGGGCCTGCCCGCCCGGAGGCACCAACCCGGGGGCGCCTACGGCGCTCTTCGTGCACTTCGGCACGTTTTCCGCGTCGGGCGTGAACCTGGAGCTCGATGATGAGGACGGCAAGCCGGTCCCCCTTGACGTCACGTCCAGCGGCTATCCGGGGCCGGTGTCGGCGCAAGTCGAGATTTGCGAGCGGGTGGCGGAAGAGTACGCCCCCTTCCATGTGAACGTGACGCGCGACGTCCCTCCCGACGTGGAGGACCCGATACTGCCGGATTGGCGCGACCGATTCACCGGGGGTGAGGCGATCATGATCGTGGTGGGCCTCACCCAGGAGCAGATGGGCAGCCTGATCCGCGGCGGGGAGCGGGACGGCGCCTCCGATCTCGACCGTGGCCTGAGGTTCGTGCCCTACAACGACGGGGGGCAAGCCCGCACCCCCAAGGACCTGGCGCAGTCGGCCGCCCACGACTCCGGCCACCTCTTCTCTTTCCGGCTCTCCCAAGCGATCGGCGGCGATTTCTACTTCCGGCATCGCGCCGGGGGGCTCCAGGTGCCCTCGGCCATCATGGGGACGCACTACAACGACCGGCCCGAGTTCTGGGACCGGGGACCGTATCTGGGCGGGCGTGACGTCGACGAGATCGCCGTGCTGTTCGCCTACCTGGGCCTGCGGCCGGATGATCACACCGATTGGGCGCCGGACGGTACGCCCTTGGTGCTGACCAACCCGGGGAGCTCGGGCCCCCGCGTCCTCGGCCACGCTGGCCGAGCGGTCGTGGCCATGAACGACGAGAGCTGGCCCCGGTCCTGCGCCCCCTGGGGCGACCCCAGCTGTGACGTGGGGAAACGCTCCTTTCCCGACACGGATTTCTTCCGGTTCCTGGCCCGGAGCGGCAGCGGCTTCACCGCGGAGGTGCAGACGCTTGACCAGCTCACCGGCCTGGCTTACGCCGGCAATCTGAGCGCTGACCTGGAGCTGTGGCGCCGCGTCGACGACGCCCCGGACGCCGCCTGGGAGCTCGTGCGCGACGGGGCGGACGAGCTGGGCGAGGACGGGTCTGCGGCGCTCTGGTTCACGCCCGAGCACGTCGACTATCGCGAGTATGCGCTCGGGGTGAAGAGCCCGCAGGGCTACGACGCCCTAGGGCAGTTCCGGCTCACTGTGAGTGGGGATTACGTGCGGGCCGTCAACTGACTCGTGGCCATCGGCCCCCAGGGGCCCTGTCGACACAATCCTCCGACACCAGTGCTTAGCCGATGAACCGCCGCACAGAAGTTCTCCTAATCCCCAACTGCCCCGCGATAGCTGACTTACTATAACCTTCGACATAAAGTCGCCGCACGTCGCCTGTGCGGCATGCGGCGGTCGCTGGTCGCTCATGTGGTTTCCCGCGTTTCCGCGCTTGTGCAATGCCGGCTTTGACACGCTCGTGCACCTACAGATACGGGGTCGAAACGATGGATCTTGACTCAAATTTCACCACCCGCTAGGGAGGGATTTGTGATATAGTCGAGCAGCCGAGGGAAGGAGCCAGTGCCCTTCTCTCTATCGATGTCGGTCGGTATGTCTGATGAGTGCACTCCTAGCGAGGGGAGATGAGCATGCCTGGGAAAATCACAGTCAGAGACAATGGTCCACTGCGCATCGAAGGCGATATCGAGCTGTGCGACGCCAGCGGTGCCGCATTCAGTACGCCGGGACGGGAATATGTCTCCCTGTGCCGCTGTGGCGGGAGCAACAATAAGCCGTTTTGCGATGGCACACATAGCAAGGATGGCTTCCAGTCTCAAGTCAAAGCGCGAGTGTTGCCGCCGCCACCACCTCCTGCCTAAGTACCGCGCGCCATAAAATACGCTGCCGGTTAGGCGGCCTCCCTCCCAGCTCTCCCCCGCGAGGGGAGAGGGCTCGGGTGGAGGTGAAATTGTGGCGCGCAGTACTAGGTGGCTCCTCGGCATTCGACGCCGACGTGGACATTGATGTAATGCAATGCCGTCCAGGGTCTAACGCTCTGCATGGGCGCCCCACCTGGCATGCGATCGAGAACGTGCGACGTAGAGGGTCGAATGCGCATAGTGCCATCCCTTCATCCGGTGAACAGCGCCATGTGCTCTCGCATAAATTGCTCGAAGGTTCGAGCGGGCTTGCCGGTCACGGCCTCGACGGTGTTGGTGACGATTGAGGCGTGGCCGGCACGAAGGGCGGTGCTGAAGTCGACCTGCACATCGACATGCCATGCGGGCATGCCTGAGGCGAGGAGCCGCTGCCGCATGACCTCCAAGGGCGTGTCTCTATAGGTTACGGTCCTACCTAAGATCCTCGACAGTCTCTCAGCGACGTCTGGATAGGAAAGTGCTTCTGGGCCCGTCAGGACATAGGTCTTGCCGACATGGGCAGAGGTGGTCAGGGCCGTGGCTGCAACGGCGGCGATATCATCGACATCGATCATCGCCACTTTGCCCCGGTTCAGGGAACCCGCGAACTCTCCACTGGCGCGGACCGTCGGCGCAAACCGGAGGATGTTCTGCATGAAAAACGGCGGACGTAGGTGCGTAAAGGGCAACCCTGAGTCCGCCAAATACTGTTCGGTCTGGGCGTGCCAGCGTCCACTGCGCACCGGGGAGTCGAGCGCCGTTCCCAACCCTGAAATCTTTACGACATGCACCCGACCGGCACGTGTGGCGGCATCGATGAAGTTGCCTTGTAGCGTCACCTGATGCGGGTCAAGGGGTGATACCAGGAGTGCCGCGGTGACGCCGTTGAATGCCGCGTCTAGAGAATGCGGCTGCGCCAGATCGCCGGTGACGGCTTCTACCAGCGGGCCGGCTACAAGCGCCGCCTTTTCAGCAGTACGGACCAACGCCCGCACTGGCATGCCTCTGTTCGCAAGCTGTTTGAGCGTCGCGCTACCGACCCGTCCCGTGGCTCCGCTAATCAGGATCATCAGCCCTCCTTCCCTGTGTGGGCGATGTTGACGGGCCATTATAGCGCACTCCCGAGCGGTGGCGCAGAAGCGCAGAGAGCGATCTCCACGCCGAGCTCGCTATTGACCCACCGGTAAAAGCTGCTATGATGTGGTCAACCCCGAACAGAGCAATATCTCAGCCATCCCATCCGACCTTGGAAAGGAGTATATCTGGACCATGGATGCGCATACAGCAATGCTCATCGTTGCCGCCAGTGAACGGGATGCCAATCTGTATTATGCGACCAGATTTCTCGCACCCGATTCCTTCGTGTTCTTGCAGACGGCCACGCAAAAAATCCTCTTGATGAGCGATTTGGAAATCGATCGCGCCAAGCAGCAGTCCACCGCCGACGTGGTGTTATCCTATGCAGCCTATGATAAAAAGCTGAAGGACCAGGGGATGACCGAGCCAAAGGCGGCCGATGTCATCAAGGCGGTTCTGGATGAGTTCGGCCTGACCGACCTCATCGTCCCCACCAGTTTCGGCGTCGAACTGGCCGACGCGCTGCGCGAACGCGGCTTTCGCCTCCGCACGCGGAAGGAACCATTTTATCCCGAACGCGCCATCAAATCGTCGGACGAAGTCCAGCATGTCCTGCATACCATGCAAGCCACGGAGGAGGCAATCGGGCACGCCGTCGAGGTCATCAAGGCGGCTGATATCCATCAGGGACAGCTCTATTACGACGGGCAGGTGCTGACCTCTGAATTTATCAAGAAGCTGATCAATGTCAAGCTGATGGAGAATGACTGCATCGCGCAACATACTATCGTGGCCTGTGGAGACGACGCCTGCGATCCTCACAACGAGGGCAGTGGTCCATTTCGGGCGCATCAGCCTATCGTCATGGATGTCTTCCCCAAATCGTCCAAGACCGGCTACTATGCCGATATCACGCGCACGGTCGTCAAAGGCACCCCTTCGGATGCCTTGCGTCGGGTCTATGACACGGTCCTCCAGGGGCAGGAGTTGGGCCTTCAGATGGTGACCGCGGGTGCCTCCGGCAAAGCCATTCATGGTGCCATTCAGGACCTCTTCGAGCGCGCCGGCTATCACACCGGTGTGATCAATGAGCGCGTGCAGGGATTTTTCCATGGCACAGGCCACGGTGTCGGCCTGGAGATTCACGAGCCACCCCGCATTAGCCGGATCGACGATACCTTACAGCCAGGGCATGTGGTCACGGTCGAACCCGGCCTCTATTACCTTGGCATTGGCGGGGTGCGGATTGAAGATACGGTGCTGGTCACCAGCGCTGGCTATGAAAACCTAACGACCTTCCCCAAGCAGTTCGAGCTTTGATAGGAACGATCGAGCTCTGACAACTCCCTAGCCGGTGGTGTTCAAGGTATGGTCCAGGGCTTATTCGGGCCGGGCGGTACCGCGAGCACCCGCGGCGCGGCTATCCTATGCTCGGTTTCAGCCCCATCCCGCGCAAATTGACTCGCGCGATGCACCTTTCACCCTCCCTTCAGAAGCGCTACGCCGGCTCCCGGCGCGGATGTGCGCGTCACCGCATCCAGCTTTCCCGTCCCAGAGAGGAAGGCAATGCCCCTGATCGATGCCAATGACCTCGAATCGACTGAGCCAATCATGGCCGACATCTGCCTTGTGGGGGCTGGTGCGGCGGGGATTACGGTGGCGATTGCGTTAGATGGGTCCTCGCAAACTGTCTGTCTCATCGAGAGCGGGAGCTATGGCCCTGATGCGGAGACTCAATCCTTGTATGACCTTGAAGTCACGGGTTATCCGGTACGGGAGAATTTTATGTCCCGGGCCCGATATTTCGGCGGGAGTTGCAACTTGTGGGCCGGCCGAAACATGAAGCTCACGGAGCTGGATATCACGCCACGGGAGTGGATTCCGCAGAGCGGTTGGCCGATCACCTATGCCGAACTGGATCGTTACTATCGTCCGGCGCAGGATATCCTGCGGCTGCCATCCTTTGAGAGGTTCGAGAGGATCACGCTACATCGCCAGATGAGTCAGCAGGAGAAGGCACTTTTCGAGAATAGTGCTGTGCGACCCAACATCGCCATGTGGGCGAAGAAGCCGCTACGCTTCGGTGCAGCCTACAAATCTCAGTTGAGGCACTCACGCAATATCTCGGTGTATCTGAATGCAAACGTCACCGAAATTCTCTTGAATGCTGCCGGCACTTCTGTTGAAGCGTTGCGTGTCGCGACGTTGAGTGGCAAGCGCTTCCGTATCACGGCGAAGCGCTTCGTCCTGGCGTGCGGTGGTATGGAAAATGCCCGGTTGCTGCTGGTCTCACGTGGTGTGCAAGGGCATGGCATCGGCAATCAGTACGATGTCGTAGGGCGATATTTCATGGATCACCCGCGGGCCGTGTTTGGTCAGGTGAAGCTGTCAGGACGATATCGATTTCCACTGATGTTGGGATTTCCCCTGGCCGGGGGCATGGCCCAGGTCGGCATACAGTTCTCCGAGGCCACGCAACAGCGCGAGGCCTTGCTCAACCATTATCTGACCTTCGAACGCCGGTGGTCCGAGCAGTCGGCGAAAGCGTACCAATCATTTGTGCATACGATGAAGATCGTCCTGCGAAAAGGCTACGCGGGGAACAGGTTCAGCATATCCGGCGCAAAGCTCGCCCATGTGCCTGAGCTCATCTATCTCTTGGCTCCGCGTGAGTTGATGCCACACGGCTTATACCGGATGCTCAGGGTGATGAAGAATAAGCTCAGCGGCGGGGTGACAGACCTGATCGTGGTCAATTATTGTGAGCAGGCCCCAAACCCCCAGAGTCGAGTCTATCTCAGTCATGAACGCGACCAGTTGCAGATGAATCGCTTGGTCTTGGACTGGAGGGTCGGGGATGAAGAGACGAAGAGCTTGATTCGCCTGCAGGAGCTGGTGAACTCCGCCCTCAAAAAGAGCCACATCGGATGCCTGGACCATACATCACAGAGCTTGGGCGATCTCCACTACACCGACGCTTCGCATCACATCGGCACGACGCGGATGAGTGACGACCCACGCACGGGCGTGGTCAACCGCGATTGCCGAGTGCACGGGATCCGGAATTTGTTCATTGCCGGAAGTTCAGTCTTCCCCACCTCCGGGTATGCCAACCCCACGTCGACGATTGTGGCATTAGCCCTTCGGCTGGCAGACCACTTGAAGAGCCTCCGGGACTGAACGCACCCATGGCGTTACCGGATCAGTTCTGACGGTATTTCCGCACGACGTCATCGTGGAAGCTGATCCCCAGACCGGGCCGTTCGCTGAGGTACAGTTTATAGGACGGCCGCTCGGCGAATGCATGCGCGCCGGTTGCCGATAGGCGTGCTGTCGGGCGCACCGCCTCTCGCATAGGTTCCCCCTGGGAAGGCATCCGGAGCCAATCCTACCACGATTGTCGCAGGCTACCGCTGATTTTTCGGCCAGCCAGGACAGGACGGTTGTGATCGCGTCAAGGCTGTGACAGAAGGCCTGCCGTGAAAGGGTGGAAAACCCTTGCCATACAAAATATAGTTGCCAAGGAGGATATCCGTGTGTAATGTCACACCTCAAGACATCGGGACATGCCTCGGGAGACCTCATCCACGCAGCGCATGATGACGAGGTGCGGGGCCGTGCCTGACGTGCAGACCACATGGCCAGCAGGGGCTGGGTTGGCAGCAGCTGAGGAGAAAAACCATGCATCGACGCGTGCAATTTGCTGACGAGATCGAACCTCTCGTGCAGTTCATCGAGGAAACCGCTCCGAGTGACATTATCGAGCGCACGTTGGAGAAGCTCCGGGGTGGCGTGCCCATTAAAGCTCTGCTCACCGCTTCAGCGCTGGCGGTGACACGCTCATCGGATCTCCCCCCAGGTCACCATGGCGGTCCCCTGCATCCGTTAGTCGGTATACATGCCATCCGACATATCGCCGAGCGAGTGTCAGGCGAGAACCGTTTTCTGCCTGTCTTGCAGCACGTTGCCCTCTCGAACAAGCACATTCATCACCCTGGCATGGGGCCATACATGCTGCCGGACTTTGAGCCTATCGACGCGGGTGGGGTCGAAGCCACCAAACGCGCCTTCCTCGAGGCCGTCGACCGTGGGGTGTACAATCAGGCTGACCACTATTTTCTATGGCTCTGGGACAATGTCCCGGCGGTCGAAGCCCTAGATTTGTTGTTGACGGTGGCCATTCCCAAGAACGTCCAGGATGATCATTATTTCATCTTTCCGTCCTTCACCTGGAGGGCGGTTGAATGGTTGGGGCGTGAATATCTTCCCGTCCTCATGCGGCCTGCTGTGCGCTACGTGACGCGTTTTCCGACGCCGCCAGCCATCCCCGAGTTCGAGGGGCTGCTTGACGAATATCAGCTCTTGACGCGATCGCTGCGGCAGCACACTGGGAGCGATGAAACGCCAGGCATCGGTCACCTCGGCGAGAGCATCGGACGGTGCAACACCTATGCGGAGATCCCGGCGATGCTCGCCAAAGCGCTTGCCGATGGGCTGTCGTTGGAAGGCGCCGGAGAGGCGTTATCGATCGGGGCGGCAAGCTTGTTCTTGCGCTCGTTGACCGGTAATCCGATGGACGTCCACCTACACACCGGTGTGAATCTCCGTCGCTACCTCGTGCAACTGGACGGCCTGAGCATGCGCAATAAACTGCTGGCGCTGCTGATGTGGCATACAGGACCAGAGGTGCGCTCGACGCAGAGGCGTATGGAGCCATCGCCACAGCCTGATGCGGCAGCCGTGGCGACCCTTCCTTATCGCACGCAGGACGAGCTGCTGGATGCCGTGACCGAAAGTGTCTATCGCCAGCCGCCGATCGATTGGTCGACAGTGGCTAATCTTGGGCAATTGCGGGCGGTGCCGGAAGTCAAAATCACGGTGAACCTCGCCCAGCAATATGTCAACTTCGGCTACGACGCGACCGCCTTCATTGCGCGCTTGGCTGAGATCGCCTGCCACGATAACTTCACCGAGATGCATGCCTTCAAGCACCATCAAGCGGTGGTCGAGGAGTTCTATGCGACCCGTGAGCCGTGGCGCTGGCGCCATCTCGTCGCAGGGGCCCAAGCAGCGGCGATTTCCTTCGGCAAAAACATGGAAATCTACGAGGAAGCGATCGAGCTCCTCCACACCTAGCACGTCATCTTCCTGCCCGCCGGGAGCCACAGCATCGATGCTGACTCCCGGCTCCCCCGGCGAGACGCGGTTCCATCGCTGTACTGACGACCGTCGCCTGATCACAAGGCCATGATATACGCTCGGGCCGAAGGCCTGTGCGGGACTCTGTCGAGCTACGCCGATGGGGCGATGCAACCCGTCGCATCCTTGCCTCGCCTAATAAGCGCTCGTTGATTAGGATACGCATTCCGCGCTGCACAGTATGGTCACTGATTCAGGGAGTGATCCTGTCTGGAACAATCGCACGGATGAATGCCTCCTGTCACTATCTCCAAACGCGGTTCCGCATGCGACACTAGCATCACGCAGACACATGCCTCATCGTTTACGATACGTCTTGCGATAGAACCGCGTACGGCCTCGGCGATTTCCCTCAGATGACGCATTTTGACTCGATTCTGACAGGACCCATACAGGAGCTTGACTGATCCAGAGTGTCATTCCACTGAAGCATTCAATTCCGTCTCACTTTTGAGACTGATCTAATTACTCGTCGTAGACCTCTACGCGACTGTAGGGTGCTGTATGGCATGCCATGCATCGGCGAAGAGCGCTCGGAGAAAAAGATCTCTTTACAGATAATTCTCTTGCAGACACCCTTTCATGTGTTATAGTGATTGAGGAGAATTACACGTGTAGAGGCAGCGACGGTGTATATCTGTCGTAGAGGGAGGTGGACAACATGGACGACCGGAAGATGGCGATCGAGTTTGAAGATATTCCCCTTGAGGAGGCTCGCAAAATGGGGCGTGGACCGCGGATGGATCCCATCCTCTACAACGCTCTGAAGAGCAAAATCTCCTCGCTTGCGAGTAACGCGGCGCGTATGAACTTGCCACCAGGTGTGAGCCCTGTCACGATGAAGAACCGTATCCTGCGCGTCGCCGGTGAACAGCGTGTGCCGGTAACGGTCCGGCGCGTGCCCGGAGGATTACTCTTCTGGCGGTCAACCGATGAAGACATTAAACAAGCGAAGGAAGTCGCGGCCCGTCTGCAAGCGGCACAGCAGCGGCGCCCTGGATCACGGCCTGGTCGGAGGCGACGGGGTTAAATAGACATTGACGGCGCGTTATTGCTCCAGGCAAGCATGGTGTTGTCCCCGGCAGGTTCCCAGCGCTCAGCACACGGGATGAGTGCGGCGTAAGGCATGCGTGAGGATGGCACCAGCGATGAGACGCCGAATGAAGCTTGGCATTGCAGCCTAAAGAGAGCTCTCTTCCCCCCAGTGGCAATTTCCTCAGACGCCTGACCTTATGCAAACGCCTCCCCGTCTGCTAGAGGCAACGGCGGGGCGTCATGGTCCTATGATAAGACAAATATTGGAGGGAGTGGGCTCTCAGAATCCTAATGGTTATTATTGATGAATTTTGGATATTTATGATATATTGGAGAAATTGATGGGCGCCTTGTCTCGTTGGCGAGTATTGCGGAAAGCCTTCTGAACATTACAGGAACTTTGTTGAATGGACTGGTACGGCCAGCTCTTGGTCTGCAGTATGCTGTCGGTCTTTCCTTCCTCAATGGCGCGGTCTTCCCCCCGCGCTTCACGGCGCGCCAAACCTCCGCGGTTCCCTTCTCTGAGTGGTGAAGCAGTCTATGCCTTCGTCCTCCCATCGTATGCCCATCTAAACAACAGTAAAACCCTCACTTCGTGCAGCTTAACACGCGCAGGTGTGTTTATCGGAGTAACGAGGCAGATGACCGGCCTCCCTACCACGGTCGTGTGAGGCATTATTGAGGTGCGAGGCATTCTTGAGGATAGCCTTATAGAAGGAATAGTGTATGATCGGTCGCATGCTGCTATGCCATCTAGCCGTCGTGGCGCTGCTGATCGACTATGCCGACGTAGTCCGGGCTGAAGAAGACGGTGTGCCGGTGATTGTTGTGTTTCAGCCGCACGCAACATTCGACAACTTTCGCGGCGTGTATCAAGCCGATGAGCGAGAACGGCAACACCCTGGAGGGTGGCGCTACCCCAATCGCGATGTCTTGGGAGCCGTCCAAACCTTTGAGACGGCGCTGGGATTTCGAGCTGATCATGTCTATGGTGCCGCGCTGCGCGGCTTTGCTGCCCGGCTGACCGGCCAGCAGATGAGTATACTCGCGCATCATACGTTAGTAGCCTACGTCGAACCGTACGGCATCATGCGGACGCAAGCACAGGAGATGCCTTGGGGGATCGATCGCATCGATGCCGATCTCAGCTCCATTCAGGCGGGGATGGTCAGAGTGTGATCACTAATGCAGCGGTCTTTATCATCGATACCGGCATCGACTCTGGTCAAGGCGCTCTCAATGTTGTAGCCCACGTCAAGCTGCTGCCATTTCTGGACGTCCTCAATAAGGACTGCCAGGGCCACGGCACCCATGTTGCTGGCACCGCTGCAGCCATCGATAACGACCTCGACGTGGTGGGGGTTGCACCTGGAGCGGCACTGACTGGCGTTAAGGTGCTTTCTTGCGTGGGCGTGGGGTCCACTTCTAGCGTGATAAAAGGCGTGGACTTGGTGACGGCCAACGGCTTTAAACCGGGCGTGGTCAATATGAGTCTGGGGGGAGCGGCCAGCCGAGCGCTCGATGATGCGGTGACCAATTCGGTGAACGCGGGCTTCTTCTATGCGGTGGCGGCGGGGAATGAAAATACTGACGCCTGCGATGGTTCACCGTCGGGCCTTGGGCCCGTTGATGGGGTGATGTCAGTCGCCGCCACAGATATCAATGAGCAGGAGGCCAGCTTTAGCAACTACGGGAATTGTGTCGACATCTGGGCACCTGGGGTTGGCATCCTCTCCACTAAGATCGGGGGTGGGACGCTAGCCCTCTCCGGTACCTCGATGGCCTCCGCACATGTGGCTGGGGCAGCAGCCCTGTTTTTGTCCTCTCATCCAACAGCGACTCCCGCCCAGGTTGAGAGGGCTATTAAAGACAATGCTGTGAAAACGAACACTCAGAGTAAGGATGGACGGGCCATTTCCCGCCTCGATGTGGGCGGCTTTTAACGTTGTGAGCTTTTGCCTACAGGGGAAGAGGAGTGCTGTCACGCTCTCTCAAATAGTTTCTGCGGAAAGTCGCCTTGCCGTGCTAGGCCCAAGGTGTGTAAGGGCGTCTCCGGTGACGTCAGCGGGACCTATTGGCCTTGTGCACCGTGGCAAGATGGCTTGCTTGTGCTGGTTGGGAGGGCTGTTGTTGCTCGTCGGCCTCGCCGAAGGTTGGCCACGCCCACTCACCTACTGCTGCGGGCTAATAAGGCGGTCTATGCGGAGGGTGAACCACTGGAACTCACCCTGGAGGTGGTGAACCGCAGCCCGCGACCCGTCACCCTGCAATTTCGTGACTCCCAGCGCTATGACTTCCTGATTCGAAACGCACAGGGTCAGGAGGTCTGGCGTTGGTCAGCAGGCCAGATGTTTGCGCAAATACTTGGCGAGGAAACACTGGCACCTGACGGTGAGAACCTTACATATCGCACTGTGGAGCGGCTACCGCTGATGCGAGGATCATATACCATTATCGGGGTTGTTCCAGCGATGGGCGCCCAGATGTCGGCTCGTCTGCAAGTGACTATCCAGTAAGCCGACCAAGAACCCTTACCCATGGCGGGCTGGCGCTTCCCCACTCCCCGACATCACCCGCCCGTCACCACCCGGTAAGGCACATCCACAGGCACATTCCCACCCCCATCCGACCACCGTCGGACAATCCACCCACAAGGCTCCTTCGACCTCTCCGTGCAGACCAGCCTGCCCTGGCTATGGCCCCACTTCCCCTGCCTGCCTCCTGATGCCCACCTCGATACACCAAGCGTTGGGGCTCGTCTGCCCGAAGCGGGCGTTATAGGCGGTCTGCCGTCCGGTTAGGCTGAACCGTTGGTCTTACGTTTGCTGCCCAATTAGGCGAAGCGGACCAAGAGAATCAGTGAGGCGATGGCCATGACCAGACCAGCGATTTCGTAGGGACTGAGGGATTCTCGGAAGAACACGACGCCAATTGCAGTCAACAGCAACACCATGGAGACGGAATACACCACGCTAATGGTCGCCAGTTTCAGGTGCTTCATGACGACCACCCAGCCAAATGCCGTCGAGGCATAGACCACGAAGCCGATATAGAACCAGATCGTCTTGAGCGAATGCTCACGGGCGCTGGCAAGCTTGAGAAAATAATCACCTAGAACGCCCAATACACTGAACGCAATGGTGATCACAACGGCGAGTGAGTTTTTGTTCATCGGTGCTCTGCGACTCCTACACGTCCGCTCTCCAAGCGAAATGCACGACCTGCGCAGCGGGATTGTACGCTTAGCTTGACGCGAGAGCAATCACCCAAACTTCGCGGAGATTCTCCTCCTTCCCCCGCCTGCCTCGCTCGCGCCCTTGTCAACAGGATGACACGTGAGGATAAGGCATGGCCGCTCCGGCCAGAGGTTGCCTACGCAGAGGAGGCCAGATTGACAATGCGACGACTACGATGAACCTATCAACGGTCATGGGGGGTCTTGTCGTCGGAGGACGAGCGACTAACGCCCATGGAGGCTAAAGCGTAGGAAACGATGCTGACAGCTCTCACAGCGAAAGGGATAGAGGCGGATAGCACGCAACGGTTTCTCCCACTGACGCCACTGCCTGGACCGCCGAGTCTCCTTGGACCCACACCATGAGCACTGCCGCTGGGGTACACGCACACCTCTCTTGCGTAAGGCCCGTCCCCTGGCGCTCCGACTGCCTGTCCACCATCCCATAGGCTTACCTCCCTGTGGTAGCTCTGCCGCTGCCCCCTATTTCTCTTCCCAGGGTAGCTCTAGTCTCACGTACCCGCAAGGCGATCCAGCTCCGCATGATCGTCTGCGCTCCTCAGGTAGCGCTGGCAGACCAGCTCGCTAGGGCGCGGGCCCTGGAGCGGGAATTGAACTGGGTTGTCCCGTGGCTGTTCCCGCATGTTAGCGGCGCGTACCGAGGTAAGAGGCGGAAGACCATGCAGCCAGCAGTGACTATTCAGTCAGCCCTGGCTGTCTAGGGGGCGAGGCCGCACGCCGAAGGCGGTCCATGACGGCCGCCCCCAGGCCCTGTTCTGCAACCCCTTCGACGACGATCACATCGAGCCCCAACCCATCCAGCGCACGGAGTGCCGAGAATAATCCCTGGGCGTAGTCCGTCACTGAACGGCTTATGCGTATCACCTTTACGAGGGGGGGGAGGTGGTCGGGCTCCAGTCGATGCAGGAGACAGCCGACGCGCTCATTGTGCTGGAGAGCTTTGGCAACTGCAGCCTGCAACGTCTCCGCCTGGGCATCTTCCACGAGCAACACGCGGGCGTGAGGGCTGTAATGACGGTAGCGAGTCCCCGGGGACCGCCGCCGTTGGGCCTCACTCATCGCTTCCGGCAAGTGACCGACCACCGCTTCGATATCTTCCCGGGCGATGCCTCCGGGGCGTAGGATGACCGGTGGGGTACACGTCACATCGAGCACCGTCGATTCGAGTCCGATGTGGGTTGGTCCTGCATCCAGGATCAGGGGGATGTGGCCGCGCAGATCGTCGGAGACGTGTTGGGCGGTGGTAGGGCTGGGCAGGCCCGAGCGATTGGCGCTCGGAGCCGCGAGGGGCCTTTGTGCCGCACGGATGAGGGCGAGAGCAACAGGATGGGCGGGCATACGTACGGCCACGGTGGTCAGCCCAGCCGTGGCGAGGTCCGGTACGCGGGAAGTTTTCGGCAGGATGAGGGTCAGTGGCCCTGGCCAGAACGCCTGCACCAGGCGATGGGCAATCGTGGGGGTATCCGCCGCCACGAGGGAAAGCTGGTCTCGGCTAGCGATATGGAGAATGAGAGGATTGTCGGCTGGCCGACCTTTCACCGCATAGATTTGGCCGAGGGCGATCGGATTCAGCCCATCGGCCCCGAGGCCATACACCGTTTCGGTGGGAAACGCCACCAGTTGTCCAGCCTGGAGAATCGCGGCTGCCTCTGCGATGGCGATGCGATCGGGTGTGACCGGATCGATGGCGACCACACGAGTGATGAATTCGGCCATCGCCTTACGCACCCTGAGGCCATGTGCCGACAAGCAGGTGGTAAGCCTCGAGATAGCGTTGACGGGTTTTCTCGATGACATCATCCGGCAACCCAGGTCCGGGAGGTTGCCGATTCCACCCCAGGCTCGTGGTGTAATCGCGCACGAACTGCTTATCGAAGCTTGGTTGGGCATGTCCGGGTTGGTAACCGGCACGCGGCCAATAGCGCGACGAATCCGGGGTGAACAGCTCATCGATGAGGAGGACTTCACCGTCGCAGAGGCCGAACTCAAATTTGGTGTCGGCGAGGATGAGACCGCGGGCTTCGGCGAGCTGCCGTCCATGAGTGTACAATGCCAGACTCAGGTCGCGCAGGCGCGCGGCGATGGAAGCCCCTACCAGTGCCTGCATGGTCGCAAAGGGCATCGGTTCATCATGCATGCCCTGCGGAGCCTTGGTGGTCGGTGTGAAGAGTGGCGGATCGAGGCGTTCCGCCTCCCGCAAGCCGGTGGGGAGCACGAGATCGCATATTCGTCCCGTGCGGCGGTAATCTTCCCAGGCCGATCCCGCCAAATAGCCACGCACCACGCATTCAACCGGCAATGGCTCGGCCCTCCGCACGAGCATGCTGCGACCGGCCAACGCGTCGCGATATGCCTGGCATACCTCTGGATAGCGCTGTGGGTCAGAGGTCACCAGATGATTATGGACCAGCCCCTGCGTGCGCTCGAACCAAAAGCAAGAGAGTTGGGTGAGAATTTTCCCCTTGCCTGGGATGCCAGTTGGCAAAACGACGTCGAAGACCGAGATACGATCGGTCGCCACGATCAGCAAGGTTTGTCCAAAATCGTAGATATCCCGCACCTTCCCGCGGAGAGGTGGCGACAAGGTAGGGAAGTCAGTGCGCAGGAGCGCCGGTGCGCTGGTGCCAGTTTGTGGGGACATCGCTGCTCTCCGAGAGCATCCGCAAATGACCTTACAGGTTCGGTAAGGTGGCGTTATTCCCGATACGGGCAGGCCATGCTATGCCGGTACGCTGCGACCCATAGACACGCCTATGCGCGACAGGACATGCAGCGGCGCCGGGCACCCCAGGGCTTGTGTCCTGGCGGACCGAACGATCAGCCTTCGCCCGCACGAAGGCGGATATTATCGATCAAGCGCGTGGGGCCGATCCACACGGCGAGACACATGACTGCTTCTGCCGTGACCGCGGTATCCACCGGCTGTAGCGTCTGCGGGTGCACGATCGCCACATAATCGGTGCGGATCAGCGGCTCCTTGTCAAGCATCTTTTGCACTTCCTCTTGCAGCCTGGAAGCCTCCCACACGTCATCCTTGGAGAGCCGCTTGGCTTGCGACAAGGCTCGCGACAGAGCCACTGCTGCCTGACGCTCAGTGGGAGTCAGATAGACGTTGCGCGAGCTCATGGCCAAACCATCGGGCTCGCGGATGGTCGGGCAACCGATGACCTTGACCGGCATTCGGAGATCGTGGACCATGCGCTGGATCACCTGCAGCTGTTGATAATCTTTCTCCCCGAAATAGGCGCGATCCGGGTGTACGACGTGAAATAGCGTGCAGACGATCGTGGCCACTCCACGAAAATGCCCAGGCCGCGACGCACCTTCGAGGATGTTGCTCAGGGCCTCCACTTCCACCATCGTGGACGCCCCTGCCGGATACATCTCGTCTACCGCCGGCGTAAAAACCGCATCGACCTGCGCCGTGTCAAGCAGTCCAAGGTCACGATTCAGGTCGCGGGGATAGCGTTGGAAGTCCTCGTGCGGGCCAAATTGGGTGGGATTCACGAATATGCTCACGACCACGCTGTCATTTTCAGATCGCGCCCGTCGAACCAACGACAGGTGTCCCTCATGCAGATACCCCATGGTCGGCACAAAACCCACGGAGGGTGTCGCCGCCGCGCGCCAGCGGGAGAACTCGGCGATCGTCCTGAATACCTGCATGGCCGTCTTCCCTCGTCACGCCGCCTCTCACTTTGCCTTCGTCCGAAGGGGTGGATCGTACCTGCAATCGCGCCCTCATGGCGAACCAGCGCGGGCGGCACAGTCCGTCCAGTCTAAGATTTCGATATCCCAGGCTAGGGCCAATCATCCCGTTTGTCAACGACATTCTCGCCCATGAGGGGAGTATGCGGATTGACATCTTGTAGCCCTCTGACTATAGTGCGGTGGTGGCGGAATTTCTATGTTTTCTTCGAATATGCAGCGTTAGCCACGAGTGTTGGCGCGCAAACCGAAGATCTCACAGAGGGCGCCCGCACCTTTGTCGGTCAGCGCGCCCCGCAATTCAAAGGTCACTCATGTTAGCGATTCCCCCTTTCCCGGCTCCGATCGATGCCATTGTGTCCGTTCCCGGCTCGAAGTCGTTGACCAATCGCGCCCTGGTGGTGGCGAGCTTAGCGGAGGGTAAGAGTCGCCTCAGCAACGTTCTCCACAGCGACGACACGCGCTATATGATGTCGCACCTGCGCACGTTGGGGGTATCGCTTCAGGCCACTGATGACGAAGTGGAGATCGAGGGCCTGGGGGGTAACTTCCACCCGGTGCAAGCGGCGTTGTTTTGCGGCAATGCCGGCACCACCGTGCGCTTTCTGACCGCGTTTTGCGCCTTGGTGCCTGGGGCCCAAGTCGTTACCGGTGATCGCCGCATGCAGACCCGTCCGATCCGTGACCTGGTGGATGCCCTGACGGCGCTCGGAGTCGGCATCGAGTGCGTCAATGGGTGTCCCCCTGTCACCGTGAGGTCCGGCGTCCTGCCCGGCGGCCGCGTCCAGGTGCAGGCAAATCTCAGCAGCCAGTATCTGTCCGCCATACTGATGGTTGCGCCCTATGCGCAGCAACCCATCGGGATCGAGGCGGCCGGCACGATGGTGTCCGAGACCTATATCGAATTGACACGTGAGGTGATGGCGGCCTTTGGTGTCGCCGTTGATCGCCCAGACCAACGACACTTCCATATTCCCCGGCGGCGCTACCAGGGGCGCAACTTTGCGATCGAAGGGGATGCGACATCGGCCGGCTATTGGTGGGCGTTGGCGGCGTTGACCGCGAGTCGCGTCACGGTGAAAAACATCCAACCCTCCTCGCATCAGGGCGACATAGAGCTCTTGCCCATGCTCGAGCGCATGGGGTGTACGATCACGCGGCAGCAGGGGGTGACGGTGCAGGGACCGGGCAGGCTGAAAAGCCCTGGGGTCGTGGACATGAATCGCCTCCCCGACGGTGTCATGACCTTAGCGGTGCTGGCCGCGCTGGCACAGGGTGAGACGCGCATCGTCAACGTCGCCAATTTGAGGGTCAAGGAAAGCGACCGCCTGGCAGCGTTGGTGGCCGAACTGCGCCGCATCGGCATTGAGGCGGAAGAACTCCCGGATGGCATCCGCATTCAAGGGGGAGAGCCCCATAGTGCCGACATCGAGACCTACGCTGACCATCGCATGGCGATGAGTTTTGCGATGCTGGGAGCGCGTGTGCCTGGCATCCGCATCGGCACCCCTGAGTGCGTGTCGAAAAGTTACCCGACGTTTTTTGAGGAGTTACAGGCGCTGCACCTTGCACATGGTGGGCACCGAGGCGCCATCGGATGATTCCTCCTGTCGTGCCCCTCACCCCGGCGCTCTCCCGGAGGGCGAGGGAGACCGGTGCTATGAACTTTATCCTGACAGGCCTACGCGGAACCGGCAAGAGCAGCATTGGACGGCGTCTGGCCATGACATTGCGGCGTCCGTTTTTCGATACGGACCGGCTCATTGAGCAACAGGTCGGCGAGGCAATCCCTCAGTACGTGGGCCGACTGGGTTGGGACGCGTTCCGCGACCTTGAACACCAGGTGATTTGCCGGGTGGCACGCCAGCGAGCGGCGGTGATCAGCTCAGGGGGCGGGGCGTTGACGTTTGCCCGCAATGTCGAAGTGCTGAAGCCCGGCGGCATTATCATCTTGCTGGCAGCTGATCCGACCAAGCTCGCCAAGCGTCTGGAACGGAGTTATGCCCGCCCTCCTCTGACGGACCAGCCCAGCTTGGAAGCCGAGATGTGTGCCCTGTGGACCCAGCGTGAGCCGCTGTACCGCGAGATCTGCGACGTCGTGCTCGGCGTCGACGCCGAGACCGCTGATGAAGATGCCGATCTGCGAGGCAAAGTGGCGACCTTGCTGGCGATGCTGCGCCCATATCTGGGCGAGACGTAGGAGGCCGAAGCGATGAAAGCCGCGGCGAAATTGCGTCAGCTCCTTCGCGGGCCGGGGATCATCGTCGCCCCCGGGGCCTATGATTGTTTGACCGCCAAACTGATCGAGCGCCAGGGGTTTCCAGCCGTGTATATGACCGGGGCGGGCACGGCGCTGACGCGACTCGGCAAGCCTGATTTGGGCTTCGCCACGCTGAGCGAAATGGCGGCGAACGCGGCCGCCCTGGCTGCCACGGTGTCGATTCCGCTGATCGCCGACGCTGATACCGGCTACGGTGGGGCGCTCAACGTCTACCGTACCGTACGGGAATATGAGAGGGCTGGCGTGGCGGCCCTGCATCTCGAAGACCAGGTCTTTCCCAAGCGTTGTGGGCATCTGGATGGCAAGCAGGTGATCGCTCCCGAGGAGATGGTCATCAAGCTCCGCGCCGCCGTGGAAGCACGTAGCGATGAAGACTTGGTGTTGATTGCGCGCACTGACGCTCTGGCCGTGACCGGCCTCGACGATACCCTACGACGCTGTCACGCGTACGCTGAGGCCGGCGCGGATATGCTGTTCGTCGAGGCGGTGCGCAGCCGCGAAGAAATCGAGCGCGTGGTCCGTGAAGTGGAGGTGCCGCTCCTCTACAACTTCGTCGAGCACGGCAAGTCACCCCTGTTGCCGGTCGCTGAGCTCCAACGTCTGGGGTTCAAGATGGTGATTTTCCCCGGCAGCATCATGCTGGCTGTATTGCCCTTGGTCCGCGAGATATTGGGGGCGATTGAGCGATATGGCACGACCGAGGCGCTGCTCGGCCGCATGACCAATGTGGTGGAACTGTTCGAGACCATGGGTCTCTCAGAGATGCTGGCCTTAGATGCACGTGTTGCCGGCGGGGCGCTGGCGCCAAGCGTCACGGACACCCAGTCATGATGCGCCCTGAGTATGATCGGCTCTTGACCCCGGCCTTTCGAGTGGGTGTCGATCGTCAGACTGATCCCGATCTGCTCGAGGAGGAACTCCATGCCCTCCGTCGCAGTCTCCGCGCCGCCAGGGGCACCTTCGAGCGCCAGGTACTGGTCACGAAAATGCAATACATTCACGATCGTCTGGCCAAGTTGATGGCTGAGGAGCAAGAGAACGACGGATGAGGCACACCCAGCGGGACTCTAGCATTGACAAGGTAGCAATGGCTCTCGTAAGATGCGGACATCGAGACCCGCGAGGGGCGCTTTCGATCGCGGCGGCCGGTCACGCCGATAGGCTCTGACCCAGAAGCCTGCGACCTATACTCTGAAGCTGCGAGGAGAGAACATGAAGGTCTTGCGGAT
>Ga0081538_10002070_pt1 | contig 20008 bp, 14 predicted proteins | sample TabmetS5T2R1_FD_71022 | JGI IMG/M metagenome (GOLD analysis project Ga0081538, IMG submission 71022) | Tabebuia heterophylla rhizosphere microbial communities from the University of Puerto Rico - S5T2R1 | ecosystem: Host-associated > Plants > Roots > Rhizosphere ...
TGGAGACGCTGCCTCGATCCCGCAGCTAACTGATGTCAGCAATGCCGGAATGGTGGAGTACAAGCAGCATCTCAGCCGGCAGCAGTTACTGGCCGAGGACCGTCTGGCCTACGTCGCCGTCACTCGCGCAAAGCGGCTGCTGGTAGGCACAGGTCACTCCTGGCGGGCAGATCTCAGCAATCCTCGAGCCGCCTCGAACTATCTCCGAATGATCATCGAGGAAGCGGCCAGGCAAGATCAGCTTCTAGCAGAGGCTCAGCCGCCCGGACCCGACAACCCGTTGGTGACCGAGGTCGCTCCACAGCCGTGGCCAGCGCCTCTGGATCCCGAGGCTGAACAAAGACGGCACGATGCCGCGGTGGACGTAGAGCGAGCGCGGCGTCGCTTCGCCGAGCTGGGCAGCTACGACGATCCAGAAGCGGAGCCGCTGTTACTCGATGATCATGAAATCGTCGCTGGTTGGGATGCCGATATCGACCGGCTGTTAGTGGAGGCGGTGGAGTCCCGGTCTGGCGATCAGCTTGTCGAGTTGCCCAATCAGCTGTCGACGACCGCGGTGCTCCGGTTGAACGCCGATCCGGAAGCCTTTGCCGCCGACCTGGCACGCCCGATGCCACGCCAGCCTTCTCGATCGGCTCGCTTTGGTACCCGATTCCACCATTGGGTGGAGCGTTACTTCGGTGCTCAGCTGCCTCACGGGGGGCTGGGCCAACAGCAGCTTCTTGATCTTGATGACTTGCCCAACCGGGCTGATTCGGGCACCTACGACGAACAGGAACTGCGGGAGCTCTGCGAGGCGTTCGCTGCCGGCCGGTTTGGCGGCACGGTGCCGTACGCGATCGAGGCACCCTTCAGCATCTGGGTTGCTGGCCGGCTGATTCGCGGCAGAATCGACGCTGTCTACCGGCAGCCCACGCAACCCACTGGAGAGCCACGATTCCAAGTAGTGGACTGGAAAACCGGTCGGGCTGACGCCGCCGATCCCCTCCAGCTCGCGATTTACCGAATGGCTTGGGCTGAGGCACAGGGCCTGGCCGTGGAGGAAATCGACGCGATTTTCTATCACGTGCGTACCGACGAAATCGTCCGGCCAAAGGTACTACTGGATCGCGAGGCGATTGAATCGATCCTCAGCGCTCAGGTTCAGCAGTTACGCTGATGTCATGATCAACTGGGCGATCGCGAGTGACCTCGACCGTGTCGACCATCACCGCCGATCGCCGGAGTGGGTGGCAGGGCTATGGCGGGACGAGAACGCGAAACTGCTCAAGCTCGATGCCGAATCCCGATTCACCACCAATGCCGGAGGCAGCAAACTGCGGATGACGAAGCCATTCGTGGCGTACGACAGCCAGCGGCACCGGCTGCTCGGGCTCCTCAATGGTGATCCGATCTTCGCGGTAGAGACAATGACCGAAGGCGAGGTGCACGATTTCCGCGAGGTTGGCTTTCAGCTCACCGACAATGAGCGTGATATCGCAGCCACTGCTGCTGCGCTGACACATTGGCATCGACTTGAGCCACAGTGTCCAAGATGTGGTGGTCCCACGGTCGTCATCAACGGCGGCTTTGTCCGGCACTGCTCAGCGTGCGGTCAGGATCATTTCCCGCATACCGATCCTGCGGTGATCGTTGCAGTTGTCGATACACAGGATCGGTTGCTTTTGGGTGGACAGAAGGCATGGGGCAACCGGGTGTCGGTGCTGGCCGGTTTCGTCGAGGTTGGCGAGTCGCTCGAGCAGGCGATTCACCGCGAGATCGGAGAAGAGGTCGACGTCAGCTTGTCCGACTTGCGGTACTTCGGCAGCCAACCATGGCCATTCCCGCGCTCACTGATGGTGGCGTTCTTCGGCCGCGCGGAGACAACCAATATCCGCCCCGACGTGGAAGAGATCGCACATGCCGAGTGGTACACGCGTGAAGAGCTCAGCGCCAAGCTTGACGCCGCCGAGCTCGGCCTACCCGGAAAGAGTTCCATCGCGGCTCGCATGATTCAGGCATGGCGGGACGGCGAAGAGCACATTTAAGACCAGCTCTAGGTCTTGACGCCCCACGTAATCACCTGAGGCCCCACCTATTTGTGGGGCGTCGGGAGGGTCCGTGGGGGGTCAGGTGATCAGCGCACAGCAGCTCCGCTCGCTACTAGCCCGAGTTGTCAGCATGAGTGGTCGTGGGAGCAGCCATAGGCGCTGACAGGTCGGCGACGTCGGCGAGTCGGTGGCGTAGACCACTGGCGCGGTTCGCCGGGCGAAGCACCGCTCGTCTAATGGCCTCCTCCGATCCGATGAGGAGCACCTGGCGGCGTGCCCGGGTGACGGCCGTGTACAACAGCTCACGGGTTAGCAGTGGTGAGTCTGGGGGAGGCACCACAAAGGACACTGTGTCGAACTGGCTGCCCTGAGCGCGGTGCACCGTCATTGCGTGCACCGTTTGGATAGCGTCCAGCCGCACCGGCGGGTAAAGCTTGGCTGCGGCCCCACGAGCGAAGGCGGCGCGTATCCCGTCAGGCTTCTGGACGATGACCCCGGTGTCGCCGTTGTAGAGCGACATCTCGTAGTCGTTTGCGGTCACCAGCAGCGGTCGTCCGACGTACCACTCGCCGTCCTCCGCGTACCCGGGAATCGACTCAGTGAGCCAGCGCTCAACCTCCAGACCCCAACGCAGTACGCCGTACGGTCCGTGCTGGTGTCCGCACAGCAAGCGATGCCGGTCGAGCGCTGCAAGCGCCGCTGCCTCGTCTCCAGCTCTGGCAGCCGACAGCATGGCGATGCCTGCCTCCCGAACCTGCGCTGCCATTCCGGCCAGAATTCGCGCGGAATCCTCCGTTACTGCTGATTCAAGATCAACTTCACTGAAGTGCACATCGCTTGCTCCGGAGCGAAGCACCTCGACTGCGGCATCGGCGTCGGCGGCCCGAATGGCTCGAGCGAGGGCATCGATGGCACCTCCGAATCGCCAGGTGCGGGTAAGTTGCACCACTCCGTGCACGGGTGCAGGCTCCCCTTCGGCAAGCAGACCGAGCTCGACCAGCCGCCGTCCAAGATCAGCATCTGGTGGACCGGGAGCCCGCGCGATGTCGGCTAGCACGGCGCCGGCCTCGACGGAGGAAAGTTGATCTGGATCACCCACCAAGATCAGCCGAGCACTCGGGCGGACTGCTTCAAGCAATCGCGCCATCATCGTGAGTGACACCATCGACATCTCATCGACGATGACGACGTCATGCGGCAGGTGATTGGTGGCATCATGCCTAAACCGGCTGCGATTTGAGGGCAGCCAGCCCAGCAACCGATGCAGGGTCGACGCCGTGACGTCGCTTAACCGCTCGCGATCCTGGGGCTCGAGGTGCGTTGCGGCGGCTCTTACCGCTTCCTCGAGGCGGGCGGCGGCCTTCCCAGTCGGCGCAGACAGCGCAACGCGCAGCGCAGGTCCAGGCTGATCCCGCAGCAGCGCCAGCAGCCTGGCGACCGTCGTGGTCTTGCCGGTGCCAGGCCCACCCGCCAGCACGGTGACCCTGCCAAGCGCGCTGACCGCGGCTGCCAACTGCTGTCCGTCTGGCTCACCTGGCGCCAGGCCCTCGTGGTCGAAAAGCCGTTGCAAGGCAGCCGACAGACGTGATTTATCGATTTCCGGCGCTGGTGCTGTGAAACGATGCTGCAGCTGGACTCGAACCAGTTCCTCCTGCTGCCAATACCTCTCGAGATAGAGCAGCCCGCCCGCCAGTCGCAGCGGTCGCCCACTCGGCTGGTCAGCCCCCACTGCCACTAGCGGGCTCACTTGGATGGCCGCTAGCCACTCCTCGGGCTCGGGCCAGGGCAACGCGGCAAGATCAATCGCTGCCTCCGTCTCATCAAAGGCGGTAGTCCGGACAGTACGGAGATCGATGCAGACCGATCCATTACGGAGTGCCCGGACAGTCAAGGCGAGGGCGAGCTTGACCTTCTCGTCCGTTTCCTGGCCAATCCGGCACACGTTTTCCGCAGTGTGAACGTCGGCGGGATTGAGGATGCCAGTCTGGTTGAAGATCGAGAGCAGACCAGATGCCGACTCCACAACGAGTGACATGCGTCCTGAGCCCTTCGGCAGGCTCAGGACGGCGCTTGTCGAAGTGCGCCCTTCGACAGGCTCAGGGAGCAAAGTGTGCGGCTCAGGGCGCAAGGTGTGCGGCTCAGGGCGCAAGGTGCCGGGCTCAGCGCGCAAGCTGTCAGGCTCAAGGCGCTCTTCGACGAGCTCAGGGCGCAGGTCAGTGGTCATGGCGATACTCCATCAAGCAGCTCAGACAGCTCGACGACCAGCGAAGGTGGCGGACGCCAGCCAAAGACTCCGCAAGGTACTCCATTGACTCGCGGGGTATCCGGCCCGGCCATACCGCGTACGAAGAGATAGAGCACACCGCCCAGATGAACGGCGGGATCGTACGACGGTTGCCGCCAGCGCAGCATGCGATGCAGCGCCACGGCGTAGAGCAGCGCCTGCAGTGGGTAATGCGCGCTCATCATGGCCTGCGCCATTCGGACCGGTTGGTAATCGCCAACCTTCAGCACCTCGCCGTCGAGACCGCCCAACCAGTTCGTCTTGTAGTCCACAACCAGGTAACGCGTTGGCCGGCCGTCGGCCCGGATTCGCAACACAGCATCGATGCTTCCGGTGAGGTAGCCGCGCAGGATCTGGGTGGCAAGCGCGGGGTCGTCTAGCTGATCGGGATAGGAGCCCAGGGGATCCGATGGATCGAGGTGACGGCGCAGCAGCGGGCCAACCATGGCCAAGGTGATTTCGGCATTCGTTGTATCGCCGCCGGACAGCGGATATTCGAAGCCCAGCTCCGCCAGCCGGTCGTTGGGCGGGAGGTCACAAAGCCGCTGATCATCGGCTAGGGGTCCTAGCGGCGTACGGAAGGCCGGGAGCAGCGCCCGGGCCAGGTCCTCAGCCGTCATCGTTCCGGTCGGGCCTTGCGCCAATGTCACGGCACAGGCTTGATGGAGCGCGGCGTATAGATCGGGGGCGCTCGGATCCACGTGCTCGAACACCGCGTGCACGGCTGTACCGAATTCAGCACCAGACGGCAAATGGTGCATCGGGGAGGGCTCAGCAAGACCGTTCTCAGCCGGCCCGTTCTCAGCCGTGCCGCCTCCCAGTGCAGCTGCGATGGGCGCTGTGGTGATGGGAGTGGGGGTGATGGGAGCAGTTTCGTCGTCTTCGCGCTTGAGATCCGGCTCGCTGCCAACGGTTGGCACCGGTGTCTCGGCGCCGTGCGCAGCAGCGGTAATGGCCGAGTACGAGGTCCGGCGCCAGGTCAGATCGAGGTCGCGAGTGAAACTGCGAACGTTGAGTGCCGGCGGGGGCTCGGGACTGGGTCGCCACTCGATCACGGTGCGCGAAGTCATTTCTTCAACGCTGAATTCCGGACCAAGATCGTGACCGGTGAAGGGATCGCCGTTCAGTGGGTAGGACGGCCGCGGGATTGGTGGATCACCTGATTGCCGGGAAGCAAAGCGTTGTAACGCCGACGCCGGTGTGTTGACAGACGGCGCCCACCAAGTCACGACCTGACACTTCGCTCGAGTGAGGGCGACATAGAGCAGCCGCAGGTCCTCTCCGGACTCCTCGTCGCGATACCGAGAGAACCGCTCGGGTCTCCCAGGACCGTAACGGCCACCAACATCGAGTACGCATTCGCCGTTGCTCGCAGCGGTCGGCTCGTGCAGCCTCAGGATCCGACCGTCATCTGAGCCATTGGCGTGTCGATCCCAAGCCTCGGGCAGGTAGACAATCGGAAACTCCAAACCCTTGCTGCGATGCACTGTCAAGATCGTCACGGCTTCGGCGTCTGTCTCTAGCCTCCGGGTGACCTCAGACATGCCGCTGTAGTGCGCTTCGGAGATCCGGGCTCGTAGCCACTCGACGAGGGCACCGACGCCGAGTTGGGCGGAGGTCATTGCCGCATGCAGGCTTTGGCCGAGATGCCGGAGGTCGGTCAGCAGGCGCTCCCCACCTCGCAGGCGCAGCAAACGTTCGGGAATTCCTTCCTCGGTGGTCGCGGTCTCAAGCAAAGCAGCGACGCCGCGGCTTTCTAGCACCTTGCTCCACCAGCGGACGCGCTGGGTGAGGTCAATCAACGACTCCTCGCTGGCACCCGCCAGCCTGGCGAAAGTCCAGCCGAAGAAGCAAGTCAGAGCAGCTTGCCGGACGGTCTGTTGCCGCGTTTGTTCCAGGGCGAGCAGCAGCGTCAGCCAGTCCTGCGCCATTGGGGAGGCGAAGACCGAGCTGGCGCCATACATGACAGCCGGTACGCCAGCGCTGACCAGACAATCCCGAATCGCCTCACCACGTTCGTTCTTACGCACCAAAACGGCAATGTCGGACGGCACCAGTGGCCGTGCACGTTGCTCCTCGACCAGTTGTGTGCCCGAAGCCAGCAACGCGGTGATGTCAGCGACCAGATCGTCGGCAATCTGAGGCCGAATGGTCGAGACCGGGAACTTTTCATCAGGCCCGTGTCGCATGAGGCGCAACCGGATGGGCGCTCCCATGTCGAGCCTGCCGGCGGGCGGCGTCAGCCGGCGTTGCTGATGTTGAGCCGTCACTTGTCGTACTGCGATTCGTTCATCACCCAAGGCGGCGTCGCCCATCAGCGCCTGCAGTGCATGCACTAGGGCCTGGTCGCTGCGTCGGTTGACGGCCAAAGTCTTGACCTGGTCGGCCTGCTGCACCGCATCGAGATAGCTGAAGACATCAGCACCGCGGAACGCATAGATGGCTTGTTTCGGGTCGCCGATCAAGATCAACGTGCAATGCCCGTGGAAGGCGCTGCGCAAAATCTCCCACTGGATGGGGTCGGTGTCTTGGAACTCATCGACCATGACGATGCGGTAGCGCCGCCGGAGACGGTCGACTGCAGCCGCTCCATGCTCGGAGTCGGCGAGTGCGTCACGCAGCCGGGTCAGCATGTCGTCGTAAGTGAATAGGTTGGCGGCCCGCTTGCGGCGTTCCACCTCCAGCCGCACAGCGGTCGCGAACGCCACCCGCTCCCAACTCCCCGTCGGATCATCGGGATCAAGGCCGCTGGGCACTAGGCGAGCATGGACAGCCTCGACCGCCTGATTCGCAATCTGCAATGCCTCGTCGTAGGTCATCATCGGCGGCAATCCGCTCGTCGCGTAACGCTGCAGGTACAGGTCGGTCGTCACTTCGCGCGTCAGATCAGTCAGATGCTCTACGACGTTGGCGTGCGGTTCCCGATCACCGAGAACCCCAAGCCCATCCAGCATCTGGAGGCAGAACTCATGCGTCGTGGCAATCGTGGCGGCGTCGAACTCCGCTAGCGCTCCCGCCACTCGGTCGCGGCGGCGGGCAAGCTCCTCCGGGTCGCCGCTGGCGATCATCGCTTCCAGCTTGCTGAGCGGCCTGCTCGGGATGCCTTGCGCGATCGCGTCGTCCAGACAGCTCTGCGCGGCAACCAGATGTTCGCGGACCCGGAGCCTGAGCTCGTTGGTCGCCATTCGTCCGAACGTGACGAGCAGCAGTTGGTTCAGCTCAGCCCGGCCCTCAGCGATGGCGCGGGCTGTGAGGGCCGCGATGGTGTACGTCTTGCCGGTGCCGGCGCTCGCCTCTAGCACGGTCGTTCCGGTCGGCAGCTCGCCGCAGATATCAAAAGCAGGAGGATCACTGCTCATCGCAGCTCCTCGACAGACAGCAGCGGCTGGAACACTCGCCGCGCCAGGGTCCCGAACCGGCTGGGCTCGGCAAGGCTGCCACGTTCCTCACTGGAGATTGACGGGCGGGCCAGTAAAGAGTCGAAGCTTTTGCCGAAGAACCGCTCGTACGCCTCGTCCAGGTCGTCGGCCCATAGCCTTTCCAGCTGTCGTCGATACAGGTGGGGCTGTCGGTCACGGAAGCGAAGGGCCGCGTACTCGGCTGAGGTCTTAGGGCTGAAGGGGATTGGCTCGCAGAGGCCCGTCGCTCGCAGATCGATCAGGTCAGCCAGCACCCTAGCCGCCCAGCCGGCCTCCACCGAGGCAAGCTGTGAGCATCCTCCGCGGCCAATGGTGACGGCTCGCCAGGGCCGGTATGGCTCAGTCACGGTCAGCGCCAGTAACTCAAGCCAGGCCTGCAGCCGGTGCTTGGCGGCGAGTTTGGAGTAGCTGACCCGCACGATGCAGTTGCCGATTACGCCGCTTACGGTTCCCGTGAGCCGTCCGCCACCAACCTCGGCCAATACCTCGTACGGAGCCGGTCGATCAGTAAGGAATGGCTGCGCGGTCGTAACCAATTGCTCAACCTGGCTGTTGATCTCGCGGATGACGCGCTGTCCTAGAGCACGGGGCGGCAGGTAGCCACGCCTCCACTCGGCGGCGGTCAGCGCCGCGGGTTGATGACCAGCGATGCGCAGCCGCAGTAATCGGTCTCCGATGCTCCAGGCATCCAGACCGTTAAGACTGACCGGAATCTGTTCGTCGGGAGACTCATCGGGCCGGATGATCGAAAGTCCAGCCCTGTCAGACATCAGCGTCCGGATCGGATGGTTATAGAACCGGACGAGATCGTTCAAGCTGACCAGTCCGTCATTCTCACGATGGGGCAGCGGGTCGCGGCCGAAGACCGGCACGGCTGGGCGACGCTCGCCCGAGGCAGCGCGCACCGCCCGCAGCCCAGCTCGATCGAAGCTGAACGGGTCGGAGGAGCCGAGCCCGTCGGGTGCGAAATTGCAGGCGTCGAAAGGCTGCAATGGATGGCGAGTGATGATCTTGGTTCGGAGCGCCGTACCATCCTCGGTACGCGCCGTAGCATCGAGGGAATCGAGCAGTTCTCCGATCGGAACCGCAGGAGGGATCTCGGCTCCGGAACGCGGATCTGAGCCGGCAAAGATCACCACCAACCGCTCGCGTGCCGACATGATCGCATCCAGCAGCAGCTGGCGATCCTCACTACGTACGTCGTGGTCGCCGATCCACTCCTCATCGCTGACGATGTTGTCGCCGTCTGGTGCAGGTCTTCGTGGAAAAACGCCGTCATCGACTCCGAGCAGGCACACCACCCGGTGCGGCACCGATCGCATGGGCAGCATCGTGCAGACCGTTAGTGTTCCGGTGCGGAAGTTCGCTCGGCTCGCGCGTCCCCGGAACGCGTCGCTCAGCAGTGCCGTTACTTCGGCCGGACTCAGCGGAACATCGCCTGCTTGATCAGTTCCCAGAGCAAGATCACCAAGCTCGTGGTAGGCATGGTTGAGTTGCCAGCTCTCGGCCGGCGGCACCGACGCCAACAACTCGATCGCCTGCTTGAAGAGCTCCACCCAGGCGCTGAGCGGCTGCGTCGTGTGGCAGGCGGTGGTCAGCCTGTTGACCCGTGCCACCAGCTCCGCAAGCCGGCCGACAAGATCAACGTCGCCAGCGTCGACATCGTCCAGCGGCAGAGTGGTACCGATGAAATGCTGATCTGTTTCATCCATCGTCACCCCGAGCAGCAGTCGCTCGAGGCCCGCCGCCCAGGTGTTCTGCCGAAACTCACCCATCTGGAACCGGCCGCGATGCGCGGCGTCGAGCCCCCAACGAACACCTGCGCGTGGCACCAGATCATGGAGCCGCTCTAAGTGGTCCTGGCTGAAGCCGAACTTGCGCGCCACAGGTGGCGTGGCGCACAAATCCAGCAACGCGCTCGAACCAACACGGGAATCTGCGAGTGCGACCAGACGGCTGACCAGAGCCAGCAGCGGGTTCAGCTGTCGCAAGGATCGGTCGGCCAGCCGCACCCGCAACCGATGGCCGGGATGCTCGGCTGGCGTCTCCGGAGTGTCTAGACCGAATGAGGCGGCGATCAGCGGTGCGAACTTCTCAATGTCGGGGCACATGACGACGATGTCCCGCGGCTCGAGGGTGGCATCGTCGGCCAGCAGGCCGACCAAAACCTCCCGCAGCACCTCCACCTGACGATCGGGGCCGTGGCTAGCGTGGAACTGCACGCTCCTGTCGTCATCGCTGAGCACAGGCCGCTCGGGTTGTGGCCGTGGCGCGCGGTTAACGGCGACATCAGATTGCAGCCAGCCAAGCAGAGTCGCGGGCTGGGTGGGCTCAAGTGCCGCATGATGCACATCAGCGGCGTTCCGGTTGATCTTGCTCAAGGCAAGTTGAAGTTCGCGTACGTCACGCGCCAGATAAGCCAGGAGGGGATGGCAGACCAAGGCCTCAGTCGTGTCATCGGAGCGCCGCACTGCCTGCATCGAACCGAGCCCATTGCTCTGGGCGGCCGCCTTCACGGCATCCCAGAGTGTGGGGGAGGGATGCGCCAGCCACAGATGCACAGCGCGATGATCAGCAAGGGCGGACAGTACCAGTAGGTGATCATGGTCCAATCGCGTGGCGCCGAACACTGACAACCGTTCCGGGAGATCACTGCTCTCCGGGGCGCGCCGGAGCCTAGCCAACGCAGTATCAAGGCGCTCTGTCGGACCTGGCATACCAAGCTCATCGCGTAACCGCCGCCAGAGCTCTGCCTGCCAAGCCTTGTCGGCAGGCAGCGGTGATCCTGAGGCGTCAACATCACGCCCTTTTGACCAGCTGTCGATCATGGTCGGCCGAACCGCCGCGTACCTGGCGAAAAGTTCGGCAAGATGCCGGGCCGTCGACCAACGCCGTCCAGCACGGATGCCCTCCCACTCAGCAGTGCTGGTACTCCCGCCGAGGTAGTGCCACAACACAGCAGCCCACGGCTCACCGCGAGAGCGATCGATGACTCGAAGCAGCGGCCAGACAGCACGGCGAGGCTGCCATGGGTCGACGTCTTCCTCATCCACGCTGCCAGCCAGTGCCCGCGCCACCAGTCGCCGAGGTGACGGAAACAAGACGCCGACGCAGACGCCGTCGGTGCGTCCGGGCGTGGCTCCAAGCCGCTGCGCCAGGCCCTGCGACAGCCAGCGCTCCACACCCCGCGTAGGCACGCTGATGATCTCCGTAGCAAACGGATCAGGCAGCGGAGTACTGAGTAGATCCCCGAGAGCAGTGACCAATCGGTCCGCACGCTCGGCTCGATGGAGGTAGAGCGTCATGGTCGCGGTCAACACTAAGGCGGGTGACTGACAGCTCGCGCGCCTTTCCCCAACTCCGTGTTGTCCGAGCTGAAAACAAAAGGCGGAGACGTTCCCGCGGGAACGCCTCCGTCATCGAAGCTAGCGCGTGACCCTGCCGCGCCCAAGTCCAGCCCCAGACGAAAGTGGTCAGAAACGACAAGAATTGCAAATGAATCTGTGTCGTTAGTGACCCCTTTTCGGCAGAATCCAGTTGAGCTGTACGCAACTGGATTCCCGATCTCGGGCCCTTTAGCGAGCGCGCAACCGAGGATCGTCGGTGTGGGACCTTATGGTGTCGGTGTGCCTGCAGCATCGACCAAATCGCGAGTGTCGCCAGAGGCACTGCTGGATGATCTTGACCCGGAGCAGCATCAGGTTGCCATAGCGCTGACCGGGCCAGTCGCGGTTATCGCCGGAGCCGGCACAGGAAAGACCCGAGCTATCACATACCGGATCGCATACGGCGTTGCCACTGGGACCTATAACCCGACGTCGGTGCTGGCGGTCACCTTTACGACCCGCGCGGCCGGCGAGCTCAGAGCCCGGCTGCAGCAACTGGGGGCATACGGCGTACAAGCTCGGACATTCCATTCCGCCGCGCTGCGGCAGGCGCAGTACTTCTGGCCGCGGGTCTATGGCGGCGAGCTGCCGCAAGTGCTGGACAACCGGATGGGCTTGATTGCTGAGGCTGCGGGCCGGCTCCGAGTCAGGGTGGACACGCCCGGGCTTCGAGATCTGATCGCTGAGATCTCGTGGGCGAAGGTCAGCAATGTCAGTGCCGAGGACTATCCGCGATTGGCCGGGCAGCATAACCGCCAGCTCGCCTCCTACGACCCGGAGACGGTATCGCGGGTCTTCGCGGCCTATGAGAAAGCCAAGCGGGACCGTGGCCGCATTGATTTCGAAGACATCCTGCTCTGCGCTGCGGCACTGATGTCGGAGCACCCTGAGATTGCCGAAACCATCCGCCGGACCTACCGGCATCTAGTGGTTGATGAGTACCAAGACGTGAGCCCGCTACAGGAAGCCTTGCTGAATCTGTGGCGTGGCGACCGGGCTGAGCTTTGCGTGGTAGGCGATCCAGCGCAGACCATCCATTCCTTCGCTGGTGCCCAGGCTGGCTACCTCACAGGCTTCGGCCAACGGTTTCCCAACGCGACCGTGATCCGGCTCATACGCGACTACCGATCGACGCCACAGGTCGTTCGCTGTGCGAATTCGATCATGGCGGCTCCCAATATTGGGCCCAATCGTGGGCCCAATGTGGGCGATGCGAGCCGAGGTGGATTTCGCCCGGTCACCCTACAAGCGCAACAGCCCGCCGGGCCGGAGGTGGAATTCGTCGAATCACCGGATGAATCAGCCGAGGCGGCTGGCGTGGCCGGCTGGCTGGCGCAGCAAGCTGCGGCAGGTGTGGATTTCCGGGACATGGCCGTGCTTTTCCGCATCAACGCCCAGTCACCTCCCATCGAGCAGGCATTGGCCGATCGCAATATTCCTTATCTGGTACGGGGTGGCGAGCGCTTCTACGAACGGCCCGAGGTACGCCAGACGCTGCTAACGCTACGAACCAAGGCACGCGCCATGACCAGCGCCGAGCAGGGGAATGCGGTGGAACAGATGAAGGAGGTGCTGGTCGCCTTGGGCTGGACCGAACAGCCGCCGGAAGGCGGGGGTGCGCTGCGGGAACGGTGGGAATCACTGGCCGCATTGCTCAGCGTCGCCGAGGATCTGCAGGCTGAGGCCGACTCCGCTGCCACCTCGGTCGATGGCTCTTCGCAGCCGCTCAGCTTGGAGGCGGTCTCAGCCGAGCTCGACCGGCGCGCCGAGGCACAGCACGTGCCAGCTGCTCAAGGCGTGACAGTCAGCACCCTGCACTCGGCAAAGGGCTTGGAGTGGGACGCTGTTGCGCTGCTCGGAATCCACGAGGGATCGCTTCCCTTTGTCCTCGCTACCTCACCCGAGCAGATCAGCGAGGAACAGCGACTGCTCTATGTCGGCGTAACACGCGCCCGGCGGCTGCTCCGGGTCTCTTGGTCCAGAACTCGAAATGGCAATGGCCACGCCCGTACGCCATCGCGCTTTCTGCAGCCCGTGCTGCCGGATTCCTTTGTGGCACCGGCCAACCGGCAGCGATCTGCGCGACGCAACCGTCACTCAGCCCTATCGCTGCACTGCCGGTCCTGCGGCCGATCACTGACCGAAGCCGCCGAACGCAAGATCGGCCGGCATCTGGGGTGCCCGGCTACCTACGACGAACACACCATGGCCATGCTGCGCGAATGGCGACGCCAGGAGGCGGCTGACCAGAAACTGCCGGCTTACTGCGTTTTCACCGATGCCACCTTGATCGCCATCGCCGAAGCGCGACCCAGCAGTATGGCGGATCTGATCAAGGTGCAAGGCCTGGGCCGGACCAAGGCAGACAAGTACGGCGAACACGTGCTGGCGATCATCGCAAGCGAGTCTGATCGTACGAGAGCATCTTCGTGATTCGCCGGTCTGACAAAAAAGTGTTTGCATCGATTCGAGATACTCCCCTAGGGTTGACGAGGACCTTAATGCTCGGCCCGGGCATTAGGCCGCCCATCGCCTGCCTGGATTGCATGAGAGGAGGAGCGCGGTGGATAGCAGCAAAATCAGCGGCGTACCCACAGTTGTGCTGACCATGCCCGAACTCCAGTCCTCGCGTGTGCTCATGCCTGCTATGGCAACCGCCGCGCTGCTCGCCCACAGCAGGCCACATACTCCGACGGTGTCGAATTGGCGTGGCAAGGGTGAAGTCTGCCCTCAGCGCACGCTCACGGCAGCCGCGGCACAAGGCGGACGTATCGCCGGATTCGGCGCGTACGACGTCACCGATACCAAGTTCTTCACCCAGATGGGACCACCTTCCTGTAGTCCGCCGGTGTAATCCGCACCGACTGCCTCCAGGGCCGTGGCTCCCAGAACCGGGAATCACGGCCTTCGTGTTTCCCGGCCAGATTCGAGGAGCTCAAGGTCCATTCGACTGGGCCAGGGCACCTCATGATCAGAAAAGTAGGCCGACATGTATGACGCAGGAGGTGGCCCGATGGTCGTTCGCCGGAGGCGGCGGTTGGGCATCACCGAGTTGCCCTGTCGCTTGGTGGATCCGGATCTGTTCTTCGCTGAGACACCTGCCGATGTGGAAGTAGCCAAGGCTTTGTGCCGGGACTGCCCAGTCCGGGAGGCATGCCTGGCTGGTGCACTGAAGCGGCGGGAGCCCTGGGGCGTCTGGGGCGGAGAGTTGCTTGTGGCCGGTGTAGTCGTCGCCCACAAGCGGCCCAGAGGCCGTCCCCGGAAGTACCCGGTCGCTGAGCCATTCGCTCCAGCGGCGAAGGACGAGGCCGCGGCATGACCTCACCGGGACACGTCGACGCAAGAAATTACGGCGATTCTCCCCTAACACGGGGGGATGTGCCGATACCATCATCGCTGTCTGTGAGCTGCTCGCGTGTCCACACGCTCGCAGCTAAGAAGGCGGCTTGCACCATCAATTTGCGGCACAGTTTGAGGCTCCCCTTCGGGTCGACCGTGGAGTCCTGGCTCCCCCAAGCCAAGCGCGTGCCCGCGACCTAGCCCCCACGCTGTGCCGCGCATTGATGGTGCAAGCCGCAACCTTCGGAAATGCCCGACGCTTCAGTCGTCCGTATAGCCGGGCAGGAACTCTTCAAGCACCTCGCCGAAGGCTGCGCGGGCATTGAGTTGGGAAAGGACGGCCAGACCTCCCAGCCAAACCCGATGAATGAGCAGGTAGCTCGGTGGCAGATTCAGCTTCATCGCCACTCCGCCTGAGGCGTGGGGATCCCGTACCCGAATGAACTGCTCACGCATCCAGTCGCGGTTGAACTCAAACTGCGGTACAGCGGCCGGTTCCACGAACGGACTCAGGTAATCGAGAAGATCCTCGGCGTCAATGTCAGAGGCGACGAACCCCTCCTCGCGCAACCCTTCGGCGACTCGACGGGCATCACCTTGCTGGGCAATCCTGAGAATCCGCCCCATGGCCGATGGCAGACCGTCAGGCATATGCGCAACCAGGCCGAAATCGACCACGCCGAGCCTGCCGTCCTTGATGAGCTTGAAATTTCCCGGGTGGGGATCTGCATGCAACAGCCCAACAACGCTCGGTCCAGCAAACAAGAACCGCACATATCGCAGTGCAGCCGCGTTGCGCTTCTTCGCCGCCAAGTTCGCCGCTGAGGAGAGCGGCGCACCCTCGACCCACTCACTCACCATCACCTTCGGCGTGCTTGCCAACACCGGCGGTACGTAGAACTCCTGGCTGCCGGCAAACCCTTCCGCGGCCTGCTGTTGCGAGCTCGCCTCGAGGGTGTAATCGAGCTCCTCGGTCACCCGAGCGGTGAGCTCGTCCACCAGTGCGCTGACATCCATGCCACCGGCCAGCGGGGCGAAGACCTTAGAGAGCCGCCCGATTTGCCGCAGGTCGGAGCGTAGGGCCTCGTCGGCTCCGGGATACTGAACCTTCACCGCGACGGTACGCCCGTCGGACCAGGTGGCCTGGTGCACTTGGCCGATTGACGCGGCTGCCGCCGGCAGCGGATCGAAATCACTGAACGACTTTCGCCAGTCCGGCCCGAACTCGCGGGCCAGTACGGCGTGCACCCTTGATGTTGGCATTGGCGGTGCGGCATCTTGCAGGCGCGACAGATGCGCCCGGTACGGCGCCGCAACTTCCTCAGGCAGCACCGACTCGAACAAGCTCAAGGCCTGACCGAACTTCATTGCCCCGCCCTTGAGCTCGCCGAGTACCCGGAAGAGCTGCTCGGCCGCGCGCTGTTGCAGCTGCTCACTTACCTCTTCGGCAGGAGCCCCGCCCAAGCGTTTGCCTAGTCCTAGCGTCGCGCGACCCGCGAAGCCCAGTGGCAGCGAGGCTAGTTTTGCGCCTCGGCGGAACGCGGAGCGGGCCAGGGAATTGCCGTCCATGGCGCCGGCCAGATGCCGTTCCGCGCCATTGGTCGGCTTGGCCGGCTGGTCGCTCATGGCCACCATTGTGTATGGCTCAGCCAACCACAGCCACATCCGCTGTGAGCTGGCCAGCGACGCAGCCGTGTTACGAAATCGGGCCAGCCAAGTTCTAAGGTCGAACCGGCGGACTCGGGTAGCTCACCGTGCAGGAATGCCAGTGTCTGTGCAGCAGCAGTCGCGGCGGCCCACGCAAGCAATGCTGGTGGTGACTGGATTTGCAGACGCGTGAGCTGCCTCAAGACGTTCGACCACTGCGCATCGGCATCGCTGCGTGCTAGGTCCGCACACCGCAGGCAGGAAGTTTGGCCGGGGACCACCAACGGCCCGACGCTTACGCCGTTGCCCCAACAGCGCACCAACAAATGGGGCTGATCACTGCGGATCAGATGATCAGTGATCACTCGATCAGGCTCGGGTCGGTCACAGGCGATGATCGTCAGATCCAGCCGAGCCATTTCTGGCTTCGACCAATGGCTCACTGTCGAGATCGTCGCACCAACATCCGCGAGCGCTGCGCGTAGCGCCTCCGCGCGCGAAGGCAGCACACCAGCAGCGGGATACAACGCAGAGTCGGGCCGCTCGGCGTCGTGGACGTACAGGGTGCCGACCCCGCTGGCGATCAGTAGCCGAGCCAGCTGGGAGCCCACACCGCCAGCACCGATAAGCCGCAGCCTCGATAACGCGAGGGCGTCTGTGTACGGAGCCGCATCGCGTTCGGTGAGCAGGCCGGCAGCGGTAAGCGCGTCCAGCGCCCCCGTGATCTGGTCGATGGTCAGTCCGGCGGCTCGGCCGGCGCACACAACTGCGCTGGTCGGATGAGAACCGTTCAGTCGACCAAGCAACGCGCCGAAGCCGGAGCCGCGGAAGACCAGCGCATTGCCGGGATCGATACCAACCTGGATCTCGTCGTCAGCTCGCTGAATCACCGGTGCATACGGCGCGAGTTGCGGATGCCCAGGCTGCGCATGGGACTTGGATCCGGACTGAAGCAAGCTCACCAGGCCAGCTTGGGGTCAGCTGGTGCGCGCGCCCGCGCTATCCACAATCCAATTCTTTTTTGGTCTTGCGGGCTCGCGCCCGGTCGGGCTCCAAAGATTTCTGTCTTCCTCCCGCGCTCGTACGACGACTTGATGCGCAACCCTGGGGGTTTACAAGGGGTCGTACTCGCTTGGTCGTCCAGACAGAATCCGTCGCCCTCCCTACCCGACGCTCGCCCGCACGCAACAGGCTCTGTAACTCGGGCGAGCTCGGCGCTATCCGCAATCCAATTCTTTTTGGTCTTGCGGGCTCGCGCCCGGTCGGGCTCCAAAGATCCTAATCCTGCCCGCACGCAACAGGCTCCGTAACTCAGGTGCTCAGACGTGCGATCAGGGACGGCCGAGGACCGTCCCTGATCAGTTGCTCTTTAGGTGGTGGGCTAGACCCTGCCGAGAATGCGGTTGAGATTGGTACCGCACACCGGACACTTGGCCTTCGCCATCCGTGTGCCCTTGTCGTTGACGTGCACTTCGCCCGAGGCCTCACGCTTTGCCTTGCACTTCACGCAATAGAACTCGCCGCTGTACGTCTCCGCCATGACCTTCTCCTGTTCTAAGTTCCTCCGCACCTGGCCACAGCTGCGGGACCTCGCGCCTTCCACATCGACCGCGTGCCGGTCATAGCTAGACGGAGCGACCGTTATTGCGACCAATGCCATACCGCTTGGACGCCCGTAACTCTACGCGAGCGTGCTCGGAGCGCTGGCAGACCGGCCAAAAAGAACTGGCAAAAGAAAGACGAAACCTCCAGGGACATCGGGATCGCTAGCCTTCCCCTGCGAGCGTGCCGACCATCTGGAGGTTTCGTGCTCGGAACGCTATCTGCGGCCGCAGTCCCCGTCAAACGGTTCTAAAAATTCCACTTTCCACCGAATGTGGACAGCGGTGTGGAAACGATGTGTACTGCTCGCTCTTGCCTTGTGGACCAAAGTCGGGAGTAGATCACGGCACGGTGGAATCCATGTGGAAACCTGTGAGAGCACTGGTCTGCTCTAATTTGTCTAGCTATATATGTCCGACTCTCAAGTGCTGATTCAGGCTTTGCCGGCCGACAGTCGGCTTGTCAGAGCCCCATTCCGCTATCAGCGGCAGGTAGGTTGGCTCGTGCTATCGCGAGGGAGGACATCGTGAATCAGCCACGACTGCCGCTATCCGAGCCAGGGGGGAAGAAGCGGCAAGACCGCCGCACCCGGCAGCCGAGGCACAAAGAAGTCGGGCGGACAGGAAGCACGGACTCCGGCCCGCGAGTCGAGGTGCGCCGAAGCAGCCGTCGCACTCGCACCGTGACCGCGTATCGAGAACGCGACACGATCGTTGTGCTGATCCCACAGCGCATGTCAAAGGCTGACGAGCACACCTACGTCCGCGACATGGTTCAAAAGCTCCTGGCGCGAGAGGAACGGGCGTCAGCGGCGCGCGGAGATGAGGCATTGGTAGCGCGTGCGCACCAACTCGCGACGACGTACCTCGCGCCTGCCGTGGATCCCATGCCGGAGCCAGCCGGCGTTTTTTGGGTAACCAACCAGCAACAGCGCTGGGGCTCCTGTACGCCGAGCACTGGCCTTATCAGGCTCTCGCATCGCTTGCAGCCGATGCCGACTTGGGTCGTTGACTACGTACTGCTTCACGAGCTTGCGCACCTGATTGAGCCCTCGCACTCGGCTCGCTTTTGGGACCTTGTCGGCCGATATCCAGCGGCCGAAAAGGCGAAGGGCTACCTAGAGGGCTTCATCGCTGGACAAGGCCGGGAAGCTGAGGAATCCGATGTCGACTGAGTTAGCAGCTCGTCGACGAGTGGCGGTTGTTCTGGCTCGCTACAGCGCCGACAGTGCGGCGCCAGAAGGCATTAATCCGGAGGCTTTTGCCGCCGCCTGCCTGGCTGATTCCTACGAGGTGGTGGCAGATCTAATGGACGTTCGATCCGGCATCGCTGGTCCCGACTCAGCCGGCGAGCTGCTATGGCCAGGTGCACTGCATTTTCCGGCCGATATCTCGGTGCCGACATTGGCGCATCAGCTGAGTGGCGAAGCTGACGAGCTTGTTCTGGTGCCGGCCGACGTTCCAGACCTGCCGGGGCTTGTACTGGCGAAGTTGTATAAGGTGCTCCATCGCAGCGACATCGGGATTGCACCGGAGCGAGCGGGAGGCGGCTGCGCAGCAATCGGGATATCGCTGCCAATTGCCGACTGGATCCCGGACGATGCGTTCGACCTTGATCAAAATCCATTCAGCCGGCTCAGTGCTCTCGCGCCGCGCCGAAGCCGGTGCACGCTCACACCCACTTGGCACCGACTGCGCACGCCAGCAGATCTCGCTCGACTTGACGCCGGTCTAGAGGGCTGGGACGAGACGAGGGCCTTACTCGCGAATCATTCTCTTATCGATAACTGACCCGAGAACATTAACCCTTCGGTGAGCAGCTCGCGTTTCAGAGCGCCGGCGAGCCAATCTCCATAGCGGAACAACGAACCGCGAGATCGCCATGGACTACATCCACATCCTGCGCGCTTCGAAGACGGCAAGGCCGTCGAGCATTGGGGAGTTCGCGACGACGTGGCCCTGATTCTGCTGCGTCGGGTGGCTTGACTGGAGCTACCAGCTCGCCGCCCGCAGGCCGCATCCGACCAGCATCTTCAGGGCTCCCTAGCGGTCATTCAGACTCCAGCCGGTTCTCCGCACAAGGCGAAGAACGCGAGCGATATTGCTGATTTGGCTCTCGTTGGTGGCCTGGTTCGAAGATTCCCGACACTCCAACCCCTGAACCCCGCCTGGCCGCCCCACCTGGCCGCCAACTTCGATCGTGGTAACGCATCGTGGTGACGCCTTGCTCTCCCGACACGTTTGCCGTCTGCAGATGGCTAACAGGTGTTCAGACGCGTGAGGCAACACTTGCCAGACGTCT
>Ga0081538_10002071_pt1 | contig 19987 bp, 16 predicted proteins | sample TabmetS5T2R1_FD_71022 | JGI IMG/M metagenome (GOLD analysis project Ga0081538, IMG submission 71022) | Tabebuia heterophylla rhizosphere microbial communities from the University of Puerto Rico - S5T2R1 | ecosystem: Host-associated > Plants > Roots > Rhizosphere ...
CGCAGGTCGAGTAGCTCGATTCGGACATCCTTGAGCCCGGCCCTGAGCACGGAGACGTTCGGATCCTGGGTCACGGACGGGGGCTCGAAGGACGGTTCGCTCGGGACCGGCAGGCTTCGAGCTCGGACGGGTGGCGAAGCGCTCGCGGGAAGGGGCTGCCGGGCGAGGTGTCCGGCCACGTCTGCCAGACGCTCGGCCGTTCGCCGCAGCGGGAGCTCGTCTCGCAGGAAGGCGTAGGCGTCGTGCTGGTGCCGCTGTCGGCGCGGCTCGTCCTCGAGAAGGGACTGTGCGAGATGCATCAGGTTCTCAGGCTCGCCCGAGAAGAAATGGCAGGCGGGCTCGAGCGGCTCGTAGCCGGCCGACCGCTCGCTCACGACGACGCAGCCGTTGGCGATCGCCTGGACCACGCGCTGCCACTCGAAATAGGGCGCCGAGGTCTGGTGGATGTTGAGCAACACACGTGCGCGTCCGAGCGCATCCCACTTGGCGTTGCCGGACAGGAACCGCGCGGAGGGGGCCCAGTTGGGCGCCGAGTTGTCGCTCAGGGTGATTTGCGAACGCCATCGCCACAGCGAGTCGGCGTAGCGGGCGAGGTGAAGGCCGCGACGGTCGCTGTGGCAGCCCAGGAAGAGCACGTCGATGTCGCGGTCGCGCTCGGCGTCGAAGTGGTCCCAGAGCGAGCTATGGCCGAGCTGGAAGTACTCGGACGAGATCCCCTGGCCCGCAAACTCCCGCATCGACCACCGGCTGACGTGGAACACCGCTCCGGCCAGCGGCGCGACCTCGAGGTCCTTCTCGTAGAGGGAACCATCCGGAGGCCCGTCACAGATGAGGATGGTCCGATCGAGGAGCTGCCGGTGGGGAAGCTCCCCGCCGAGCGCGATGTACTCGTGTGGCGACGTGATCAAGTAGACGCGTTCCGGGGCTGGCGCGGGGAAGCCGGCAGTGCTGACCGTGGACTGGATTCCGAGCCCGGACAGCTCGTGGCGCAGCGCTTCGACGATCTCGACGAGGAAGAGGCTCTGGCGCTGCGCCATCACGAAGACGAGCTCGAGCACGGCGACATCGTAGGCAGGTAGCCTCCGTCGGCGTGCCTGGGAGGACGCCGGCAGTCGCTGTAATCGCCCACGCCGCGGCCGACCTCGACCCGTGCCTGGAAGCGCTCGAGCGGGCGGGCGTGGGGGACCCGGCCATCGAGCGGATCGGCTCGGACGGGCCCGCGATGGCGCGGAACCGGGCCCTGGCCGGCTGCGAGGCGGAGGTGCTCGCCATCGTGGAGGACGACGTGGTCGTGGAGCCGAGCTGGATCGAGGCGCTGGCGGCCGCCTGGTCGGCAGGGAACGATGCCCTCGCCTGCATCGGCGGCCCCGTGCGGGCGACCTTCCCGAGAGGGCGTCCGGACTGGCTGTCGGACGATCTGCTCGACGCCTTCGCCACGCTCGATCTCGGAGACGAGCCCGTGGCAGTCGATGCCCGACAGCGGACGTTCCACGGCGGGAACGTCTCGTTCCGCACGAGCGCGCTCCGCGGGGTAGGCGGGTTCTGGCCGGCCCGGGGGCACAGCGACGGGCGGGACTGGTTCAGCGAGGAGCACGAGGCCCAGCGAGAGTTGGCGCGCGCGGGCTGGCACGCAGCCTACGCACCGGGTGCGGCGGCGACGCGGGTCGTGGATCGCGACGCCACACGCCGGGTCGTCCTGCGGCGGCGGCTGCGCTACGGGGCCCGTCGCGCGCTGATCGGCGAGCGTGTGCCGGCGCAGGCGGCGGCCCGGCAGCTCGCGACCAGCGCTGCCGGGGTGCCGGTGGCGCTCGCGCGCAGGCAGAGCGAGGTTGCGATGGAGCGCGCGGTGCGAGTTGCGGAGAGTGCCGGCGCGCTGCTGGGTGGCCGGCTGGCCCACGCCGATCTCCAGCCCGTCGCGCGAGATACGCCGTTCCGCGGGAGCGTGCCGCCCCCGCAGCCGCGCCGCGCGAGCCGTCGTCGCCGCCGGCAAAAAGAGGACGCGCCCCTGATCCTGCTCTACCACCGCATCATCGAGCGGGAGGCCGATCCGCTGGGGGTGTGCGTCTCGCCGGCGAACTTCGCCCAGCAGCTCGAGGTCCTCAGGACGACCCGGGAGCCCGTGCCGCTCGCGGGGATCGTCTCGGGCGATCTCCCGTCCCGCGCGGCGGCCGTCACCTTCGACGACGGCTACCACGACAACCTGGAGCACGCGGCGCCCGCGCTCGCGGACGCTCGCGTCCCAGCGACGCTGTTCGTCGCGACGGGTGCCGTGGCCGAAGGCGGGGGCTTCTGGTGGGACGAGCTCGAACGCCTGCTGCGCACGGCTCCGGAGGACGTCGAGGCGTCGCTGACGCTCGAGATCGCCGGGCAACGGCGCGAGTTTCGGGCCGGCAGCGAGCGGGAGCGGGGGATCGCGCGGCGGCACCTGCACGCGTGGCTTCAACCGCTGCCGCCGGAAGTGATCGGCTCGGCGTTGTCGAGCCTGCGCGGCTGGGCGGGCGTGTCCGCCGACGGCGAAACGCCCGAGCTCGACCGCGCAATGAGGCCCGACGAGCTGCGCGCCTTCGCGAGCATTCCGGGAGTCACCGTGGGCGCCCACACGAGATCGCACCGGAGCCTCCGCCACGCCGACCCCGCGACTCAGGACTCCGAGATCGGCGGCAGCCGCGCCGACGTCGCCCGCTGGCTCGGAACCGAGCCGACGTGCTTCTCGTACCCGTTCGGCGTCCCGGGCGCCGACTTCGACGACGGGGTGGCGGCTCGGGTGCGCGCCTCGGGATTCACGCTTGCCGTGACGACCACCCCGGGACCTGTCCAGGGAGCCGACCCGTTCAAGCTCCCGCGCCGCGTAGTCCCCGATATCGCCGGCGAGGAGTTCGAGGCGTGGCTGCGGGAGCCCGTGATCGGTCCCTCCGCACCAGCAGGGTCGCCCGCCGCCTGACTGCGCAGAGCCTGCCGCATTGGCCGAGATTCCGATGCCGTTGCTACCGTCCGGCGCCGTGCAGATCGCATTGGTCTCCCGCGATGTCTATCCCTACATCGGCGGCGGGATCGCGCCGATCGTGACCGGCGCGGCCCGCCTGCTCTCGACGGTCGCCGAGGTCACCGTCGTCACGAGCGCGGCGCACCGCGCGTTGCATGAGAGGCTGTCGGCGGAGGGCGACTCCCGGTTGCTCCCCGCATCGGTGCGGCTGGTGTGGGTTCCGGAGCCAGAGCCAGACGAGGTTCCCGCCTACTACTCATACCTCCACGCCTACAGCGCGCGTGTCCACCAAGCGCTAAGGGCGGCCTTCCCCGAGGCCGCGCCGGATCTGATCGAGTTCCCCGACTACCTGGGCGAGGGAATGGTGACGCTGCAAGCGCGGCATACCAACGATCCCTGGCTCGAACGATCACTCGTTTGTGTGCGCCTCCACACGAGCTCCGAGATCTGCGCGGTGCTCGACGGGCATATGCCTGACGGGTTGGAACCGGTCGCGATTCACGACGCCGAGCGGTACACGCTGCGCCGCGCCGATCGGTTGCTCTGGTCGGGCGGCGACGTGTTGGACACTTACCGGCGCTTCTATGGGGAATCCGCGCTCGCCGCCACCGAGCGGATTCCGGACGCCTTCCTGGTTGAGTCGGGAGAGCGCGTTGGAGCGCGCGCGCCACGCGCCTCCGACCAGTCGCGGCTGAACTTGCTTTACCTGGGCCGGATGGAAAGACGCAAGGGCGTGCAGAACCTGGTGCGCGCGATCGCGGCGATGACCCGGAAGGACATCCGCCTGAGCCTCCTTGGCGGCGACACCGCCACGGCGCCCCTGAGGACCTCGCTTCGCGCTCAGCTCGAGCTGATGGCCGCCGAGGACGACCGGATCCGTTTCATCGAGCCGGTTTCCCGGAGCGAGGTGGCGCGTCACATCGAGGCCGCCGACGTCGTGGTCGTGCCATCGCTCTGGGAGTGCTGGCCCAACGTCGCGCGCGAGGCGCTAATGCACAATAGGCCGGTGCTGGCGACTCCCGTCGGTGGACTCACGGAGATGGTCGTGCCCGGCCGGAGTGGCTGGCTGACCAGGGACACGTCGGCAGCGGCGATCGGCCACGAAATCGAGCGCCTCGCCGACGAGCGCGACGCGGTCACCGACCTGATCTCGTCCGGCGGCCCCCGCGCGCGGTTCGAGGAGCTCACCGATCCGGGTGAGCTGATCGCCCGCTACCAGCGGCTGATCGCCGAGGGGAGGCGGCCGCCGCCGAGGCGCGGTGCAGGGGATCCGCTCGTGTCGGTGGTGATTCCGTACTTCCGGCTGGAGCGGTACATCGGCGAGACACTGGAATCCGTTCTTGCCCAGACCCACCCAAGGATCGAGCTGCTGATCGTCAACGACGGCTCGCTGCGGGAGGACGACGTGGGTCTCTACAACGGCGCGCTGTCCCAGGCGACGGTCCTCACGCAGCCCAACTCGGGACTGGGCGCCGCGCGCAACCTGGGCATCACCTCGGCTCGAGGGCAGTATGTGTTGCCCCTCGACGGTGACGACGTCCTCGAGTCCACGTTCGTGGAGCGTTGCGTCGACGCCCTGGAGCGTGACCCTGAGCTCGCGTACGTCACGACTTGGGCCCGCTATATCGACGATGAAGGGAGGCCGATCTCGGGCGACCACGGCGGCTACATGCCGGTTGGCAACTGGTCCCGTCTGCTCGAGCGCCAGAACGTGGGCGGCACGTGCGCGGCGCTGTTCCGGCGGCGCGTGTTCGAGCTCGGCTTCGAGTACAGCCCGGACCTGACGTCCTACGAGGACTGGCTGCTCTACTGCGATCTGCGCCGAGCGGGCTACCTGGGAGCCGTGATCCCCGAGCGCCTGTTCCGCTACCGGGTGCGGCCCGATTCGATGTTGCGCACCGACGGCATTCCGGAGATGACAAACATCCACGACGAGATCCGCGCGCATGTGCGCGAGAACGAGATGGAATGGGTAGCGACCAAACACTGAGCGCGCCCACAGAGACCCAAGAGCGACTCGAGCCGGCCGACATTCGGGCCGGGGGTCTCCTGGCGGCGACCCACGTCCACCGGTATGAGCTCGCGGCACGACTATGCGCCGGCCGGCGTGTCCTGGACCTCTGCTGCGGGACGGGCTACGGCTCTCGCATCCTGGCGCGGACGGCCGAAACGGTCCACGGCGTGGATGTCGCGGAGGACGCCGTCGCAACCGCACGCCGCGAGCTGCGCGACGACGAGCGAGACCGGATCACATTCGAGACGGCGGATGCTCTCGCGTTCCTTCGCTCGTTGCCGGCTCCAAGGTTCGACGCCGTCGTGTGCTTCGAGGGACTCGAGCATGTTGCAGACATGACCGCGCTCGTGGACGAGCTGGGACGGCTGGCCGACGAGGGCACCACGCTGATCCTCTCCATCCCCAACAGCCGCGGGTTTGACGAGGACAACGAGTTTCACCTAACCGACTTCGGCTTCGAGGAGATGCGTGAGGTCGCGGATCGTCTCGGCCGCACGATCGTGCTGTCGCAGTACCTAGCCGACGCGTCGCTGGTTCTACCCCCGGACGTCTCGCCCGAAGTTGAGCTTCGGGGCGGGCTCGTGGAGGCCGACGGCGCGGACGCCCCCACGGAGGTGTGGGCCAACCACTGGCTTATCCTCGCCAACGTCGACGTTGCGCAGATGCGCGAGGCGCACGCCGGACTAGCGCTTGCGAGCACGCCCCAACACAACAGCCACATGCGCATGCTCGAGATCGCCAACGCGGAGCTTCGGCGCACGAACGCTCGCTTGGCCCGGGGGTGGCTCGGCATCCACGACGCCGCCGCCGCCTCGGCCGAATCGCGGCGCATGAAGTTTGAGGCCCAGGTGGCGCAGCTCGAGGCTCAGATCGCGGATCTCGAGAACCTGGTCGAGCAAGAGCGGCAGGCGGCGAGGGCGAGCCATGACTTGATGCTCGAGCATCAGGCGGCGCTCACGGCGCCGCGCTACCGGGCGGTGGATGCAGTGCGGACGCTCGCTTTCGCGACCCCAGGCGTGGGGAGCCTCTTGCGACTTCGCAGTTGGATGATCCAGCGGCGCAATCGCGGCTAGCGGACCCCGGCCGCCACTAGGGTCTGGAACCGTGTCGGCGGCCTTCGACCGGATTCGCGCGCGTCTGCGGCGTTCCTCGCCCCGGGTCGGCGTGACCCCGCCATTGTCGGACTGGGAGCGTAGACGGCTCATCGCGGAGCGCCACTTCGTTCCCTGGCTCGAGCAGGTGATCTCGCTGCCGGGGCGAACGGTGCTCGAGTACGGCTGCGGAAACGGCTGCGTCAGCGCCGCCTTCGGTCCGCGGACGGGACGGTACATAGGCCTGGACATCGACGCCGGGGCGGTCGAGGACGCCCGCCGGCTGCTGGCCCAGCGCGGCATGGAGCCGGAGCTCGTGGCGGCGCCCTCCAGCAGCATCCTCTCCGAGACGGCGGCGTTCGAGGGCGAGGTCGACGTCTTCCTCTGTTACGCGGTGCTCGAGCACATGAGCCTCGACGAGCGGCTCGCGCTGCTCGAGCTCGCCCAGCGGGTGGTGCGTCCGACGGGCGTCATAGTGGTCGTCGAGACGCCCAACCGGCTGACCCCCTGGGACTACCACACCTCCCAGCTGCCCTTCCTGTACCAGCTGCCCGACGAGCTGGCGCTCCGCTATTTCGACCGCTCCCCCCGCCCCGAGTTCGTCGACGCGCTGCGCGCGAGTGCCGCGGGTGGCGACGAGGCCCTGCGTGAGACGCTGACTCGCTGGGGTCGGGGGGTCAGCTACCACGAGTTCGAGCTGATCTTCGGGGACCTCTCGCGGCGTGTGCTCGCTTCCAGCTGGGATCCCGTCCTGCTCCCGGAGCGCAACATCTACCGCGAGGAGCTGGCGCTGCAGCGGATCTTGGACTCGGCCCGTCCGGACCTTCCGCCGACGTTCTCCCGCTACTGGCTGGACCTCGTGCTGGCGCCCGAGCCCCGGCCCGAGCCGGCACGCTTCGTGCGACCGTGGTCGCTGCGGACCGTCGGCAGCACCTCGGTGGCGTTCGACGTCTCGGAGACGCTTCACGTGTACTCGGCCGATGCGGTCCTCGCCGTGGACCTGCCGACCGCGAGTGCCCGCCTGGTCATCGAGGCTCAGAGCGAGGCTCGCCGCCTGGAGATCTCCGTGCGCCAGGTCGCCACCGGGCAGGAGGAGCGAGCCATCGCGAGCGTCGCGCCCGACGCCCCTGGTCACGCCGAGGTCAGGTTCCGCCGGCCCGCCGATCGGTACGAGGTCCGCATCGGCGCGCTCGGATGGATCACGTTCGTGGGCTACGAGGCCTGAGGCCTCCGGCCACACCAGCGCGATGCGCACTGGCGCCGACGCTTGCGAGGCAGGTTGTAAGGTGCCGGCCCGAGCCATGGCCGACACGCCGGACCCTCGATGATGGAGGTCGCCACGCTTCCCGATCCGGTCCTCGACGAGATCCGGCGGACGCGGCGCCACCCGCGCTACACGCAGCCCGAGTACCTCGTCCTGCGCTTTTTGCTCGCGAACCTCGAGACCGTGCTCGGCGAGGTGCGCCATCCGGTTCGCGACGTGCTCGACCTCTACTGCGGAACCTCGCCCTACCGCGACCTGGTGCCGCCCCACACGCGCTACGTCACACTCGACATCAACGAGCGCTACGGGGTTCCCGACATCGTGTCGGAGGAGTTCCTTCCACTCCCAGACGCCTCCTTCGACCTCATCCTCTTCACCGAGGCCTTCCACTATCTGCCGGACCCGGAGCACGCCGTGGCCGAGCTGCGGCGCGTGCTTCGGCCCGGCGGGACCCTCGTGATGACGGTGCCGCTGGTCTGGGAGTACGACCGTCGTATCGTCGAGCGCCGCTATACCGGCCCGCACCTGGTGGCTCTCTTCGAGGGGTGGGACGAGGTGCGGCTGATGGAGAACGGCGGCTACTCCGTCACCTGGGCCACGGTCACCGGGCGGGTGATGCGAGGAATCGTGGAGCTCTCGCCCGCCCGCGCGCGCGGTTGGCTCGGGGTGCCTCTCAAGCTCGGCGCACTGCTCGTGAACTTCGTGGGCACGCTGCTGGCGCGCAGCGAGCTGCGCTGGCACACGGGCCCGTACATGCTCCCGTTCGGGCTGACGGTGACGGCGCGACGGCCGCTTGAGTGACGACGTCCTGATCGCGGCGCCGCCGGGCGCGGCACCCGTGGGGGCGGTGTGGGGCCGCGACGGCGGGCAGGCTCCGGCGGACGAGGCTCTCGACTGGGTCACCCTGTGCCGCCTGCTCGGATGGGGCGTCGAGGTGCGCCCGGTCCGGGAGCCGGCGACGATCGACGTCGCCGGCAGGCGGATCGTGATCGTCGCAGGGGAGGCGGGCCCGGTGCGCCCGCCGGCCGGCAGCAAACCGGGCCTGATCGTGCGCCGACGCGGTGGTCCGACCGTCACCGGCACCCGGCTCGCCTGGACCGGCCCCGGCGCCGCCCGCGCTTGGAGCCTGGCGCGACCACTCGGGGCGCACGCGCTCGAGCTCGGGGGCGGCGAGGGAGTCTGGGCAACACTCGACGGCGCACCGGTGATCGCCGCCCGGCGCGAAGGGGCCGTCGTGGAGGCATCGCTCGGCCTCGACCCGTCGGCCACGCGGCGCGATGCGAGCGCGGTCACGGCCCTGCTCAAGCGGCTGCTCACCGCCGCCGCGCCGGCACCCGCCTGCTGGCTGGAGCTAGCCGCCACGCTGGTCCTCCGCATGGACGATCCCGGCGCATCGGCCAGCGTCCACCTGCAAGCGTGGTCCTATCCGAAGCTAGACGAAGCGGCGTGGGCCGAGCTCACGCAGACCCTCTGGCTGCGGGGTGCCCGTATGACCGTCGCATACACCCCGGGCTGGGTCGACGACGGGGACGCCGAGCGCGGGGAGCTGCGCGTGGCAGGGCGGAGGGTGTCGCGTCATCCCGGTGCGGTCCATCCGTCGCCCCTCGTGCGCCACCTCGACATCACCGGCCACGCTCCCGGCCGGGTGACCGACCACGAGGCCGAGTTCCGGGGCATCCAGGCGCTGCGCGGGGCGGGCGCGGGTGACGTGGAGCTCCACGGCCACACGCACCTGCGGCCGGACCTGCAACGGTGGGCGGCGGCGCCCGATCGCTACGAGGAGATCGCGTGGTTTCGCGAGTTCGACGATGAGGCCGAGGCGGTCATCCGCGCCCGGGACGGTCCTCACCCACTCGAGCTCGGCGTCGAGCTCATCGCGCAGCACTTCGCCACCGTGCCGACGACACTCGTCTGCCCGAGCCAGGCCTGGACCGCGGGCGCTCTCGACCGCGCGTTGGCGAGCGGCTTCGAGCTCGTGACCGCCGACGGGCTGGCTATCCGCGACGACGAGCGGTTCTGCTGGTGCGCCGGCATCCCTGTCGTCTATCTGGACGGCGCGGATCCCACCCTCCTTGAGGGAGAGCTTCCCGTCATCGGCGTGCTCCACGACCGCGACCCCGCTGTCTTCGGGACCGGCTGGGTCATGGCGCAGCTGGACAGCTGGCTTGTCGCCGGCGCTCGCCGCCTGGTCGACTTCCGCGAGCTCGCGGCGTTGCTCGGCCTGCGGCTGGGACTCCGGGAGGGCCCAATCGGCTGGGAACTAGAGGCCCGGCCGACCCGCGGCATCCGCCCGCCGCGTCCCGTCGAGGTGATGCTGCGCTTCCCGGGCGCGGTGCCCAGCGAACTCACCGCGGTAACGCCGCTGGGCCGCCACTCCGTGCGGGTGCAGGAGCTCAACGGCGGGCTGGCGCGGACGGTGATCCCCGTCTTCAACAACCTTGGGTGAAGCGGTCCCCGCGGCTGATGGGGATACGATCGCGCGCATGCCAGCAGCCGCCTGTCGGATTTGCTCGGGCCCAACCACCCTGAAATACCCCGGGCGCAACGAGCGTAAGACTCCCGAATCATTCGTCCCTACGAATCACCGACCCGGTGAGTACGGGGACCTATACGAGTGTCTCTATTGCGGCACCGTTCAGCAGCCGGGGCTGGACTCGGGCGAGCAGCTGCACGCTCACTACCGCAGAATGACGGACGCCGCCTACCTCGACGAAGCGGAAGGCAGGCGGGCAACGTCTGCACGGCTGCTCGATCTGATCGGCCGGTACGTCCCGGGAGGCAGGCTGCTGGACGTCGGCTGCGGCCATGGGCTCCTGCTTGACGAGGCGCGCCGGCGAGGCTACGCCACCGTCGGTCTGGAGCTTTCTGCGAGCGCCTGCGCGTATGCCCGAAATACGCTCGAGCTCGACGCTCGGGAGCAAGCTCTGGAGGACTTCGCCTTCCAGCAGTCACCGGGGTGTTTCGAGGTCATCGTGCTGGCGGACGTGCTGGAGCATCTCGACGACCCGGTCGACGCAATCGGCGCCTGTCAATGGCTGCTCGCTCCCGGGGGCGCGCTCTGCGTCGCCACGCCGGATCCCTCCTCTCTCACGGCGCGAGTCGCCGGTGCACGCTGGTGGGGCTACGTGCCTGCCCACGCCTGCCTGATCCCGCGCCTCACACTGCTGGAGCTTCTCGCGGGGCGCGGCCTCGTCATTTCGGAGGACTTGCCATTTGCGCGCTCCTTCACCCTTCGGTACTGGATGCGCGGGCTGGGAGCCCAGGGCGGAGTCCTGTCTTCGCTCACGGGCCCGCTCTCCAGAACCGCCTTGGGGAAGCGACAGGTACGTCTATCGCTTTGGGACGCGCGGGTCGTGCTCGCGCACAAGGTGGAAGTCGCGCGACCTCCGCGGCCGCTGCTACGCGACCGGGACGGCGACAGCTCGGTCCATGTTGTCCTCCCCGCCTATAAGGCTGCCCAGACGATCGCCGAGGTTGCGCGCGCGATCCCGGCTGCCGCCGCCGATCGGGCCCTGCTCGTGGACGACGCCAGCACGGACGAGACCTCGGCGGTGGCCCTTCGAGAGGGGCTCGACGTGCTCCGCCATCCTGCGAATCGCGGGTACGGCGCCAATCAGAAGACCTGCTACGTGCGCGCCCTGCTCGATGGCGCACACACGGTCGTCATGGTCCACGCCGACAATCAGTACGACCCGGCGCTCGTGTCGCAGATGGTGAGGCCGATCGAGGCCGGGATTGCCGACGTAGTGATCGGCTCGCGCCTGCTCGAGGACGAGACCATCGCGGGCGGCATGCCGCGCTGGAAGTGGTTCGGCAACCGGTTCTTGACTGCGATCGAGAACGCCGCTTTTCGTCGTGGCTATTCCGAGTACCACACGGGCTACCGAGCGTTCTCGGCGGACCTGCTGCGCTCGATCGCCTTCCTGCGTAACTCCGACGGCTTCGTGTTCGACCAGGAGATCTTTGCCCAGATCGTCGCTTCGCGCGCCCGGGTGATTGAGCTTCCGATTCCGACGCGCTACTTCCTCGAAGCCTCCACGGTGTCGTTTCGCTCGAGTGTCGGCTATGGACTTCGCACCTTGCTCGTCCTGGTTCGCTTCCGGCTCGACCGGACGAGAGGAACGTGGCTGCCCCTGCGACCGCCGGCGCTGAAGATCGAGCCGCACGGGGATGAGCTCAGGCCGCCGGCAAGGGCGGAGGCAAGGACCTAGGCTAACTCGGGACGCCTGCGGGGGCGCCGAGCCCACGCGAGCCGCAGCAGCACAGCCGCCCCCAGCAGTCCGGCGACGATGATGGGGAACTCGTATCTGGACTGAGCCACCGGAGCGCTGAAGAACAAGCCGGCTTGGTAAGTGAGGACCGCCACGGCGAGCGACCCCACCGCCGCAAGCACCCATCCTCGCGACCATCGCACCAGAACGATCGCCGCTGCAAGCGCAAGCAGCAGGTACGCCCAGATCGAGTAGATCCACCCCCCGTCGAGGTCACGGTTGCCGAATGCCTCGACGTAGTCCTTGGCAGCCGAATTGACGTCGGTGAACCTGATCGAGTAGCCGTAGGGGTTGGGATCGATGTGAGGGTGGTAGATCCATATCGCCGATCGAGTGATCGCAATCTGCCGAAGGAAGAGGTCGAGCCGAACATCGAGGTACTCGAGCGGATGGTCGCGAATCGCGTCCACCCAATGCTCTCTCAGCTCGGGGCCCGCCTCGCCGCGCAGGGGTGGGACCGCGATGGGTGGGTCCGGGCCGAAGACGTAACCGAGCATCGAGTCGGCGTTCCAGTAAGCATCGACCGCTCGCATCCCGCGACTGGGCAGCGCCTCGGACGGAAACAGGTTCTCGCGTTCACGCACCGATAGTGCAGCGAGGTCGTAGATGAACGTGTACTCCTCGATGTTTACGTCGTCCGCACCGACGATCGCATTCGAGGCCCACTGGGTGCCGACGATTCCGATCGTCAGAGCGATCCCGCCGGCAATCGCCGCTAGGACGAGGCGCCAGCGTCCAGATAGCAGCGATGGAGGGGCGGGACGGCGGTCGATCCAGCGCGCCAGCAGGAGCCCTGCGAGCAGGATGCAGGCGATCGCCACGGCGGGGACGGCGTTCTGCCGCGCCGCAAGCGTCAACCACGCGGCGACGAGCGCCGCGCCCATCCATGCTCCGCGAGCGGGCCAGTTGACCCTCGTCGCTCGCACGATCAGCCCAAACGTGAGCACGAGCAGCACGGTGAACCAGGTGTCGCGACCCAGATAGCCGAGCATTCCGAACACCGGCGGGACGAGACAGACCACCGCCGTGACGGCGGCAGCGCTGATCGGCCGAAACACCGCGCGGAGCACGAGGTAGGACCCGATCACAAACGCGAGCAATTGCCCCGTCAGAACCCAGCCGGGACCGGCGTCGAGATGTAGATAGAAGGGCCGCCAAAGAACCATCAGGAGAGTCGCGTGCTGGTTCGTGAAGTCGCCCGTGCGCACTTGATCGATTTGCGCGAGCGTGTCGGCGCTCATGTGACCCGGCCACCAGCTCACGGCGGCCGCCGCGATAGGTACGAGCAACAAGAGGGCGACAAGCGCGGCGGAGGGCGTGGGCCGGCGCCGGTATCCCGACGGGCGGGACGACTCGTCTGGCGCCGCTACCCGTGACGCCTCTTCCCGACCCTGGCCCACGACCCCGGAGCCCGGCGGCTGTTCGTCGAGAGCTGCGGCTCCTCGGGGCTCGAACTTCTTTGGCGACTTCGGCAAGAGGCGAAAATCTAACGGTGTCCTGGGACGAGAGTTTCGGAAAACCGACCTAGCGCTTGTCAGCCTCAAGCGTGAGCCAGCCGGCAATCCAGGTGCGCCGGCGAAGTTCGAAACCGTCGCGCAGCCAGGCCAGCAGCTGACGCTCACTGGTCCGCAGGTGTTCGGGGTGCATCGGCCACGGTCGGCGGCCTACCGTCGCCGCCAGCTTGTCGGGGATCGCACGCGACAGCGGGACCCAGCCGGCGCGATATCCCGGCCTGGCGAGGTCCCGCCAGCGCGGCTCGACGTCCTCGGCGACGATCACGAGCCGCCCCCTCGGGCGCAGGACCCGGAGCGCTTCGCGCACCAACCGGCGAGGGTCGGCAGCGTGGTTGATGCTGAACAGCGAGAGCACCGCGTCCATGCTGTCGGAGCGAAAGGGCAGCCGCTCGCCTACGCCGCAGACGAACGTAATCGGCGACGACAGGGCGGGGAAGGACGAGGCGACGTCCAGCCAATCCGGCTTCAGCCACTCCAGGCTTGGGTCGAGATCGATGTACTTGACCCGTGGCGCAAGGTACTGGCGCACGATGCCGTTCCCCCCTCCAACGTCCAGCACCAGGCCGCGCAGGTCGCGCAGGAGCGGGGCTAAGGGCTCATAGTCGTGCCGGTAGCACTCCTCGGCCTGATCCGACGCCGTGATGAGGTTGTCGTACCAGGCTTCCATCGACCGCTGGCGCCTGGCCCAGTGGTCGTCGAGCGGGACCTCGGCGCCCGTGGCGAAGTCGAGCCAGCCGTCGCGCTCTGGCCACCGGCGCCCGCAGCCGGTGCACGCCAGCCCGTCGTCGTCAGCCGGCAGCAGCGACTCGTGGCAGACGGGGCACGCGAGCAGCTCGAGCACCGGCCACGCCGGCGCCGGCAGCCGGTCGGTCAACTGCACCGAGAGTCTCCCTGGACGCGCGCAGCCATCGGTCGGAGGACGCTACTCTACGCCCGTCGACGGGCGCCGCACCAGCAGCGTCGCCAGCGTCCCGGGCCGTCTGACTACCTCGAAGCGGTCGGCCACCAGCGATCGGATCTCGTCGCTCCACAGCTGCTCCGCCTGCGCCGCGTCGCCCGCGTCGCGGACGTAGAACTCCTTGAGCTCGTCGGTCCAATCGCGCTCGAGGGTCGTGGTTACGAACACGCCCCCCGGCACGAGGCCGCTCGTGATGTTGTCGACGCAGGCGACGACGTCGGCGATGTGCTCGAGCACGCCCCACTCGATCACGCAGCCGAACGGTCGCCCGTCGCGCCCGGTGTCGAAGTACTCGCCCTCACCGGCCTGGTGGAACTCCGGGTCGACGCCGCGGTTGGCGCACAGGAAGCGGGCGAAGTCGAGCTGCGGGGGTTGAATGTCGCTCAGCACGACCTTGTAGCCGTCGAGCGCGAAGCCGAGCCCGATCTGCCCGAGGCCGCAGCCGAAGTCGAGCACCCAGACGGAGTCCCGCCCGCCCAGCCGGTCGAGGCCCTCGACCACCTCGTCGTAGAGCCGGTACATGTCCGGGCGCTCGGGGTCGAAGCGGTTGAACTGGGCGTACTGGTGCATGACCGCGTACTCCCAGTAGGTGATGCCCAGGGTGTCGAGAAAGCGCTGCTGCTTGACGTCGTCGCCGAAGAACCAGCGCCGGCAGGCGTCGGCCTTGTGGCCCGTCTCCCAGCCGAAGTACTCGATGAGCTCCGAGAGGCGCGAGTCGTAATCGCTCAGTGACTCGTAGACGTGCATGCGCCGGTGGATCGCCTCCGCGCGTGGGTAACCCTCCGGCCGCAGGTCGGTCTCGGGATCGAAGGGCTTTGCGGTCCGCGGCTCGGCGAGGCGCGCCGCCGCCCGCAGCGCTCGCGACAGCGCCCTGCGAGGCCGGAGGCGTTCGGGGGGCGCCCGCATGAAGCGAGAACCCTAGCCGGGGCTACCCGCACCGAGGAACCGCCCGGCGCCGGCCGTTGTACAACGAACACGGTGGAGGACCGGCCACTGGACGAGGAGAAGCTCGTCGCGCGCGCCAGGCGCGGCGATTTCGATGCCTACGAGGAGATCGTGAGGACGCATCAGACGATTGCGTTCCGGACGGCCTGGGTGATCACCGGGTCTGCGGCCGATGCCGAGGAGGCGGCCCAGGACGCGTTCGTGAAGGCTTACGGGGCGCTGTCGCGCTTTCGTGCCGGGGCGCCTTTCAGGCCCTGGCTGCTCACGATCGTCGCCAACGAGGCCCGCAATCGGGCCAGGGCGGCCGGCCGCCGCGAGCGGCTTGCGCTGCGCGTGGCCGAGGAGCGCCGTCCGGGTGGCGCGGTCCCGTCGCCCGAGGCGGCGCTCCTCGTCACCGAGCGGCGTGAGGAGCTGCTCGAAGCCCTGGGCCGCCTGGCCGAGAGCGATCGCCAGGCGATTGCGTGCCGCTATTTCCTCGAGCTCTCGGAGGCCGAGACAGCCGCCGCCCTCGACTGCGCTCGAGGGACCGTGAAGTCGCGGCTCTCGCGCGCCCTCGACCGGCTGCGGGCGCAGATGGAGGTGCGGGATGACTGAGCTCCAGCGCCTCCTCACTCAGCTCGGCCGCGAGCTCGACTACCCGCCGACGCCGGATCTCGCCACGGCCGTGAGCTCGCGCCTACGCGGCGTCGAGCCGGAGCCGGCGAAGGCCATGCGCCCGCGCCTCCTTCCAGCGGTCGGCCTACGCCGCGCGCTCGTGCTCGCCCTCGTCGCGCTGCTTCTCCTGGCCGGCACCGTTTTCGCCGCCGCCCCCGGTGTCCGCGACGCCGTGCTCGACTTCTTCGGTCTGCAGGGAGCGACCGTGGAGCGGGTCGAGACGCTCCCCACGGCGCCGGCGGAGCAGCGCCTCGATCTGGGAGACCGCACAACCCTCGGGGAGGCGCGAGACCGGCTCGCCTTTGAGCCGCTCGTCCCAACCGAGCTCGGCGACCCCGATTTCGTCTACGTCCGCGAACCCCCAAGCGGCGGCGAGCTGTCCCTCGCCTACCGACCGCGTCCCGGCCTGCCCCGCGCGCGGACCACCCCCTACGGCGTGCTCGTGAGCGAGTTCCGAGGCGACATCCATCCGGACCTCGTCGGCAAGCTCGCCGGGCCCGGCACGCGCATCGAGCGGCTGCGGATCGACGGACGGCCGGCGATCTGGATCGAGGGCGCGCGGCACTTCTTCTTCTATCGAGACCCTGATGGGAACGTCGTCGAGGGCGAGCTCCGTCTCGCCCAGAACGTCCTGTTGCTCGAGCGCGGTCGCCTCCTCGTCCGGTTCGAGGGCGCGTTCGGCCGCGAGCGGGCGATCGCGATCGCGCGCTCGCTCAGCGGTCGGCCATGAGGCGCTGCGCGGGGATCAGGTACCAGAGCAGCGCGAACGTCAGCCCGACCGGGACGGTCACGATGACAGTTGTGGTGCTCCCGTAGAGCAGATCGGTGATCAAAAGGATCGCGCCGGTCATCGCGACCGCGAGGCACCCGAGCCCGACGATCGCGAGGCGGTTTGCCATCAACAGGATCTGCTCCTTGTGCTGGGCACGGAACTCGATGCGGTGCTGCGCCGTGGGCGCGATCAGGCACACGGACGCCGCCGCGGTGAACAGCAAGGTCACGAAGTAGACGGTCTGCTGGAAGTCAGTGATGTCGGCGAAGCGCTGGTTGAACGGCACCACGAGCAGGAAGGCGAACAGCACCTGCACGCCCGGCAGCGCGACGCGCAATTCGCCCAGAAACTCCTGCAGATTGCGGTCGAGCCGCTCCTCCTCGGTCTCGTCCCGCCCAGTCGTCGGGTGCGTGGTCACGTGGGCTAAATACCCTCAGGAGGCACGGCTACGCCACCATTCACAGCAGTGAGCTCCTGGGATGACGACGATTGGACCGGCGAGCCGCCCGAGGGGCGCTACCCCGCGTCGCGGGCCGATCCCGGGTTCTGGCGACAGAACCGCGCTCCGCTCAGCATCACCGGCGCCGGCGTCGGCCTCACCCTGATAATCCTGCTCATCGTCTGGTTGCTGTAGCGCCGCGCGCGAGCAAGCGACGCCACCGCACTCAGCCCGATGACACCGAGCGCCGGCAGCGCGTACAGGACGTCGTTGGCGAGCAATGCGACGAGCACGATGAGCAGGAGGCCCGCCAGAGCCCGGCGCCCGGTGGCGCGCGCACGCCGGAGGTACGCGAGCACGGCCAGCAGGTAGAGCACGACGAAGCCGGCGCTCGCGGTCACGAGCAGATCGGTGACGAGATCCCCGGCGAACGCAGCCAGGCCGAGCGTGACAAGGAAGCCGCCGCTCAGCAGCCCGACTGCGCGGCGCGGGACGCCGCGGCCATCGAGCGCGCCAAGCGACCGCGGCACGCGCCCAGCGCTCGCCGCCGAGCGCACCAACCGTGACATTCCCCAGACCCAGCTGTTCGCGTTCACCTGCATCAGCGCGAGGGCGAGCGCGGTGATCACTCCCGTGGCCAGCGCCGCGGGCTCGACCGTCCCGGCGAGCTGCGACAGGCCGGCCACCTCGTCGATCCGCCCGGCCGGAACTATCGCCGCCAAGTTCGCGGTGAGCGCGACGGCCAGCAGTCCGTAGGCCGCGAACGCGACGGCCATGGCGATGGGGAAGTCGCGCCGCGGGTTGCGGAACTCACCGGCGATGAAGGTCAGGTTCTCGAAGCCCGCGTAGGCGAAGAACGCGATCAGCACGCCCGACAGCAGGCGGCCGGCGTCCGGCGGCCCGGGCGCGACCGCGTCGTAGCCGCCCGCCGCGTCGAGCGACGTGAGCGCAACCAGCGCCACGCCGATCGCGATCAGCAGGGCGGCCGTGGCGAGCTGGACCCGCGCACCGAGGCGGATGCCCGCGAGGTTCACTCCCGCCGCGACGCCGACGATCACCAGCGCGGTGAGGTGCGCCACAGCCTGCCCCCCGCCGACCGCCTCGGCGAGGTAGGTGCCGGCGATCAGCGCGCCGGCGGGTATGCCCAGCATCACGATCGAGAGGAACAGGAGCGGCACGCCGGCGGCGACGTGCCGGCCCAGTCCGCGCGCGATCAGCCCCTCGATTCCGCTGCCGTCGTCGAACTCGCGGACCACGTCGGCCAGCAGGAACAGCACCGGCAGGCACACGAGCGTGGCGGTTAGCCAGACGAGCATGACGTCGCTGCCGCCGACGACCAGGGTGAGCGAGGGCAGGAAGAGGAGACCGGAGCCGGCGATCGAGCCCAGGGCGAGGCCGATCCCGTGGGGGAGGCTGAGGGTGCGTTGCATGGTTGGAGTATCCGTCTCCTCGTAGGGCATTTGATGGCAAATATCGCCCCGTTCGCCTTGCTAGACGCAATAATGTGCCGCAATGGAGCAGATTGACAGCACAGATCTCCGCATCCTGCGTGCCCTCCAGCGCGATGGGCGCTTGCCCAACGTCGCGCTGGCCGAGGAGGTCAACCTGTCGCCCTCACCCTGCCTGCGCCGGCTCAAACGCCTCGAGGACCGCGGAGTGATCGCCGGCTACCGCGCCGTGCTCGACCGCCGCCGGGTTGGCCTCGGGCTGACGCTGTACGTGGGGATCAAGGTCGCCGGCCACTCGGACGAGCTGGCCAACGCGCTCGAGGCCGCGTTCAACGAGATGGAGGAGGTGGTGTCCGCGCACATCGTCTCGGGACCCGCGGCCGACTTCCTGGTCGAGGTGGTGGTACCCGATCTCGAGGCCTACGAGCGGCTGCTCCTGAAGAAGCTGCTCACCCTGCCCGGGGTGGTCGACGTGAACAGCAACTTCTCCCTGCGCAACATCAAGTCGAGCGGGCCGCTCCCGCTCGGCCACCTGCGTCGATGACCGAGATCATCGAAGGGCTTGGCAGGTCCGAGCGAGAGCGGATCGGTGCGCTGCGCGAGGGCGGGCGGTTCTTTTGGATCGACCTCGCGGTCGACGACACGAGCCGCGACGATCTCGGAGCGGCGCTGGGCATCCCCGAGCCAGCGCTCGATCGGCTGTTCGAATTCGGGAGCGGCGTCGCGGCCTCGCGAAATTTCTATGCCGACGGGCGGCAGGTGGTCTTTGCGTTCCACTGCTATCTCGACTCGACTCCGCCCGCCGGGGAAAGCCCGTACCGGCTGCGCCCCATCGAGGTCCGGGTGCTCGTGAGCGGGGATTACCTGCTGACCCTCCACGAGGAGCGCGCTTCGCTGCGTCACCTGATATCCGACACGCCGGACGGTCGCAGCGAGCAGTACCTCGTCTACACCGTCCTCGACTCGATGGTGGCCACGGCGTTCGATGCGCTGAACGAGGCCGAGCTCGTCCTCGAGCGCCTGGCGGTGATCTCGACCGACATGCGCGCGGGTCGCGAGCCGATGGCGGCCCTGAGGGCGATCAACTCGCGGCTCTGGGGAATGAGGCGCCGGATCGGGCCCGAGCACAGCCTGTTCGAGCGGGTCAGCGTCGAGATCGGGCGGGTCGCGGGACTCGTGGCGGACGACGAACGCTACTTCGAGCGGATAGCCGATCAGCTGGGTCGCCTCGTCGACGCGATCGACGCCGCCGCGGACGCGCTCGCGAAGGGAATCGACCTGCGGCTGAACGAAACGACCTACTGGCTGACAGTGGTGGCGACGATCTTCCTCCCGCTCACGTTCATCACCGGGTTCTTCGGCATGAACTTCGGCTGGATGGTCGAGCAGATCGACACGCCGTTGACGTTCTGGCTGCTGGGGATCGGCACGCCCGTGGTCGGAGTCCTGCTCATCTGGCGGCTCGTGGTCCGCGGCTCTCCGGTCCAACCCGACTTGGACACCTCCGAGTCCCCTTAGGCTCAGTAGGCGTAGAGCTCGACGCGGTACCCGTCCGGGTCGGCGACCTGCACTCGCACGAACACGCCGTCGTCCTGCCACTCGGTCTCGGGGATGCCCGCGGCGCGAAGCCGCTC
>Ga0081538_10002072_pt1 | contig 19977 bp, 25 predicted proteins | sample TabmetS5T2R1_FD_71022 | JGI IMG/M metagenome (GOLD analysis project Ga0081538, IMG submission 71022) | Tabebuia heterophylla rhizosphere microbial communities from the University of Puerto Rico - S5T2R1 | ecosystem: Host-associated > Plants > Roots > Rhizosphere ...
CCCGGCTCGATCCGGACTCCCCACGGCGCGCCCCACGACGAGCGACAGAAGACGCTGCTGCGGATCCGAACGGCACGCACGAGCTCCGCGATCGGGTCGTCGACGGTGGTGGTCGTGAGCGGATCCATGCCGTCGCCGACGATACCCCGGCGTGAGTCGCGGTCGCGAGCGAAGGTGAGCGATTCGGACAAAGATCGGCGACGCTTCGTCATGTCCCGGCGACTGCTCGCGCCATACGCTCCGACCGCCGAGGTCAAGGCGAGCCGGAGGTGGCGAAATGAGCGACGCGGCGCGGGTCGCGGAGGCGTTCTTCGACGCGTGGACGAGCAAGGACTTCGCACGCGCGCGGGAGCTCGTACACGACGATCTGTCGTTCGAGGGGCCGATCGACACGTTCAGTGACGCAGAGTCCTACCTGCGCTCGCTGCAGGGGCTCAGCCAGATCATCACCGGGATCGACAGGCGCAAGCTGTTCGTCGACGGCGACGACGTCTGCATCATCTACGACATGCACACCGGCCCGGTGCCCGACTCGCGTATCGCAGAGTGGTACACGGTGCGCGACGGAAGGATCGCGTCGGCCTCGGTGGTGTTCGACGCGCGACCGTTCGCGCCGCTGTTCGAACAGCGCGAGGGCTGACGCGCGCGACGCTCCGGCTCAGGCGTGTCCTCGCGCCCGTGCGAGCTCCATACGACGTTGTCGCCTTCTTGAGCTCGTCGGCCATGCGATCTCCCCCTTGGGGCTGGTTGATCGCCACCGGCTACGCGCGGGACGGTCCGTCAGTCCACGTCGCGCGTCACGTTCCCGGCGAGCTCGTCGTCTACCGCGTCGTCATCCCGGCCGGGTCGGGCGGTCGCCTCGCGCGCCGCGCGCCGGATCGCGTCGGGCGAACGGTCGTGCCGCAGCGCCTCCTCGGTGAGCTGCCGCATGCGCGCGCAGGTGCTGTCGTAGAAGCGCAGCTGCTCGCCGCGGCCGAAGAGCCTGAATCCGAGGCGCACGATCGGGTTCGGATCGCGCGACGGGCGGGAGCGCGCACCGAGGTGGAAGGTGACCTCGCCGGTGTCCGCCCACTTGAGCACTTCCCACGACATCTCACCCTGTTCGAAGTGCCCCTGCAGCGTCGCGTAGCTCCAGCCCCAGCGGTGCACGAGCCGGCCGGCCTCACGCTCGGCGTGCCCGAACACGCTCGTGATCCGGCAGCCGGCATGGATCGCGATGCCGTGGAAGCGGACTTCGAGCAGCAGATCGCGGCCCTCCAAGGGCAGCTCGGGCTCGTAGTGAGCGCGCACGATGGACGGGTCGGCGAACTCGTAGCCGCGCATGAGCCGCCGCGCGATCTCCCACGAGCCGCCCGGCTGCGGCGGGCCGGGCGACTCCGGCGGGAGCGGCTGAGTCCGCGCGTCGTTCGCCCACAGGTCGGGGCGCTCGACCAGTTCGGCCGGATCGAAGTTCAGCGACGCGTAGCGCAGCCGGTCGAGCGCCCGCCGCGTCCGGCGACTCATCGGGGCGCGGCCGTCAGCCATCCGCCTCGTCGTCCACCCGCCGTGTCTCGATTTCGATCGGTCCGGAGCGGCGCCCGCCGGAGTGCTCGATCACCCGCTCGAGGAACGACACCCACATGTGCAGCTGGACCTCCTTGGCCATGCGGGCGCGCGTGTAGAGCAGGTTCGAGAGGCGATCCCCGCTGCGCGCCCAGGACTCGATGCTGAACTGCAGTTCGCCATCGCCGGCGGCCCGGAACACGATCTGGCCCGCCTCTAGATGGCCTGCGAGCGTCGCGAGCCGGAACGACGTCGCACCCGCCTCGACGACGCGCACGGGTCCGTCCCACGGGCCCGGCATCCGCACGAGGTACTCCTGGCCGGCCGCCATCGGGCCGTCGCCGGCCGTCCGATGGAAGCTCGCGAACTCCGACGGCGCGAACGCGTCGAGATCCTCGCGCATCCTCGCGACGAGCTCCTCCGGCGAGAGGTCAGAACCCGCGATCCGGACCGCGTAGCGGCGGTGGAAGAGCGGCCCGGAGCCGTCGGCGGGACGCTGGAGATCGGCGCGCGCGAAACTGGACGGCAGCGCTGGAGGAGCGTCCGCGCGCCGGTCGCCAGGGAGCTCGCGGCGGTGTATCGGCACGGTGCGCCACATGTAGCGCCAGGAGGTGAGCGCGATACCGACGGGCCAGCGGGCGGCCGTCGCGAGCCGGCGGGAGCGGCTGATCCGAGGTGCCACGCCGCGTGCCTACCCGTCGCGCCGGCGGCGGACGCTTCCTGGAGCCCGGTCGCGGGTATCGGCGTCTCGTGCTCACCGCGTTCATGCACCGTGTCGGCCTGCGCGGTTGGCAGCTGCACATCGCCTCGCTGTCCAGCGTCGTCCTCTGCATCGTCCTGTGGATCCGCGCCAAGACGGTCGACCAGGACGAGCGCGGAAACGCCGAGCGGCGCGCGCTGTTCGCCGGGCTGTGGGCGCCAACGCTCTGGGGCATGGGCAACGCGCTCGAGCGGCGCGACTGACGTCGCGCATTACGTAGACGTGAACGCCGCCGCCGCCGCCGGTACGCCCCGAGCGTGATCGGGCACAATCGAGCTGTAGCCGTGGTCACGCGGTCCCGCAGCGCTGCATCGGCACTCGTGGTGGCTGCCCTCGCGGCAGCCGGTGCGACGCTTGCGGCTTGCGGCTCTGACGCGGCGAGGGCTCCCGAGCCGAAGCCGGCCACGGCGGCCGAGTATCGCGCGCTCTCGGACAAGACGCGGTTGGCCGCCGCCGCCGGCTGCCGTGACCGTGCGGCTCGCGCGGCGGATGGGCTCGCCGCTCGCCAGATCGCCGCTGTCGACGAGCGGCTGCTACGCGGGCGGCTCGACCTAGCCGTCGCCGACTACCGCAAAGGCGCCCCGTTCGACCGGGCATGCGCGGCCACCTTGCCGCTGGTGACCCCCGGATTGAGCGTGAGCTTCTCGGGCGTGACCGGCAACGGAATCACGTTCACGTATCCGACGCGGTCCGACCGGCCGCTCACGATCCGCGGCACGGTCGAGCCGGTCCCGGCGGAGGGACGTGTCGTCGCGCGTCGCGAGTCGGGCCCACCGCAGCGGCTGACGGCGCCGATCGACGAGCACGGCCGGTTCGTCTTCCCCGACCTGCGGCTGCGCAAGGTCGCCGACAACACGTTCCTGCTCACGATCGAAGCGCCGCCCAACGCGCGGCGCCTTGTGCGCTTCAGCGCGCTTTGCCTGGACTGCATCGTCAGCGGCTCGCCGCCACCGCCGACGTGAGTCAGCGGCGAGCGGCGCGCTTAGGATGCCCGCATGGGACGACGCCCCGAGGTCGACGCGTGGTTCGACGCCTACGAGAACCCGATGAAGCCGGTCGTGCAGCGCGTCCGCGAGGTCGTGCTCGGCGCGGACGCGCGGATGGACGAGTGCATCAAGTGGCAGGCGCCGACCTTCACGTACCGCGGCAACCTCGCCAGCTTCTACCCCAAGAGCAAGAAGCACGCCTCGCTCATGTTCCATCAGGGAGCGAAGATCCCGGGCGAGCATCCGCGGCTCGAGGGAACCGGCGACACGAGCCGGGTGATGAAGTTCGGGTCGGTCGCCGAGGTCGATGACGCCGCCGGCGACATCGAGCGACTCGTCAAGGCGTGGTGCGACTGGCGCGAGCGGGAGGAGCGATGACCAAGGAGATCGAGCTCAGGCGCCATACCGACAGCGACGGCGACGTCCTGACGCGCGAGGGAGTCGATGCGGCCCTTGCCCTCGGTGCGACGCTTCGCGGCGGCTACCACGTGCTGGTCTCGACCGGCGCGCAGCGCGCCACGCAGACGCTTGCCTGCCTCGCGTGCGCGCTCGGGGAGCGCGTGCCCGGCGGCACATACGTCGAGGAGAAGCTTCGATCGGAGGTCGAGGACCGGTGGCGCGCCGCGTACCAGCAGGCGGGCAGCGGCGAGCTCGAAGCTCTCCGCTCGGCCGATCCGGAGTTGGTGGAGCAGGATTCGGCGATCCTCGGCGCGGCGCTCGGGCGGGTGCTCGAGCAGCTGCCCGACGGTGGTCGGGCGCTCGTGGTCGGGCACAGCCCGACGAACGAGGCCGCGGTTCTCGGGCTGACGGGTGAGATCGTTTCGCCGATGTCCAAGGGCGCCGGGGTGCTGCTCGTGCACGATGCAGGGCGGACGCGCGTCGAGCCGCTGTCCTGAGCCCGACCGGCGACCTGTGACGCCGCAAGCGGGTGCCGCCGGGCCGCGCAATGATCGGTCGCGACGATGCTGCGACCGATCACCGAGCCCGACGACCAGCGGCTCGTCGCCGGGCTGCTGGCCGGTGACGAGCAAGCGTTCGCGGCGCTCGTCGACCTGCACGGCCCGGCCCTGTTGCGCGTCGCGATGGCGTACGTGCCGAGCCGCGCCGTCGCCGAGGAGGTGGTGCAGGAGACCTGGATCGCCGTCATGCGCGGTATCGACCGCTTCGAGCGGCGATCGTCGCTCAAGACGTGGATCTTTCGCATCCTCACCAACGTCGCGCTGCGCGGTGGATCGCGCGAACGGCGCAGCGTGCCGTTCGCGGCGCTGGCGGCGGGGGACTCGGACGCGCCGTCGGTCGACCCGGATCGCTTCCTGCCCGCCGACCACGAGCTCTTCCCCGGGCATTGGGTGGTGCCGCCGACGCGCTGGCCGACCCCGGAGGAGGGCCTGCTGTCGGGCGAGACGCGCGCGGTGATCGTGGCGGCGGTCGACGAGCTGCCGCCGGCCCAGCGCACGGTGATCGCGCTGCGTGACATCGAGGGCTGGAGCTCCGAGGAGGTCTGCGCGGCGCTCGAGATCTCGGCCGGGAACCAGCGGATCCTGCTCCATCGGGCGCGGGCGCGCGTGCGCGCGGCGATCGAGGACCACTTCGGCGCGGTCGAGGAGATCGACTACAGCGGCGTAACGGCCGAGCCGGTGCGCGACACTGCGGAGAGACGCTCGCCGTGAACGACGATCTCATGCGCCCCCGCAGCGACCTCGCCTGCATCGACGCCGTCGAGCTGATCACGGACTACCTCGAGGCGGCGCTGCCCACCGCTGAGCGGCGCCGCCTCGAGCTGCACCTGGAGTCCTGCCCCGGCTGCAGCGAATACCTCGAGCAGACCAGGACGGTCGCCGGCTCGCTCGGCGGGCTGCGGGAGCAGGCGATCCCGCAACCGATGCGCGCCTCGCTGATCGCGGCGTTCCGCGAGCTCCACAACCGCTGACCCGCCTCCGTAACGCCCGCCGCTCCCGCTGTATCGGAGAGCTCGAGTACCTCGAGACCGGGAGCAGACGATGGCAACGAACGACTCGCACTCACCCCCTCCGCACGCCGCAGTCCCCGCAAAGGCGACCCGGCGCGAGTGGATCGGCCTGGCCGTGATCGCACTGCCGTGCCTCGTCTACGCGATGGATCTGACCGTGCTGACGCTCGCGGTTCCGTCGCTCACCGCCGATCTGCGGCCGAGCGCCACCGAGCTGCTCTGGATCGTCGACATCTACGGCTTCCTCGTCGCCGGCTTCCTGATCACGATGGGCACGCTGGGCGACCGGATCGGCCGGCGGAGGCTGCTGCTGATCGGCGCGGCGGCGTTCGGCGCCGCCTCGGTGATGGCGGCCTTCGCGTCGAGCGCGGAGATGCTGATCGCGGTGCGGGCGCTGCTCGGCGTTGCGGGCGCGACGATCGCCCCGTCGACGCTCTCGCTGATCCGCAACATGTTCCACGACGATCGCCAGCGCACGGTCGCGATCGGCATCTGGGTCACGAGCTTCTCGACGGGCGCGGCCGTCGGACCGCTTGTCGGCGGCGTCCTGCTCGAGGGCTTCTGGTGGGGCTCGGTCTTCCTGCCGGCGGTGCCGGTCATGGTGCTGCTGCTGGCGGTCGGCCCGCGGCTCCTGCCCGAGTACCGCGACCCGCAGCCGGGTCGCTTCGACCCGGCGAGCGTCGTGCTCTCGCTCTCCGCCGTCCTCGCGGTCATCTACGGCGTCAAGACCGTCGCGAGCGACGGGGTCGCGTGGGCGGGAGTCGCGCCCGCCCTCGCCGGCCTCGCCGTCGGCGCGGCGTTCATCGATCGCCAGCGCCGCCTCGCCGAACCGATGATCGACCTCGGTCTCTTCCGCAAGCCGGCATTCAGTGCCGCGCTTGGCGCGAACCTCCTGGCCTTCGCCGTCGTGTTCGGGATCGAGGTGTTCGTCGCCCAGTACCTACAGCTGGTGCTCGGCTTCTCGCCCCTCGAAGCGGGGCTGTGGAGCGTCCCGGCGGCCGCCGCGTTCGTCGTCGGCTCACAGGCGACGCCACCGCTCAGCGCTCGGTTGCGGCCCGCGCCGGTGATGCTGGGCGGGCTGATCGTCGCGCTGGTCGGGATCGCGCTGCTCAGCCAGGTCGGAGCAACGAGCGGGCCCGCGCTGGTCGTGGCCGGATCCGTGGTCATGTCGCTCGGACTCGCGCCGCTGTTCACGCTGGCCGCCGACCTCGCGATCGGCAGTGCGCCGCCCGAGCGGGCGGGCGCCGCCTCGGGGATCTCCGAGACGAGTTCGGAGCTGGGCGGCGCGCTGGGGATCGCCGTGCTCGGCACGATCGGCACCGCGGTCTATCGCGGCGACGCCCCGGCGGCGAGCGGCGAAACGCTGGGAAGCGCCGTCGAGGCGGCCGCGCGGCTTCCCGCCCGCCTGCGACACGAGTTCCTCGAGCCGGCGCGGGAGGCGTTCACGCACGCGCTGCAGGTCGCGGCATCCGTGAGCGGCGCCCTCATCGTCGTCGCCGCGCTCCTGATCGCGACCGTGTTCAGGCGAGCGCAATCGCCGGACGGGTCGGAGGAGCGTGCGCCGCGGCCGGCGACGCTCGCCGTCGCGCCATGCGCGTAAGCCGCCGCCGGTGAGCTGAGTCCACCTCCGGCTCACGCCCAGGCGCTCGACGGCCCGCGAGGACCGGCCCGCACATCATGAGCTCGCCGCGGGCGAGCAGCTCGTCGAGCTCCCACGCCCACCCCCCGCCTCGCTGCGCCGGAGGCATTCGATCCAGACCGTCGTATCGGCGATGATCACCGCGCGCGATCGATCGCTCGCCCTTCTCGCCACCACGTTTCGTTGAAGTCGATGACCACAGCCTGGCTGCACAACCCCGCCACCGGGGAGATCGCTCGCGTGAACACCCGCTCGGAGGAGACCGGCGGGCGGCGCATCGACGTCGACCTGTGGCTTCAGCCCGGCGCCGCGGTCGTCGGCGCGCACGTCCACGACCACCTGGTCGAGCGGTTCGAGGTGCGGCAGGGCGAGGTCGGTTTCCAGGTCGGCGGCGATGAGCGCGTCGTGCGTCCGGGCGACGCACGTGTCGAGGTGCCCGCCGGTCGTGTGCACGACTGGTGGAACTCCGGCGAAGGCATCGCGCACGTCCACGTCGAAGTGGAGGCGGCGCCGAACGCGCCCGGGATGCCGGCCGCTCGCTTCTCGTCGATGATCGAGGTGCTGTGGTCGCTCGGCGCGCTGGGCCGCGTCAACGCCAAGGGCATGCCCGACCCGCTGTGGCTGGCGGCGATCGGACGCGAGTACCGCGACGCGATCCGCTTCGTCAGACCGCCCGCCGCCGTGCAGGCCGCGCTGTTCGGACCGCTCGCCGCGATTGCGCGCCGGACCGGCCGCGACCCGCTCGCGCCCGAGCTCCATGGCGAGGACGCGCCGTGCGTGATCGCCGACCCGGGCGAGGACGGTCTCGCCGAGCTGCTCGCCAAGCCCGTCGGTACGCGCGCGGCGCGCGGTCGCGCCTAGACCAGCGCCAGCACCCGCACCGGCGAGCCCGTCCCGTCGACCAGCTTCAGCGGCGCCACGACGATGACCGCGCCGGTCGGCGGCAGCTCGGCCAGGTTCGCCAGCTGCGTCAGTCCGTACTTGCCCGCGCCGAGGAAGTAGTTGTGGACCGGGAACGGCGGATCGAACGCCGCCGCGCCGCCGGCGTCGGTGCCGACCGTCTCCACGCCGATCCCCACGATCGGCGTCTCGTGCGCGAGCCAGCGCGCGCACTCCGCGTCGACACCGGGCGTGTGCGGGCCGGACTCGTCCGCGTTCAGGAACGCGTCCTGGTCGTGCGCGCGCGCGTCCCAGCCGGTGCGCAGGAGCAGCCAGCCGCCGTCCGGCAGCGCGCCGTGCGCCGACTCGAAGGCGCGCACGTCGTCGACCGCCAGGCACCAGTCGGGGTCGTTCGCCACCTCCGCCGACTTGTCGATAACGATCGCCGGCCCGACGAGCCGCTCAGCCGCGACGCTCGCCACGTCGTCGCCGTCGCGCCCGGTGATCCAGTGGATCGGCGCATCGAAGTGCGTGCCGACGTGCTCGCCGATCTCGAGCCAGCTCCACGCCCAGGCCGGACCGCGGTCGTCGTAGCGGCTGATCTCGTGCCGGGTCAGCCCGGGCGTGTTCGCGAACGGCTCGGGCAGCACCAGCACCGGCGTGGATTCGCTCAGCGGCTGCGTGAGATCGACGACGCGGACGGCGCCGGACGCAAGCGCCTCGGTCAGGGCGGCGAGCGGCGATGACGACATGCTCCTCCTCTCGATGTGCTCTACCGGAACGCCTCCTCGAGCCATTCCGCGCAGACGTCGGGGTTGACCTTCGCATCCACGAGCAGCGGACGCTCGCGCCGCTCGAGCCACTCGGCGATGGGAGCGAGGTCCGGGACTGAGCGAGCGGTGATCGCCTCGGCGCCCGCGCCGCGTGCCAGCGCCGCGATGTCCGTATCGGGGAAGCGCACGATGCCGAGATCATGGCCGTGCGGGCCGAAGTGGTGCACCTCGGCTCCATAGGCCGCGTCGTTGTAGACGACAGCGAGCAGCGGCAGCCGCAGCCGGACCGCCGTCTCGAGCTCCTGCATCGACATCATCAGGCCGCCGTCCCCGAGCGCCGCCACCGTGAGCCGGTCGGGCCGCGCGATCGCCGCCCCGATCGCGTTCGCGAGGCCCAGGCCGATCGACTGGAACGACTGCGTGAACACGAACCCGGCCGCGTCCGGCACTCCCATGTACATCGGCGGGAAGCCCATGAAGTGGCCGGAGTCGACGACGACCGTGCGCTGCTCCGGCAGCAGGTCGTCGAGCGCGATCGTCAGCGCGCGCGGGTCGATGTGCTCCGCGGTCGACGCATCGTCGAACGGCTCGTCGCGCCAGCGCCGGCCGGCGATGGCGGTGCGCGTCGCGTCGTCGCGCCAGCCACGCGCTTCATGGCCGCGCGCCTCCAGCTCAGCCAGCACCGCCTCCGCCGTCGCGCGCGCGTCGCCCAGCACGGCGACGTCCGCCTCGAGCGTCCCCAGCTCAACATCCACCTTCCCCACGCGCGTGCGTGGACCGATCAGACCGCCGTCGCGCGTCGTCCAGCGCGTGAGCTGGGCGCCGAACGCCACGATCGCATCCGCCTGCGGTAACAGCTCGGCGGCCAGCGGAGAGGCGAAGCCGCCGCTGATCCCCAGGTTCCATGGATTGCCGGCGAACATCCCGTGACCCATCGCGGAGGTCGCGAGCAGCGCGCCGGTGCGCTCGCCCAGCCGCTCGAGCGCGTCGCGCGCCGCCGCCAGCACGGCGCCGCGACCGGCCAGCAGCAGCGGACGCTGCGCGCCCTGCAGCAGGTCGGCCAGCGCGGCGACCGTCGCGGGGTCGGGCGCCGGCCCGGGCAGCTCGCCGATCCGCTCGATGCTCCCTTCGCAGTCCTGGCCCTGCACGTCGAGCGGCAGCATCAGCGCCACGGTGCGTCGCTCGAGCAGCGCTCGCCGCAGCGCGCGGCGGACGTCGTCCAGCGCCGTCGCGGGCCCATAGACGCGGTCGGCCGTCGCGCCGACCGCCTCCACCATCGCCGCCTGGTCGATGCGGAAGTTGGACCGCAGCGCCGCGGCCGGCGTGTCGCCCGCGAGCACGATGAGCGGCGTGCGGCTCTTCGCCGCCTCCGCGATCCCGGTCATCGCGTTCGTCAGCCCCGGGCCCTGGTGCACGCTGCACACGCCGAGCCGACCGGTCACGCGCGCGTGCGCATCGGCCATGCAAGCGGCGCCGCCCTCGTGCCGCGCCGCGACGAACCGCCCGCCCTGCGCGACGAACGCCGCGGTGACCGTGAAGTTGCCGCTGCCGACGACACCGAACGCGACGTCGCCGCCGGCCTCCAGAACGCTGCGGGCCACCACGTCGACGACGGTCATCGGCTGTGACACTACGGCCATGAGCGATTACACGGTCGTCAGCGCGGACGAAGTCGCCGATCTCTACGAGGGCACGGCCGTTCCGGGCGAGTTCCGGCCGCTCAGCGACGCGCTCGGCAGCGAGCAGCTCGCGATCACCCTCATACGCGTTCCCCCGCACTCGGACTTCGAGCAGGGCACGGGCCACTACCACCGGGAGCAGGAGGAGGTCTACGTCATCACGCGCGGGACGCTGACAATGCGCTTCGGCGACGAGATCCGCAAGCTCGGAGCCGGCTCGGTGGTGCGCGTCGCCCCGCGGACGCCGCGCTCGCACCGCAACGAGGGCGACGAGCTGGTGGAGATGTGGGCGGTGTCACACCGGCGCGGCGAGCACGACGCGGTCAAGCTCGACGATTTCTGGGAGGCGTCGCCGGACGCGGCGCAGGAGCGGCCGGCTCGGTAGGCCGGCCTTCACGACGTGCGCTCGCCGGCGCGGATCTCGACCGGCAGGCGGTTGGCGGGCGGAGCCAGCGGACACGTCCAGCGCGCGTCGTAAGCGCAGGAGGGGCTGTAGGCGAAGTTGAAGTCGAGCACGAGCCGGTCGTCCTCGGCGCCGAGGTCGGCGCCCTTGACGGTGTCGAGCAGGTACCTGCCGCCGCCGTACGTGGTCGCGCCCCTGGTCGCGTCCGCGAACGGTAGGTAGATGCCGCCGCCGTATGCCTCCAGCCAGTAGACCTCGAGCGCGAGCGGCCGGCCGGCGAGCTCGAACGTCGCGTTGCCGAAGCGCGTGAAGCGGTATGCGCCGTCGGTGCTGGTCGCGATCTCGAGCGTCACCGGGTCGAGCCGCTCGACGGTGGCGAGCGCGCGCGCCGCCGGGTCGTAGGCGAAGTAGGGGAGACCCGCGAACGCGCCGCGCTGGTCCGCGGGGACCGGGGACTGTGGATGGTTCGCGAAGAGGTCGTCCCGGCCGGCGCGCCAGCTCCGCCACGAGTCGACCGGATCGGCAGCCGCGCGGACCTGCCGGTAGAGCTCGAACACGCGCCGCCTCCAGTCCGCGAGATCGAGCAGGTCCCGCGCCCTCTCGTCCGCGGGCATGCGGGCGAGTCTAACCCTGGTCCGCGATCTGCCGGGCCACGTCGAGCAGGTCGGCGCCGGCGATGTCGGGCTGGTCGCCGAGCGGGCTGAGAACCTTCCCGGGCCGGCTGACGAACGCCGCCGCGCAGCCGGCCGCCAGCGCGCCGGAGATGTCCCAGGCGTGGGCGGCGACCAGCCGTACATCGTCGGCGCTCGTTCCGAAGGTCCGCGCGACCAGGTGGTAGGGCTCGGGTCGCGGCTTGAGCGCCTGCACCTGGTCGGCGGAGAGGATCGCGTCGAATCGATCGGCGAGGTTGGCCTGGTTCAACTGGTCGCGGGCCACGTCGAGCGGAGAGTTCGTGAGCGCGGCGAGCGTCAGGCCCGTCTCGCGGAGGCGATCGAGCGCGGGGGCGGCGTCCGCGTGGGGCGGCAAGCGGCGCATATGGCCGACGATCTGCTCGCCGGCTTCGGGGTCGAGCCGGGCGCCCGTGGTCTCGGCCAGCATCGTCAGCGCGGCGTGCTGGGCGCTGGTGAAGTCGACGTAACGACCGGTGAGGCCGCCGACGAAGGCGAGCTGCAGCATCTGCGCGAACCACTGAGCGCGGAGCGCGCCGCTGCCGAACGCGCGCTCGAACAGCGGGTCGAGTGGGCTCAGGTCGAGCAGCGTCTCGTTGACGTCGAAGGCGATCACGCGGGGCATGCGGTGCGCGTACCCCGCGATCGCCCCGCTCAGCGCGGCAGCGGCGCGCCCGCGGTGAAGTACGGCGCGCGGCTGCCGCGCGCGACCTGCTCGGACAGGCGCTCGATGATCATCGCCCACGTGTAGCCGCACATCGCCATCTCGCCGTCGGCCTGCTCGTCGTTCCAGCCCCGGTGGGTGAAGTGCACGACGGTGCCGCCGTCCTCGGCGGGCTCGAGCTCCCACTCGATCGACGTGCCGACCCAGCCGGGGAAGCCGCCGACCGGCGTCCACTCGACGCGGCGGCCGGGCTCGAGCGCGTCGATCCGGACCTCGAGCGTCTTGGCCCAGTCGGGTCCGAAGCCGAAGCGGGCAATCGCGCCGGTCTGCTCGGGCACCTCGAGCTGGTCGGTCCAGTTGCCGGCCAGGCCGTCCTCGGTCGCCAGTGCGGCATAGACGTCGTCGGGCTCGGCGTCGACGGTCTTGCGGAAGTGGATGGCAGGCATGCTGCGCTCCTATCGGTCGTTGACGATCCAGGGATCCGGTCCCGGCGGGTCGCCGGACGCGGCGGCGACGAGGCGTGCCAAGTAGTGCGCCCAGCCCTCGTCGTGCGCGGGCCGCATCTGCTTCGACAGTCCGTGATGGAGGAGGACGACCCGCGTGCCGGCGCCGTCGCGCTCCAGCGTCACCTCGACCCGCGTCGCCCCGGGCTCGATGGCGGGCTCGCTGCCATCGAACCCCCACGTGAACACGACCCGGTGCGGCGGCTCAACCTCGACGTACTCGCCCAGGACGACATCGCGGCCGTTGGCCTCCACGCGGAACGTGCCGCCCGGCCGCGGGTCGAGCAGCGCGGCCACCCCCATCCACGCCGTCATCCGCGCCGGGTCGGTGAAGTACGGGAAGACGACGTCCGGCGGGGCGGCGATCAGCAGCTCGTGCCGCAGCGGCTCAGTTGCGTTCGGCATCACGCCCTCCGGACGCGTGCTCGCGCTCCGCGGCCCGCTTGAGCCGGCCGAGCGAGTCGGGCCACATGGCTGCGACATAGGCGCGGACGTCCTCGAGCCCCTCGGGGCGGGCGCGGTACCAGCGCCGCGTTCCGTCGCGGCGCTCGCTGATCAGGCCGGCCTCGAGCAGGATCCGGAGATGCTGCGATATCGCCTGCCGCGTCACGTCGAACCGCTCCGCGATCTCGCCCGCCGTGCGCTCCTGATCCGCGACCAGCGCGAGCACGTCGCGGCGGCGCGGCTCGGCCAGGACCTGGAAGATGTCGGCGCTCATGGCGACAATCGGCAAGTATACACTTGCGAAAGCCAAAGCTTGCGCACTCAGGAGGGGGTGAAGCCGTGCCGGTCGACGTCGTCTCGGAGATCGCCATCGCCCGACCGCGTTCCGACGTCGCCGCCTACGCGTGTGACCCGGACAACGCGACGGAGTGGTACGAGAACATCAAGTCGGTCGAGTGGAGGTCGCCGCGGCCGCTCGCCGTCGGGACGCGGCTCGCGTTCGTGGCGAGCTTTCTCGGCCGCCGCCTGGACTACACCTACGAGGTGAGGGAGCTCGTGCCCGGCGAGCGCTTCGTGATGAGCACGGCCGAGGGACCGTTCCCGATGGAGACGACGTACGCGTTCGCGGACGCGGCCGGCGGCGCCACGCGGATGACGCTGCGCAATCGAGGCGAGCCGGCCGGCTTCGCGAAGGTTGGCGCGCCGCTCATGGCGCGGGCGATGCGCCGCGCGAACGGCAAGGACCTGCGCCGCCTCAAGGCGCTGCTCGAGCAGCCCACGTGAGGCTGCAGGTCGCGCACACGTCTGAGCTGGACGCGGCCGTCCGCGAAGCGGCATGGGCGCTGTTGGTCGACGTGTTCGCGGGCGACATCGCGCCGGAGGATTGGGAGCACGCGCTCGGCGGCATGCACGCGCTGGCGTGGGAGGGAGACGAGCTGGTCGCGCACGCGTCGGTCGTGCAGCGGCGGCTGCTGCACGGCGGTCGCGCGCTGCGCGCCGGCTACGTCGAGGGCGTCGGCGTGCGGATCGACCGCCGGCGGCACGGGCTCGGCGCGGCCGTCATGGAGCCCCTCGAGGCGGTGATCGCCGGCGCGTACGACCTCGGGGCGCTGGGCAGCACCGACGAGGCGCTGCCGTTCTACCGCGCGCGCGGCTGGAAGCAGTGGCGCGGGCGCTGCTCGGCGCTGACCCCGGACGGCATCCGGCCGACGCCCGCGGAGGAGGGCGGCATCCTCGTGCTCGAGGGCGCCGTGGCGCTCGACCTCGATGGCGAGCTGACGTGTGACTGGCGCGACGGCGACGTCTGGTGACTAGCCCAGAAACTCGGTCAGCGCGTCGGCGAGCTCGTGCGGCGCCTCTTCGGGGACGAAGTGGCCGCCGGGCACCTGCGCCGTTTCCAGATCGCGCGCCCACGCGCGCCAGACGTCCGGCGCGTCGGCGAGCTGCGTCTCGTCCGCGCCGATCACGACCAGCGCCGGAGCGTCGATCCGGCGGCCGGCGGCGCGGTCGGCGGCGTCGTGGTGGCGGTCGACGTGGAAGCTCGCGCGGTAGTCGGCGCACATCGCCGCGATCGTCGCCGGCGTCAGCGCCGCGCGGTATGCAGCGCGGCTGTCGGCGGAGATCGCGTCCGGCCGGCTCGACCAGGTCGCGAAGACATGCTCGAGCAAGCCGCCGGGATCGGCGCCGATCATCCGCTCCGGGAACGGCGCCGGCTGCGCGAGCAGGAACCACGGCCAGTAGCCGAGCGACGGACCGGCGCCCATCCGCTCGAACTGGTCGACCGTCGGCACGATGTTGAGCAGCGCAACGCGCGTGACGCGGTCGGGGTGATCGAGCGCCATGCGGAACGCGACCCGCGCGCCACGGTCGTGGCCGACGACCGCGAACCGCTCGTGTCCGAGCCCCGTCATCAGCTCGGCGAGCTCGCCCGCCATCTCCCGCTTCGAGTAGCCCTCGCCGAGCGGCCCGCCCGCGGGAGCGTCCGTCGCGCCGTACCCGCGGATATCCGGGACTACGACGCGATGCGCGGCGGCCAGGCGCGCGGCGACCTGCGCCCAGCAGACGTGCGTCTCCGGGAAGCCGTGCAACAGCAGCACCGGCGGTCCCGCGCCGCCGGACGCGGCGAAGTAGCTCGCGTCGCCGACCTCGAAGCGCCCGTTGTCAAAGCCCGGTAGCGGCACCCGCCCCATGATGCCTGTCCAGGCGCGGCGAGCGGCACTACCGGCTACCCGGTAGCCGAGGAGTGCCACTGCCCGTCTGGTGCCGTCGGCGTCGTCGCGCGACCGTTCTCGGACAGTCCGATGCGACCCGCGAGAACGGAGGAAACGATGCGATCAGGGAACTTCACGGAGCGTCTGGCGCGCGCCAGCGCGCGCCGCCGGTGGCTCGTGCTCGGGGCCTGGATGCTCGCCGTCCTGGCCTCCGCGGCGGCGATCGGCGGCCTCCTCGGCTCGGCGCTGACCGACGAGGACGACTTCACGGGCCGGCCGGAGGCGCAGCGCGCCGAGCAGGTCCTCGAGCGCGCGTTCCCGCCGGTGCGCGCCGACCAGGGTTTCCGCGTCGACGAGGCGGTGATCGTCTCCTCGCGCAGCCTGGACGCCGACGACCCGCGCTTCGAGCGCCGGATGAGCACCCTCGCCGCGGACCTGCGGTCGGCCGGCGCCGGCGAGGTCCGCGCCGGCCCGGTGTCCGACGACCGCCACAGCGCGCTGCTGCTCGTCGAGCTCGCGGGCGACGTGGAGCCGGTCGTCGACCGGGTCGCCGCCGCGAACGGCGACGACGGGTTCCGCGCGCTGATCGCCGGCGAGGAGTCGATTGATGCCGACTTCAGCGCGGCGGCCGACGAGGATCTCGCGCGCGGCGAGATGTTCGGCCTCGGCCTGGCGCTGATCGTGCTGATCGTGGTCTTCGGTGGTGTCGCCGCGGCCGTCGTGCCGATCGCCGTCGCGATCGCGAGCATCGTCGTCGCGCTGGCGCTCGTCGCCGCGATCGGCCAGGCGTTCGTCCTCAACTTCATCGTCGTGAACGTGCTGGTGATGATGGGGCTGGCGGTCGGGATCGACTACTCGCTGTTCGTCGTCTCGCGCTTCCGCGAGGAGCGCCGCGGCGGTCGCGCGATCGGCGACGCCGTCGCTGTCGCCGGCGCCACGGCGAGCCGCGCCGTCGTGTTCTCGGGCGCGACCGTCGTGCTCGCGCTGATCGGCATGTTCATCGTGCCGCATACGATCTTCCGCTCGATCGCCGTCGGCGCGATCGCTGTCGTGCTCGTCTCGGTGCTGGCCGCGCTGACGCTGCTGCCGGCGGCGCTCGCCGCGCTCGGCGACCGGATCGAGCGGCTGCGCGTGCCGCTGCTGAGGGGCCGCACGGACGGAGGGGTGTGGTCGCGCGTCGCGGCGCTGGCGCTCAAGCGCCCCGCCACGAGCCTCGCGGCAAGCGTCGCCGTGCTCGTCGCGCTCGCGCTGCCGTACGCCGGAATCGAAACCGGCGCCGCGGGCGTCGGGACGCTGCCCGAGTCGTTCCAGACGCGCGCGGCGCACGACGCGATCGAGCAGAGCTTCGGGCCGCAGGGAACGGCGAGCGCCGAGGTCGTCGTGAGCGGTGAGCGGACGCCAGAGCTGCGTGCGGCGGTCAACAGCCTGCGTGACTCGCTGGCGAGCGACGCCGACTACGGCAAGACCAGCGTCGACGTCGCGGCGAACGCGACCCGCGTCACCGTCCCCGTGAACGGCGACGCGACGAGCGAGGAGGCGATGTCGGCCGTACGCGACCTGCGCGAACGCTACGTCCCCGACGCCTTCGCCGGTGTCGAGGCGGAGACGCTCGTGGGCGGCCAGACAGCCGACGAGCTCGACTTCGCCGAGATCGCGAGCGAGCACCAGCCGATCGTCTTCGCGTTCGTGCTCGGTCTCAGCTTCCTCGTGCTCGTCGCTGCGTTCCGCTCGATCGCCGTCCCGCTCACGGCGATCGCCACGAACCTGCTGAGCGTCGGCGCGGCCTACGGCCTGCTCGTGCTCGTGTTCCAGCACGCGCTCGGCGTCGACACGATCGCGGCGTGGCTGCCGCTGTTCCTCTTCACGATCCTGTTCGGCCTCTCGATGGACTACCACGTGTTCCTGCTGAGCCGGATCCGGGAGCGCTGGCTGGCCACGGGCGACACCGCCGGGAGCGTCGCGTTCGGCGTCGGCACGACCGCACGGCTGATCACCGGCGCCGCGCTGATCATGGTCGCGGTCTTCGCCGGTTTCGCGACCGGCCAGCTCGTGATGTTCCAGCAGATGGGCTTCGGGCTGGGCGCCGCGGTGCTGATCGACGCCACGCTCGTCCGCTCCGTGATCGTGCCGTCGGCGATGGCGCTGCTCGGCCGCTGGAACTGGTGGCTCCCGCGCCGCGCCGGGCGGCTGGAGCCGGCGCTCGATGGAGCCTAGGCTTCACCCCATCACGCTGGCTCCCGCTCGTCTCGCACTGGTGCCCGCGGCGCTGGCCGCGGGCATCGGCGCGGCGGCCGTGATGTCGGCGGCGGCGGACGACCCGCCCGGCGGAGCCACGATCGCCGCGTCGCTGCTGATCGGCTGGTCGTTCGCCGCGAGCGGGCTCCTCGCGTGGGAGCGGCGGCCGGAGAACGTCACCGGCAAGGTGATGGTCGCCACGGGTTTCGCGTGGTTCGCGCACGAGCTGATCTGGGCGACGGACCCGTTGCCGTGGACCGTCGGCCAGCTGCTCGAGGGTGTGTACCTGCTCGGGCTCGGGTTCCTGCTGGTGGCGTTCCCCGACGGCCGCCTGCACACGGTCGCGGAGCGCGGCGTCATGGCGACTGCGGTGTTGATCGTCGGGCCGCTGCAGCTCGCGTGGCTGCTGCTCGGCTACGGCGACGAGCGGGGCTGCGACTGCCCTGAGAACCTGCTGCAGGTCGCGGACGCCGCGGGAGCGTCCGAGGCGATCGTGCACGTGCAGCAGGGGCTCGCCGCGCCGCTGGCGATAGCGACCATCGCGGTGGTCGCCCGGCGCTGGCGCCATGCGTCGCCGAGCCGCCGGCTCGCGATCGCGCCCGTCCTCGTCACCGGCGCGGTCGCGTTCGCCCTGATCATCCCCTGGACGCTCAACGACGCGCTCGACGAGCCGCTGGGCGAGTTGCCCGACGTCGCGCTCCAGCTGGCGCTCGCGGCCGTGCCGGTTGCGTTCCTCGTCGGGCTACTGCGCACGCGGCTGGCGCGCGGTGCGGTCGCGGACCTCGTGGTCGAGCTCGGCGGGCCGGTCGAGCCGGGCACGCTGCGCGCCGCGCTTGCGCGGGCGCTGCGCGATCCGTCGCTGACGGTCGCGTACTGGCTGGCGGACGGCGAGCGCTACGTCGACGCCGACGGCCGGACGGTGACGCTGCCCGACGGGCCGGACCGCGCGGTGACGCACGTGCGGCGCGAAGGGCGGCGGATCGCGGCGCTCGTGCACGATCCGGCGCTCGCCGACGAGCCGGAGCTCGTGGCGTCCGCCGGCGCGGCGGCAGGACTCGCGCTCGAGAACGAGCGGCTGCAGGCCCAACTGCGCGCGCGGCTCGAGGAGCTGCGCGCCTCGCGCGCGCGTATCGTCGAGGCGGCGCAGGCCGAGCGGCGGCGGATCGAGCGCGACCTGCACGACGGCACGCAGCAGCGGCTCGTGTCGATCGCGATGCTGCTCGGGCTCACGGACTCGCGCCTCGACCGCGATCCGTCCGCCGTGCGGCCGCTGCTCGACCAGGCTCGCGCGGAGCTGTCCGAATCGCTGCGCGAACTGCGCGAGCTGTCCCAGGGCATCCATCCCGGCATCCTCACCGAGCGCGGGCTGCCCGCCGCGCTGGAGGACCTCGCCTACCGCGCGCGGCTGCCGCTCGAGCTCGACGTCGGGCTGTCCGAGCGGCTGCCGGACCGCGTCGAGGCGGCCGCGTACTTCGTCGTCTCCGAAGCGCTGACCAACATCGCCAAGCACGCCGAGGCAAGCGCGGTGCGCGTCCGCGTGCAGCGAGCCGACGGCCGCGCCGTCGTCGAGATCGCCGACGACGGGATCGGCGGCGCGGACCGCGCTCACGGCAGCGGGCTGCGCGGGCTCACCGACCGCGTCGACGCGCTCGGCGGCAGCCTGCGGGTCGAGAGCCCGCCGGGGCGCGGGACGGTCGTACATGCGGAGATCCCGTGCGGGTGATCCTGGCCGACGACTCGATGCTGCTGCGCGAGGGGCTCGCGCGGCTGCTCGAGGAGGCCGGCGTCGACGTGGTCGGGCGCGCCGCCGACGGCGACGAGCTGCTCGCGCTCGTCGACGAGCAGCGGCCCGACGTCGCGATCGTCGACATCCGGATGCCGCCGACGCACACCGACGAGGGACTGCGCGCCGCGCGCGAGATCCGCGAGCGCTGGCCCGGCGTCGGCATCCTCGTGCTCTCGCAGTTCGCGCGGCCGAGCTACGCGTTCGAGCTGCTGCAGGCCGGCACGGAGGGCGTCGGGTACATGCTCAAGGACCGCGTCTCGGATCTCGGCACGCTGACGGACGGCCTGCACCGGATCGCAGCGGGCGGTTCGGTGCTCGACCCGTCGGTGGTCGGGCAGCTCGTCGGCCGGCCGCGCGCGGGGCGCGATCCGCTCGAGGAGCTGACCGAGCGCGAGCGCGAGGTGCTCGCGCTGATGGCCGAGGGGCGCACGAACCGCGCGATCGCGGAGCAGCTCGTGATCACCGAGCACACCGTCGAGAAGCACGTGACGAGCGTGATGGGGAAGCTGCGGATCCCGGCCAGCGCGGACGACCACCGGCGCGTGCTGGCGGTGCTGACGTTCCTCGACTCCGCTTAGCCGGCCTCGACGCTACGGCAGCGTGGCGGTGACTATGTGGCTGCGCGAGCCGCGCTCGGTGAACGCGCTTGCGCTGACCGAGTAGGGGCCGCTGCTCGCCGGCGGCAGCCGGAGCGAAGCGCTGCCCTCGCGCCGGCGCACGCGCACGCGGCGCGCGGCCGCGACGTCCGGCGCCCCGGACTGCGCGACGGCGACGAGCAGCGTCGTCGGGCGGGCCTGCGGGTCGTCCGCGAGGCTGTCGAACCGGTAGCGGACCGTG
>Ga0081538_10002073_pt1 | contig 19976 bp, 26 predicted proteins | sample TabmetS5T2R1_FD_71022 | JGI IMG/M metagenome (GOLD analysis project Ga0081538, IMG submission 71022) | Tabebuia heterophylla rhizosphere microbial communities from the University of Puerto Rico - S5T2R1 | ecosystem: Host-associated > Plants > Roots > Rhizosphere ...
ACCGCGCGGTCGTCAGCGGCCCGAGCCGGCTTCACGGCGAGCGCATGGAGAGCCCGGACATCCGGGCCGGCATGGCGATGCTCATCGCCGCCCTGTGCGCCGAGGGCACGTCGGAGATCGGGAACATCCGCCAGATCGACCGCGGCTACGAGCGGATCGACGAGCGGCTGCGCCTGCTCGGCGCGCGCATCGAGCGCGTGGCGGCGGAGCGCGTCCCCGCCTAGGAGGCCGACGTGAGTGGAGAGGATCGCTCCGGCGCGGGCCAGCCCGCGCCCTCGCGCACGGCCATCCCGCCGGGCACCCGGGATGTGCTCCCCGAGGAGATGCGCGAGCTGCGCGCCATCTCGGAGCGGATGCTCGCCACCTTCGAGGGCGCCGGCTACGGCGAGGTCCACACGCCGGCGCTCGAGTACGAGGAGGTCCTGCGGCGCGGCGACGAGCGCGCCGCCGGCGCCCGCTACCGCACCTTCGACGAGCAGGGCGACGTCCTTGCGATGCGCTCCGACATGACGATCCCGATCGCGCGCGTCGTCGCCACCCGCTATGCCGACGTGCAGCCACCGCTCCGCTTCTGCTACTTCGCCCACGCTTGGCGCGCGATCGAACGCGGCGTGGGGGAGCCACGCGAGTTCCTGCAGGGCGGCCTCGAGCTGATCGGCGCCGAGGGGCCGGTGGGGGACGCGGAGATCGTGTCGCTGACCATCGAGGCGCTCGACGCCGTCGGCCTCAGGCGGCACCGCATCGGCATTGGGGACGGCTCCCTGTACCGGACCCTGCTCCAGGAGCTGGAGGTGCCCGAGGAGCGGCACATGCCGCTGCTCGAGTGCCTCTCTCAGCGGGACCTGGTGGGCCTCGAGCGGGTGGTCGCGGACCTCCCTGAACGCGCGCTGCTGGTGGAGCTGCCCACCCTGCGCGGCGGGCCGGAGGTCCTGGAGCGGGCGAAGGGGCTGCGCGACCTCCACGCGCTGCTGGAGGAGCGCGGCGTCGCCGACCGCGTGATCTTCGACCTCGGTCTCGTACGCGAGCTCGGCTACTACACGGGCGCCGTGTTCGAGGTCTACGACCCAGCCGTGGGCTTCGCGCTCGGCGGCGGCGGCCGCTACGACGAGCTGCTGGGCCGCTTCGGGCGCGACCTCCCGGCCTGCGGCATCGCGCTCGACCTGCAGCGGGTGCACCTGGCCCAGGCGGCGGAGGAGGCGCTCGCGTGAAGCTGACGATCGCGGTGCCGCGCGGGGCGCTCTTCGAAGGGACGCTCGACCTGCTCGACACGCTCGGGATCGACACGGGCGAGGTGCGCTCGAACGACCGCAAGCTGCTCTTCGCCGACGCCGGCATCGTGACGATGCGGCCGTCCGACGTGCCCACCTACGTCGAGCACGGGTCGGCCGACATCGGCATCACCGGGAAGGACGTGCTGCTCGAGCAGTCGCAGCGCAACGTCTACGAGCTGGTGGACCTGGGCTACGGGCGCTGCCGCATGGTCGTGGCCGCGGGCGCGGGCGACCCGATCGGCTCCGCCCTGCGCCGGCTCGGCCGGGTCCGGATCGCCACCAAGTACCCGCGCGTCGCCGCGCGCCACTTCGCGGAAACGGGGCGCCAGGCCGAGATCGTCGAGGTCAAGGGCTCCGTCGAGCTCGCGCCCCTCACGGGGCTCGTGGACGGGATCGTCGACCTCACCGCCACCGGCCGCACGCTCGAGGAGAACGGGCTTCGGGTGGTGGAGGAAATCGGCGAGAGCACGGCCCGGCTGATCGCCAACCCGGTGGCGCACAAGCTCAAGGCCGGGGAGATAGACCGCGTCGTCCGGGAGGTGCGGGGATGAGGATCAGCCGGGAGGGCATACAGCGCGCCGACCCCGGGACCGGGCGCCGCGAGGACGTCGCCGAGATCCTGCGCCGGGTGCGCAAGGAGGGCGATCGCGCGGTGATCGAGTACACCCAGCGCTTCGACAAGGCCGAGCTCGGCCCGAAGGACCTGAGGGTCGACCCGCGCGAGCTCGATGCCTCGATCGGCGTGCTCGAGCCCGCACTGCTCGCCGCGCTGAAGACCGCCGTCGCCAACGTGCGCACGGTGGCCCAGGCCCAGCTGCGGCCGCCCGTTGCGGTGGATCTTCCGGAGGGCCAGCGGGTCGAGGTGGCCGAGGTCCCGGTGGGTCGTGTCGGCATCTACGTGCCGGGCGGGCGCGCGCCCTACCCGTCCACGGTCGTCATGTGCGCCGTGACCGCGCGCGTGGCCGGCGTGTCCCAGATCGCGGTTTGCGCGCCCCCCGGCCCCGGCGGCAAGGCGCACCCGCTGATCCTCGCCACTTGCGTCATGTGCGAGGTGAACGAGGTCTACCGGATGGGAGGAGCGCAGGCGATCGGTGCCCTGGCCTACGGCACGGAGAGCGTTCGGACCGTCGATCTCGTGGTCGGCCCCGGCAACCGCTGGGTGACGGAGGCCAAGCGGCAGGTGGCCGGCACGGTCGGCATCGACGGCCTGGCGGGGCCCAGCGAGCTGATCGTGATAGCCGGCGCCGACGCCGACCCGGAGCTGGTGGCACTCGACCTGCTCGCCCAGGCCGAGCACGGCCCGGACGGTCTCCTCGCCCTGATCGCGCTCGACCGCGGCCTCCTGGACCAGGTGGTCGCCAGCGTGGAGCGGATGGCGGCGGAGCGGCCGACCGTGACCGACGCGGAGCTCCACGTGCATCACGTGGAGGAGCCGCACGCGGCACTGCGGCTGGCCGAGGGGCTGGCCCCCGAGCACCTGCAGCTGGTCGGCCGCGAGGCGGAGGCCCTGGCGGACCAGGTGCGCGCCGCCGGCTGCGTGTTCGTGGGGGCCGGGGCAGGCACGGCCTTCGGCGACTACGTGGCCGGCTCGAACCACGTGCTTCCGACCGGCGGCGCCGCGCGGTTCCAGTCGGCCCTCTCGCCGGCCACGTTCCGGCGCCGCATGGCTCGCGTATCCTTGCCCGGCGAGGCGCCCGCGCGCCTCGCGCCCGCCGGCGCCGCCCTGGCCCGGGCCGAGGGCTTTTCCGTGCACGCCGAGTCGATGGAGCGCCGCGCGTGAGCCGCACCGCCCACATCCACCGTGTGACCGGCGAGACGGACGTCTCGCTGTCTCTCGCCCTGGACGGTGCCGGGGCGGGGGAGCGCCACACCGGCGTCGGCTTCTTCGACCACCTGCTCGACGCCCTCGCGCGGCACGCCGGCTTCGACCTCGACGTGGGCGTGCAGGGCGACCTCGAGACCGGCCCGCACCACACGGTCGAGGACACCGGGCTCGCGCTGGGACAGGCGATCGACGAGGCGCTCGGCGACCGCGCCGGCATCCGCCGCTTCGGCCACGCGGTCGTTCCGATGGACGAGGCGCGCGCCACCTGCGCGCTCGACGTCTCCGGCCGCCCGTTCACGGCCTTCGAGGGCTCGTTTCCGGCGGAGCGCGTGGCGGACTTCGACACCGACCTGGCGGAGGAGTTCCTCCGCGCGGTCGCGAACGCGGCCAAGCTGACCGTCCACGTGCGGGTGGAGGCGGGCACGAACGCCCATCACATGGTGGAGGCGTCGTTCAAGGCGTTCGCGCGGGCGCTGCGCGAGGCGGTGGCGCTCGACGATCGCGTGAGCGCCGTGCCGTCCACCAAGGGCGTCCTGTGATTGCAATCCTGGACTACGGGATGGGCAACCTGCGCTCCGTGGCGAAGGCGATCGAGCACGTGGGCGGCGAGCCCGTGCTGACGAAGGACCACGCCCGGGTGCGCGACGCCGCGGCCGTCGTGCTGCCAGGGGTCGGCGCCATGCCGAAGGCGATGGAGCAGGTGCGCGCGCTCGGCCTCGACGAGCTCCTGCGCGAGCGGGTCGAGGCGGGGGTGCCGGTGCTCGGGCTCTGCATGGGCATGCAGCTGCTGTTCGAGTCCACCGAGGAGCACGGCGGCGCCGACGGCATCGGGCTGCTGAGAGGGCGCGTGGAGCGGTTGCAGGCTCCGCGCGTGCCGCAGATCGGCTGGAACCCGGTCGCGTGGCGCCGGCGCAGTGGCCTCAACGAAGGGCTGCCGGACCCGTGCGCGTTCTACCACGCGAACTCGTTTGCGCCGAAGGCACGCGAGGAGGATGTTCTGGGCACGGCCGACTACGGCGGCGAGTTCGTCAGCGTGGTCGAGCGGGCGCCGGTGTACGGGCTGCAGTCGCACCCCGAGAAGTCGGGGCCGGACGGGCTGCGGCTCCTGCGGAACTTCGTGCGACTTGCATGATCCTGCTGCCCGCGGTGGACATCCGCGACGGCCGCGCCGTGCGGCTGCGCCAGGGCGACTTCGACCAGGAGACCGTCTACGCCGACGACCCGCTCGAGGCGGCCCGCTCCTTCGTGGAGGCCGGCGCGAGCTTCCTCCACGTCGTCGACCTCGACGGCGCGCGCGAGGGCGAGCCGGTGAACCTGCACCACGTGGAACGGATCGCGCACGAGCTCGACGTTGCGGTCGAGCTGGGGGGCGGCCTGCGCTCGATCGCGTCGATCAGGCGCGCGCTCGGCGCCGGGGCGCTTCGCGTGGTGCTCGGCACGGCCGCCTTCACGGATCCCGAGCTGCTCCAGGAGGCGCTGTCGGCCTTCACCTCGCGGATCCTGGTCGGGGTCGACGTGCGGGGCGGGCGGGTGTCGGTGGCGGGCTGGACGCGTGAGACCCAGGTTTCCGGCGAGGACGCGATCCGGCGCATGCAGCAGCTCGGCGCAACGCGCTTCGTCTACACCAACGTGGATCGCGACGGGATGCTCGACGGCCCCGACCTCGATGAGGTCAGGCGGATCTCCAACGCCGTGCGCGGACGCTTTCTCTACTCCGGCGGGATTGGTTCCCTGGCCGACCTCGAGGCCCTGCGCCGGCTTCGGCTCGTCAACCTGGCCGGTGTGATCTCCGGGAAGGCGCTCTACGAGGGGCGCTTCAGCGTTCGTGACGGCCAAGCGGCGCTGCGCTGATGTTGCTCCGCCGCGTGATTCCGTGCCTCGACGTGGACAAGGGCCGCGTGGTCAAGGGAGTCGAGTTCGTCGACCTGCGCGACGCCGGTGATCCGGTCGAGTTGGCCGTGCGCTACCAGGACGAGGGGGCGGACGAGATCGTCTTCCTCGACATCACGGCTTCGCATGAGCGGCGCGAGACGGTGGCCCACCTCGCGCGGCGCTGCGCCGACGACCTCTTCATCCCGTTCACGATCGGCGGCGGCGTGCGCTCCGCCCAGGACGCCCAGGCGGTGCTCGACGCCGGCGCCGACAAGGTTTCGGTGAACTCGGCGGCGGTGGCGCGGCCGGAGCTCCTCACCGAGATGGCCGAGGTCTTCGGCGCGCAGTGCGTGGTGCTGGCGATAGACGCACGCCGCGAGGGAAACGGCGCCTACGGTGTCTACGTCGAGGGCGGTCGCCGCGCGGCGGGGCGGGACGCGGTCGAGTGGGCACGCGAGGGCACGGCTCGGGGGGCGGGGGAGATCCTGCTGACCAGCATGGACCGGGACGGCACCGAGGACGGCTACGAGCTCGATCTGACCCGCGCCGTCGCCGAGGCCGTCGAGGTCCCGGTGATCGCGAGCGGCGGCGCCGGCACGCTCGACCACCTGGTCGAGGCGATCGCCGAGGGCGGCGCCGACGCCGTGCTGTGCGCCTCGATCTTCCACTACGGGCGCTATAGCGTGCGCGAGGCGAAGGAGCGCATGCGAGACGCTGGGATACCGGTGCGGCTGTGAAGGATCTCCGAGAGCGGATCCTGCGGCTGCCCGGAATGGAGCGTCTCGTCCCTGCGCTCGACGGCCTTCCTCCCACCTACCTGGTGGGGGGCTGGGTCAGGGACGTCCTTCGCGGAAAGCCTCCCCAGCGGGGCCCGGACCTCGCGGTCGAGGGCGACGCCCCGCTGGTGGCGCGCTCGCTGGCCGACCGCCTGGGCGGCGAGGTGCGCGAGCACGAGCGCTTCAGGACGGCGATCCTGCGGCTCGGCGAGGTCGAGGTGGACCTGATCACCACTCGCCGTGAGACCTACGACGAGCCGGGCGCGCTTCCCCGCGTCGAGCAGGCCCCGCTCGCCGAGGACCTCGCCCGGCGCGACTTCACCGTGAACGCGATGGCGATCGGTCTCAAGGGCGACGATCTGGGCCACTTCTACGATCCCCACCATGGGCTCCAAGACCTCGAGGCCGGGCAGCTGCGGATCCTGCACGACGACAGCTTCAGCGACGACCCGACCCGGATCCTGCGCGGCGTGAGGTTCGAGGCGCGACTGAACTTCGTCTTCGAGCCCGACACCGAGGTGCTCGCCCGCGAGGCCGTGGGCTCGTCCGCGTTCTCGACGGTCTCGGCCGACCGCATCGGCCGGGAGCTGATCATCACGCTCGGCGAGGAGGCCGCGCCCTCGGCGGTGGGCCGGTGGGGAGAGCTGGGCGTCGACAAGGCGCTCCATCCGTCGCTCGACCCCGATCCCGAGCTGGTCGCGTCCGCGGCGCTAGGGGCGCTCACGATCGGCAGCAACCGGGTGACCGCCGAGCTGGCGGCGATGGTGGTCGAGGAGGCCCAGGAGCTCGACCTGTGGGTCGCCGAGCTGCCCCTCGAGGCCCGCGACCGCGACGCGGTCTCCCGCGCGGCGCGTGTGGCGCCCCGCATGTGCGAGGAGCTCCGGGCCCGCGAGCACATCCCCTCGGAGCTGCGCGCGCTGCTGGGGACCGAGCCGCCCGAGGCACTCGCGCTCGCGCTGGCGCTCGGCGCGCCCTCGGAGCCGATCCTCCGCTGGGCGACCGAGCTGAGCGGCGTGACGCTCGAGATCGGCGGCGCGGACCTGCTGGCGGCGGGTGTCCCCGAGGGCCCCGCGATCGGCCGGGCGCTCGAGGAGACGCTCCGGCGCAAGCTGGACGGCCTCGTCTCAGGCCGCGAGGGCGAGCTGCGCACTGCCCTGGAGCTGGCCCGTGGTTGACGTGCTCGAGCTCCCCGGCGCGCGGGCGATTTTCTCCACGCGCGAGGGCGGCGTCAGCGAGGGCCCGTATCGCTCGCTCAACCTCGGCATGCTGACCGACGACGAGCCGGACCGGGTCGCCGAGAACCGGCGCCGGCTCGCCCGCGCCGCGCGGGTCGAGGCGTCCAGCGTGGCGATGGGCTGGCAGGTACACGGCAGCGAGATCCGCGAGTGGACCGGCCCCGACCCCCAGAACACCTACGCCGAGCCGGGCGGCAAGCAGCTGCCCAGGGTCGACGGGCACGTAACCGGCGAGCGCGGGCTCGGCCTGCTCGTGCTCGTGGCCGACTGCTTCCCGGTGGCGCTCTCGGACGGGCACCGCGTGGCCATGCTGCACTGCGGATGGCGCCCGCTGGCGGGCGGCATCGTCGGGCACGCCGTGGAGCGCTTCGAGCGGCCCCCCGCGGCTGCTGTCGGGCCGGGCATCGGGGGCTGCTGCTACGAGGTCGGCCCCGAGGTCCTGGCCCATTTCGAGGACGTGCGGGGCGCGGCCGACGGCCGCATGCTCGACCTACGGCGGGTGATCGACGCTCGCCTCGCCGCCGCCGGCGTCACCGAGATCGAGCACCTCGACTGCTGCACGAGCTGCCACCCGGACCTCTACTTCTCGCACCGTCGCGACGACGGCCTCACGGGCCGTCAGGCGGGGATGGTCGTGCTGGATGGACGCTGACACCGTGCGCCGCAACCTCGAGCGCGTGCGCGGGCAGATCGGCACAGAGGTGGAGATCCTGGCGGCGACCAAGTACGTGGAGGCGGACGACCTCCCGGCGCTGGCCGAGGCGGGCATCGAGCTCGTCGGCGAGAACCGCGCCCAGGATCTCCTGGCCAAGCAGGAGCGGCACCGCGACCTCTTCACCTGGGACTTCATCGGCGCCATCCAGAGCCGCAAGCTGAAGGACATCTCGCCCAACGTGCGGCTGATCCACTCGATCGCGTCGGAGTCGGCGCTCCAGCGCCTCGAGCGCAACCCCGCGCCCGAGGTGCTGATCCAGGTGAACGTGGCCGGGGAGGACTCGAAGGAGGGCATCGACCCGGGCGAGCTCGCCTCCTACATCGAGCGCTCCCCCTGCCCGGTCACCGGGCTGATGACCATGCCGCCCTTCGTCGAGAACCCCGAGGACAGCCGCCGTCACTTCGCCCGCCTGGCCGAGCTGGCGGCCGAGCATGGCCTCGAGCGGCTCTCGATGGGCACCTCGCAGGACTACGAGGTGGCGGTGCAGGAGGGGGCGACGATCGTGCGGCTCGGCAGCGTGCTGTACGGCTGACCGCTATTCGAAGCGCCAGGAGTCGGTCACCTGGCCGAGCGCGTCGAGCCCCTCGTCGCGCTGCTGGGGCAGCGCCGTGAGCGTGACGTTGTAGCCGGTGCCGTCGACGACCGTCGAGAGCTGCCGGATCCGCAGGTCCCGGCCCTCCTGGGTGCTCGTGAAGTCCCACGCGAGCGCTTCCTCGTCGCCCAGCTCGGCGTCGCGCGGCGCGGTGATCCCCCTGGGGTCGAGGCTCTCGATCGTCTGTACGAGCTCCGGCGGAAAGCCCGCCGCCTCCGGATCGCGGAGCCCATCGATCGTGATGTCGGCGTACTCCGGCAGCGTGATTCCGCCCGGCAGCCCCGGCTCGAGGATCACGTTCACGTTGGTGGCGAAGCCGTCCTCGCGCTCGCCGACCACGAGGGTGTCCGGCCCGATCCCGGCGACCTCGAGACCGGGCTCGTCCTCGGCCTCATCGGACACGTCCCTCCAGCCGTCCGGAACGGCGTACGAGTAGCCGTCCCCCTCGACCCGTTCCTCCTCCTCTTCTTCCCCGCACCCGCCCACCAGCGCGAGGCAGGCTGCCGCCAAGAGCCCTCCCAGGATGCGCATCGACGGGCACTCTACGGCGGGTAGCCGACGCGCTCCAGGAAGTCGCCGATGACGCCCGAGAGGCGCGCGCCCTGCCAGGCGAGCGGCGACTTCCCGGGATCCTCCACCACCAGCTCGGCTCGAGGCAGCTTGCGCTCGTACTCCTGCGCCACCCCCAGCGGGTGCAGGCTGTCGGCCTCGTCGCGCGAGCCCACGAGCAGGACGGGCACGTCGAGACGCTCGAGCGGCTCGAGGCCCTTCCACGCCACCGAGCGCGGCACCTGGCGAAGCGCGGCCGCCACCGCCTCCGGGTGCTCGTGGCGCTCCATCCGCTGGCGTGTGGCCTCGCGCGCGACGTCTCGCCACTTCTCGGGAATGCCCTCGGGCTGCGCGACCTCCACGAACGCCTCCACGCCGCCGCGCTCGAGCTCCGAGGCGAGCGCCTCCCACGTGTCGCCGTCCACGTCACCGGTACGGGCGTAGCCCGTGTAGGCCGGGGTGATCTGCACGAGCGCGGCCACCCGCTCCGGGTGCTCGAGCGTGAACGCCATCGCCGTGGCCGCGCCCATCGAGCTGCCCACGAGCGCGGCGCGCTCGATCTCGAGGCGCGCCAGCACGGCGTCGAGGTCGTGCACGAGGTCGGCGTACTCGTACCGCTCGGCGGGCGCGGAGGCGCCGTGCCCGCGGGCGTCGTATGCGATAACGCGGTAGCCCCGCTTGATCAGGTGTCGCGAGCCCTGCACGACGTTGCGCCGGGTGGCGGACAGGCCGTGCAGGAGGACGATCGGCGCGCCGTCGCCGGCCTGCTCGCCGTCGAGGACGATCGAGTCGCGCTGGACCTGGAACGAAGTGTGCTCCACGGTCCTAGTGTCCCGAGCGCCGCCCAGGTCTAGGACCTTCCCGGGAACGAGGCGAACACGTTCCAGACGGGGCGGGGCGCCCCGCCGGAGAATCGCGGCTCCCGCAGGCCGGTGTCGAACGTGGGATCGGTGTACAGCAGGTAGTTCGTCCACATCTGAATCCCGGCGGCGGCGCTCATGCGGTCCCAGTTGAGCCGCACGAGCTCGGCCTGCTTCGCCAGGTCCACCGCTTGGCCCAGCCGCGCGCCGCCCTCGGTCAGCCACAGCTTGGGACTGCCCGTCCCGCCCAGGCCGCGCCAACGCCCGACCAGGTAGCTGCGTGCCAGCTCCGCCCGCGTGGGCGAGGCGATGTTGCGCGCCACGTCGGCGTAGTTGTGGTGGCTCCACGCGAAGTTCGCGGCGGACTGAAAGCCGCGCCCGCCAAGCTCGCTCAGCGTCTCGGGGACCGCCGTCTGGAAGTTCGTGAAGAGCCGGCCGTTCGCGCCGAACCGGTCCGCAAATCCGGGCCCCGTCAGGAACAGCGGATTCCCCCGTGCGGCTGATACCGCGCGCGCCGTCTCCATCATCTGCGCGACGTAGTCATCGATCACCACGGGCCCAGGTCCGTACGGATCGGCGGTTGTGCTCGGCCCCTGCTGCGGCCAGAGCTGGAGGTTCGGCTCGTTCATGATCTCGAGCGCGAGGCTGCGCCCGTAGCGCGCGTAGCGGCCGATCAGCCAGTCGATCCAGCGTCCGTAGTAGCCCGTCGGCGCGAGCTGCCCGATCGGGATGCGGAACTCCATCGGCTTCAGGCGCTCCACGGGCGCGCTCCGCGACCCCCGATCCGCCCGAGCCCAGTCGACGGGCCGGCCTTCGGTTCCGTTCGACCAGCGCGGGAAGTGCCAGGTGACGAGCACGACCTTGAGCCCGGCCGCCCGGGCGGCCGCGATCTGCGCGTCGATCGCCCGTATGTAGCGGAAGCCGCATCCGGTGCCGCAGGGGGGCAGGTCGTTGGCGGCGGTGTCCAGCTGCGACCACGACAGCCGCGACGGCGGGAACAGCTGCGCCTTGTCCCAGCGCACCCAGATTCGCACCCAGCGGGCGCCCGACTGCCTGACGGTGTCGAGGTTTCCGTACACGGTCAGGTCCTCGTAGTCGCCGCCGTGGTTGATGGACCCCATCGAGATCGCCTTGCGCAGACCGGGCTCGGCGCCGGCCTGAGCGAGCGGAACCGCGCCCGCTGCGACAAGGGCCAGGAGCAGCGCGAGCCAGAAGCGCATCGAGGCCAGTCTAGGCCTGGCGCTGGATCGCGTCTCGGGCGCTACGCTGCGCAGTGACAAGGAGTTTCCCCTTTACGAGCGAAAAGCAGGGCAGCATGGCGCTTCGCGACACATGGCACCGCACGCTGGTCTACTTCGGCCTCGCCGAGGAAGAGGATCCGCGCTACGAGCCCGTCCGGGAGCCTGAGCCCGAGGCCGAGCTCGAGGACCGCTACCGCGACCGTCCCAACGTCAGGCGGCTGCAGCGCCGCCGCCGCGACGAGATCGACGACATCTTCGCCGACGAGCCGCGCGGGTCCCGGCGCGAGACGCGCGTGCTGCGGCCCGTCGGCGACAATGGGCGCAGCACCGCGGGGGACATCCAGGTCCACCTGGTCATCCCGAAGAACTTCAACGACGCCCAGCAGATCGCCGACCAGTTCAAGGACTCGATCCCGGTGATCCTGAACCTCCAGGGCACGGACACCGAGCTCTCGAAGCGGCTGATCGACTTCGCCTCGGGCCTCACCTACGCGCTCGACGGCGGCATGCAGCGAATCGCCGACAAGGTGTTCCTGCTCACGCCGCGCAACGTGGAGGTGTCGGCCGAGGAGCGGGCGCGGCTGATCGAGAAGGGCTTCTTCAACCAGTCCTGACGTAGGCTTCCCGCCAGCATGAAGCTGGGGCTGATCGGGGCAGGCAACATGGCGTCCGCGCTCGCGCGCGGCATCGGCGAGCCCGTGCTCGTCCACGACATCGAGGCCGCCAAGGCCGACGCCCTCGCCGGCGAGCTCGGCGGCGAGGCGGTCGGGAGCGCCGCGGAGCTCGCCGAGCGCGCCGACGCGGTCGTCCTCTGCCACAAGCCCCAGCAGCTGGCGGAGGTGGCCGAGGCGGTGGGGGACAGGGCCCAGGTCGTGGTCTCGATCCTCGCCGCCACGACCACCGCGCAGATCGAGGAGGCCTACCCGGGCGTACCGGTATACCGCTTCATCCCGAACATCCCGGCGGAGGTCGGCCGCGGCGTCCTCTGCTACGTCCCGGGCTCGCGCGCCGCCGAGGGGCCCGAGCGGGAGATCCTCGAGCTGTTCGGAAGAGCGGGCACGATCATCCCGCTCGACGACGAGCCCCTGATCGAGCCGGCGATGGCGCTGATGAGCTGCGGGCCGGCCTTCATGGCCCTGATCGCCGAGTCGTTCGCCGACGCAGGCGTGGAGCATGGGCTCGAGCGCGGCGACGCCATGCGGATGGTTGTCGAGACGATGGGAGGATCCGCGGCGTACCTAGCGGCCAACGAGTGGGATGCGGAGGCGCTGCGCGGTCGGGTGGCCACCCCGGGCGGCGCCACCGAGCGGGGGCTGATTCGCCTGGAGGAGGACGGCCTGCGCCAGGTCTGCCGCGGCGCCGTGGACGCCGTGGTCGAGGGGACGCGGCGATGAGCCTCTGGCTCGCCGTGACGCGCGACGACGTCGCCGACTACGTCAACACCCTGGCGCTCGTCTACCTCGTCCTGATCTTCATCCGGATCATCATGAGCTGGATCCCGCGGATGCCGTACAACCGCTTTCTTGCCGGGTTCCTGAAGTTCGTGAGCGACGTGACAGACCCGTACCTCAACCTGTTCCGCCGTTTCCTGCCGCCGGTGCGCCTCGGCCCGGGGGCGCTCGATCTCAGCCCCATCGTCGCCACGTTCGTGCTGCTGATAGTGGCCAGCATCGTCACGGGCCTCATCCGCGGAGGGTGAGGACCCCGGGCCCCGCCGCGGCTCTTGCCACCGCGGGCGTCGTCGTCGCGGTCGACCAGGCCACGAAGCAGCTCGCGATCGCCGAGATCGAGCGCGGGGAGGACGTGAACGTCTTCCTCGGGCTCGACCTCACCAACACCCGCAACACCGGCGTGGCCTTCGGCGCGCTCGAGGGCGGCGGTCTGATCGTGGCGATCCTGATCGGGCTGTCGCTGACGCTGCTGGTCGGCTATTTCGCCGTCAACCGCGAGAAGCCGTGGCTGTGGCTGCCCGTCGGCGTGCTCGTGGGCGGCGCGCTCGGGAACCTTGCCGATCGCGCCCGCATCGGGGCCGTGATCGACTTCATCGACCCGGTCGCCTGGCCCGCCTTCAACGTGGCCGACGCGTGCATCGTGATCGGCGTGGCGGGGCTGCTGTACGTCGTGGAGGGGAGGGACCGACGGGCGCGCAAGCCCTAGAGGCCGCGGCGGAGGACGCGGGGCTGCGCCTCGACGCCTTCCTGGCTGCCCGCGGGGCCGCGCCGTCGCGCTCCGCGGCCCAGCGGCTGATCGACGCCGGCGCCGTCCTTGTGGACGGCCGCGAACGGCCCAAGAACCATCGCCTGGCGGCGGGTGAGATCGTCTCGGTGACCGACGCCGCGCCCGCCCCGCCGGAGGAGCCCGCGCCCGCCTTCGAGGTGGTGTTCGAGGACTCGCATCTGCTCGTGGTCGACAAGCCGCCCGGCCTCGTGGTCCACCCGGCGCCCGGGCACCGCGGGCCGACGCTGGCCGCGGCCCTGCGCGACCGGGCCGCCGGGGGCGCCGATCCGGAGCGGGCCGGCATCGTCCACCGGCTCGATCGCGACACGTCGGGGCTCCTGGTCGTGGCCAAGACGGAGGCCGCCTACGAGGGGCTGCGGGCGCAGATGAAGGCGCGCCGGGTGCGGCGCGAGTACCTGGCCCTCGTGAGCGGCCATCCAGACGCCGAGAGCGGGACGATCGACGCCGAGATCGGGCGCGATCGGGTGCGCCGCACGGTGATCTCGACCCGCTCCGACCGGCCCCGCCGCGCCGTGACCCACTTCGTGGTCGCGGAGCGCCTGCCGCGCACGACGCTGCTCCACGTGAGGCTCGAGACGGGCCGCACGCACCAGATCCGCGCCCACCTCGCCGCCATCGATCACCCCGTCTGCGGGGACCCCCGCTACGGCGGGCTGGCGTGCGGGCGGAGGCTCGGCCTCGAGCGGCAATTCCTCCACGCCGAAAGGCTGATGTTTAGCCATCCGATCACAGGGGAAATGGAGGTTTGCGAGTCCAAACCACCCGTTGACCTACGTCGCGCGCTCGACGTGGCGAAACGGGAGCCAGTCTCCGGAGGGCCAGACGGGGACTGAAATATAGAGCGAGGCGGCATCTCAGCCGCCTCGCTTTATTTTTGGTATCGCTCCGGTGCGGGCCGAGCCCGCCCCCTCGCGCACGGCCTGGGCGCAAACCGCAAGTTTCCGCCTCCGGCCACGTTTCAGCAGGTGCGCCGGCCTCCCTTCCCCTACCTCCGGTGGTCCGGCGCGTACACGATGGTCGGGATCGGGGCGGCTACGAGGGCCGCCCCGATCTCCTTTCGAATATCCTTGCCGCGGTAATCGCCTTCTACCCCGGCGGTGGAAGGTCGCGGCCCTGCCCGGGCACACGGCGCCCGGGTCCGCGACCGAGCCGGCGGGCAGCAAGCAAAGACGACAAGGGAGCGACTCTTTGGCCACCGACATCGGCATCAAGGAGCTGCTGGAGGCCGGGGTGCACTTCGGCCACCAGACCCGCCGCTGGAACCCCAAGATGCGCCGATTCATCTTCGGCGAACGCGGCGGAATCCACATCATCGACCTTCAAAAGACGGAGCGGCTGCTGCACGGCGCGCAGGAGTTCGCCGGCGAGCTGGCCGGCCGCGGCGGATCGATCCTGTTCGTGGGGACCAAGAAGCAGGCCCGCGACGCGATCAAGGAAGCCGCCGACAGCTGCGGCATGCCCTATGTGAACCAGCGCTGGCTGGGCGGCCTCCTGACCAACTTCCAGACCATCTCCAAGCGGATCCGCCGCCTGCACGAGCTGCGCGAGTGGACCGAGTCGGGCACGATGGAGCTGCTGCCGGTGCGCGAGCGCATCGGCGCCATGGCCGAGCGCGACAAGCTCGAGACCAACCTGGGCGGGGTGGCGGACATGCAGCGCCCGCCGGACGCCATGTTCGTGATCGACCTCAAGACCGAGACGATCGCGGTACGCGAGGCCGCCCGGCTCAGGATCCCGATCATCGGGCTCGTGGACACGAACTGCGACCCCGATCCGGTCGACTACGTGATCCCGGGCAACGACGACGCCATCCGCTCCTGCCGGCTCGTGGTCAACGCGATCTCCGACGTGGTGGGCGAGCGCTCCGCACGCTTCCGTGCCGAGGAGGAGGCCGCGCGGCGCGAGCGCGAGGAGCAGGAGCGTCGCGAGGCGGAGGAGCGCGCCCGCCGCGAGGCCGAGGAGCAGGAGCGTCGCGAGGCGGAGGAGCGCGCCCGCCGCGAGGCCGAGGAGGCCGGGTTCGCGCCCGACGAGCCCGCCACCCCGAGCGGCACGCGCGCTGAAGCGGCCGCCGGCGCCGGGGCGCCACGCGAGCGCCGGACGTTCGACCCCGACGAGGAGTAGCGGTGGCAATCTCGGCAAGTGACGTGAAGACCGTGCGCGAGAGGACCGGCGCCGGCATCATGGACGCAAAGGCAGCCCTCCAGGAGGCCGGCGGCGACTTCGACCGCGCGATCGAGATCCTGCGCGTCAAAGGCCAGGCGTCGGCCGCGAAGCGCGGCGGACGCGCGGCCAGCGAGGGGGTCGTGTCGAGCTACATCCACGCCGGCGGCAAGATCGGCGTGCTGGTCGAGGTCGACTGCGAGACCGACTTCGTGGCCCGCACCGACCAGTTCCAGGAGTTCGCCCGCGACGTCGCTCTGCACGTGGCCGCCAAGGCGGACCTGCGCTACGTCGCCGAGGAGGACGTCCCGGACGACGTGCGCGGGGCCGAGCTCAGGGTGCTGCGTGAGCAGGCGGCTGCCGAGGGCAAGCCCGAGAACGTCCAGGAGCGGATCGTCGAGGGCCGCTACCGGAAGTGGCTCGAGGACGTGGTGCTGCTCGACCAGGTGCACGTGAACGAGGAGAAGCACGAGACGAAGACGCTCGGGCAGCTTCGCACCGAGCTGGCTGCCGCCACGGGCGAGAACGTGGTGATCCGGCGCTTCGTCCGCTTCCAGGTCGGCGAGGAGTGACCACGGAGGCCTCGAAGCGCCCGGCTCCGGGCCCCGCGCCCGGAGTGGCGTTCTCGCGCGTCCTGCTCAAGCTCTCGGGCGAGGCGCTCATGGGCGACCTTCCCTACGGGGCCGACGCGGGGCGCATCGCCGCGATCGCCGAGCAGGTGAAGACCGTGTCCGACCGTGGCGTGGAGGTGGCCATCGTGGTCGGCGGCGGCAACATCTACCGCGGCCTCAAGGGCGCCGCGGCGGGCATGGACCGCGCCACCGGCGACTACATGGGCATGCTCGCCACCGTCCTGAACGCGCTCGCGCTCCAGGACGCGCTCGAGAAGATCGGCGCCGATACCCGCGTGCAGTCCGCGATCACGATCTCCGAGGTCGCCGAGCCCTACATCCGGCGCAGGGCCATGCGCCATCTCGAGAAGGGTCGGGTCGTCATCTTCGCGGCGGGCAGCGGCAACCCGTTCTTCACGACAGACACGGCCGCCGCCCTGCGCGCGCTCGAGATCCACGCCGAGGCGATCCTGATGGGCAAGAACGGGGTGGAGGGCGTCTACACCGCCGACCCCCGCACCGACCCCGGCGCCCAGTTCATCGCGGAGATCAGCCACCAGGAGGCGATCGAGCAGCGCCTCGCCGTGATGGACTCGACAGCGCTCTCGCTTTGCATGGACAACGCGCTGCCCATCCACGTCTTCAACATGGACGACGAGCGCAACATCGAGCGGATAGTGTCCGGCGAGCGCGTTGGCACGGTGGTGAGGAGCGGATGAGCGACGGCATTCTGAACGACTTCCTGGACGAGGCGAAGAGCCGCATGCAGAAGTCGGTCGAGGCCACGCGGACGGAGTTCTCGACCGTCCGGACGGGCCGCGCGTCGCCGCATTTGCTCGACCGCATCGAGGTCGACTACTACGGCGCGACGACGCCGCTGAGACAGCTCGCGCAGATCTCCGCCACCGAGGCGCGCCTGCTCACGATCACCCCATACGACAAGAACTCGATCAAGGCGATCGAGAAGTCGATCCTCGAGTCGGACGTCGGCCTGACGCCGTCGAACGACGGCCAGGTGATCCGGCTGCAGATCCCCGAGCTGACCGAGGAGCGCCGCCGCGAGCTCGTCAAGGTCGTGCATGGGATCGCCGAGCAGGGCCGCGTCGCGGTCCGCAACATCCGCCGCGACGTGATGCACGACCTGCGCGAGCTCAAGAGCGAGGGTGAGGTCGGGTCGGACGACGAGCACCGCGCCGAGGCGGAGCTCCAGAAGCTGACCGACTCGCACACGGGCGAGATCGACACGGCGCTGGCGGGCAAGGAAGAGGAAATCCTCGAAGTGTGAGCTCGTCCGGGCCGCGCTACGTCGCGATCATCACGGACGGGAACGGGCGCTGGGCGAAGCAGCGGGGGCTGCCGGTGCTGGCCGGCCACGAGGCGGGCGCCGACACGGTCAAGGCGCGCCTCCGCGACGCCGCCGAGTTCGGGATCGAGGAGCTGACCGTCTACTCGTTCTCGACCGAGAACTGGTCCCGTCCTCGCGATGAAGTGGACGGCCTGATGGCGATGTTCGCCGAGCGCATCGACCGCGAGACCCCGGAGCTCGACGAGGAGGGCGTCCGGATGCGGTTCGTGGGGCGCCGGGCGGGCCTCAACCCCGACCTGATGCGTCGCATGGATTGGGCGGAGGAGACGACCGCGGGCAACGAGCGCATCACGCTGTTCGTGGCCTTCAACTACGGCGGCAGGGCGGAGATCGTCGACGCGGCGCGAACCTTCCAGGGGGAGACGGAGGAGGAGTTCCGGCGTCACCTCTACGCACCCGAGATGCACGATCCCGACCTGCTCATCCGGACCAGCGGCGAGCTCCGGATCTCCAACTACCTGCTCTGGCAGCTCGCCTATGCCGAGTTCGTCTTCCGTGACGAGCTGTGGCCGGACTTCTCGCGTGAGGCGTTCGAGGCCTCGCTGGAGGAGTACGCCGCCCGCGGGCGCAGGTTCGGGGGCCGTTGAACGCCCGGCGCGAGCCATCGTCGGACCTGGCGCCCCGGGTGATCGTCGCGCTGCCCGCGATCCTGTTCGCGATCTTCATCGTCTGGCAGGGCGGCGAGGTGTTCGCGGTCGGCCTCGTGGTGCTCGGCGTGATCGCCCTCGGGGAGCTCTACCTCTTGATGGGGCGCGTGCGCCCGCCCGCGCTGGCCGGGTTCCTGACGCTGGCGGCGCTGATCGCCGCGGCCCTCTACGGCGAGCCGCGGCACGTGGTGATGGTGCTGGTGGCGGCGTTCCCCGTGACCTTCTTCCTGGCGGTGCTGCGGCCGCGCCGCGAGCACGTCTCGTGGGCCGTGGCAGCCACGTTCTTCGGCATCCTCTGGATCGGGCTGCCCATGGTGCACGCCGTCTGGCTGCGCGAGGTCCCCCACGGGGACGGGCTCCTGGTCGACGTGCTGATCGCCACCTTCGTCGGCGACACCTTCGCCTACTTCGGCGGGCGCTGGTACGGGAGCAGGCGGATCGCGCCGCTGATCTCGCCCAACAAGACGCTCGAGGGCCTGATCGCCGGGATCGTCGGCGGGACGATGGCGTTCTGGTTCGCCGGCCTCTACCAGGACTGGCTGAGCGGGGAGGACGCGCTCCTGATGGGCGTGCTGGTCGCGATCGTCGCGCCGCTCGGAGACCTGTTCGAGTCGATGATCAAACGCGACCTCGAGGTGAAGGACACCGGCCGCCTGTTCGGACCGCACGGCGGCGTGCTCGACCGTCTGGACGCGGCCTTCTTCACGATCGTGGTGGGCTACTACGCGGCGGTGGGGCTGGGGTACGGCTGAGGCGGGCTACCCGATCAGGTAGACGCCCCGTAGGGCTGCGCCCGCGAATCTGACGTCCGTCGTGCCCGTCAGCCCGACGAGCTCCGCCGGACCCTCCGTGACCACGAACGTGCCGGTCTGGCGGAACGGGTTGCCATAGGAGCGCATCGCGCCAGGCGCGTTGAACGAGTTGCCGGGGAAGCAGACCACGCCGCTCTCGTCCATGACGAGCGTGGGGATGCTCGGGTCGGCGAAGTCGATCTCCGAGATGCCGGTGTAGTCGGCGCACGAGCGTGAGAACGGCTCGAAGCTCGTGTCCGTGAAGGTGAGCGTGCCGGCGCCGTAGCCGGGCACGGTGACCGGGCTGCAGAAGATGGCTTCGCAGGTGCCGTGCGGCTTCGTCAAGGCGGTCCTGAACTTGACCTCGACGGTCTGAGCGGCAGCAGGCGCGGCGCTCACCCCTAGGACGACAGTCGCGGCCAGCAGGAGCAGCAGGGGGCGGCGCATGGCTTCCTCCTCGTAGGGCGAGCGAGTCTCGACCGACCCTATCCCGCGTCGCGATCGCGGCGCAAGGCCCGCGCCTGCGCGGCGTCCATCCACATCTCCCAGCGCCCGGAAGCCGCTTGGCGCTCGTCGTGGAAGCGGTAGGGCCGGCGGCCGCCGAACTCGGTGTGTCGCAGGTGCGAGACGCCGCCCAGCACCGACGCGATCCGGCGGCGCGGCCACCCGATCGCTTCCTCGATCTGCGGGAAGGTCCGGGGGCGGTCGGGCGTGCCGGCGAGCTCGTCGAGCAGCGCTCGCATGAGGTCGCTGCAGCGGTCGTGGAAGCGAGCGATCTCGCCGGCCTCGGTCATCGCGTTGTGGGGAGCGTGCTGGCCGATCAGGCCTCAGTACATCACGGGCGGATCCTGGCCGAGCAGGCTCATGGCGAAGATCCGGAAGCGGCGGAGCGGCCGGCCCGTCCGGGCATCGATGAGGGTGTTCCCGTTTCTCGCCCCGACCAGCGCGTTCGGACCGAGCCCCTGCACCCCGAAGATGGCGTTCCCGCGGAAGACGCGGAAGCGCCGGCTGCCGTCGAGCGCGTAGCCGGTGAGGCCGCCGCGGCGCGCGGGATACGTGTACGCGAGCAGCGTGTCACCGGCGAGCGTGAGGTCGGTCGTGCGCCGGTCGATCCTCTCCGCGGACCAGCTGCGCGTGTCCACGAGCGTCAGGCCGGCGGGCGTGTCCTCGCGGTCCAAGCCGGTGACCGCAAGGACCCCGCCACCGAGCCACAAGGCGTGGCGCTCG
>Ga0081538_10002075_pt1 | contig 19964 bp, 16 predicted proteins | sample TabmetS5T2R1_FD_71022 | JGI IMG/M metagenome (GOLD analysis project Ga0081538, IMG submission 71022) | Tabebuia heterophylla rhizosphere microbial communities from the University of Puerto Rico - S5T2R1 | ecosystem: Host-associated > Plants > Roots > Rhizosphere ...
CGGCGCGCTGCACCGGCTCGTCGTCGTCCTCCTCGTCGTCGTCCGATTCTGCGGCTCCGGCCGGCAACGGCTCGCCGAGCCGCGGCTCGAGCCGGAAGCCCGGCACGCGATGCCGCGCCGCCGGCCGGGGTTCGCCGGCGCGCCGGGTGCGCAGCCGATTGAGCCAACCTCTGAGGCGGAGAAACCCGTGGTAGATCAGGCCGAGGGAGACCAAGGCGCGTTCGAAGAATCCGCTGGCGTTGTCGGCGTCCTCCGCGTCCTCTGCGGCGTCGGCATCTTCGCGGAAGCCCAATCCGCAAGCGGCCGCCAGGGTGAACATCGCCACGGCGCCGGTCAGAACAGCCATCAGCAGGCGGCTCAACCCCGACAACGGCGCGCCCAGCATGAGCGCCGGAAGCCGCAGCACGGCGTCGCCGATCACGCCGCCCAGCCCGGTCGGCAACGGCCAACGCGCGGTGGTCGGCAGGCACGACGCGAAGGCGGCAGCGAAGATAATGCCCGCGAGCCACAGCGCCAGCCGCAGGCGTTCGCGGTCGATGCCGCGATGTGAGACGAGCCGCCAGCCCCAGATCGCGATCGGCAGGATCACGGCGATCGCCGCAGCTCCCACGAGCTGCATCAGCAAGTCGGCCGTGATTGCGCCGGGGACTCCCAGCAGGTTGCGCACCGACGCCGACGTGGCGTGGCTCAGGCTCGGGTCCTTGACCGACCAGGTTGCCAGCGCGAGCCCCGCCAGGAGGGCGAACGCGACCAGCAGGAAGCCGCCGCATTCGCGGACCCGACGGCTCACCAGGTCGCGCGCATCGTCCGACAGGAACGCGGCATAATCGACGGTGCGCCTCAACGCACGCATGCCCAATCCTCTTACCCGAGCACCGCGACGAGGCGGTGCAGCGCCTCGGCCGTGGTCTCCTTGTCCTGGACCATGGCGATGCGGATGTATCCGCTACCCGGATTGCTGCCGTCGGCCTGCGACCGGGCGAGATAGCGGCCGGGAATCACGCGCAGCCCGGCTTCGCGCCACAACCTGACCGCGGCCTGCTCGTCGCCGCCCTGCTGGCTCACGTCGAGCCACAGATAGAATCCGCCGGCGGGCCGATGGTAGTCGTAGCGGTCGCCAAGGATCTGGTCGGCAAGATCGAACTTCTGGGCGTAGAGCCGGCGATTTTCCTCTACATGCGCTTCATCGCCGTAGGCCGCGACCGCCACCTCCTGCGCCGGCACCGGCACCTGCGGGGCGGCGATGTTGCGCAGCTCGATGAAGCGGCCGAGGAAGCGCTTGTCGCCGGCCGCGAACCCCACCCGCAAGCCCGGCAGGTTCGAGCGCTTCGACAACGACTGGAACACGACGATGTTTGCGAAATCGGGACCGGCTACTTCGAGCATCCCGTGCGGCGGGCGCTGCGTGTAGATTTCCGAGTAGCACTCGTCGGAAAAGACGAGGAAGCCGAAACGCCGGGCGAGGGCGACCAGTCGCGCCAGGTAGTCGCGGTCGGCGACCGCGCCTTGCGGATTGGATGGCGAGGCGAGGTACATGGCCACCGTGCGGCGGAGCAGGGCGTCGTCCAACGCGTCGAGATCGGGCAGGAACCCAGAGGTCTTGGTAGCCGCGAGATAGACCGGCTCGCAGTCGGCGGCGTCGGCGCCGGCCCCATAGGCGGCATAGAACGGATTGGGAATCAGCATCGCCGGCCGGCCGACGCGCGAAGAGACGAATCGCTCGGCCGCGACCGCCGCGAGGAACAGGCCCTCGCGGGTGCCGTTGAGGACGAGGATTTCGCCATCGGCATCGAGCGGGCGCGGGAGCCGATAACGCCGGTTCAGCCAGTCGACGGCGGCGCGGCGGAAGCGCTCGGTGCCCTTGTTGGCGGGGTAGCGGCCGAAATCGTTGAGATGCGCGGCGATAACCGGCCCGACGAAGGGTGGAATCGGGTGCTGCGGCTCGCCGACCGACAGGTTGATGGCAGGCTTGCCCGGCCTCACGTCGGCCAATAGATCCGCCAGCCGCACGAATGGCGACCGCGCATCGGCCCGGCGAGGCGGGGGTGAGATCGGTTCGGCTTTGCTCATCTGGTGCTTACGGCGTCGCCCGCCGCCTCGGCGGAACATAGAAGCCACGAGGTTAAGGCCCGATTAACCATCGGAGGCCGGCTGAAGGAAGGCATATTTGAGTTGGCGAGGATCGTCGATGAGCGAGCAACCTGTTGTTCCGGGGCAAGAAATGAATACACGCTGCTGCATTGTTGGCGGAGGGCCCGCCGGAATGATGCTGGGCTTGCTGCTGGCGCGCGCCGGCGTGGCGGTGATCGTCTTCGAAAAGCATAAAGATTTCTTGCGCGACTTCCGCGGCGATACGATTCATCCCTCGACCATGGACGTGATGCATGAGCTTGGCCTGCTCGAGGACTTTCTCAAGCTGCCGCATCAACAAGTCCGGCATCTCGCCGCACAGGTGGGTGAAGAGAGGCTGACGATCGCCGACTTCAGTCATCTGCCGACGCGATGTCGCTTCATCGCGTTGATGCCGCAGTGGGATTTTCTCAATTTTCTCGCAGTGCAGGGGCAGCGCTACCCGAGCTTCCAGCTGCACCTGCAGGCGGAGGTCACCGACCTGGTGAAGGAGGAGAGGCGCATCGTCGGGGTGCGCGGAAACAGTGCAGGCGGTGCATTCGAGTGCCGCGCCGATCTCGTCATCGGTGCCGACGGGCGCCAATCGGTCGTCCGCACCCGCGCCGGGCTCGAGGTCGAGGATTTCGGTGCGCCGATGGACGTGTTCTGGATGCGGCTGTCGCGGCGTCCCGAGGATGGATTCGAAACATTGGGCCGCATCGACATAGGCCGTCTCTTCGTCATGCTCAATCGCGGCGACTACTGGCAGTGCGCGCTCGTCATTCCGAAGGGCAGCGCCGACGATGTCCGCCGCAAAGGGCTCACCGCTTTTCGCGAGACGATCTCCAAGCTTGCCCCGTTCGCGCGCGATCGCCTCGATGAACTGCGGAGCTGGGATGACATCAAGCTCCTGACCGTCAGAGTCGATCGGTTGCGCCAATGGTATCGGCCCGGGCTCCTTTGCATCGGCGACGCGGCGCATGCCATGTCGCCGATAGGCGGCGTCGGCATCAATCTCGCGATTCAGGATGCGGTTGCGACGGCCAACATCCTGGCCGAGCCGCTGCTGCAGCGATCCGTCACGCTCGAGCACCTGCACGCGGTGCAGCGGCGGCGCGAGTTCCCCACGCGCGCGACCCAGCGGCTCCAGCTGTTCATCCAGAATCGGGTTCTGCGTCGCGTGTTGGGCAGCACGGCAAAGCCGGTGCTTCCCTGGCCCCTGCGACTCGCGCGGAGATTTCCGTTTCTGCAGCGTATTCTGGCGCGCCTCATCGGGCTCGGCTTTCGCCCCGAGCACGTGCGCTCTCCTGTCGTCCGTGGTCGGTGACTTTCTGCAGCGAGACTGCTATTAGGAAGAGCATGACCGCCGGCCGGCAACCGAGAGCTGGACGGCTTGGGCCCCGATCCGCGGTTGATCGAGGCGCCCGCCAGACGGTGCGTCACCAGACATGCGCAAGCCTTGGACCATAGGGAAGGCGACGCGGTCCTTGCGGGGATTCGTTATCTGTCTTTTTGCGTGTGTCGCACCTGCGGTCGCGCCGGGGGCCGAGTCAGTGCCGCGCTCGGTGCTTTATCTCGATCAGAACCACCCGGGCCTCGCATTTGCCGCCAGTATATCAACCGCCTTCCGTTCGATCGTAAACCCCGGTAGCGGCGAAAATATCGCCTTTTATGCCGAGAACCTGGATCTCATCCGTTCCCCCGGCCCGCGGCACCAAGAGGTCTTGAAGACCTATTTGCGCGAGAAATACCGCGACAGGCCGATCGGAGTCATTGTCGCCATGGGAACGGCCGCGCTGCCGTTCATGCTGCGCGTGCGCGCCGAGCTGTGGCCGGAAGTCCCCGCCGTCTTCGCTGCGGCGATTCCCCCGGAAACACCAATTCCTCCCGGCGTCACCGGATTAGACCGGCGGCAGACTCTCCGCGCTTCAGTGAGCCTGGCGCGGGCGCTCATGCCCGGGCTGAAGCGCATAGCCCTCGTGGGTGACGTGCCCGGGCCGATAGGTGATTACATGCGCGCGCTTCAACGAGGAAATCCCGGCCCTCGCCGCCGAAGTGGAGATCATCGACCTCAGAGGTCTGCGGATGACGGAGCTTAAATAACGCGTCGCCGCATTGCCGGACGACACCGTCATATATTTCACCACGCTGAATTTCGACGGCGACCGGCCGGCCTTTGTTTCCCGCGATGCGCTTTTTGCCGTCGCCGAGGTCGCCAACCGGCCGATCATCGTCGACCTGGAAACCCATGTCGGCATCGGGAGTGTGGGCGGTCTGGTCGCTGATCCAACCCCGATCGGCCGCGAAGCGGGTCGCCTTGCCCTGCGCATTCTCGGCGGCGAAAACGCATCGAACATTCCCGTCGTCACTGGCGACTTTGTCAGGCCGATTTTTGACTGGCGGCAGCTGCAACGCTGGGGGATCAGCGAGAGCAATGTGCCGCCGGCGAGCGAACTCCGTTTTCGTCAGCCTACCGCCTGGGAGCAATATCACTGGCAAATCATATTGATCGCGGCGGCGCTGCTGCTGCAGAGCGGACTGATCATTGGTCTGTTGCACGAGCATCGGCGCCGGCGTGCCGCAGAAGTGGAGGCGCGCCGCCGCCTATCAGAGCTGGCACATGTCAGCCGCAACGCCACCGCCGGAGAACTGTCAGCTTCAATTGCACATGAGATCAAGCAGCCCTTGGCGGCCATGGTTACTAACGCCACTGCCGGGTTGCGCTGGCTTTCGAAGCAGGTGCCTGATCTCGGCGAAGCCAGGGCGGCGTTGACGCGCATCGCCAACGATGGCCATCGAGCGAGCGAAACAGTCGGAAGCATCCGGGCTATTTTCAAGAAGGATGAAGGGGCACGAGTTCAGGTCGACGTCAATGCGCTCATACGCGACATTCTCGTGTTGACACACGCCCAGGCCGACGATCAAAAGGTCAGGGTGCATACGCAGCTCATGGACGGGCTTCCGCGTATCGCAGCCAATCGAGTTCAGTTGCAGCAGGTGATCTTGAACCTCGTCATGAATGCCATCGAAGCGATGAGTTCCGTGACCGACCGCCCGCGCGAGCTGCGGGTCAGTTCGGAAACGCACAATCCTCCCGGCGTGGTCGTGACCGTCGCGGATACAGGCACCGGTATCGATCCGCAGAACAGCGAGCGGGTCTTCGACGCCTTCTTCAGCACGAAAGCGAACGGTATGGGGATGGGGTTGTCGATCTCCCGCTCAATTGTTGAAGCGCATGGCGGCCGAATGTCGGTCTCGCCCGCGCATCCACACGGATCGGTGTTCCAGGTCTTCTTGCCGCTCGGCAAAGCAGGTTGGCACGACGATCAGGAGAGCGCTGATGGCAAATCGGGCTCGGGGGTTCGCCGCGAGCATGAGCAAACCCCGGGCGACATAGGACGGACGACAGACGGCGGATGAAGTCTTCCCGTATTATACGAGCGGCGCCTACCGCGCTTCTCAGTCGTCCGTCGTCGCAAAAAGAGAGAGGCTCCGGGTGAGCCGGAGCCTCCCAACGGAGGGGAGCGGTGCCGGGTCTCCGCCCCCAACCGCATCCCACATCAGTAATTGTAGGCGCGCTCGCCGTGGTCGGTGAGATCGAGCCCTTCGCGCTCCACTTCGGGTGTCGGCCGCAGCCCGATGACGATGTCGATCACCTTGAGGATGACTAGCGTTCCTATCCCCGACCACACGAGCGTCATCAGCACGGCTTTGAATTGCGCGTAGATCTGCGTGAGGAAGTCGTAGTCGGCGATCTTGCCGGCCGCGTAGTCCATGATGCCGGTGCCGCCCAGCGCTGGATTGACCAGGATCCCCGTGCCGAGGGCGCCGACGATGCCGCCGATGCAGTGCACGCCGAAGACGTCGAGCGCGTCGTCGTATCCGAACGTGTTCTTCACGGCGGAGACGAACAAGTAGCACACCGCGCCGGCAACGAGGCCGAGAACGATGGCGCCCATCGGACCGGCGTAACCGGAGGCAGGCGTCACGGCGACGAGGCCGGCGACCGCGCCGGTTATGATACCGAGCAGCGACGGCTTGCCCTTGGTGGCCCATTCCACGAACATCCACGACAGGGCAGCCGCGGCGGTGGCGACGAATGAGTTCATCATCGCCAGCACGGCGCCGCCCGAGGCCTCGAGGTTCGAGCCGGCATTGAAGCCGAACCAGCCGACCCACAGCAGGCAAGCGCCGACCATCGACAGGCTGAGCGAATGGGGCGGCATGAGCTCCTTGCCGACTCCGATCCGCTTGCCCAGGAGAAGCGCGCCGACCAGGGCGGCAATGCCGGAATTGATGTGCACCACGGTGCCACCGGCGAAATCGATGGCGCCCCATTGGAAGACCAGACCGGCGTCCGCCAGAACTTCGTCCAGCTTGGCCTGGGCGGCGGTCTTGGCGGCTCCGTCGGCGGCGGCGAGCGCCTTGGCGGCGGCATCGATCGCGTCGGGGCCGGCCCAGTACCAGACCATGTGCGCAATCGGGAAGTAGACGAAGGTCACCCACAGCGGCAGGAACAACGCCATGGCGGAGAACTTCATGCGCTCGACCATGGAGCCGACGATCAGCGCCGGCGTGATCGCCGCGAAGGTCATCTGGAACGCGACATAGACGAGTTCGGGAATGTTCGCGCCCACCGAAAACGTTGCCGCCTTCGCGTCCGGCGTGACCCCCATGAGAAAAGCCTTGGAGAAGCCGCCGATCAGGCTTGATCCGCCCGTGAAGGTCAGGCTGTAGCCGTAGAGCGCCCAGATCAGCACGACGACGCAGACCGCGTAGAAGACCCACATCAGCACCGACAGCGTGTTTTTGGTGCGGACCAGCCCGGCGTAGAACAGGGCGAGGCCGGGGATGGTCATGAGCAGCACCAATACGGTCGCGCTCAGCATCCAGGCCGTGTCGCCTTTGTTGACCGTCGGCTCGGTTGCGGCGGGCGCGGCCGCTGTCTCCGCCAGCGACGGATCGATCAGCAGAGCGCCGCCGACGAGAATGGCGAATACCGCCAGTGCCGCGCGGGCAAGTGTTCTTGACGTCATGGTCTTACTCCTGTCCGTAAGTATTGGGCGCGGGCTCAAAGCGCGGCGGCGTCGGTTTCGCCGGTACGGATGCGTACGGCCTGGTCGATCCCGAACACGAAGATCTTGCCGTCACCGATCTGGCCGGTCTTGGCCGTGGTGGTGATGGTGTCGACGACCTTGTCGACCTGGTTGGCCGGCACGGCCACTTCGATCTTCAACTTGGGCAGAAAGCTCACGGCATACTCGGTGCCGCGATAGATTTCGGTATGGCCCTTCTGCCGGCCATATCCCTTGACCTCGGTCACCGTCATTCCGTGCACGCCGATGCCGGTGAGCGCGTCGCGCACCTCGTCGAGCTTGAATGGCTTGATGATCGCCATAATGATTTTCATGCGTTAGTCCCCGCTTGCCCGGTCACGCGGAACGCGGACCAGTATCTGCTCGGGCTGCTGGCGCGAAAATTCAGGCCCCGCGCGCGTCGCCTGGATCGCTTAATCAAGCCGCGTGCCAGTCGCCGGGGGCGGCCTCAACACGTTGTCAGATCAGGATGTTTTCCGCAGCCCGTGGCGCCGTTGGGCAGAGGTGGGAAATCCTGCGCATAAAGAGGCGCCAAGACTGCACAATATTTAATCAGGAGTGTCGTGCGACCGGGCGAAGGGCGTGGGCCCGGCGGCCGGCCGGGAAGCATCAAGCCATCCCAGGAACGCGTCAGGAGTGGATCGATTCGCCGTGCAGGGCGATGTCGAGCCCGCTCCGCTCGGTTTCATCGGTCACGCGCAGCGGCACGATGAGATCGATCACCTTTAGGATTAGGTAGGTGGCGACGCCGGACCAGATGATGACGGCGACGATGCCGTAGATCTGGTAGAGGAGCTGCCGGCCGTTACCCTCAAGCAATCCGGCCGTCTCCCCCACCGCGGCCGCCGCGAAGACGCCGGTCAGGAAGGTGCCGGTGGCCCCGCCGATGCCGTGCACGCCGAACACATCCAGCGAATCGTCATAGCCGCACTTCAGCTTGAGGTTGGTGCAGGCCCAGAAGCAGAACGCACCGGCGGCAAGCCCGATGATGATCGCGTGCCACGGCAGCACGAAGCCGGAGGCCGGCGTGATGGTGCCGAGACCGGCGATCGCGCCCGTGATCATGCCGAGCACCGACGGCTTGCCGCGCGTCCACCATTCCAGGAACATCCATGTCATCGCCCCGGTGCTGGCGGCGAGATGCGTGGCCACGATGGCGAAGCCCGCGCGCGAATTGGCGCCCAGCGCCGAGCCGCCGTTGAAGCCGAACCAGCCGACCCACAACAGCCCGGTCCCGATCACCGCCATCGACAGGTCATAGGGCGCGAGATTTTCCGTGCCGTAACCGCGGCGTGCGCCGAGCACGTACGCCGCCACGATTCCGGCGACGCCGGCATTGAGGTGCACGACGGTGCCGCCGGCAAAGTCGAGGATGCCCGGCTTGTTTTCGCCCGGGGTGAGCCAGCCGCCGCCCCACACCCAGTGAGCGATCGGGACGTAGACGATCAGCAGCCACAGCACGCAGAACCAGACGAAGGCGGAGAAACGCATGCGGTCCGCCACCGAGCCGGCGACCAGCGCCACCGTAATGATGGCGAAGGTCATCTGGTAGATCATGAAGACGGCTTCCGGGATGGTCTTGGCGGCCGGGTGGATCGCGTCCATGCCCATCCCGGCGAGGACCACCCGTTCCAGGCTGCCGATCACCGCGCCTTCGCCGGTGAACGACAGGGAGTAGCCGATCGCGAACCACAGCACCGAGCAGATGCCGACCGCGGCGACGGTCTGCGCCATGGTGGCGAGGACGTTCTTCTTGCGCACCATGCCGGCATAGAACAGCGCAAGACCCGGGATGCTCATCATCAGCACGAAGCCGGTTGCCGCGATCATCCAGGCGGTGTCGCCGCTGTCGACCTTTGCGGCCGCGGCTTCGGCCAGCGCCGGCGTGGCGATCGACGCGCCCGCGAGCACGGCGCACGGCAGTGCAAGGCGCAGTGTGGCTTTCCTCATGTTGCCCCCCTTCGTGTCACAACGGAAGACGGATGACAGGCGACGGAACAGGTGATCTCTCCGCCAGCTCTGTTCCTTCAAAGCGCGTCGGAATCGGTTTCCCCGGTGCGGATGCGGATCGCCCGGCTGAGATCGGTGACGAAGATCTTTCCATCGCCGATCTGACCGGTCTTGGCGGCCGCAATGATCGCCTCGACCACGCCGTCGACGCGATTCGACGGCACGGCGACCTCGATCTTCATCTTTGGCAGGAAGTTCACGGCGTACTCGGCGCCGCGATAGATTTCGGTGTGGCCTTTCTGGCGACCGTAACCCTTCACTTCGGAGACGGTCATCCCGCTGATGCCGAGCGCAGTGAGCGCGTCGCGCACGTCCTCGAGCTTGAACGGTTTGATGATGGCAATGACGAGCTTCATTGACGGCCCCCCAGCCCGCACCCGGCGGAAAATCACAGGACAGAAGGCGCCCCCGGCACTGCACCCGGGCGCGACATCTGCCCACGATATCGTCAAACGGCTGGAAGATTAAGCGGCTTCTCTGCCGCGAAGAAGGGCGGCGCACCTATCCTGTGGGCAACTCAGGGGACCTAGAAATCCCAGGCCGGCGCGCGGCCGGCCGGATCGGCGATCCGGCTCCCCGGCCGCTTGAGCGCGCCAATTCTTTCCATCTCGTCGTCCGCCAACACAAAATTGAAGATGCCGATGTTCGCTGCCACGTGGGCCGGGTTGGCGGATCGCGGGATCGGCACGACGCCGCCCTGCTGGATCGACCACCGCAGCGCCACCTGGGCGACCGTCCGGCCGGTGCGACGGGCAATGTCGGCGAGCACCGGGTCGCGCATCAGGCGCCCGCGGCCGAGCGGGCAATGGGCGGTCAGGATGAGGCCGCGCTGGCGGCACGCGCCGAGCATCTTCGACTGGTCGAGATACGGGTGGAACTCGACCTGATTGGTGACGAGCGGCTCGGGGCACAGGCGGAGCGCTTCATCTAGGAGCGCAATGGTGAAATTCGCCACGCCGATATGGCGTGCGAGATCCTGACGCTTGGCGTCGGCGAGCGCCAGCATGGTCTCGCGTAGCGGAACCTCGGAGTTCGGCCAGTGCACCAGCAGGAGATCGACGTAGTCGAGGCCGAGATCCTTCAGGCTGCCTTCGACCGAGCGCGCAAAGTCTGCGGCCTTGAGGTATTCATGCGAGACCTTGGTGGTGACGAAGACGTCGCGGCGGGCAACGCCGGACGCGCGAATCCCCTGGCCGACGCCGCGCTCCGTTCCATATTTCCGCGCGGTGTCGACATGGCGGTAGCCGCAGCGCAGCGCCGTCGCAACGATCTCTCCGCACTCGCCCAGCGTGCTCGTACCGAAGCCGATGACGGGCATCTCGGCGCCATGGGCAGCAACCGTATCGGCCGGAGAATGGGGCATCATCGGCTGGGCGTCCTCAGGCTTGCTCGCGCCGTTCGCGCAGCAGTCCTTCCTGCGCCACCGAGGCGACCAGCGTGCCGTCGCGCGCGAAGATGAGGCCGCGGGAAAAGCCGCGTGCGCCGGACAGGTTCGGGCTGTCCTGCGCGTACAGCATCCAGTCGTCGGCGCGAAACGGCCGGTGGAACCAGAGCGCGTGATCGAGGCTCGCCGCCATGATGCGTCTCTCGAAAACGGTGCGCCCGTGCGGGATCAGCGCGGAGTCGAGCAGCGTCATGTCGGACGCATAGGCCAGCACGCACTGGTGGATGGCGGGCTCGTCGGGCAGCCTGCCGATGGCGCGGATCCACACGTGGAATTTCGCCTCTTCCGACTTGACGCCGAGATAGCGGGAGAACTCGACCGGTCGAAGCTCGATCGGCCGCTCGCGCTCGAAATAGCGCCGGACCGGATCCGGCATCATCGGCAGCCGCGCCTTGATATCGCCTTCGCTCGGCAGCTCGTCCGGTCCGGGCACCTCGGGCATCTTGGCCTGATGGCTGAAGCTTGCTTCGTCGGCGTGGAACGAGATCGCCGTGGTGAAGATCGCGTGGCCATGTTGAATCGCCACCACGCGCCGCGTGGTGAAGCTCTTGCCGTCGCGGATGCGGTCCACCTCGTAGATGATCGGCACCTTGGGGTCGCCCGGCAGCATGAAATAGGCGTGCATCGAGTGGGGCGGCCGGTTCTCCACGGTGCGCAGCGCCGCCACCAGCGCCTGCCCGATCACCTGTCCACCGAACACGCGCTGCCACCCCGATTGCGGCGAGCGGCCGCGAAACAGGTTCACCTCGAGCGGCTCGAGGTCGAGGATCGAGAGGAGGTCTGCGATCGCGGCGGACATGGGCTTGCTCGGCGACAGGAGGGGCAATGCGGCCCAATGACGGTGCCGCAACGTGCCGTGTCAAGGTCGAAATCGGTCGGATAATCGGCCGCTAACCTTGCCCGGCAGGCCCCTGCGGTCCTTCGCACGCGGCAAGCACGAGTGCCGATGCAACGACGCAAACCGCAATGGCTGGCCGCATGATTTCCTCCCTTCGGGCTGATTGGCGCAAGCTTCTGTGCTAACCCCGGGGCGTCAAGCTTAGCCAGGTGATCGTGGTCGTGATTGGAACAAATCCCACCCGCACCGATGTGCTGATCGGCGGCGCCGGCTTTGCCGGCTTGTCGCTGGCCATCGCCCTGCGCCAGGCGCTCGGACAGGCGTTCGCGGTCACCGTCGCGGATCCGGCGCTCGCCGCCGACAAGGATGAGCGCGCCTCGGCGATCGCCGCCGCCGCGCGCAGGCTGTTCGAAGCCATCGGGGTCTGGCCGCAGGCGGCCACACAGGCACAGCCGATCCTCGACATGGTCATCACCGACAGCCGCCTCGGCGATGCGGTGCGGCCGGTGTTCCTGACCTTCGAAGGCGAGATCAAGCCGGGCGAGCCGTTCGCCCACATGATCGAGAACCGGCATCTCGTCACCGCCCTCGTCGCCAAGGCGCGCGACGTCGGCGTGACCTTGCGGCCGACCGCGGTGACGAGCCGCGAGATGAAACGCGACCACGTCATCGCGCGCTTGGCCGACGGCGAGACGGTCGCGGCCCGGCTCATCGCCGCTGCCGACGGTGCGCGCTCGCGGTTGCGCGAGCTCGCGGGCATTCAGAGCTTCGGCTGGTCCTATGGCCAGGCGGCCATCGTCACGACGGTGGCGCACGAGCGCGACCATCACGGCCGCGCCGAGGAACACTTCCTGCCGGCCGGGCCGTTCGCAATCCTGCCGCTCACGGGCTGCCGCTGCTCGATCGTATGGACCGAGGAACGCGCAGAGGCCGCCCGCATCATCGCGCTGCCCGACGCCGAATTTCATGCCGAGCTCGAGCGCCGGTTCGGCTTGCGCCTGGGCGACATCGAGGTTGTGGGGCCGCGCCGCGCCTATCCGCTCGGCTTGTCGGTTGCGCGCACGTTCATCGCCGATCGCCTCGCTCTGGTCGGCGATGCCGCCCATGTGATTCATCCGATCGCCGGCCAAGGCCTCAACATGGGGCTGCGCGACGTTGCGGCCCTGGCCGAGGTTATCGTCGACGCGGCGCGGCTCGGCCGCGATGCCGGCGCCAGCGACGTGCTCGACCGCTATCAACGCTGGCGGCGGTTCGACACCATGACCATGGGCATCGCCACCGACGGGCTCAATCGACTGTTCTCGAACCGCTCAGACGTGCTCCGCCTCGTGCGCGATATCGGCCTCGGCGTCGTCGACCGGCTGCCGCTGTTGAAGGACCTGTTCATCCGCGAAGCCGCCGGCCTCACCGGTGAGGTGCCGAAGCTCTTGCGCGGAGAGGCGCTGTAATCAGGACACCGCTCCAAGACGTCTGAAGATTCCGTCCATCATATTGATCACGTTGAGAAATGGGCCGGTTGCAGCGGGCGGTTCCAGGGCCCGACTGCCTGCCGTCAGCACCCGGTCAGCATTAGCGATCCTGAGCGCGTTGCGACGCCGAAATCCGAATACAGTACCGTGAGCCGTCGATACCGCGATGTCCGCCGCCGCGCTCCGAACCACGTTCGGCGACCAGCCCTCGAACTCTGCCTCGTCGTCGCACGCCGGGATGTAGGTAATGACCCCCGTCGGAATGCTACCTGGCGGCCATCAGGACTTCCGGTGCGCATCGCGCATAGATTTGAGTGCCGCGCTTGCTCGTCCACGTCAGCCGATTGTCGCTGACGGTCAAGCGGACATTGGACGTCCACTGCTCGCGCTGATTCGAGCACTTCGCGACAACCCGCCAGCCGGTTTCGGTCTGCTCCTTGTTCTTGAAAATGCAAAAGGTCTCCCCGGCCCAAGCCCCCTCATCACTTATGACCGTCGGCAGTAGGCCCTGTCTGAAATTTCGGGCCGAGCAGGGGCCCGCATCAGGCGCCCAGACACCCACGACGGTGGCTCTCCTCGCGGGATCGGGGTTCGGATGATCCCCGGGAGCCGACGCGGCCGGAACGGCCGCCGCGACATCTTGCGGAGGCTTGGCTTGCATCTCGCCAGCCGCGTCCGCCGGCCTGGCGGGCTCAGATACCGATGGCGCGACCTCGACAACCGAAACGGATGCCGGTTCTATCGACGGTCTGATCGGCTCGGAGACATCCGCCGCTTCCCCGGCAGATTGCGGGTGGTCGGGTTGAGCCGGCGCGACGGTTTCCGGCCCGAGCATCGAGGTCGGTCCGACCGGTTGTTCCGTGATCGCTCGAGGCAGGACGTCGGTCTTTGGCACTTTGCCGGGGGAGCAGACGTTCAGAACGATAGCAAAGCAGGTCAACATCGCCCCTGCCGTGGCCAACCCATGCCAATGAACGGTGCGGGGGCGAAAAAAGGATGCCAAAAGCTTCATCTTGCCCAATGAATGCATCTTGTGTCTCCCCGCCCTGCCAACGTGATCCGCACTGCCCACCGCAGGTGGGTACCGGAATGTTGTGTTCGGTATTGCCTGAGGATCGATTGGAAATGCGGCGATTGAGTTTAGTTAACGTAATGGCGCAAACGGGGCGGAAGCTCGACTGCTTTGTGTCCCGGGCCAGAACGGCCGTCTGCTCTATTGGGAAGGGCTTTGTGCGCCGCGCGGCCTGCGCGAAATCGAGGAACACGCCACCCGACCGCGAGGGCGCATCCACTGTTCATAAGCCCGATCGATGCCAACCAGTCCCAGAAGCTTCAAGAGACCGGTATCGAGGAGAAGCACTTTGTCCGGCGACTGTCGCATCATGCCTCGAAGGAGCTCTTTCGGCATTCCGATGCGAGCCAAATAAATCTCGACTGTTTTCGCCGACGCTGTGTGTTTTTTGTTTCGCTTGATCGCGGGACTGGCACGAGCGCTGCGGGGCGCGCTCCCTGCCGCCTGCACCTACAACGCCACCATGCTGGCGGCCTTCTTTCTTGCGCACAAGTAATCGCACCGCGCGCATTCGCCCCCTCACACTGCCGTGTAGCCGCCGTCGATCAACAGGTCCGCGCCGGTCATGAAGGAGGATTCCTCGCTGGCGAGGAATACCGCGGCCGCCGCGATCTCGTCTGGCCTTCCGAGGCGGCCGATGAGGGTGTGGTGCGAGGCGCGAGCGACTTCCAGGGTAGCGAAATTGCGCACGTAGCGTGCTGTCTCGATCGGTCCCGGCGAAAGGCTGTTGACGCGGATGTTCTGAGCGGCGTGGTCGAGCGCCATGGCTTTGGCAAGGGCGATCAGCGCGCCCTTGGCGGCGCAGTACCAGGGCCGTCCCGGCCGGGCGACGCGGCCGAGCTGCGAGGCGATCAGGATGATGCTTCCGCCGCCCGCGGCCTCCATCGCCGGAATGGCGTGCTTCGACAATAGAAAGACGCTGTCGAGATTGACCGCCATGGTGCGCCGCCAGTCGGTTAGCGAAACCGCGGTAAGCGGCCTATATGGCAGGTCGGCGACGGCATTGGCCACCAGCACGTCGACGCGGCCGAATTGTTCGCGCGCCTGGGCCACCGCAGCCTCGGCGGTGGCTTCCTCAGCGATGTCGGCGGCGAGCGTTGCCACGCCTCGGTTTTCCCCGCGCAGCGAAACCACCAGCCGTTCGAGCGCTTCGGCATCGTTGTCGACACCGACCACGGCTGCGCCCTCGGCCGCGAACTGCAGGCAGATCGCGCTTCCTATGCCGCCGCCGGCCCCACTAACGATCGCTACCTTTCCATGGAGCCGCTCCATGCGCATTCCTCCGTCAGAATGGCCGCATCATAGACTGTGCAGCAGCGACAACGAAGGCATAAGCCTGCGGATGCTCCGCATCGCGGGCAAGAACGGCTCCCAGTCGCAATCCGACGTGCATGTGAAACTTTGCGCCGTGGCCGGTCCTTGACATACCTACTGCCGAGGCATGAGCATGATGCCGTCGAAGAGAGCAAAATCTGGGGGGGAGGATTCTTATGCGCGTTGCAATGCAGATTGCCATTATGGTGGCGACAGGAACGCTGATGGCCGTCCCCGCGTTTGCTCAAGGCAAATGGACTTCGCTCAAGCCGATCCCGCAGGGCGAGGAGGAAGTGTACGGGACCACGGCGGGTGGAAAGCTCTATGTGCTGGGCGGTCTCGGCATTTTCCCGGGTTGGGAACCAAAGCAGATGCTCTGGAGCTTCGACCCGGCGACCAACGAATGGACCCGGCTGCCCAATATCCCGGAAGGCATCCACCATCCGGGTTTCGCTGCGATCGGCGACAAGCTCTATTCGGTCGGTGGATTTACCATCGCCCGCCCGGCCACCGGACTACCGGCCTGGGTGCCGAGCAAATCGTTGTGGATCTACGACACCAATGCGAAGAGCTGGTCGAAAGGACCGGACCTGCCGACGCCGCGCGGCGCGCTGACCGCAACCGTACACGGAAACAAAATCTATGCCATTGGCGGCGCCAAGAACCCGGCTTACTCGACCCCGGAGCTGCGGCCGAACGTGCCCGTCGAGAACGTCGCCACCAACGAGGTGTTCGATACCGTCACTGGTTCCTGGTCGCCGGTTGCCCCGATGCTCACGGCGCGCAACCACCACGGCGCTTCGTTGATCGATGACAAGATATACGTGGTCGGCGGCCGCATCGGCTCCACCTTCATCATAGGCCTCTCCAACAACGTCAGCACCAACGAGGTCTACGACGTCGCCAAGAACATCTGGTTGTCCGTGCTAGGGATGCCGACGCCGCGTAGCGGCATTGGGACTGCGGTGCTCAATAGGCGGATGCACGTGCTCGGCGGTGAGGCCTACCTCAATGACCTGGTCGGCACCTATCGGACCCACGAAGCGTTCGACCCGAAGACGAACTCCTGGCAGCGGCTGCCGCCGATGCCGACGCCACGCCATGGTCTCGCGGTGGGCGAGATCGGCGGCAAGATGTACGCGGTCAGCGGCTCCAACGTGGCTGGGGGCGGTGGTCCGCACGAGGGGCTCAATGTGAATGAAGTCTACGATCCGAATTAGCGCACACCGGTCTCCACTATTGGCTGTGACAGGATCCACAAGCTGAGCATGGTATAGGCGACCATCAACAGAACCATCGGGATTTGACTGCGCAGCGCAGCACGACGGCTGGCAAAGAGGCGCAATGCGGTGACCTGGGAGAGATACACGGCGACCACGTGGCCGAGCACAACGGCCACCACAGCCACCGTCCACTGCAGCCGCGGCGTGACCAGCCCGATGTCAACTTGATACCCCGCGGTCGCGAAGAGGTCCCAGCCGCGCCCCAGCGGATCGGACAGGAGCGGGATCGCATATTGCCCGCCGATGAAGAACAGCGAGAAATAATGCGCGACGTGATAGGCGAGTGCGATCGGCACCAGTGTGAGCACGAAGCGGCGGAGAACGATACTGGTTTCCACCGTGCGCTCGCCCGAGGCGGCGGCGGTGAGCCGGCACACCAGCGCAAATGCAGCGAGAAACAACAGAATGAATCCAACGAGCGCAAGAGTGCGAACGAGCCGCACGGCCTGGTCCTCGCGCAGGTTCAGGGCGCTCCAGAATGATGATTCGGATGCCCAATCGAGCACCGCGAGATCGGCTCGCGCCCATACCGGCGTTTCGAGCAACCCGTCGAATGTGACGGTCGCCAATAACGCGATCACCAGCGCGACCATGGAAAGCGTCGAGGGGTGGTCCGCGAGCAGTCCGGCCGCTGGCATCCGCACGCATATGCCGGGTCGCCGCGGTATCCGCGACAGTGGTCCGAACCGCGCAAAGGTGGCAAACACGAGGGTGAAGACCTCGCCGCGGGCCAGCCATGCCTCGCGCCCGAACGCAGCCATGCCGGCAAACGTCAGCGCCGAATAGACCAACAGCGCGACGGCAAGCGCGGCGGGGACGTTCCTTCCGCTCCAAACGAGCTCCATCCAGGCGAACGCCACGAACAGCAGGAAGGCCGGCCACACGCCTAGCCAAGCGGGATAATATCGGGCAATACGAATCTCGGTATCGCCGTACAAGCGCCCCCAGCATCGCTCAGCGAACGAAAAGGCCGCATTCCAAGGATTGATCAGGATCCACACGTCGCCGATCAGCAAAGACAGGAATGCCAACCCGACCCAGCCGATGATCCAGACCATGACCGGCGCAATGTTGCGGACCGGATCCTGGTTGCCAAACAGGCCCGCAACGATGACGATGAACAGCAGGACGACCGCGAGTGCATGGATGCCCATTACCAGCGCGCGCACCAAAGGGCCCCTGGGATGCCATTCGATCTCCGCGCCGGGAACTCCATGGCCGCCGCGCAAGAACAAAGCGAACCCGACGAACGACAATGCGACGGTCGCCCCGACGCCCCAGATGTAGAGCGACAGCGGGAGCGGAAGGTCGTAGCGGAGCGTGACCCCGTGCGCCAGCGCGGGACTCGTCGCCGCACCGAGAAGGAAGACGCTCCCGACCAGGCTTCCGAAGTGTCGTCGCTTGTGCGGGTGATGCGTGCACCCGCTCCGCTGCCGACGAAAGCTGCAGTTAATGAACGAACGAGTCAAATCAACAACGATCGACCCGATCAGGTCGATGGCCAGCACGTTCAGGAAGCCCGACACGATCTTGATTGGCAAGAGGATCATGCGCTGAAAGCCTGCGGGGATCCTGCCACCTGTCCCGACGGCATGAACAGAGTCGCGCGCGGCGAGACGACCAACCTACAACAAGACCCTGAGAAGCGAGAAGCCGATCGGGGCGATGAACGATTGAGACGATTGGGCCTATAGGAAGGGTGCACGTCGCCGAGCGACCGGTCACAATCGCAGTCAATCTGCGACGTCTACAACCTGTTGGCATGTCAGCTTCACCTCGATGAGCAAATATCGCGGACACAGCTTCCCTGAGAACCCACCGGTACCACCCGTCACTTTACTCAGCACTGGTCATCGATGCTAAGCGGGCTGGGCCGGGTAAGGCGGCACTATTGAGCCTAGCCCCAACAGAAGACCTTTACGCTCTCGTGTGCAAATGTTGAAGACTATCGCCAATCCGTCATGTCGGCGTCGACGAAAGTGGCTCGAAAGCGTGTCGACCTACACGTTGGTATCAATCGTTGCGAGTGGCGTCTCGTTCGAGCTTCCACTTGATGTCTTCGTTGGAGAGCACCCACCCCAGACACCGGGCGACGTTCTGCAGCCCAAGGACGTGGAGGTCTTCGCCATACATGCTGGCGACACAGTCCGAGGCAACGACCACGCAGTAGTCGTAGTTGAAAGCGGTGAATGCCGTGTTCAGGACGCAAGTGTTGGTGTTGATCCCCATCAGGATAATGTTCTTGGCACCCAAAATGTCGAGCAACGTCTTCAAATCAGTGCCATGGAAGCAATCGAGCCGCTTCTTGTTGTCTATGACGTAATCTGTCGAGCTCAGGAGTTCGGGAATGATTTCAGTCCCACGAGAACCCACGATGTTATGCCCGTCCACCGTGCTGCGGCGGCCCGGTGTCAATCGGTCTTCTTCTGTCACCATCTCATGAAGCTTGTGCCAAAACGGCTGGTTCATACCTTCGCTTCCGAGACCCGGAATTTTGCGGAACACCAGTTTGACGTGAATAACGGGTATATCCTTGGCTCGAGCGAACTCGAGAATGTCTCTGGCGTTGGCGATCACCCGCGTCGCATCGTCAGGCTTGGCCGCCATGGTCGCGACCTCCATGTCGAGATGCCCGCGATGCATGTCGATGGTAACGATCACTGTCTCTCGTGGCCGAAGTACTAAACCCTCGTTGAGTTTTCCAATCATCGAGGAGCGGTCGACAATTTGTACCGATGATGTGGGCGCAATGGCTGGCGTCATGGCTCGTCTCCTCTGTAGGGCTGGGGCTTGAGGACTCATTCTGACGCTGGAGAACCCGTTCGACAAATCCAAATTCCAGCATCTGATTTTCACCGTCTGCCACCCGAAGTGGGCTTATGCCTCACCATGAGCGAAATTTGAGCTGCTCGTCGCGCTCGCGTTCCACGCGTTTCCCGTCGCCCAGGCCGGTCCAGAAACGACCGCTGGGTATTGAGACGATTTGCCAGTTCATTTCCGATAAGACGGCTTGTCGGACGCCCGGCTGTGCCCAGTGCGCTCCGCCTCGTGCGCGATATCGGCCTCGGCGTCGTCGACCGGCTGCCGCTGTTGAAGGACCTGTTCATCCGCGAAGCCGCCGGCCTCACCGGCGAGGTGCCGAAGCTCTTGCGCGGCGAGGCGCTGTAATCAGGTGAGTGGCACCGCCAGCACGTGATCGCGAAACGCCGGCCGTTGTTCGATCTGTCCGAACCAGCGCTCGAGGTTCGGCATCGTCGGTCGCTCCGGCACCAGCTGGCGGAAGCGGTAGGCGATGAGCGCGGCGGGAATGTCGCCCATCGAGAACGCGT
>Ga0081538_10002076_pt1 | contig 19958 bp, 17 predicted proteins | sample TabmetS5T2R1_FD_71022 | JGI IMG/M metagenome (GOLD analysis project Ga0081538, IMG submission 71022) | Tabebuia heterophylla rhizosphere microbial communities from the University of Puerto Rico - S5T2R1 | ecosystem: Host-associated > Plants > Roots > Rhizosphere ...
GCCCGTGCTGCTGGCGTTGGGCTTCCGGCCAGGTCAGGCGGCGCAGCAGCTGTCGGCCGCGCTCGCGCAGCCGGTGGTGAGCCGGCTCGAGCTGCGGCAGCTGAGCGAATCCGAGGCACGCGAGCTGCTCGACGACGCGGACTCGCAGTTCGTCGCCACGGTCTACAGCCACGCCGGCGGCAACCCGTTCTACCTCGAGCAGCTCGGCCGCTCCGGCACCGACCTGACGCTGCGCGCCGAGCCGCGCGACGCCGGCGTGCCGCCCGCGGTGGCCGCCGCGATCGCCGCCGAACTCGAATCGCTGACGCCACGGACACGCACCTTCCTCGACGGAGCGGCCGTTGCGGGCGAGCCCTTCGAACCCGACCTCGCAGCCGCCATCGCCGAGCTGTCCGAGCCCGACGGACTTGACGCGCTCGACGAGCTGATCGCGATCGACCTCGTCCGCCCGACCGATGTCCCGCGCCGTTTCTCGTTCCGCCATCCACTGGTGCGCCGCAGCGTTTATGGGTCCACGGGCGGGGGCTGGCGGCTGGCGGCCCATCAGCGGGCCGCGGAGGCGCTCGGCGCACGCGGTGCGGACGCCGCCGAGCGCGCCCATCACGTCGAGCAGTCGGCCAGCCAGGGCGACGCCCAGGCGATCGAGGTGCTGCTCGACGCCGGCCGGGTCGCCTCGGCACGCGCACCTGCGGCGGCCGCGCGCTGGTTCGAGGCAGCCCTGCGGCTACTGCCTAGCGACGATACGGAGCGCCAGGTCGAGGTCCGCGTGGCGCTCGCTTCCGCGCAGCGCTCGCTCGGGGAGCTCGAACTCTGCCGTCGGACGCTGCTCGACGCCGCCGAGCGCCTCCCCGCCGACGCCTCGATGCGGCTCGTCGAGCTGACCGCGCTATGCGCCGCCGTCGAGCATTGGCAGGGACACCACGAGGACGCCCACCGCCGCCTGCTGCGCGCGTGCGAGGACCTGCCCGACCGGGGCACCCCCGAGGCGGCGGCCCTCCAGGTGGAGTTGGCTGTCGACGGCCTCTATGAGAACGACTTCGCTCAGACCTTCGAGATGGGGGAGCGAGCGCTCGAGACGGCGCTCGCCCTCGGCGACCGCGGGCTCGTCGCGGCGGCCGCGTCCGCGCTTGCCCTCGGCGAGGCCGCTGCGGGTCGGATCGACGCCGCTCGCGAGCACCGCGCGGACGCCCTGCGCCAGATCGAGCGCATGGACGACGCCGAGCTGGCGTCCCGCCTGGAGACGCTCTACTACCTCGGCTGGGCCGAGAGCTACCTGGAGAACTACGACAGCGCGATCGCGCACGCCGAGCGCGGGGTGGCGATCGCGCGCGCCGTCGGCGATGGACGGCTGCTGGTTCCGCTGATGCTGCTGCGCGCCTACCCGTTCGAGATGCAGGGGCGGCTGGCGCAGGCGAATGAGCTGTGCGAGACCGCGGTCGAGATCGCGCGCCTGTCGGCCAACCCGCACTACCTCTTCTGGGCGCTCTGGGAGCTCGCCTGGGCGCGCTACTTCGCCGGCGATCTCGACGGGACGATCGCCGCAGGCGAGGAGAGCGTAAGCGTGGGCGGGCGCATGCGCGGAGGCACCATGCCGTCGGCCGGCGGCGGCGCCGGCTGGGCGCTGGCGGTGGCCGCCTTCGAGCTCGGCGAGGTGGAGAAGGCGCGCCAGATCATGCTGGAGGTCGGCGGCGAGGAGATGCAGAACTGGTTCCCAGTCGAGCGCTGCTTCAACTGGGAGAACCTCGCGCTCGCCGAGCTTGCGCTCGGGAACCTCGACGCCGCCGATGCGACCGCACGCAAAGCCGAGGACGCCGCAGCACCGCTCGGCCTGCGCCTGCCGGCCGCGCTCTCCACCCGCACACGCGCCGCGGTACTGCTCGCGCGCGGCGAAGCGGCCGGCGCCGCCGACGCTGCCTCGGAGTCGGTGGCGGCGGCAGCCGAGATCGGTGCCGGGCTGCAGGTCGCCTACTCGCGCGCCCTGCTCGGGCGCGCGCTGGCCGCGACCGGCGACCGCCGCGCAGCGATCGATGCTCTGCGCGAGGCCGAGCGCGAGCTCGATGCGTGCGGATGCGTCCGGGTGCGGGACGAGACGCGCCGGGAGCTGCGCAAGCTCGGCGCGCGCGCCGAGGCGCGCGGCCCGGCCACGGCCGATGACTCCGGCGTCGCGTCTCTCACCAGGCGCGAGCGCGAGATCAGCGACCTGATCGCCGAGCGGATGACCAACAAGGAGATCGCGGCGCAGCTCTTCTTGAGTGAGAAGACCGTCGAGTCACACATCCGCAATGTCTTCAACAAGCTGGGCGCGTCATCGCGCGTGGAGGTGGCGCGCGTGATCGACCGCGAGCGGCGCGAACGACCGACGCCCGCCGAGTAGGCGGGCGTCGGTGTCCGGCGGGTGAGAGGCGGCGATCAGCCCGTCGTCAGACCCTCGTCGACGCCCTCCCAGAAGGCCTGCTCGACCTCGGGCCCTTCGGAGCGGAACTCCGAGGCCTGGCTCTCCAGGTCGCCGACCGCGTCGTCGAGCTCGAGCTGGTACAGCTCCTGCTCGAACGAGTCGTCGGCGGTGTTCACCACGACGAACCCGTCGACGGCCCGCGAGACGGCGTCGGCCTGGGCGTCGATCTGGCTCTCCAGGCCCTCGCCGGCGTGGTCGACGGCGATCGCCGTGGCGTCGCGGAGCTCGGTGAGAGCCGCGTCGACCTCGTCCGACGACTCTGCGTAGTAGAGGCTGCTGACGGCCTCGCCGACGCGCTCGCCGTCGTCACGCGCCTCGTCGGCCGCAGACGCGGGCCAGACGGCTACGGCGACGGCGACAAGGACGGCGACGAGCGCGACGCCCCCGAGCACCCAGCCCAGCACCGGCACGCTCCTCTCGGAGCGCGCCGGGGCCGGGGTGGCATGAGTGGTGGACATGTGCATCTCTCCTTTGGTCTTGGTGGGCGGATCAGGGACGCGAAGCCGAGGGCGCCAGGCTGTGAGCCACGCCCTCGCCTTCGATGTCCACGTTGGGGACGACTCGCTCCAGCCGGCGCGGGAGCTTCCACGCGGTGCGCCCGAGGAGCGCCATCGCGGCGGGCACGAGCGTCATGCGCACCACGAAGGCGTCGGCGAGCACTCCGACCGCGAGCGACAGCCCGATCGACTTGACCACCGGGTCGGGGTCGAGCAGGAACGCGGCGAAGACGGCGGTCATGATCACCGCGGCCGCCGTCACGACCCGGCCGCTCTGGCCGTAGCCGGTCACGACCGACTCCTTCGCGTTGCCGCTGTGGACGAAGGCCTCCCGCATGCGCGAGACGAGGAAGACCTCGTAGTCCATCGCCAGCCCGAACAGGATCCCGATCAACAGGATCGGCAGGAAGCTGACGATCGGACCGGTCTGGGCGACGCCCAGCAGCTCGGCGAAATGGCCGTCCTGGAAGACCCAGACCACGATCCCCATCGCCGCGGCGATCGAGAGCAGGAAGCCGGCGGCCGCCTTGATCGGCACGAGCACCGACCGGAACACGACCGTCAGCAGGATGAGCGCCAGCCCGACGACGACGGCCACGTACTTCGGCAGCGCCGCGTCCAGTGTGTCGGCGGTGTCGATGTTGAGCGCGGTCGTGCCCGTGACGTAGGCGTGGATGCCGGCCGTCTCGGGCAGGTCCTTCGCCTGGTCGCGCATGTAGTAGACGAGGTCCTTGGTCTCATCCGAGGCTGGGCCCGTCTTCGGCGTGACCATCGAGATCGTCACGTCGCCCGCGTCGTTCTGCGAGGGCGGCGAGACTGCCGCCACGTTCGGCATTTCCTCGAGCGTGGGCGTGATCTCCTTGGCGATCTGCTCCTGCTGCTCCTTCGTGGCGCCCGGGGCGTCGACCACCACGGTCAGCAGGCCGTTGAAGCCCGGGCCGAAGCCCTCGGTGAGGAGGTCGTAGGCCTTGCGCTCGGTCGTGTCGGCCGGCTGCGAGCCGCCGTCCGGCAGGCCGAGCTTCATGTGCATCGCCGGCGTGGCCGCCGCGAGCAGCGCCACGACGCCGAGGATCACGACCAGCAGCGGACGACGGGTCACGAGACGGGCGTAACGGACGCTCGCCTTCTCGCGACCCGCCTTGCTCTTGCGGGGCCGGAACGCGAGCACGCGATTGAGCCGCGTCACGCGCTTGCCTGCGACCGCGAGCAGCGCGGGCAGCAGCGTCAACGCGATCAACACGGCGATGATCACGGCGCCGGCCGCGGCCAGGCCCATCACCGTCAGGAACGGGATGTTGACGACCATCAGGCCGACCAGCGCGATCACCACGGTCGCGCCGGCGAACACCACAGCGCTGCCGGCAGTGCCCGTCGCCTGCGCCGCCGCCTCCTTCGGCTGCATGCCGTCGGCGACGTTCTGCCGGAAGCGCGACAGGATGAACAGCGCGTAGTCGATACCGACCGCGAGGCCGAGCATCGTCGCGAGCGTCGTGGACGTCTCGGTCAGCTCGAAGACGCCGGTCAGGGCGGTCACGGCGCTGACGGAGATCCCCACGCCGATCATCGCCGTCCACAGCGGCAGCCCCGCCGCCACCAGCGAGCCCAGCGTGATCGCCAGGACCAGGAAGCCGACCATGATGCCGATCAGCTCCGCGGTCGACTTGTGCTCCTCCTCCACGAGGCCGCCGCCGAACTCAACCTGCATGCCGGCAGCCTTGGCGGGCTCGGCGCTCGCCTCGAGCTCATCCACGGCCGTCTCGGAGACCTCATCGGACGGCATCGGGTAGATCACGTCGGCGTAGCCGATCGTCCCGTCCTTGGAGATCGCCTTGGCCGAGTAGGGATCCACGACCTGGACGACGTCCTCGGCCTTGGAGGCCTGCTTGACGGACTCCATCACCGCCGCCTTGTTGGCGTCGTCGGTGAGCTTCGTGCCGTCAGGGGCGACGTACACGACGCGCGCCGAGGCGCCACCGGCGCCCGGGTACTTCTCGTACAGAAGATCCTGAGCCTGCTGCGACTCGGTGCCCGGGACCTCGAACTTGGATGAGAACTCGCCGCTGAAGGCGAACATGCTGGCGACGACCAGCACCAGCGTCGCCAGCCAGCCGGCGAGTACCTTGCGCCGGTTCTTGAACGCCCAGCCGCCCAGTCGGTAGAGCTTGGTAGCCACTTGATTCCTCTCTTGAGTTGAGGGCCCTCAGCCCAGCTGAGGCCCGGACAGCTCGGCCCGCAGGGACGCGATCTCGGTCACGGCGGCGCCGACGTAGGCGGAGCGCGCGGCGGCGATCTCGTCCTCGAGGTCCGCCATGTAGGCGGCGTTGTCCTCGAGCCCTTCGATCAGTGCCAGGGCACGCTCGGCTTGCAGCTGCTGCAGGTGGTCTTGGATCTCGATTGCGGACATGGGCGCAGCATCCGCTCAGACGCCCCCTGGGTCATCGGGGGCGATCCCTGAACCGAGTCCCTGAACCGTCCCCTTAGCGCCGACCCCTAGCCGCTGCGGTAGCGCCGCCGCAGCAGCTCGCCCGCGAACAGCGTCAGGGCGATCCCGATGACCAGCTTCACGGCGCGCTTGCCGCGGAACGACGACTCGCCGTGCTCGCGCTGGCGCATGTGGACCGGCACCTCCAGGAGGCGTAGCTTCGCGTCGGTGATGCGCACGAGCGCCTCCACCTCCGGCGACTCGCACACGTATGGATCGGCGAGCAGCTCGATGGCCTTCCGGTTGACGGCGTACATGCCGCTCGTGCCGTCGGTGATCGGCTGGCCGAGCCGCAGGCGCATCAGCAGCCGGAGCAGTGAGGTGCCGACGATGCGCTCGGGCGCCGGCCGGTAGCGCTCGCCGTCGCGTCCCGAGTCGGGCAGGAAGCGCGAGCCGACCGCGACGTCGCAGTCGTCCGCGCGGACGAGCGCCAGCATGCGGGCGAGCTCCGCGGCCGGGTGCTGCCCGTCTGCGTCGAGTCGTCCGCAGAACGCGTAGCCGCCGTCGGCGGCGCGCCGATAGCCCGCGGCGATCCCCTGACGCAGCCCGCGGTTCTCGGGAAAGCTCACGACGAGCGCCCCGCCGTCAGCGGCCACTTGAGCGGTGGCGTCGGTCGAGCCGTCGTCGAGTACGAGCAGGTCGATACCCGGCAGGTCGCGGCGCGCCTCGGCCAACACGTCCGGAAGCGACTCCTCCTCGTTCCAGGCCGGGATGAAGACGAGCGTGTCGGCGCTCATCGAGCCTGCGACGGGCCCACGTGCTTGGCGAGCCAGCTCACGAGCGGCCGAGCGCTGTCGAGCTGCTTGCGGACGCGCGCGTCGGCGCCGCGCTTGTGCAGCCAGGGACCGAGCTCGTGGCGGCGGTAGACAGTCAGCTCCTTCATTCGCAACCGGTCGATGCGCGGATGCTCGAGCGGATAGCCGCGCGGCGCGCGCTTCAGCTGCGGCGCGGCCGCCTCCATCCCGGCGGACTCGGCGCTCTTGATCGCGCGCTCGAACGAGGCGGCGCGGCGCCGGTCGTCGATCGCCGCGCGGAAGCGCACGAGCTGGTCGGACGCCGGCGCGTGCATGCCGGCCGCGACGAGCAGGCCGTCGAGCGAGAGCTCCACGTAGAAGCCGCCGGCCCCGCCGTAGCCGATCGCGAGGCCGAGCTGCTCCTTGATCGGCGGGCGGAGGTGAAAGCGGGTGTCGTTGTAGGGCCGGAAGAGATGGGCGTCGCCCAGGTCGGCGAGCTGATCGGCGAGGTCACGGGCGGGCTCCACGAGGTAGACGTCGTAGCGCTTCCGGTTCGCCTTGAACCAGTCCCGGTCGTTGTTGGCCTCCAGTTCGCGAAGGAACTCGATTGCCTCGGGTGGCCACATGTAGACCGGAGTCTTACCGAGGCCCGGGGTCCGGGGCTAATCCGGGCGCAACTCAAGATCGCGGACGCGTTCGACGATCCGCTTTCGGTTGCGGTTGAGGACGCTGGCGATCTCCGGTTTCCCGATCTTCAAGAAGTAGCTGATGATCCATTCGAGCTGGCCAAGCGCCGAGGCAGTGGCTTCTCGGTAGCGCTCGATCTCAAGCTCCAGCTCCCGCTGGCGGTCGTCTGCGTTGCACGTGGGCGAGTCCATTGCCGCCACTCCTCCATCCGTGGGCTCTTACTGCTTCTTCAAACGCGCTCACAGGCCGCGGGTTGAGTACTTGGATGTCAAACCAGTCGTCGCGCGATGCAGCTAGGCTGCTGCGGCGTTGACCGGGCGTGAGGGTTTGAAGCTTCGGCCGTGGATACCGGCGGCCGTGGTGGGGGTCTGCATGGTGGCCGCAGCTGTGGCGGGCTACCCGCTGGTACTGGTCGCGGCGCTCGCCTTCTTGGCGCTGCTCTGGGTCAGCAATGCGCTGCAGGCGACGGGCCACGGCAACCTGTTCGTGTTCGCCGCGAACGCCGTCAGGCGGATGCGGAAAGGCGATCCAGCCTCCTAGCGGGAGGCCTACGGTTTGGCGAGACCCCCCGGGCGGGGGACCCGGGGGATCTCGCCTTCGTCCCGGTCAGCCGCCGGGACCGAAGCCCGGGGGCGGGCCGAAGCCCGGGCCGTCCGGGCCGCCGGGGCCGGGACCGTGGAACTCGGGCCCACCGGGCCCGCGCGGTCCCATCCGGAACGTGGGGCGCGGGATGTCGGCGAGCGCCTCCTCGACCTCGCCGGCATCGAGGCCGAAGCGATCGGCGAGGAACGCCGCCAGCTTCTCCTGATGCTGCTCCCAACCGGATTTCGCCTCGGCTCGCACTTCGCGCAGCGCCTCGCGGAGCTCAGCGCGGGTCACGTCCAGGGCTGCCGCCAGCTTGCGCAGCGGCGCTCCGCGGTGGTCCTCGGGCGGCCGCGGCGGGCGCAGCGCCTCGAGCGCTTCCTCGACCTTGGCTGCGTCGACACCGAGCTCTTCAGCCAGCGACTCCGCGAATTCGGCCGGGCTGCTTGGCCGCTCGTCCTTGACCTTCTCGAGCGCGTCCCTCACCGCCTCCGCGTCCACGCCGAGCTCGTCGGCGAGCCGCTGGTCGATTCGGACCTTATGGACCTCGACGATGCCGTCGAAGGCCTCCGCCACCTTGTCGGCTGAGATGCCGAGGGCGTTCGCCAGGGCATTCGCGAACTCGTCACGGTGCTCGCTCATCTCCTGCTCACCGAAGTCGCGCATCGCGTCCGCCAGCTCGTCCTGGTCGACGCCGAGCTTGTCGGCGAGGTCGTCGAAGCCGGGTGGAGGCCCGAAGCGGAACTCCCGCTTGATCGTTGGAGTGCTGTCCGGGTCAGCCGTCGCAGAGCCGCCGCCCGTCGCGCTGCCGATCCCGTAGGCCGCGGACGCCAGGCCCACCGCGCCCACGAGTACAAGAGCTATCGCCGTCTTTGGGAATTTCATGGCGACGAGCGTCGTGCGGCCGTGTAGGAGCAGCGTAAGAGCAGGCTAAGAACAGCCAAAGAAGGCGGGATCCCTAGTCACAATTGACTCCCGTGAAGGTCCTGATCGTCGACGATGACCGCGCCCTGCGAGAGGCGCTCAGGCGCGCGCTCACGCTTGCGGGCTACGACACCGTGTTGGCCGCCGACGGCGAGGAGGCGCTTGCCCTCGCCGCGACCGGTCCCGATGCGATCGTGCTCGACGTCGGGCTCCCCGGGATCGATGGGCTCGAGGTTTGCCGCACCCTGCGCAGCTCGGGCGAACGCGTGCCGGTGCTGATGCTCACCGCGCGCGATGCGATCGCCGACCGCATCGACGGGCTCGACGCGGGTGCGGACGACTACCTCGTCAAGCCTTTTGACGTCGGTGAGCTGAAAGCACGCCTGCGTGCCCTCGTGCGGCGCGGCAGGAACGGCGCCGACCCGGACGGCCTCGAGTTCTGCGAGCTCCGCCTCGACGGCGCCCGGCACGGGGCCGCCGTGGGGGGACGCTTCACCGAGCTCACGCGCACGGAGTACGACCTGCTGGAGCTGTTCATGCAGAACCCGCGCAACGTGCTGCCCCACAGCGTCATCTACGAGCGCGTATGGGGCTATGACTTCGGGCCCGCGTCGAACGCGCTGCGCGTCTACGTGGGCTACCTGCGCCGGAAGCTCGAGGGCCTCGGCGCGCGGCCGCTGCTGCACACGGTGCGCGGCGTCGGCTACGTGCTGCGGGAGCCGGCTTGACGCTGCGGACCCGCATTGCCGCCGCCGCCGGGCTGGCCGTCGCGCTCGCCGTTGCCGCCGCGGCGCTGGCCGTCTACCTGGGCGTACGCGGCGAGCTGCGCGCCGAGGTGGACAGGACGCTTCGCAACCAGATCGAGCCGGCCCTTGCGCCGGGCGATCAGGGGCTCGAGCGCCCGGGCGCGCCGCCGGTCGCGGGGCCCGCCCCCTTCGGCGGTCCCGCGCCCTACCTCCAGGTCGTGTTCCCCGACGGCCGCGTCGTGCGCCGCAGCAACGAGCTCGGCTCGCTTCCCGCCGGCGCTCGTGCGCGCGAGATCGCACGTACCGGTGATGGCCAGGACCTGCGCGACGTGACCGTCGACGGAGTCCACCTGCGCGTGCTCACGGCAGCGCTGCCGAACGGGGTCGGCGCAGTCCAGGTGGCGCGCTCGCTCGAGGAGGTCGACCGTCAGCTCGAACGGATCGTGCTGGTTCTGCTGCTGGTCGGAGCCTCGGGCGTCGCGCTCGGGGCCGGGCTGGGTGCGATCGTCGCGCGCACCGCGCTCGCCCCGGTGGAGCGCTTCACGCGTCGCACCGAGCAGCTGGCGGCGGATCCCGACCCGTCCGAGCGCATCGAGGTCCGTGGGCACGACGAGCTTGCCCGGCTCGCCCGCAGCTTCAACTCAACCCTCGACGCTCTCGAACGCTCCGTCGAGGCGCAGCGCGGCCTGGTGGCGGACGCGAGCCATGAGCTGCGCACACCGATCGCGAGCCTGCGGGCGAACATCCAGACGCTGGAGCACTCGGAGCGGCTGCCCGAGTCCGAGCGCGCGGCGCTGCGGGACGACATCGTGCAGGAGCTCGACGAGCTGACGGCGCTGGTAGCGGACATCGTGGAGCTCGCGCGCGGCGCCAAGCCCGGCGACGCTGAGGACGACGTGCGCCTCGACCGGATCGCCGGGGCGGTGGTCGAGCGCGCTCGGGCGCGGGCGGGCGAGCGGCTCGAGTTCAGCGCGGAGCTGGAGCCCACGCTGATACGCGGCGAGCCCGCACGGATCCAGCGCGCCATCTCGAACCTCGTCGACAACGCCGTCAAGTGGAGCCCGCCCGGCGCCGAGGTGGAGGTGCGGCTCGCGGGTGGCGAGCTGACCGTGCGCGACCACGGCCCCGGCTTCGCCGATGCCGACCTGCCGCACGTCTTCGAGCGCTTCTACCGCGCGCGCGACGCCCGCGGCATGCCGGGCTCCGGCCTCGGGCTCGCGATCGTCCGCCAGGCGGCAGACGCGCACGGCGGATCCGCGAGCGCCGCCAACGCGCTGGGCGGGGGAGCGCTTATGCGCGTGTCGTTCGGGCGCCCAGCCGCCGCCGGGCCGGAGGTCGTGCCGCTCCTCGCCGCGGACTGACGCCGCGCGCCCCGGGTAGAGGCGGGCTACCCGGCAGAAGCGAGGCAGCTCATGAGGAAGCTCGTGGCAGGCGCGTCCCCGTCGATGGTGGTGGCTTTGATCGCCCTCTTTGTCTCGCTCGGTGGGGTGTCGTGGGCGGTGGCGACCGGGTCGATCGGATCGAAGGCGATCAAGGACAACGCCGTCCAGGGCCGCGACGTCCGCGACGAGACGCTCGAATCGCGGGATGTCGTCAACGCCGGACTCCAGAGCCGAGACGTCCGCGATGGGGCGCTGCGCGGGGTCGACATCAACGACCGATCGATCGGCGGAATCGACCTCGCCGCGAACACGCTCGGCGACCGCGAGATCGACGAGACGAAGCTCGACATCAACCGGCTCGGTGGTCTGGATACCGGGAAATTCGTCAACAAGGTGCGCCGCGTGCTGACGCAGACGGCGAACGATCCCGCGCCGGTCAAGGCGGCGCCGGCCGCCCGTTGTCCGAGGCGCACGCGGCTCCTGGGCGGAGGGGCGCGGATCGTGGCGCCGCTAGGCACCCCCGTCGCCATCACGGTGAACGGGCCGCGCGGGCGCAATGGCTGGGAGGCGGGCGCCTACGCCACGGCCCCGACCGGAAATTGGCAACTGGTCGCCTACGCGATCTGCGGCTGAGCTAAGTCCTATCGGCGAACTCGGGATTGCGCACTAGAAGCTGGTAGCCTGCGGCGCTGCCTCGTCTTAGGGTTGCCTAATTAGGGCTGCCTTACCGAACTCACCCGGAGGAACTACCAGCATGAAGTCAGTCCGCCTCGCCACGCTGCTCGCCGTCGCGGCGCTGGCCCCCGTGGCCGTCGCGTGCGGTGACGATGACGACGACTCCGCGTCGACCGAGACGGCCCCGGCTGCCGCCGCAGCCGATCTCGGGGCCGTCAAGCAGTACCTGACCGAGCACTCGGGGGCGCTCGCGGACGAGACGGGGAAGCTGGGGCAGCAGGGCCAGGCGTACTACGACCTCGCGAAGAAGTCGAACTTCAACTATGAGCGGATGCTCGAGGAGAACCGCGCCGAGGTGAACGCGATCCTCGAGGACGCGAAGGCCACGTACGTCCGCGCGAACCCCGCTTATGAGGAGATGGAGGGAATCGTCGCCGGCGTGGCATCGCTCGCCGATTACGACGTGATCATCGACGCCGGCTCGTCCGGCGAGGATCCCGAGAGCGCGGTGCCGTTCGACCTCGAGCTGCCCAACGGCAAGACGCTCAAGCAGCCGGGCAACTTCATGTTCCTCACCGAGACGTCGCTGTACGGGACCAACGACGACCTGACCGCTACGGGCGTGCAGGCCGATCTCGACGGCGACGGCAAGGTCACGTTCGGTGAGGCCCTCCCCGACGCCAACATCTTCCTGGCCACCACCCGCGACTTCGACAAGTACGCGCGCGAGCTCGATCGGGAGGCGAACGCATTCGAGCCCACCGACTCGGACGCCTTCTCGGCGCTCGTGATCATGACCCCGACGATGTCGGAGTACTTCGAGGCGTGGAAGAACTCGCGCTTCGTCTCGGGCAGGAAGGCGAGCGAGCAGGCCTTCGTCGCCACCTCGCGGCTCTCCGACATCGCCGACATCCTCGAGGGGCTCGTCCTCACTTACGACGGGGTGCAGCCGCTCGTCGCGGGCGAGGACCCGCAGCAGGCCAAGCAGACCAAGGAGAGCCTGGAGGAGCTGCACGCGTTCGCCGCCGACCTGCGCGACAAGGAGGAGAAGGGCCGCAGGTACAGCGCCGAGGAGGCCGACACGCTCGGCTCGCAGGCGCAGGAGCAGGCCGAGGCGATCGCCGGCCAGATCACGCAGGCCGCCGCCAAGCTGAACATCGAGCTCGAGGAAGGCTGACGCGCACAGGATGCGGCGATGCCTGTTCGTCCTCGCCGCGATCGCCACGCTGCTCGCGACGCCGGGAGGCGTCGCCGCGCAGGAGCTGCCGCCGTGGCAGGCCGCTCAGCGCATGCAGGAGCAGCTCTTCGAGGCGCAGACGGAGCTGCTCCTCGATGAGGCCACGGGCGGCCGCAGCGCCGCCCGTGCCCACGCCCTCTACCGTGGCGAGCTGGCGCGCGCGCTGCGGGCCGACGCGCCGGAAGCCGACCGCGACGTCCGGGGGGCGCTGAAGGCCGCGGAGCGCGCACTCGCAAACGACGACCAGCCGGCGCTGGCCGCTGCGCGCGGACGCCTGCATGCCGCACTGATGCGCGGCAGCTACGCGGTCACGGTCGCGGCAGTGCGCGATCGCGACGCGGCCCGCGCTCGCGACTGGCTGCTGCTGCGCGAGTTCCGGGAGGCGACCCGCTTCACGAGACCCGGGGTCGACGCCACGGTCGCGGTGCGCAACCTGGCGAGCGGCGAGAGCGGGGCGCGCAAGGCGCTGCTCGACGTGAAGAAGGACCTGCTCGACGCCTACCAGGCGAGCCTGTCGGCCGAGCTCGAGCAGGCGCTCGAGGCCCACGAGCGCGGCTTCGACTCGCGGCTCGCCGAGACCTCGGCAAAGGCGGCCGGCCTCTGGCAAATCCTGGCGCCCGAGTACGAGCGCGCCCGCGGGGCCGCCGCCCGCGCTGACGCGGACGCGGCCTTCGAGGCGCTCGCGCGAACGGGCCTCGGCGCTCCCGAAGAGTTCCCCGCCGAGGCCGAGGCGGCCTCGGCGGCGCTCGAGGGCTTCGTTGCCGCCCCCTTCACCCCCGAGGAGCAGGCGCGCCGCGCTGCCCAGCTCGTCCGCTTTCTCGACCTGATCCCGATCGAGTATCGCGACGGCGTCGACGACGGGCGCGTGACGATCCCGTTCGAGATCCAGGAGGGCATCGCTTTCCGGGACGGCGCCGCGTCGGCGTTCGCGGACCTGGAGGGTGAGCTGTCGGAGCTCGACGCGCGCGCGACCGCCGAGGTCGAGGCGACGCTCGAGCAGCTCGAGCGCTTCCTCGACGACGCGGCAGGCGGCCGTGAGGTCGTCTCCGAGGACGAGGTCGAGGACGCCCACGACCGCGCTTCGGACCTGCTCGATGGGCTCTTCCCGGAGGAGTGGAAGGAGGAGGACACCCAGTCCGACTTCGACCTGATCGCGCTCACGCTCGACCGCCTCGAGGCCGCGGTCGGGGCCGGCGAGTACCGGCAGGCCGAGCAGGCGCGCCTCGAGGCATACGCCTTCTTCGAGTTCGGCCCCGAGCTGAGCCTGCGCTCGCTCGCGCCCGGTGTCGTCGCGCGGGTGGAGGCGCTCGTGTGGTTCGGGATCGACGGGCACGAAGGGCTCGCGAAGCTGATCGCGAACCACGCGCCCTCGCGCGACGTGCGCGAGACCCGTCTCGCCCTCGACGACGCGCTCGAGGAGGGCGCGGGGACGCTCGGCGAGGGAGCCAGCACGGCAACGATCGTCACGAACGCGGCCGTGATCGTGTTCCGCGAGGGGCTCGAGGCGGTGCTGATCCTCGCGGCCGTGATGGCGAGCCTGCTCGGCGCCAATCGAGCCCAGCGCAAGCCGATGATGATCGGCGCGGCCCTCGCGCTGGTGGCGAGCGGCATCACCTTCGTGCTCGCGCGGACCGTGCTGACCTCGCTGGCGCGCTATGGCGAGAAGCTCGAGGCGATCGTCGGGCTCGTCGCGATCGGCGTGCTCTTACTCGTACTCAATTGGTTCTTCCACCGCGTCTACTGGACCGAGCACATCTCGCGCTTCCACAAGCGCCGCCGACGCCTTCTCAACCTCGCCGCCGGCGGGCTGATGTCAGCGCAGGTGCTGGGCTTCGTGCTGCTCGGCTTCTCGACGGTCTACCGCGAGGGCTTCGAGACCGTCCTCTTCCTGCAGGCGCTCGAGCTCAGCTCAGGCCTGTGGGTCGTGCTCCAGGGAGTCGCGCTCGGCAGTCTCGGGGTGGCCGCGGTGGCCGTGGCGACGTTCGTGCTCGAGCGCAAGCTGCCCTACAAGAAGATGCTGATCGTCACCGGCGTGCTGCTCACCGTGGTGCTGATGATCATGGTGGGCAAGACGGCGCGCATCATGCAGGGCGTCGGCTGGCTCCCGATCACGCCTGTCGACATCGACGTGCCCTACTGGATGGGCCTCTGGCTCGGGGTCTTCCCGACGGTCGAGACGATCGCGGCGCAGATCGCCGCCTTCATCTTCGTGATCGGCAGCTACGTGCTCGCCGAGCGCGTGCGAACGCGGGGCCGCCGTACGACGGCGCCGGAGCCGTCCTCAGCCGGCCGGGCCGGAGGTCCTGCGCACCACGAGCCGGGGCTCCTCTAACCGCGTCGCGCGAGCCTCGCGGCCGCCGATCCGTTCGAGCAGCAGTCTCAGGGCCAGCGCACCCATCTCCTCACGCGGCTGATTGACGCTCGTGAGCGACATGTGGTGCAGAGCCGCCAGGAAGGTGTTGTCATAGCCGACGATCGACACGTCGCCGGGAACCCGCACGCCCCCGTCCTCGAGCCGGTCGAGCACCCCTGCAGCGACGAGATCGTTGGCGGCGAACACCGCTGTCGGCAGCCGATCGCGGGTCAGCAGCCGTTCGGCGGCGCGGACCCCGGCCTCCTCGGTGAACTCGCCGGGCAGCACCTCGGTCTGAGCCCCGAGCCCGATCTCCGCCATGGCCTTGGCGTAGCCCGCGCGCCGCGGCGCGGAGCCGGCCCCGCGCCCTCCGTCGACGTGCACGATCCGCTCGTGGCCCAGCGAGGCGAGGTGCTGCACCGCCAGCCGCGCCCCCGCCTCCTCGTCGGTCATCACCCAGTCGATCGCGCCGTTGCGCGGCGCGCGCCCGACGACCACCACGGGGGTCGCACTTGCCGCCGCGGCCAGCTCCGCAGCCGCCATGCGCGGGCTCACGAGGATGAGACCGTCGGTGCGGTATTCGAGCAGCGCGTCGAGCATGGCGCGCTCGCGCCGACGGCGACGGCCGCCCGTGATGATCAGCAGGCGATAGCCGACCCCGGACGCAAAGCGATCGATGCCCTCGGCGATCTCGGCGAAGAACGGATTGTGCAGGTCGTTGAGGAGCACGCCGACGGTCTTGGTGCGCCGGCTCGCCAGTCCACGCGCCATGGCGTTCGGCCGGTAGCCCAGCCGCTCGGCGGCATCGAGGACACGCCTCCTGCGCTCCGGGCTGACCTTGGGGCTCTCGCGCACGACGAGAGACACGAGCGCCCGCGACACGCCGGCTTCCCGGGCCACGTCCTCCATCGTCACGTGTGCGCTTGACATTGCAGTCGGGCTCCTGAATACTCCGGCATATTAGAGCGCTCTAACCAGTAAGTGCAGGTTCAGCGCTCGGATCGACGGCGAGAGGGGATCGCAAGCCAAGTATGGCGATAGCGCGCTCCAATTCCAGTCGTCGAATTCGCGGGAGGTTGCCGTGAACGTGCCGGTCTACTCGGCTCCCCCTAACGGAGTCGCCGCTGCCCCGATCTCCTGGGGTGTCTGCGAGGTGCCCGGCTGGGGCCTGATGCTGCCACCAGAACGCGTGCTGGGTGAGATGGCGGCGCTTGGCTTTCGGGCAACCGAGCTGGGTCCGGTCGGGTACCTCCCTTTGGAGCCCGCCGTACTCAGATCGCAGCTGGAGGCCCACGGCCTGCAGCTAGTCGGAGGGTTCGTGCCGCTCGTGCTGCACATGCCAGATCTCGGCGCCGCGCGCGAGCAGGCGGCGCGAATCGGGCGGGTGCTCGCCGCGGCAGGCGCGGACGTGTTCGTGGCGGCGGTCGTCATGGATGACGATTGGGCCGAGCCCGAGGCGCTCGACGACGCCGCCTGGGCAAGGCTGGCGCGTCACCTCGACGACATCGCCGAGCTCGTTGGAGGCCTCGGACTCAAGCTCGTCATCCATCCGCACGCGGGAACGCTCGTCGAGCGTGAGGCCGAGATCGAGCGCGTGCTGGCGGACTCGCAGGCGGCCCTGTGCCTCGATACCGGGCACCTGACGATCGCGGGAGCCGAGCCGGCGGAGTTCGTACGCCGTCACGGCGAGCGCATCGCGCACGTGCACCTGAAGGACGTGGACGAGGCGATCGCCGAGCGTTACCGGGAGGGTGAGCTGACGCTCGTCGAGGCGACCCGCTGCGGCCTGTTCAAGTCACTGGGTCAGGGCGATGCGGGGATTGCCGAAGTGCTCGACCTGCTCGAGCGGAGCGGCTACGAACGCTGGCTCGTACTCGAGCAGGACACCGCGATCACCGGGGAGGAGCCGCCACCCGGAGGCGGTCCCGTGCTCGACGTGCAGGCGAGCGTCGCCTACCTGACGAGCTGAGGGTGGAGCGCGTGGAGGCCGCCACCAACGTCGCCGCCCGCCGCCGGCTCAGGCCCGTCGCTTCCGGTGCCCCGCTCGGCGTCGGCGTGATCGGCACGGGCCGCATCGGCTCGGCGCACGCCCGCCTGCTCGCGGGCGCCGTGCCGGGTGCACGCGTCACGGCTCTGACCGATACGCGGCCGCAGGCGGCGCGGATGCTCGGCGCCGAGCTGGGCGTGCGCACGCTCACCGGTGCCGAGGAGCTGCTCGCGTCTCCGGACGTCGAGGCGGTTGCGATCTGCTCGAGCACCGACACCCACGCCGAGCTACTGGTCGCAGCGGCCGCGGCAGGCAAGCCGATCTTCTGCGAGAAGCCGGTCTCGCTCGACCTCGCCGAGGTGGATCGCGCCCTCCGCGCCGTCGAGGATGCGAACGTCCAATTTCAGATCGGCTTCAACCGCCGCTTCGACCCCGCGCACGCATCGGTGCAGGCGGCCGTCGCGGACGGCACGGTGGGCGAGCCGCATCTGGTGCGGATAACGAGCCGCGACCCCGAGCCGCCGCCGCTCTCATACGTGCTCGCGTCCGGCGGGATATTCCTCGACATGACGATCCATGACTTCGACATGGCCCGCTTCGTGAGCGGCATCGAGGTGGTCGAGGTGTTTGCGCGTGGCGCGTTGCGCGTCGAGCCGTCGTTTGCTCACGCCGGCGACGTGGACACGGCTGTGGTGACGCTGACGCACGAGAACGGCTGCCTCAGCGTGATCGACAACAGCCGCCGCGCCGCCTACGGCTATGACCAGCGGGTCGAGGTGCTCGGCTCACGCGGCCTGGCGGCCTCAGAGAACCCGGCCTGCCACAGCGGCCTCGTGCGCACCGCCGAGGGCACTCGCACCACGGTTCCGCCGGCCTTCTTCCTGGAGCGCTACCACGAGAGCTACCGGCGCCAGTGGAGCGCATTCATCTGCGCCGTCGTGGCGGGTGAGACCCCGCCGGTCACGACGCATGACGCGCGCGCGCCGCTGGTGATGGGTCTTGCCGCACGGCGCTCGCTCGAGGAGGGCAGGCCCGTCCGGATCGACGAAATCCAGTGAGCGAGCGCTTTGACGTGATCACGATGGGCCGGGTCGGCGTCGACCTCTACCCGGAGCAGGTGGGCGTCGCGCTCGAGGACGTGGGCAGCTTCCGGAAGTCGCTCGGCGGCAGCGCGACGAACGTCGCCGTCGCGGCGGCCCGGCTCGGCGCCCGCTCGGCGGTGATCACGAAGGTGGGCGAGGACCCGTTCGGCAACTACGTCCGCCGGGCGCTCGACGGCTTCGGCGTCGACCGCCGCTGGGTCGGCACGGACGCCGAGCTGCGCACGCCGCTCGTCTTCTGCGAGATACACCCGCCCGAGCATTTCCCATTGCTCTTCTACCGCGAGCCGAAGGCGCCCGACCTGAACATCGAGCCAGGTGAGCTCGACCTCGAAGCAATCCGCGCGGCGCGGCTCCTGTGGACGACGGGCACGGGCCTGGCGCAGCAGCCGAGCCGCGGGGCGACGCTGCTCGCGCTCGAGTCGCGCCAGGAGACGCCGGACGCGATCACGGTCCATGACCTCGATCACCGCCCGATGCTCTGGCCTGACGACCGCGAGGCTGGGCGCTGGGCGCGCGCGGCCGTCGGCCTTGCGACGGTCGCGGTGGGCAACGAGGCGGAGGTGGCGGTGGCGGTCGGCACACGCGACCCGCACGAGGCAGCGGAGGCGCTGCTCGAGCTTGGCGTCGAGCTCGCGATCGTCAAGCGCGGCCGCGCCGGCGTGCTGGCGCGCACGCGCGACGAGCTGATCGAGCTCGAGCCGCTGCGGCTCGAGGTGCTGAACGGGCTCGGCGCGGGCGACGCCTTCGGCGGGTCGCTCGCGCATGGGCTGGTGAATGGCTGGGAGCCCGAGCGGGCGCTGCGGCTGGCGAACGCGGCGGGCGCGCTGGTGGCGTCCCGGTTCGCCTGCGCCGACGACATGCCGACGCTCGAGGAGCTGAAGGAGCTGGTCGGAGAGGAGATCGAGGCATGAGCGAACGGATGACGGTCGCCCAGGCGCTGGTGCGCTTCCTGGCCGTCCAGGAGGTCGAGCGCGACGGTGAGCGGCGCCGGTTCTTCGGCGGCTGCTGGGGCATCTTCGGGCACGGCAACCTGTCCGGTCTCGGCCAGGCGCTCCACCAGCACCGCGACCTGTTCCGATACCGGCAGGCCCGCAACGAGCAGGCGATGGTGCACATCGCCTCTGGATACGCGCGCCAGCGCAACCGGCTCGGTACGTTCGCCTGCACGAGCTCCGTGGGGCCGGGCGCCACCAACATGGTCACGGGCGCCGCGCTCGCGACCGTCAACCGCTTGCCGGTGTTGCTGCTGCCCGGCGACACGTTCGCGACGCGGGCCCCGCACCCGGTGCTCCAGCAGCTAGAGGTGCCCCACGACGGGACGATGTCGGTCAACGACTGCTTCCGGCCGGTGTCGCGCTACTTCGACCGCATCGCACGGGCCGAGCAGATCGTGCCGTCCGCGCTCGAGGCCATGCGGGTGCTGACCGACCCGGCCGAGACCGGCGCCGTGACGCTGGCGCTGCCCGAGGACGTCCAGACCGAGGCGCTCGAGGTGCCGGACTCGTTCCTCGCGCCGCGCGTCTGGACGGTGTTCCGGCGGCCGCCCGCCCCCGACGCTCTGGCGCGAGCGGCCGAGCTCGTCTGCGGCGCCAGGCGGCCGCTGATCGTGGCCGGCGGCGGCGTCATCTATGCGGAAGCGACCGAAGAGCTGCGCGCGCTCGCCGAGGGCGTCGGAATCCCGGTCTGCGAGACGCAGGCGGGCCGCGGGGCGCTCCCCTCCGAGCATCCGCTGGCGCTCGGCGCGCTCGGTGCCACCGGCACGCCGGCGGCCAACCGGCTCGCCCGCGAGGCGGACCTCGTGATCGGCGTGGGCACGCGCTGGAGCGACTTCACCACCGCCTCGAAATCGGCCTTCCAGCACCCGGACGTGCGCTTCGTGAACATCAACGTCGCGAGCTTCGACGCCGCCAAGCACAGCGGGCTGGCGCTCGAGGCGGATGCGAAGCTGGCGCTTTCCGCGCTCACCGAGGCGCTCGCGGGCCACCGTGCCGGCAAGGCCTGGGAGCGGCGCGCCGACGAGGAGGCGCGCGCCTGGGCGGACGAGGTCGCCCGCCTCACGCACGCCGGGCACGAGCCGCTGCCGAGCCAGGCCGAGGTGATCGGCGCTGTCAACG
>Ga0081538_10002077_pt1 | contig 19957 bp, 19 predicted proteins | sample TabmetS5T2R1_FD_71022 | JGI IMG/M metagenome (GOLD analysis project Ga0081538, IMG submission 71022) | Tabebuia heterophylla rhizosphere microbial communities from the University of Puerto Rico - S5T2R1 | ecosystem: Host-associated > Plants > Roots > Rhizosphere ...
GGGCGGCGAAGACGCCGACCGTCGCGCCCTCGAGGAAGAGCAGGAGACTGAGGTAGACGCCGAGGCGCTCGCGTCCCGCCCAAAGCCCGTATCCGACCGCGGCCATGGTCACGACGGCGGTGAGGCCCACGAGCCAGAGCGTGTAGTCGTAGAGACCCACCTTGTAGGCGACGTCCAGGTCGGCGAACCAGGTGACGTCGGCCTCGTCCTGCAGCGCGGTCGCCCCGAAGTCGAAGTTGAGGGCGGTCCCGACCCAGAGCGCGAGCTCGGCCAGGGCGACGAGGAGCGCGAACCCCCCTGCCGAGCGCGGCGTGTTCCAGGGCGTCACCCAGATCGCCACCGCCGCGGCGATCGGGAGCAGGATCAAAATCGTGGTGATCACGCGACCACCAGGAAGACGACGGCGATGACGGCGAGACCGACCGCGACCGCGAGCGCGTAGGCGCGGACGCGGCCCGTCTGCGCGGCGGCCACCCGGTCGGAGACGTCGCGGACGCCCGTCCCGAGGCCGCCGAGCGAGCGAAGAACGAGCGGGCCCTCGATCCAGCCGAGGAGCCAGGTCGCCAGGCGGGACGACGGCTCGTAGAACGTGAGGTCGTAGGCCTCGTCGAAGTAGAGCTTGTGCTCGAGGGCGCGCGCCGCCCAGGGGTAGCGGCGGCGAATCGCGGCGGGCCGGTCGCCCGGCCTCCGGTAGAGAGCCCACGCCACCGCGATTCCGCCGGACGCCGCGGCCAGCGATGCGAGGATCGAGGAGAGGGCGAGTGCGCCGCTCGCTTCGGGGATGGACTCGACCACCGGATCGAGCCAGGTGTCTACGAGGTGCCAGCCGCCGGGAACCTGGAGGAAGCCGCCGATCACGGAGAGAACGGTGAGGACGGCGACCGGCCACATCATCACCAGCGGCCCCTCGAAGCGCTCCTTGTGGAGGTGCTCGCGCGCAAACGGCGAGATCTCGCCGAAGAAGACGATGAACAGGAGCCGGAACGTGTAGAGCCCGGTGAGGAAGGCGCCCGCGATTCCGGCTGCCCACAGGACCCAACCGAGCGAGCCCTGCTCGACGAGGCTCGAGAGGATCGCGTCCTTGGAGAAGAACCCCGCGAACGGCGGGATGGCCGCGAGCGCGAGGGCGCCGACGAGGAAGGCGCGGTAGGTCCACGGTAGCTCGCGGGCGAGGCCGCCCATCTTGCGAATGTCCTGCTCCGCCGAGAGGGCATGGATGACGACGCCCGCCGCCATGAAGAGCAGCGCCTTGAAGAAGGCGTGCGTCATCAGGTGGAACATGCCGGGTCCGTACGCACCGAGGCCGACGGCCGTGAACATGTAGCCGATCTGGCTCATGGTCGAGTAGGCGATGACCCGCTTGATGTCCGTCTGCACGAGGGCGATCAGCCCGGCCATGAGCAGGGTGACCGCGCCGAGCACTCCGGCCAGGTCCTGCACGTCGACGGCCAGCTCGAAGAGCGGGCTCGTGCGCGCGATCAGGTAGACGCCGGCGGTGACCATGGTCGCCGCGTGGATGAGCGCGCTGACCGGTGTGGGGCCCTCCATCGCGTCGGGCAGCCAGGTGTGGAGCGGCACCTGCGCCGACTTGGCGACGGCGCCCCCGAGCAGCCCCAGCGCGACGAGCACGGCGAGCGTCGAGCCCTCGCCGAGGGCCTCGGGCGCTTCCCCGAAGACGGTCGGGAAGTCGAGCGAGCCGACCTGCTGGACGAGGACGAAGAGCGCGAGCACGAAGGTCGCGTCCCCGACCGCGTTCATGACGAACGCCTTCTTACCCGCCTCGACGGGCGCCCGCCGCTGGTGCCAGTAGTTGATCAGCAGGTACGAGGACAGGCCGACCATGCCCCAGCCTGCGAGGAGCAGGAGCAGGTTCCCCGCCATCACCAGCAGGAGCATCGAGAAGACGAAGAGCGCCTTGTAGGCGTGGTAGCGCCGCTCCTCCTCGTCCCCGTGCATGTAACCGATGGCGTACGTGAGGATGAGGAAGCCCACGCCCGAGACGACGAACATCATGAAGACAGAGAGCGGGTCGATCAGGATCTCCGCGCCCACGCGGAGGTCGCCGGCCGTCAGCCAGGTCCACGCGGTCGAGAGCTCGGAGCGCTCCTCGGGCTCGCGCCCGAGCAGGTCGAAGAAGACGGCGACGGTGCAGATGAAGGAGAAGAGCGTCGCGCCCGAGGCCAGCAGGCCTGCCGCGCGGCGGTCGATCCGGTCCCCCAGGAGCGCGATCGCGACCACCGCCACGGCGGGCGAGAAGAGCGCGGCCCAGGCGAGGACGTCCATGCCTACGGTGCCCCGTCTCCAGTCGCCTCCACGATCCGCACGAGGAGCTGCACGGCAGTCGGCGGCACGCGGCCCTCCGGATCGACGCCCGGATCGTAAGCCGTCAGGGCGGCGGCCCGAATCCGGAACCGGTCTCCGATCGCCTCGATCGCCGCCGCGATGTCTGCGGCGGAAGGACCGCCCTCGGTCGAATACACGTTCACCATTCCCCCGCTGCGGTCGAGGACGTCCAGATCGAGGTGGAGATAGACCTCCGCGACACGTTTGCGCAAAGCATCGAGCCTGGGCTCGAGCCCATCGCCGATCTCAGCTGGGGTGACGACGGCGACCTTCGACTCGTCCAGGCGCTCAATCTCGTGGTCCCAGGCGTCCCGCATCCCCACGTGGACGACGTTCTCCTCGGGCACTGCGCGATAGCCGGGCACCGTCTCCCGGAGGGCATCCCAGCCGGTACCCGTGAGGACCGACAGGCCCATGCCGTCCAGGAATCCCGAAAGCGACCTTTCCGTGGTCGAGAAGTCCCGTGCGAATCGAACCAGATGACGCCCAGGTCGGACGCGGTGCCCGCGACGACGCCCACAGAGTTGAGGCAGTTGCCGGCGAGAACGACAGGGAACGATCCGCGCTCGATTGCCCCGTGCACGTGACCGGCCACGCCACGCACGACCGCGAACGAGCCCTCGGTCTCGTTCCAGTAGTCCTCATGCCCCGCGACGGCGTCGACGGTTTCCACCTCGACGTCGTGCCCGGCCCCGCGGAGCGCCTCCGCCGCGCCGGCCTCGACGATCTTCCGCGGGCCCCGGGCAACCTCGATGTCCGCGCGTCCGAGGGCGTACGGGGCCTGAATGAGGGTGATGCGCACTCGTTAGCCTCTCAGCGACGTCAGCCGGTCGACGTCGAGCTCCACGCGCTTCCGCGAGACGGCGACGATGAGGCCCAGGCCGAGAACCGCCTCGGCGGCCGCGACGACCATGACGGTGAGCGCGAAGATCTGGCCGTCGCCGTCGCCCAGCTGACGCGCGAAGGCAATCAGCGCCAGGTTGCCGGCATTCAGCATCAGCTCCAGTGCCAGGAGGATGATCAGCGGGCTGCGGCGGATCAGGACCCCGAATGCGCCCGTGGCAAAGAGGACGACCGAGAGGATCAGGTAGGCCGCAATTCCGGGACCGAGCATCAGGTCTCGCCCTCCTCGTCCGAGGTCGGCATCGCGCTGCCGAGGACGACGCCCCCGATGGCCGCCACGAGCAGGACGATCGAGGTCACCTCGAAGGCGAGCAGGTGATCGGAGAGGAACAGCTCGCCGATCTGTGAGGGCGAGCCGAACGACTCCGTGATCGACGCGGTGTCGCTCAGGCTGTCTCCCGCCTTCAGGGCGATAACGACGATCACCTCGAGCGCGATCGCGGCCGCCGCGACGATCGCCGTCACGTTCATGAGCGTCGGCCCGCCCGCCCAGGGAGCGTCGGCCCGCCCGCCCAGGTAAGCGAGCACGAAGACGAACATGATCACGATCGCGCCCGCGTAGACGATCACCTGTGCGCCGGCCACGAACTCTCCGGCGAGGAGCAGGTAGAGCACCGCGAGCGAGGCGAGGTTCCCGATCAGGGCGAGCGCGCTGAAGAAGGGGTTGGCGAAGAGGACGACGGCGATCCCCGAGGCGAGGAGCGCGAGCGCGGCGGCGATCCAGACGATCCAGACGAGGACGTTCCCGGCCGACGCGGCGAGAACGAGGTCGATCAACAGTGCCCCTCCAGGCAAGGCTGGATTACCTGGATGGACACTACGATTCCGACTTCCACACCGGAATCGGCGTGTCGTAGAGGTCCCGGTCGGCCACCGGCATCCGTTTTACGGGCTCGGCCAGGAGCATGTCCTTCGTGTAGATGAGATCGTCCCGCGAGTACTCGGAGATCTCGTACTCGGCCTCGAGCGTGATCGCGTCGAACGGACAGGCCAGCTCGCAGTAGCCGCAGAAGATGCAGCGGGAGAGGTTGATCTCGTAGATCCGCGCGTAGCGCTCCCCGGCGCTGACCCGGTTCTCGGGTGTGTTCTCGGCGGCGACCACGCGGATGCAGTCCGCGGGGCAGGCGGCTGCGCAGAGGGAGCAGCCGACGCACTTCTCGAGGCCGTTCTCGTGCCGCCACAGCCGGTGGCGCCCGCGAAAGCGCGGGTAGACCGGCCGCTTGTAGTCGGGGTACTGCTGCGTGATCGGCTTCTTGAACATCTGCCGGAACGTGACGGCGAAGCCCCTGAGGCTGGAGAACGGCTGCGGCATCAGTCGATCGCGACCACGAGGACGGCGGTGACGACGGCGTTGATCGTGGCGATGGGCAGGAGCACCTTCCAGCCGACCTTCATCAGCTGGTCGTAGCGCAGGCGCGGGAGGGTCGCGCGCAGCCACATGAAGACGAAGACGACGAGCGCGAGCTTGAGCACGAACCAGAGCGGGCCGGGCAACACCGGGCCGCTCCAGCCGCCGAAGAAGAGCGTGACGGCGAGCCCCGAGAGCGTGATCATGTTGACGTACTCGGCCATGGCGAACAGGCCGTAGCGCATGCCGCTGTACTCCGTTTGGTAGCCGGCCACGAGCTCGGTCTCGGCTTCGGGGAGGTCGAACGGCGGGCGGTTCGTCTCGGCGACGCCGGCGACGAAGAAGACCAGGAGCCCCACGATCTGCGGAGCCGCGTACCAGAGCGAGTCCTGTTGCGCCTCGACGATGCTCACGAGCGAGAGACTCTGCGCCATGATCACGACTCCGAGCACGGAGAGCGCCAGCGAGACCTCGTAGGAGACGAGCTGTGCGGCCGTCCGCATCGATCCGAGCAGGGAGTACTTCGAGTCGCTCGCCCAGCCGCCGACGAGGAAGGCGTAGATGCCGACTGCGCCGAGCGCGAAGATGAGGAGTACGCCGATGGAGACATCGACGACGCGCCCCGTTATGTCGTATCCGCCGATTTCCCAGGAATCGCCGAAGGGGATGACGCTGAAGGACGCGAGAGCCGTGAAGGCGGCGACGACCGGCGCCGCGAAGTAGAGGAGGTCGACGGCGCCGGTCGGCGAGAAACTCTCCTTCCGGATCAGCTTGACGAGATCGGCGATCGGCTGGCCGAGCCCGAAGGGTCCCGCCCGATTGGGCCCGTAGCGCAGCTGCATCCGGCCCAGGAGCTTGCGCTCGAGCCAGGTCGCGTACGCGAAGCCGACCATCACGAGGTTGATGACGATGAACGCCTTGATCGCGTCGATCCACCAGGGCTCGTTCATCGAGGCTCTCCTGCCGAGGACTTCGCCACCTGGACCCTGTCGGCCAGGCCCTCGGAGTGCTCTGCGGCGATGCGGACGACGCCTGCCCTGAGCTTCCGGCTGACCCGCGCGCGCAGCTGCTTGGTCGTGCCGTTGGAGGAGACCTCGACCGTCTCGCCCGGAACGATCTCGCGCGTGGCCGCGTCGGCGTGGGCGAGCTCCACCTCCGGGGCCGGCCGCTGGAACTCGAGCTGCGGCACCCGCTCCACGGCCGGGCCGCTGAAGAGGGCGCGGTAGCGCAGCAGCTCGAGGCCCGGCCCCGCGGGCCTCGCCGTCGCCGCCTCCGGATCCGGCTGAGTCCATGCGAGCCCGTCCCCGGGCGGGAGCGCCGCCTGCTCGGCGGCGCCGGGAGCCGCCCAGGGATCGACGACGATCCCGAACCGCTCCGCGAGCTGTGAGAGCGCCTCGAGCTCGACGGGCCCATCCGGGACGACGGCTCGGCGGACGCGCTGCGGACGGCCCTCGAGGTTGACGAAGGTTCCCTCGCGCTCGAGGTAGCTCGTGCCCGGCAGGACGACGTGGGACCACGCCGTCAGATCGCTCTGGAACATGGCGGTCGTCAGGACGAAGCGGGCGCGTCCGGCCAGCTCGGCCACGCGCGGGTCGTAGCCCGCCTCGTCGCCCGAGACGATCAAAGCTCCGATCTCTCCGTCCGCCGGAGGCTCGGCACGGTCTTCGCCCAGCGCGTACCACGCCTCGGCGACACCGCGGCCGTTCGGCGTCCTCGGCAGGACGTAGACAGCGACTTCTGCATTTCCTTTCGCCTGGAGGTGGCCGGCGAGCGCCCCGATGTGGCGGCCGCCGGTCGGGTCGTCCTCGGACCAGACGAGCGCGATGCGCTCCGCCGCGGCGAGTCGCTTCGCCGTCCCCCGAAGCTCCTTCGGCGCCCTGGTTCCCTTGCGCAGGTCGGCGCAGACTTGTGGCGCCGCCCCTGCCGCCGTCTGCACATCGCCGGCGGGACCCACGGTGACGACCTCCGCGCCGGCGCGCCGCGCCGCGCGCAGCCAGAGATCGACGATCGGTGCGCGCTCGACGACAGGGTCGTCGCCGAGCACGACGCAGGCCTCTGCCTCCCGGATGGCCGAAAGCGGCGCGCGAAAGGCGGGGAGCCCGGGGTCCCAGTCGTCGGGCAGAACCGCGGTGTTCGAGCCGAGCCCCTTGCGAACGATGCGCGCGAGCGCGGTCGCCTGCTCACTGGTCTCGCCGCCGGAGAACGCGAGGACGACCGACGAGCCCGCCTCGCGAAGCCCGACCTCGGCGGCATCGAGCGCGGCCTCGAGCGAGGCCTCCTCGAACCCGCGGCGACGCACGCGGACGAGCGGGGTGCGGATCCGGTCCCTCGCCCGCAGGTGGTCGTAGGTGAATCGGCCCTTGTCGCAGAGCCAGCCCTCGTGCACCTCGGGGTGGTTGCGGGAGAGGATGCGAGCAATGCTGCCCTCCCTCGTCGTCGCCCAGACGTTGCAGCCGACCGGGCAGAGCCCGCACACCGTCGGCACGTTCTGGATCTCCCAGGGCCGGGCGCGGAAACGGTACGTCGTGGACGTCAGCGCTCCTACCGGGCAGAGCTCGACGACGTTCCCCGAGAAGTGCGCGCGGTAGGGCTCGTCCTCGAAGGTGGCGATCACCGACGAGGCGCCCCGGTTGACCGCCACCAGCTGGCCGTCCTCGGAGACGATCTCCGAGAAGCGCGTGCAGCGATAGCAGAGGATGCAGCGCTCCCGGTCGAGCGCGATCAGCGGCGAGATCGGGATCGGCTTGTCGAAGGTCCGCTTGGCGAAGTGCATGCGGGTCGAGCCGGGCCCGAAGCGGAAGGTCAGGTCCTGAAGCGGGCACTCGCCGCCCTTGTCGCAGTCGGGGCAGTCGAGCGGGTGGTTGAGGAGGATGAACTCGAGGATCGCATCCTGGCCCTCCGAGGCCTTTTCGCTCGTCAGCGCCGTCCTGAGGACGAGGCCGTCCGTCGCGGTCAGCGTGCAGGCGGCCTGGAGCTTGGGCAGACCCTCGACCTCGCAGAGGCACATGCGGCACGCGCCGACCGGCGGCCCGAGCCGCGGCTCGTAGCAGAAGACCGGGATCTCGATCCCGATCGAGGCGGCCGTCTCGACCATCCCCTGCCCCTTGGGAGCCTGGAGCTCGTGGCCGTCGATCGTGACCGTGACGAGCTCGGGCTGAGGCTGTGCGTTCATCGAGACGCTTCCGACACGATGCGCGCGCCACGGGTGCGCTGTTCGCCGTTAGGCTCGAAAGCGGGTGGTGGGCCGGGGTGCCCCGTAGAAACTCGGCGATCGACGAAGCTCATGGCCCGGCCGGCACCTCGATCTCGCTGCGTACCGCCGCGTGGTGCTGGTCAACGGGCGCGAGCACGCCCGCGAGCGACGACTCGCCTCCGAAGGGGCATCCGCCCTCGTCGAGGTGGCGCTGATACTCGTCCCGGAACCGCGCGACGTAGCTCGCCACGGGCATTGCGGCCGCGTCGCCGAGCGGACAGAGGCAGTTGCCGAGGATCCGGTCGCAGACGTTCAGGAGCACGTCCAGCTCGTCCTGCGTCGCCTCGCCTTCCTCGATTCTCCGCAACAGCTGCACCATCCAGCGCGTCCCTTCCCGGCACGGTGTGCACTTGCCGCAGGACTCGTGCATGTAGAACTGAGCGACTCGCAACCCCAGCTGCACCATGCAGCAGCGATCGTCGATGACGATCACGGCGCCGGAGCCGAGCATCGTCCCCGCCGCGGCCATCGAGTCGAAGTCGAGCGGCGTGTCCACCTCGGCGGCGGTCAGTACGGGAACCGACGAGCCGCCGGGAATGATCGCCTTCAGCTCGCGGCCGTCGGGGATCCCGCCGCCGAGGTCGTAGATCAGCTCACGAAGCGACGTCCCGAGCTCGAGCTCGTAGTTTCCTCCGTTGACGACGTTTCCGGAGAGCGAAAAGACCCGCGTGCCCGCCGAGTGCTCGACGCCGACCTGCGCATACGCCTTGCCGCCCATCTGCAAGATCTTCGGCACCGTCGCCAGCGTCTCGACGTTGTTGATCAGGGTCGGCGACGCGTAGAGGCCGGAAATGGCAGGGAAGGGCGGCTTGGTGCGCGGCTGGCCGCGGCTGCCCTCGAGGGACTCGAGCAGGCCGGTCTCCTCCCCGCAGATGTACGCACCGGCGCCGCGGTGGACGACCACGGTCAGGCCCCAGCTCGAGCCGAGCACGTCCTTCCCGATATAGCCGGCCTTGCGCGCCTCCTCCAGCACCGCGGTGAGGACCTCGTACTCGGCCAGGTACTCGCCCCGCAGGTAGATGAAGGCGAGGTTCGAGCCGATCGTGTAGGAGGCGATGACGATGCCCTCGAGGAAGAGGTGCGGGACACGGAGCATGATCTCCCGGTCCTTGAAGGTTCCGGGCTCGGACTCGTCGGCGTTGACGACGAGGTAGATCGGCTTCGACGTGTCCTCCGGCTTCGGCAGGAAGCTCGCCTTGCGGCCCATGGGGAAGCCCGCGCCGCCGCGGCCGCGTACGTCCGCGGTCAGCAGCTCGTCCAATACGGCCTGGCGTTCCATCCCGAGCGCCTTGCGCAGCGCCTCGTAGCCGCCGACAGCCTCGTACTCGGCGAGCTTCGTCAGGTCGCGTGTGTCCGCATGCTCCAGGAGCAGCTCTCTAAGCGCCATCACGCAGCTCCTTGACGATGCCGGGGACGTCCGCCGGCTGGACGGGCTCGTGGTAGCGGTGGTCGACGGCGACGACCGTTCCCCAGCCGCATCCGCCGGCGCACTCGACCGTGCGGAGCGTCACCTCGCCGTCGGCGGTCGTTTCGCCGGCGTGGATCCCCAGCTCGCGCTCGAATGCCTCGAGCACCTGCTGGGCGCCGACGAGCGCGCAGGAGATGTTCGTGCAGACCTCCACCATGTGCCGGCCGACCGGCGCCAGGTGGAACATGTCGTAGAAGCTCGCCACCGCCAGGCAGTACGCGGGCGTCAGCTCGAGCGCCTCACCTACCTCGCGGAACGCCTCGGGCGGGAGCCAGCCGCCGTGCTCCTCCTGCGCCAGCCGGAGCGCGGGCATGATCGCGGAGCGGCTCTCGGGGTACTGCTTGGCCACCGACTGGATGCGGTCGTAGAGGCTCTTGGAGGAAGGAGCGGGACTCACCGGTCGACCTCCCCCATGAGGGTGTCGAGCGAGCCGACGGCGGCGATCAGGTCGGCGACGAGCGCGTCGCTCATACAGGTCGCCGTCGCCTCGAGCGCGACGAACGAGGGGGCGCGGAACTTGACGCGCCAGGGCTTGGAGCCTCCGTCGGAGACGAGGTAGCAGCCGAGCTCCCCGCGCGGGGACTCGACGGTGACGTAGACCTCCCCCTCTGGCACCCGGTAGCCCTCGGTGACGAGCTTGAAGTGGTGGATCAGGCTCTCCATCGACGTGTGCAGCTCGCTGCGCGGCGGCAGGACGATCTTGCGGTCGTCCACGATCCACGGCCCCTCGGGCATCCCGTCGAGCGCCTGCTGGACGATGCGCGTCGACTCGCGCATCTCGTCCATGTGCACCTTGTACCGGTCGAAGACGTCCCCTCCGTGGTAGACGGGCACATCGAAGTCGACCTGGTCGTACGCCAGGTACGGCTGCACCTTGCGGAGGTCCCAGTCGACGCCGGAGGCGCGCAGCACCGGCCCGGACTGGCCGAGCGCGACCGCGTCCGCAGCGGAGAGGAGCCCGATGCCCTTCGTCCGCTCGAGCCAGATCGCCTGGCCGGAGAGCACGGACTCGTACTCGTCGACGCGCTTCTGCATAGTGTCGGCGAACGCACGACACTCGTCGTGGAAGCCGGCCGGGATGTCCTCGGCCAGCCCACCTGCCTGGAAATAGCGCGTGTGCATGCGCACGCCGGTGACCAGCTCGAAGAGGTCGAGGATGGCGTCGCGCTCGCGGAAGCAGTACCAGAACATCGAGATCGCTCCCAGCTCGAGCGCCGCGGTACCGAGCCAGACGAGGTGTGAGTGAATGCGGTTGAGCTCGCAGAGGAGCATGCGCATCCACTGGGCCTTCGGCGGCGGCTCGACCCCGAGGAGCTTCTCGATCGCGAGCACGAAGACGAGCTCGTTGTTCTGGAAGGAGAGATAGTCGATCCGCGCGGGGTACGTGATCGCCTTCCACCAGGTCTTGTGCTCCATGTTCTTCTCGAAGCCGGTGTGGAGGTAGCCGACGACTGCCTGCAGGCCGACGACCTTCTCGCCGTTCAGCTCGACGATCAGCCGGAGCACGCCGTGCGTCGAGGGGTGGTTGGGCCCGAAGTTGACCTCCAGGATGTCGCCCTCCTCGCGAAGCGCGGGGTCGACCTGGAGGACGGTCGGGATCGGCGAGGGGATGCGCGTCCCCTGGTAGATCGCAGGCTTCGGCTCCGCGACCGCCACTAGTGCCCCTCCAGGCAATACGAGCCCTCTTCTGCCCCGCGATCACGCGGCGCCAGAGCCCTCCCTCGCCCTTGCCCAGGCCACCGGCCTTGGCTGCGTGCGAGTGCGGCCTCCGGCTTGGTGCTCGCGACGCAGAATCTGGGCTGGATTACCTGAATGGACACTATTCCTCTCCGGAGAACCGCACCGGCTCGCCGCCGAGCGGATAATCCTTGCGGAGCGGGTGCCCTTCCCAGTCGTCCTCCATGAGGATGCGCACGAGGTTCGGGTGGCCGTCGAAGGGGATGCCGAGCATGTCCCACGCCTCTCGCTCGTGCCAGTCGGCCGTCGGCCACACGCCGACGACGCTCGGCACCGGCTCGCCGTCCTCGCACCAGACCTGCAGCCGGAGGCGCGGGGCCTCGCTCGCTCCCGACTCGACTCTGAGCAGGTGGTAGGAGACCGAGAAGCGCCGGGGCTTCGGCTCGGGCTGCTGCTGCAGCCCCCAGGAGCCCGGGCTGTTGAGATCGCGGCCTCGCGGATCACCCCAGTAGCCGGCGACGCGCGGACGGTCCCAGCCGAGGTAGTCGGCTGCGGCGATGTCGGAGAGGAAGTTGAAGCCCGCCTCGTCACGCAGCCAGGCGGCGGCCTCGACGAGCCGCTCGCGCTCGACGACCAGCGTCGTCTCGCCGCGTTCGCTGCGCTCCTCGACGAGGCCGGGAACCGCCGGGTAGGAAGCCGTCACTCCGCGACCCCGCGGATCTCGTACGCGGGCGGGACGCCGGCCTGGATCTTCTCCTGCAGCCGTACGATGCCCTCGAGCAGGGCCTCCGGCCGGGGCGGGCAGCCGGGAACGTGGATGTCGACCGGGACGATCTTGTCGACGCCCTGGAGGATCGCGTAGTTGTTGAACATGCCGCCCGAGCTCGAGCAGGCTCCCATGGCGATCACCCATTTCGGCTGCAGCATCTGGTCGTAGATCTCGCGAATCGGCTTGGCCATCTTGTGCGCGACGCGGCCGGAGACGATCAGGAGGTCGGCCTGGCGCGGCGAGGAGCGGAACACCTCGGCGCCGAAGCGCGCGACGTCGTAGCGCGAGGAGACGATCGACATCATCTCGATCGCGCAGCAGGCAAGGCCGAAGGTATCCGGCCAGATCGAATAGCCCTGGGCCCAGGCCACCGCCTTCTCGACGGTCGTGAGCAGGAGCCGCTCCTCGAGCTCGTCTGCGCCCAGCTCCTTCTCGAAGACGCTTGGGCCCTTCCCGCGCATCAGCGTCCGCTCGGACTGGAGGCCGTAGTCGGCCAGACGCTTCTTCTTCACCGCCACTCGAGCGCACCCCGCTTCCAGACGTAGATGTAGGCGATGGCGAGGATGGCGATGAAGAAGCCGAACTCCGCGAGCGCGAACGCCCCCACCTGGTCGAGGACAACCGCCACCGGGTAGAGGAAGACGATCTCGATATCGAAGACGATGAAGAGCATCGCGGTCAGGTAGAAGCTGACGGTGAAGCGCTGCTGTTTGGGCGGCCCGGTCGTCACGCCGGACTCGAAGGGCTGTCGCTGGGCCCTGGGGATCGCCTGCTTCCGCCGGGTCGAGAGCGCGAACGAGGCGAACAACATCGAGGCCGGGATCGCCGCCGCGAAGAGTGCGTAGACGAGGAACGGGAACCAGTCGTCTAGCGCGGCGAAGAGCACGCCCTGCACGCCAGGCATCCTACCGCTCACAAGCGGTCGGCGTGCCTGGACGGAAACCGGCTCTACGTCAGGGGAAATGCCGTGCTACTGGTGTCACAAAGTCAGGTCCTTTCGGCCGCGGAGGCCGTTGCTAAACTCAGACCGATGGTCACGGTCACCGAGAACGCCGCCGCCAAGATCAAGGAGCTGATGGCACAGGAGCCCGCAGGCGAGGTCACCGTGCTCCGGGTCGCCGTCCAGGGCGGTGGTTGTTCTGGCTTCCAGTATGCGCTCGGCTTCGACCGCGGGCCTCAGGACGGGGACAACGAGGTGGAGATGCACGGCGTCCGCGTCGTCGTCGACCCGTTCAGCGCCCCGTACCTCGTCGGCTCGGAGATCGACTTCGTCGACGCCCTCATGGGCGCGGGCTTCGCGATCAACAACCCGAACGTTCAGGCGGCCTGCGGGTGCGGCTCCTCCTTCCAGGCCAAGGAGGAGGCCGGCGAGCCTGCTCCCGCCCACGCCGGCGGCAGCGGCTGCGGCGCGGGCTGCTCCCACTAGCCATTCGCGATTCGCCGCCGCGCTCCGCGGTAACCTAGGTTGGCTTTGAGCGACCATCACGTCGTCGACATCACGATCATCGGCGCCGGTCCCGTCGGTCTTGCAGCCGCCTACTACGCGGGGCACCGTGACGCCACGGTCCGGATCGTGGAGAGCCTCGGTCAGCTCGGCGGCCAGGTGGCGGCCGTCTATCCCGAGAAGCACGTCTACGACGTCGCCGGTCATCCCAAGATCCAGGGGCAGGCGCTCGTCGAACTCTGCGTCGAGCAGGGCCTCCAGTTCGGGGCCGAGGTGTTCCTCGACCAGGAGGTGAAGGATCTGCAGCGGATCGGCATGAACGGCGAGGAGCAGCTCATCCTCACGACGCACCAGGGCGAGACGTTCCCGACCCGCATGCTGATCGTGACGGCCGGCCACGGCGCCTTCGAGCCGCGCAAGCTCGAGATCGAAGACATCGACGACTGGGAGGGCAGGGGGCTTCACTACTTCGTCAAGCGGAAGGAGGTCTTCCGGGACAAGACGTGCGTGATCGTCGGCGGCGGCGACTCCGCCCTCGACTGGACGCTCGGCCTCCAGGACACGGCCCGGCTTCCGATCACGCTCGTTCATCGCCGCGAGCGCTTCCGCGCGCTCGAGACCTCCGTCAAGGAAGCCCGCGAGCTCGAGGAGCAGGGGGCGGTGCGGATCTGCATCCCGGCCGAGGTGCGCGCCGTGCGTGGCGACGGCGACATCGCGGCGGTGACGCTCGAGGACACGGCGAGCGGCGAGCTCTTCGAGGTCGAGTGCGAGGCGCTCATCACGCTTCTCGGTTTCCACTCGCACCTGGGCTCGATCGCCGACTGGGGTCTCGAGCTCCACGGCAAGCGCCAGGTGGTCGTCGACCCCTCGACGATGGAGACGACCCTCGGTGGCGTGTACGCGGCGGGCGACGTCGCCGGCTACGAGGGAAAGATCACCCTTATCTCGGTGGGCTTCGGCGAGGCCGCGATCGCGGCGAACCAGGCGGTCGCCAAGATCCGCGGCGAGAAGGTCCAGCCCAAGTACTCGACCGACTAAGGCCCCCGTGTACCTCCGGCACGTCGCAGGGGACCGCTCTCCCGCCTCGGACTAAACTCCGGGCGTGAGCGAGACGGCGCCCAGGGAGCTCTGGGGAGGCGAGACGCGCAAAGCAGTGGAGAACTTTCCGGTTTCCGGCGAGCCGATCCCGATCTCCGTGGCGCGCTGGCTCGGACGGCTGAAGGCTGCTGCGGCGCGGGTGAACTCCGAGCTTGGGCTCCTCGACCCCGACAAAGCGGAGCGCATCGCGGAGGCGGCCGACCGGGTCGCCGCCGGCGAGCTCGACGACCAGTTCCCGATCGACGTGTTCCAAACCGGCTCGGGCACGTCCTCGAACATGAACGCCAACGAGGTGATCGCGTCGCTCGCAGGTGAGGACGTGCACGCGAACGACGACGTGAACCTGGGCCAGTCGTCGAACGACGTCTTTCCGTCCGCCGTCCACCTCGCGGCTCTCGACCAGCTCGTCAACGACCTGATCCCGAGCCTCACGACGCTCGCCGAGTCACTCGAGCGCAAGGCGGACGAGTTCGAGCATCTCGTCAAGTCTGGCCGGACGCACCTGATGGATGCCGTCCCGGTCACGCTCGGACAGGAGTTCGGCGGCTACGCCACGCAGGTGCGCCAGGGGATCGCCCGCATCGAGGCGACCCTGCCTCGGCTGAGCGAGATTCCGCTGGGCGGCACGGCGACCGGCACCGGCCTGAACACGCATTCCGAGTTCGCCGAGCGCATGCGGCGCCGGCTCTCCGAGGACACCAGCCTTACCATCCTTCCTCCGGCCGACCCGTTCGAGGCGACGGCTGCCCGCGACGCCCTGGTCGAGGCCTCCGGCGCACTCAAGACGGTCGCGGTCTCGCTGACGAAGATCGCCAACGACATCCGGCTGATGGGCTCGGGCCCCCGCGCCGGCTTCGCCGAGATCGCGCTGCCCGAGCTCCAGAAGGGAAGCTCGATCATGCCTGGGAAGGTGAATCCGGTCATTCCCGAGGTCGTCACGCAGGTCAGCGCTCAGGTGATCGGGAACGACGCCGCGATCACGGTCGGTGGAATGCAAGGGCACTTCGAGCTGAATGCGTTCGTGCCGTTGATGGCCCGCAACCTGCTCGGGTCGATCGGCCTCCTGGCCGCAGCGTCGCGGCTTTTCGCCGAGAAGTGCATCGACGGGATCGAGCCGAACCTGGAGACCCTCGAGCGCTATGCCGAGCTGACGCTCTCGGCCGCGACCGCCCTCAACCCGCACATCGGTTACGACCGGGCGAGCGAGATCGTCAAGGAGGCGGCTGCCTCAGGACGTTCCCTCCGCGAGGTCGCCCGCGAGGCCGGCGTCGACGAGGAGACGCTCGAGGAGGCGCTCGACTACCGCGGGATGGCACGTCCGCACGACTAGAGGCCTGATGCGAAATTGCGCCCGGGCCGGATGACGCCCGAGACGCGGCGCCGGATCAGCGCGTCCGCCCGCGACACGTAGCGCTGCTACGCGCCGCGACCGACCGCACTGCCCTGCTTGGTCTGGAGCGCCCCCGGCGGCGGCGGAATTTCACATCAAACCTCGAGCTGCTTGACACGGTATCTTAGCCTCATTAACTTGCCGGTCGGCAGGACACCGGGGCGCCGCGAGGGGGGAGCTTCTCCAGCAGGACACCTGGGCTCGCCCGTCGCGACCTCCTGGGTCGACCGTCATGGGGGGAGAGCCGCGTGCGAAGAGCCGCCGTCCGGCGGCTTTTCGTTTCGGACGGGCTCCTAGTAGGCGACTGCGCCCCGGCCGGTCTCGGCCGCGTGGCGCTGCTCGTCGGCGCGGTAGGAGGAGCGGACGAGCGGGCCCGAGAAGACCGACCCGAAGCCGAGCGCCTCGCCCTGCTCCCGAAACCAGCGAAACTCGTCGGGGTGCACCCAGCGGTCGATCGTCGCGTGGCGAGATGACGGCTGGAGGTACTGGCCGATGGTGACCACGTCGACGTCGTGCTCGCGGAGGTCCCGCATCGTCTCCACCACCTCGTCGTTCGTCTCCCCGAGGCCGACGATGATCCCCGACTTCGTCAGCACGGGGTAGCCGGCCACCTCCTTGGCGCGCCGGAGCAGCCAGAGCGCCTTGTCGTAGGAGGCCTTCGCGCCCCGCATCCTGCGGTGGAGGCGGCGAACCGTTTCGATGTTGTGGTTGAACACGTCCGGAAGCTCGGCGAGGACGGTGCGGAGCGCCTCGTCCTCGACGCCGAGGAAGTCGGGCGTCAACACCTCGATCGAGGCTTCCGGGAGCTTTTTCTTGAGCGCGCGAATCGTCGCCGCGTAGTGGCCGGCGCCCCGGTCGGGCACGTCGTCCCGGTCCACGGACGTGACGACCACGTGCCGGAGGCCCATCTGCGCCGCGGCCTGCGCGAGCCGCAGCGGCTCGAGCGGGTCCGGCGGCGAGTCGGGTTTCCCCGAGTGGACGTAGCAGTAGCGGCAGGCGCGGGTGCAGGTGTCGCCGAGGATCTGGAAGGTGGCGGTGCCGCGGCCCCAGCACTCGGCGATGTTCGGGCAGCGGGCTTCCTCGCAGATCGTGTTCAGGCGCCGGCCGTGCAGGAGCTCGCGCACCTCGAAGTAGCGAGAGTCCGCGCTCGGCGCGCGCACCTTCATCCACTCGGGACGGCGCGGGCGCTCAGCTACCGGCAACGACCGATTCAACTCCGACTGCCTCCCCGGATCGGGTGCCCGTCTTCATGGGCTTGCTCGTGATCTTCTCATGCAGCGGCTGGGGCCACAGCCCGGCGCCGTCCTCCGCCGGCAGCTCCTCGAGCGCGAGGCCGAAGACCTCCTCGAGCGCGGCGGCCGCGTGCGGGCGCACGTCGTCGACCGTCACCTGCCGGCCGAGCTCGCGTGCCAGCGTCGTGAAGGAAGCGTCCTCGAGCCCGCAGGCGGTGATCCATTCGCTGAAGGGCGCCGGGTCGAGATCGACGTTCAGCGCGTAGCCGTGCGTCGTCACCCAGCGTGCGATGTGGACGCCGATGGAGCAGATCTTCCTAGGCGGCCCCTCGAGCCAGACCCCGGTGAGACCGTCGATGCGCGTCGCCTCGAGCCCGAAGGCTCCGACCGCACGGATGGCACACTCCTCCAGGTCGCGGACGTAGCGCTTCACGTCACGGCCGTGCCGGTTGAGGTCCAGGATCGGGTAGCAGACCAGCTGTCCTGGCCCGTGGAAGGTGGACTTGCCGCCTCGGTCGGTCTCCACCACCTCGACCTCGGCATCGCCTGGGAGGTGCAGCTCGGCATCACCGTCGGTGCGACGCCCGAGCGTGATCACCGGCGGATGCTCGAGCAGCACCACTGTGTCCGGAATCGCCCCCTGGGAGACGGCGGCAGCCAGCGCGCGCTGAAGCTCCCACGCGCGCCCGTACGGAGTCGCGCCGAGGTTGAGCAGGTACGCCCCGCGCTTCATGAAGACAGCCTAGCTAGGTCTAATAATCCGACTCGCCCCAGGTCTGGAGGCGCTCGCGCAGGTCGCGGAGGAACCGGCCTGCGAGGGCGCCGTCGACGAGGCGGTGGTCGTACGTGAGCGTCAGGTTCATGATCGACCTGATCGCGATCACGTCCTCGCCCATCTCGTCCTGCACGACCCACGGGCGCTTGACCACGGCGTAGGTGCCGAGGATGGCCGCCTGGGGCTGGCTGATCACCGGCGTTCCGTGGAAGGTGCCGTACCCACCTGGATTCGTGATCGTGAAGGTGCCTCCCTGCACGTCATCGGGGAGCAGCTTCTTCTCGCGTGCGCGCGCGGCGATGTCAGCGATCGCCTTCGCTATGCCGAGCAGGTTCAGGGTCTCGGCGTTCCTGACGACCGGGACGATCAGGCCCTTGCCGTCCGCGAGCTCGACCGCGAACCCGAGGTTGACGTAGCTCCTCGTCACGATCGAGTCGCCGCGCAGCTCGCCGTTGATCCAGGGGTAGTCCTTGAGCGTCTCGACGGCCGCGCGGGCGACGAAGGCGAGGTAGGTCGGGTTGACGGCGTAGGCCTCCTGGTATTCCTTCTTCAGGTTCTGCCGGATCGCGGCCACCTTGGACATGTCCACCTCGATCGCGCTCGTCACATGCGCGGAGGTGTCGAGCGAGCGGCGCATGTGCTCGGCGATGCCGCGGCGCATGGCCGACATCGCTTCGACCGTCTCCCCCTCGGCCGGCTCGGCGGCGGGTGCGGGAGCAGGGGCCGCGGCTGGAGCCGGAGCCGGGGGCGCCTCGGCGGTTGTCGGCGCCTCCGCGGGCGCTTCGGCGGGAGCCTCGGCCGGTGCGGCTGCTCCGCCGGACTCGATGAAGCCGAGAATGTCCTTCTTGGTCACGCGGCCGCCGCGACCCGTGCCCGGGACCTGCGCGACGTCGACCCCGTGCTCGGCGGCGATGCGCGCGACGACCGGCGAGACGAACCGTGCGCCGGCCTGCCCGTCGACTGCAGGCGCCTCGACCCCGGCAGCGGGCTCGGGCTCTGGCTCGAGCGCCCGGCCGACGTCCGGCGCCTCGGGCGGCTCCTCGGCGGTCTCAACCGCGGCCTCGGTGGTCGGCGTCTCCCCCTCTGCGCTCGAGACGTCAGCGCTCTCGGCGGCCGCCTCCTGGGTTGCCGGCTCGGGGAGGCCCTCGGAACCCTCGGGCGCAATCACTGCGATCTTCGTCCCCACGTCGACGGTCTCGCCCTCCTGGACGAGGATCTGCCGGACGATTCCGGAGGCGGGGCTCGGAACCTCGGTGTCGACCTTGTCGGTCGAGATCTCGAGCAGCGTCTCGTCGGCCTCGACCGACTCGCCCTCGGACTTGACCCACTTCGTGATCGTCCCCTCCGAAACGGAGACGCCCATCTGGGGCATGATGACGTCGACGAGCGTGCCGGTCGCCATCAGTACGAGGCCACCTCGCGGAGCCCGGCGACGACGTCCTCGACCTGGGGAAGAAACGCCTTCTCGAGGGAGGGTGCGAACGGCACCGGCGTGTCCGGCGCCGTGATGCGCTTGAGCGGTGCGTCGAGGTGCTCGAAGGCGTCCTCGGCGATCGTCGCCGCGATCTCGCCGCCGAAGCCGCCCGTGTGCGTGTCCTCGTGGAGCACGATCACCTTGGAGGTCTTCTCCACGGAGGCGAGCACCGCCTTCCGGTCCCACGGGATGATCGTCCGCAGGTCGACGATCTCGGTGGAGATCCCGTCCTCCTCGGCGACCTTCTCCGCGGCTTCGTTCGCCGTGTAGACCATCGCGCCCCACGTGACGACGCTCACGTCGTCACCCTCGCGGTGGATTCGGGCTTCCCCGAACGGAGTCGTGTAGCGCTCTTCGGGCACGTCGGCCTTGATCCTGCGGTAGAGGTGCTTGTGCTCGAAGTAGAGGACCGGGTTGGGGTCTTCGATCGCCGTGACGATCAGCCCCTTGGCGTCCTCGGGAGTGGCCGGGCAGACCACCTTGAGGCCAGGAATGTGCGCGAAGCTCGACTCGGGGTTCTGAGAGTGGAAGGGCCCGCCGGAGAAGCCGCCGCCCGAGGGGCAGCGGACGACGATCGGCACCGGCGTCCCTGCCCGGTACCGCTGCTTGGCGGCGACCGTCACGAGGTGGTCCCAGGCGCACGAGACGAAGTCGGCGAACTGCATCTCGGCGACGGGGCGCATTCCCATGATCGCGGCGCCCGTGCAGCCGCCGACGATCGCGGTCTCGGCGAGCGGCGCGTCGATCACGCGCCACGGCCCGAACTCCTCCTGGAAGCCCTGC
>Ga0081538_10002078_pt1 | contig 19943 bp, 21 predicted proteins | sample TabmetS5T2R1_FD_71022 | JGI IMG/M metagenome (GOLD analysis project Ga0081538, IMG submission 71022) | Tabebuia heterophylla rhizosphere microbial communities from the University of Puerto Rico - S5T2R1 | ecosystem: Host-associated > Plants > Roots > Rhizosphere ...
AGCTGCGCCGGGTCGTCGGCCGCGGTGTCGACCGTCTCGAACCCGGTCGGGGCATTTGCCATGTCCTCGAGCAGGCCGCCGTCCAGCACCAGCACGTTCTCGACCAGGTCGCCGGGGATCCGGTCGCGGTTCGCGGCGTCGGTCACCGCGACCTTGGCCTGCGAGTCGCGCAGCCTGTGCTCGATCCCCTCGTCGCCGTAGAGGACGGACATCGACAGCAGGATCGCCCCGGCGCGATACGTGCCGATGAAGATCGCCGCCGTCTCCGGCAGGGAGGGCAGCAGGGTGGCCACGCGGTCACCACGCTCCACGCCGTTCGCGCTCAGCACGTTTGCGAACCGGCACGACATGTCGTGCAGCTCGCCAAAGCTCACCCGGCGCTCGTCGCCGCGCCAGTCCTCCCACACCATCGCCAGCCGGCCGCGGTCATGCTTGTCGCAGACGTCGGCGGCGATGTTGTAGCGCTCCGGCACCTCCCAGCGGTGGGCGGAGCACATCTCCTCGTAGCTGCCGAGGGTGTACTTCCGGAAGCTCATGTTCTCCTCCTCGTTCGGCATCAGGCTACCCGGGTCCGGCCGATCTGAGGTAGCGTCGCCCGAGCGACTCGAAAGGAGGGTCCCCTTGGACCTCTACGTCATCCTCCGCCGCGACGGCTGGCGCTCGGCCGACGAGCTCGAGCTGGCGGCCCAGCGGTCGACCGCCGAGGGCGACCGGCGCGGCGACCTACGCTGGATCCGCTCCTACGTGCTCGAGGAAGGAGAGGGCCTCGGCACCGTATGCATCTACGAGGCCGAGAGCGAGGAGGCGATCCGCGGCCACGCCGAGGACGCCGGTCTGCCGGTGACCGACGTCATCAAGGTCGCCGACACGGTCATCGTGCGGCCCGATCCGGAGCCGGCCGCCGCCGGCTAGAAACGGCGCTCAGGACTAGCCGAAGCGCGACGCGCTCAGCTCGGCCGCCACCTCCGCGCGGCCGAGGAGGGCGTCGGCTGCCAGGCGTGCCGTGGCGGGCCCGGTCGAGATGCCCCAGGGGCCGTGGCCCGCGGCGATCCACAGGTTGTGGACTCCCCCGGCGGGCCCCACCAGCGGGCGGCCGTCGAGCGACTGCGGGCGTGCGCAGGCGCGGGCGCGCTCGACCCGTGCCCCGGCCAGCGCGGGCACGAACTGCTCACCCGCGCGGCGGAGCCGCCCCGCCCAGCTCGCGGCGTCCGGCTCCTCGGCGAGGAAGGTCGAGCCGACCGACACCGCGCCGTCTGCCGCCACCAGGCTGAAGATCGACGCTGGCGGCGCCGCGGGAGCCACGCCGGCCACGCCCTTCACCCCCAGCTCCTCCACCACGTGACGCGGCGGCTCGTCGACGCTCACCTCCACCACCACCCCCCAGACCGGCACGATCGGGCGCCAGGCGCGGGTCGGGTCGATCACCTCGGGGGCCCACGGGCCGGCCGCCACGAGCACCGCTCCCGCGGCGAAGTGGCGCCCGCCTGCGAGCACGCCGCGCACGCTGCTGCCGAGCACCCAGGGCCAGGCGGGGTGCCCCTCGCGGAGCTGGGCGCCCGCGCGGCGGGCGCGCTCGGCGAAGGCCAGCGTGGCCGCCGCCGGCTGGACCGGGTAGCCCGTCTCGAGTCGGCAACCCCAGATCTTGCGCCCGAGACGCGGCTCGAGCCGCTGCAGCTCGCGTGGGTCGAGCAGGGCCGGCTCGAGCTCGGGCTGGCCTGAGGCGATCTCGGCGACCGTCGGCACGAGCGGCGCGCGCTCACTAGCGAGAAGGAGCACGCCCGCCGGCCGCTCCGGCAGGCGGAAGCCGTCGAGGTCCCGGTAGTGGCCTAGCGTCTCGGCGTGGAGCTCGGCCAGCACGGGATCGAACGGGTGCTGGATCGAGCCCGAGTTGCGCCCCGACGCCGCCCCCGCCAGCTCGCCGCGCTCGAACAGCTCGACCCGGGCGCCCGCCTCAGCGAGGAACGCGGCCGCCGCGCAGCCCATGATCCCCCCGCCGATGATCGCCACGTCCGGGAGCTTTGCCAGACCCTAGTCCTCCCCGTCGGCGGCGTAGTCCACGATCGACTTGTCGATCAGCCACTCCACCGGCGCCTTGTCGTCGGTGTACACCGTTCCACCGGGCAGCGGTGGCTGGAGCCGGGCTGCGGCGGCCAGGGCCGTGCCGCGTAACCCGGCCGGCATGCTCCCCGCCGCCTCGCGCAGGCGCGCCGCCGACAGGGGCGCCTCGCTGGCCGCGAGCAGCGTGTTGGTGTCCTCGACCGGATCGCGCAGGACGTTCGGGAACACCTCTCCGATGGTGGCGGTGAGCACCTTCTCGAGGTCGTCCTGGCCCTCTGGATGGCCGGCGTTCACCACCAGCACGCCGCCCGGGCGCAGCCGGTCGCGCACAGTCTCGAAGAACTCGACGGTCGTCAGGTAGAACGGGATGTAGGGCTGGCGGTAGGCGTCCACCGAGATCTGGTCGTACCGGGCGTCGATGCGGCGCAGGAACGGCCGCGCATCCTCGTGGTAGAGGTGCAGGCGGGGGTTGTTCATGTCGAAGAACTCCCGCCCGATCTCCGACAGCTCACCGTCGATCTCCACGCCGTCGATCCGCGTCCGCGGAAAGAACTCCTCGTAGGCGCGCGACGTGGTGCCGGCCGCGTTTCCGAGGATCGCCACGCGACCCGGCGGCTCGTCGAAGGCGGCGAAGCCCAGCACGAGATGGCCGTCCCACACGTCGCCGGTGAGAACGGAGTCCGGGTAGTAGATCGAGTGCTGCGCCTGGCCCTCGTTCAGCTCGAGCGTTCGGTGCCCGTCGGGGTACTCGATCACGCGCGCGTACTGGTACTCCGTCTCGGCCTCGTGGATCACCCGGCCGCCGTCGGTGTCGGCCGCCTTCAACGTGCCCACCGGCAGCGCGATCAGGGCGGCGATCGCGGCCGGGGCCAGCGCGTAGCGGCGCACCGGCCGCAGCCCCCACACGGCCATGAGGGCGATTGCGAGGGCGAAGATCAGGAAGGTGCGGCGCGTGCCCACGAGCGGGATCAGGAGCAGCGCCGAGATCAGCGTGCCCACCAGCGAGCCGGCGGTTGAGAGCGCGTACAGCCGGCCCGCGACGGTGCCTGCCTCTTCGACGGTGGACACGGCGAGGCGGATGGCGTAGGGCGAGACTGCGCCGAGGAGCAGCACCGGCACCGCGACCAGCACGAGGACCGCCAAGAGGGACCCGAGGAACGCCCCGGCGGAGATCGAGTCGAGCGCGTCGACCGCCACGTCGAGCAGCGGGTCGGCCGCGAACGGAACGAGCGCGAGAAGCCCGGCCGCGGCCAGCGCCAGCAGGCAGAGTCCGCGCATGTTCGGGTGGCGGTCGGCGAGCCGCCCGCCCAGCCAGTAGCCGATCGACAGCGCCACCAGCACGATCCCGATCGTGTTCGCCCACACGATCGTGGACGCGCCGAAGTAGGGGGCGAGCAGCCGCACGGCGGCGATCTCCGCGCCGAGGGAGCCCGTCCCCACCACGAAGACGAGGAGGGGCAAAGGCGGCATCTGCAGGGAGCCTAGCTACGGGCCGGTGTACCCATTCGCGTAGCAGGGGCCCCCGCCGCACACGTCGAGGACCTTCCGCCGATCCTCAGGAAGTCCGACTTCGCCGGGTCGTTGCCATCACCGGTGACGCCACGCGAGGCCGCTTGAACGGCAGCAACGAGGAGTGGGGGTTCGGTCCCGCTCGTCCCTACGACGCATCGCGTCCGCAGGTCTCCGCCACGTCGCCGCGGGTATACATCGCCGTTTTGTACGGACCCCCTTACCTCTCGAGGGGTTGCGCAAGTTGCGGCCACTATGTGGCCGTTTCTTGTGGGACCCCCTTGGGTCGAGGAGTTGCAACCTCGGACGGCCCACTCTTGGCTGCCGATGTCGTGCTCGCCTGCGGCGCTGGAGCGCGCCGCTCGGCGCGAGCACCGGCCGACTTCCTGCGCCACAGGTCGCGCCGGCTAGGCGAGGGCGACCTGCGCCTCCGCCGCCATCGGCGATGCCTGGCGCATCAGGGCGTCCAGGACGGCCGCCAGCGACGGGCGCCGCGCGGCGCCGCTTCGCACCAGCGCCGTCACCTGACGGCGCGGCGGCGCGGGCATCGTCTCGGCGAAGCGGAGCGCCTCCGATCCCGAGCACGCCAGCGCCGGCAGAAGGCCGATCCCCAGACCCCCCTCGACCAGGGCCTCGATGAGGCGCGCGTCGTCGGCCCGATGCGCGATCCGTGGCGTGAAGCCGGCCCTGCCGCAGGCCCGGTCGAGCGCCGCAGCGAACTGCGTGCCCGCGAGCCCCGCGATCCAGCGTGCGCCCGCGAGCGACTTCAGCGCGAGCGGCTCCGGGGCGGGGCCCTGCGGCGGCAGCACGAGGAGGAGCGGCTCGCTCAGCAGCCTGTGCTTCTCGAGACCCCCGGCGGGCACCGCCGGGACCCCCTCGTAGCTCTCGGACACGAGCACATCGAGATCGCCCGAGCGGAGCAGCGGTATCCCCTCCTCCGGCTCGTGCTCGACGATCTCGCAGGACAGCTCCGGGTGCCGCCCGCAGACCTTCGCGACGGCGGGCACGACGAGCCCGGCGGCGGCGCTCGGGAAGGCCCCGATCACGATCGTGCCTCCCACCGCCCCATGGTCGGCGGCGAGCTCGGCCTCGGCCACGTCCAGCTCGGCGAGCACGCGGTCCGTGCGAGCCACCAGGCCCCGTGCGGCAGGAGTAAGGCGCACCCTGCGGCCATCGCGCTCTAGCAGCGGAACCCCTGCCTCCCGCTCCAGCTGCAGGAGCGACTGCGAGATCGCGGACGGCGTATAGCCGACCACCCTCGCCACCTCGGCGATGGTGCCGCGCCGGGCGAGCTCGCTGAGGAGCCTGAGTCGCCGTAGGTCGAGCATCGTTCAGCTGAGCTTACGCTCACCACAAGTCATCGGTGCTTGTGCTTGGCCTCGGCCACCCCCACCATTCGTTGTTCCTGACGCGTCAAACCCCCACCCGAGAGGGCCGCCCCAGGCCGGACCACTACGAGCCGATGCCGGGCATCGCCGAGCTGCCCGCCTGGCTCTGGAACCGCATGGGCCGCGGCAGCCGGCTGGGGGCGCTCGGCGCGATCATCGTCCTCGTCGCCGCTGCGGCCGCCCTGATACCGGTGATCGTCGAGTCCAAGGAGGAGCGCGCCGAGACGGAGCGGCGCGAGCGGGCGGAGCGCCGCGCCGAGCTGGTCCGCAGCCTGGAGACCGAACAGCGGCCGCGCTTCCGGCGATCCACATCGGTCGCGCCGGCCGCGGCGACGGAGCGCGAGCGACTGGACGCCCGCGCCACGCTGATCGACGAGCTGACCGCCGCGATCCTGACCGACGCCAGAGCCCGAGTGCGCAGGGGTCGCCTCGACGGCCCGATCCGGCACGTGCAGTGCGAGCCCTTCCCGCGAACCGTGGAGGGCGTGGGCGCCGACGAGGACCTCTCGCGCAACCGCGGCCGCTACGCGTGCGTGGCCGTGACGGCGAAGTTCGGAACCGGCGAGCCGGGCGCCACCGGCGTGATCGGCCACCAGTACCGGACCGAGGTCGACTTCCGCACGGGCCGGTACGCGTTCTGCAAAGTGTCCGGCCAGGCGGGCCCCAGCCGCGAGCAGCTCGTCACCACCCCGCGCGTCTGCGGCGGGTAGGCGAGCCGCCGAGCGCTTGACTTCAAGTGCACTTGAGGATGCACCATGCTGTGCATGACCGAATCACCGACAGCGAGCGATCGGATCACCGAGGAGGTCACGTCCTGGCCGGGGGTCGTGGCGGGCATGGGCAGCCGCGGAGAGTTCGGCTTCACCGTCGGCCGCCGGCAGATCGGCCACCTGCACGGAGACCACGTCGCCCACTTCGGCTTTCCGAAGGAGGTCGGGGCGCGGCTCAGGGAGGAGGGCCGTGTGGGCCCGCACCCCGTCGCGCCGAACAAGCCGGCCTGGGCCGCGCGGAGGATCGAGACGGAGGCGGACGTGCTCGACGTGATCGAGCTGATTCGCCTCAACTACGACCGCGTCGTGGCCCGCTACGGCCTACCTGAGGAGGTGGAGGCCTGACCTAACCCTCGTAGGGCTCGAAGTCCTTCTTGCGCGCGCCGCACACCGGGCAGAACCAGTCGTCCGGGATGTCGGTGAACACGGTTCCGGGCGGGATGCCACCGTCGGGGTCGCCCTCGGCGGGGTCGTAGATGAACCCGCAGGACGTGCACATCCAGAGCTGCGCGGTGGCGGTCTCGTCCATAGCGGCGCGGAAGGTTAGCGTTACTCTCACGCCGTGCGGGTCGACCGGCCGCATCCGGGCGAGGAGCTCAACCAGGGTGAGGTGACCGAGCCGCGCCAGGCCGCCTCGATCATCGTCCTGCGCGACTCGCCGGACGGGCCCGAGGTGCTTCTCGTGCAGCGCAACCCCGAGCAGCGCTTCATGGGCGGCGCGTGGGTGTTCCCGGGCGGCGCGGTGCACGACCAGGATGCCGACCACGCCGCGGCGGCCGTGCGGGAGCTCCGCGAAGAGGCCGGCATCGCCCTCCGGGAGGACGCCGAGGTGGTCGCCTGGTCGCGCTGGATCACGCCCGAGCAGGTCAAGATCCGCTTCGACACCTGGTTCTTCGTGGCGGCTGCGCCGTCCGGGGCCGAGGCGAAGGTGGACGGCGGCGAGTGCGTCGACGCGCGCTGGCTGCGCCCGGCGACAGCGCTCGAGACGTTCCGCCGGGGCCAGCTCACCCTCGTCTTCCCGACGATCAAGCACCTCGAGGCGCTCGCCCACGCCGAATCGGTGGCAGACGCGCTCGACAAGGCGCGCACCGGCGAGGTGGTGCCCGTCCAGCCCCGGGTGGTCATGCGCGGGAGCGACGCCGAGATCGTGCTGCCGGGCGAGCCGGGCTACGACGACGCGTAGGGCCCGCCGCAACCCAAAGCGGGGTTGATTGTTCTAACGGGTCCATGAAGCGAACCGCTTCAGTGCTCCTGGCGGCCGTCGCGTTCCTCAGCCTGCTGGGCGCGGCGGCGGTCGCCGACACCCTGATCGGCACCGACGAGGCCGAGCAGCTCTCCGGCACCCCGAGGCCCGACCAGATCTACGGCGAGGGCGGCAGCGACCGCCTGCTCGGCGACGGCTCGAACGACTACCTCGAAGCCGGCTCCGGCGACGACGAGGTGGACGCCGGCGAGGGATTCGACCTCGTGATCGGGGGCACCGGCGGCGACCGCATCGACGCCGGGGCCCAGAACGACGTGGTGTACGCCGGCGCCGGCACCGACCTCGTGCTGGGCGGCTCGGGCGCGGACACCCTGTTCGGCCAGTCCGATGCCGACCGCGTCTTCGGCGGCTCCGGGGCCGACCGCATCTACGCCAGCTTGGGCGGCGACTTCGTGGACGCCGGCTCCGGGTCGGACCGGATCAGCTCCGATGAGGGCGACGTGACCATCCGGGCGGGGGCGGGAGGCGACGTGGTGACCACCGACGGCGGGCGGGCCGACGTCCTGGGCGGCGGCGGGGGAGACCGGATCCGGACCGGCTCGTCGAACGACCGCGTGAGCGGCGGCGGGGATCCGGACTCGATCGACGCCGGCGCGGGCGACGACCAGATCCGCGCCCGCGACGGCCTCCGCGACCGCGTGCGCTGCGGCCCCGGCGACGACGAGGTCGAGGCCGACCGGGACGACATCCTGATCGGGTGCGAGGCCGCCGGCGACGCGAGCGGGGGTCCCTTCCCCGGCCGGCGCCCCTAGGCCGGATGAAGTAGAACCCCTTGCATGCCGACGACCGGGCTGACGGTCGCTGTGACCGGACCGACCGGCGACCTCGGCCTCGCCATCGTGGACGCGCTGGAGCGATCGCGTTCCGTGAGGCGCATCGTCGGGATGGCGCGGCGGCCCTTCGAGCCCGGCGAGCGCGGCTGGCGCAAGACGGAGTACCGCCAGGGCGACGTGACCGACGACGGTAGCGTCCGCGGCCTGGTCCAGGGGGCCGACGTGGTGGTGCACCTGGCCTTCGCGATCCTGAGCGCGAGCGACGCCACCCGGGAGCTCAACGTCGACGCTTCGAGACGCGTCTTCGAGGAGGCGGCGAAGGCCGGTGTGGAGCGCATCTGCTACGCGTCGAGCGTCGCGGCCTACGGGTTCCACGACGACAACCCGGACTGGCTGACCGAGGAGATCCCGCCGCGCGGCTCGCCGGAGCATCCTTACTCGCACCAGAAGGCGGAGGTGGAGCGGGTGCTGGGCGAGGTGCTGCTACGGCACAGCGGTACCGCCGCATGGGTGTTCAGGCCCTGCATAGTTGCCGGCCCGGAGGCCCGGACGATGCTCCAGGAGATCCCGTACTTCCGCCTCGGGGAGGCGATGCCGGAGGCAGTGGCGGGCCTGCTCGGCTCGGTGCCGGTGCTCAAACCGGTCCTCCCCGACCCCGGCACCCGCTTCCAGCTCGTGCACGAGGAGGATGTGGCGAGCGCGTTCGTGGCCGGCGTGCGCGGGGTGGGCGAGCCCGGTCCCTACAACCTCGCCGGGGGCGGCATCCTCACCATCTCCGATCTCGCCGACGCCCTCGGCTGGTACTCGGTGCGGGTGCCCAAGCTCGCGCTCGACGCCACCGCCGAGATCGCCACCCGGGTCCCGCTCCTGCCCGACTCCGTCGCCTGGCTGCACTCCGCGCGAAAGCCGGTGCTGATGAAGACCGACCGCGCCCGGCAGGTGCTCAAGTGGCGGCCGCGGCACACGAGCCGGCGCACGCTCGACGGAATGGTGAAGGCCCATCGCGAGCGGCTGTTCGTTCGCTAGAGGGCGGCCTTGTACAGCGCGGCGTAGTCCTCCTCGTCCATCTCCCGGGGTTCAGGAGCGTTGTGCCGTCCCCCATCGCGCCCTCCACCAGCGCGGGGATCCCGTCCTCCGGCACACCCACCTGCGACAGCCGCGTCGGCAGGCCGATGCGCGCGACGCCCGGGCGGCAGCGGCCTGGAAGTGGCCGTCGGCGACCCCGGCCTCGAGCCGCTCGACCAGGCCCGTGCCCCGCACGACCGGATCGGTCACCACGAACACGCGCCGGGCACCCGCCTTCTTGAACTCGAAGCCCGTCGACTCGAGCAGGGCGCGCCCAGCGATCACCCGCGCGGGCGAGGCGTACTGGAAGAAGTCCTTCAAGAAGCCTCGAGCAGATCCCGGCGGCCGGCGTCCTCGAGCTGGCGGCGGTAGCGGGGGAAGACCGGCTTCACGAGCGGCACCAGCTTCAGGATCTTCGCCACCGGCCCCTTGGCCTTCATCTGCCCGCGCGCCAGCGCGCCGGTCACGTTCACCTGGCCGAGCCAGAAGCGGTGAGCGGTGTCGGCCTCCATCGTCATGACCACCTCGGGCTCGAGGAGAGTCTCCCCGAAGTCGACCTGCCCCTCCTCGCCCTCGATCATCTTGACCGTGATGCGCGACTCGGGCTCGCGGTACCGGTACTGGACGATCGTGTTCGCCTTGCGGAACTTGGGGGCGAGCTCCTCGTCGGAGGCGAGGTCCTCGAACAGCTTGCCGATGGTGGCGTAGACCTCGCCGGCATCCTTGAAGTAGGGCATGGGGCGGGAAGTCTATTTGCGGCCTGGGTGCGGGAAGGAGGTTCCCACCACGGCGTCCCAGGCCCGGTCGGGCAAGAGCGAGCGCTGCGCCATCAGCACCCGCGCCGACGCCGTGACCTTGTACCGCGTGCGCGGGCGCTCCGCCGTGAGCGCCCGCTCGATCGCCTTGGCCACCGCCTGCGGCCCGGCGCCGAGCCGCCCCAGCGGCCCGTCGTACACGCGTTTGGTGGCGGCGGCGACGGCCGAGTTGAACTCGGCGTAGGGGCCGTCCTCCTGCGGCATGGAACCGACGGCGGCCTCGCCGAAGCTCGTCCTGATCAGGCCGGGCTCCACCACCACCACGTCCACGCCGAAGCCGCGCACCTCGAATCGAAGGGCGTCCGAGATCGCCTCGACCGCGTGCTTCGTCGCGTGGTAGATCCCGCCGCCCGGGAAGGTGAGCTTGCCGCCCATGGAGCTGATGTTCACGATTCGCCCGCGTCCCTCGCGGCGCATGCCGGGCAGGACGAGCTGCGACATCCGCAGCAGGCCGAAGACGTTCGTCTCGAACTGGCGCCGCACGTCCTCGAGCGGGACGGTCTCCACGGCGCCGCTCTGGCTGTAGCCGGCGTTGTTGACGAGCGCGCCGACCGCTCCCTCCGCCCGCTCGACCTCCTCCACCGCGGCGCGCATCGAGTCCTCGTCGGTCACGTCGAGCGCCAGCGTGCGGCAGCCGGCGCTCTTCAGGTCCTCGATCGACTCGGGGCGCCTGGCGGTGGCGTACACGGTCATGCCGGCGCGGCCGAGGCGCTCGGCGGCGGCCCGGCCGATGCCGGTCGAGCACCCGGTGATGAGCACAGGTCCCGACACGTCGTCAATCCTCTCCGATGCGGCGCCTGACGAGCAACGTCTGGGCGGCGCGGCCGATGCGCCCTTGTTGGTCCCACAGCGCCGTCTCGGTCATTCCAAGGCCGTCGACCCGAGTCACGGAGTCGAGGCAGAGCCACTCGCCGTCCAGCGGCCGCATCAGGTGGACGGTGAGCTCCGTGTTGATGAAGAGATGCGTCCGCCAGTCGAGCGGGGCGCTCACGCCGTTGCCGGAGTCCGCGGCCACCAACACGCGCTCGAGCGGTGTCGGCTCCTCGCCTTCCACGATGGGCACGCGCGTGCGCATCCAGACGGTGGCGGGGCCCGGTTGCGCGAAGTTGCCCTGCATGAAGCTGTACTCCGTCGCCTCGTGATAGCCGAAGTCGTGGCCGGCCCCGGGGAAGTCGCTCGGGGCGCCTCCGCCCGGGCCGGCGGGCCGCTCACCCTGGTCGAGGTGCATCTCGCGCTCGCCGGCCTGGAGGCGCCAGGCGCGGGCGCGCATCAGCTCGCCGTCGGGTCCGGCCAGGGAGCCCTCGAGCATCTCCACGCTGCGTCCGGGGCGCACCACCCCCGCCTCCACGGACAGCGGCTCGAGCGGCACCGGGCCGAGGATCTCGCACGTGATCCTCCCCACGCGCATCCCGTCGCGCGGCTCGCAGCGCTCGATCGCCCGGCCGAGCAGCGCGGCGGGCGGGCCGGCGTGCTGGGCGTCCGGATCCCAGGGGCCGCGGGTGGAGGCCGTGGGGACGAAGGTGGCTCCGTCCCGCTGGAAGAAGGGCGGTAGCACTCAGGCGCCGATCGAGAACATGGCCTCGAGATCGTGCTCCGAGAAGACCTCGAAGGCGACCATGGTGTGCGTCTCGCGGATGCCGCGGATACGTGACAGCCGGCCGGTCACGAGCTCGGCCAGCTCCTCGGCCTGGCGGAGGCGGATGATGGCCACGAAGTCCCACTCGCCGGTGATCGAGTAGGCCTCGGTCACCCCCTCGACGTCGGCGAGCTTGCCGCCGAGCGAATGCATCGCCTCCCGCTCCGCCTTGATCAGCACGAACGCGTGGATCATGGCCGGGAACCTATACCGTCCGCTCGCGCATGCAGGCGGTCACCTTCCAGGCGCCCGGCGAGGTCCGGGTCGAGGAGCGCCCCGAGCCCGAGCTGCTCGCGCGCGACGACGCGATCGTGCGCGTGGAGGCCACCGGCGTCTGCGGCTCGGACCTGCACATCTACCACGGGCGAGTGGTGATCGAGCCCGGCTTCACGCTCGGTCACGAGTTCGTCGGGACGGTCGTCGCGGCAGGCGAGGGGGTGACCGAGCTGTCCGAGGGCGACCGCGTGCTCGGCTGCTACTGCTCGGCGTGCGGGGACTGCTTCTTCTGCCGCCGCGGCGACTTCCACAAGTGCGACGAGGGTCGCGTGTTCGGACACGGGAAGACGCTCGGCTCGCTCCAGGGCGCGCAGGCCGAGCGCGTGCTCGTGCCGCACGCGAACCTCACGCTGCGCCGGGTGCCCGAGGGCATGACGGACGACGCCGCGCTGTTCGCCGGCGACGTGATGGGCACCGGCTGGCACGCCGTCGACCAGGCCGGCGTCCGGCCCGGCGACTCCGCGGCGGTGCTCGGACTCGGCCCGGTGGGGCTCTGCGCGGTCCAGGCGGCGCGGGCGGCGGGTGCCGCCAAGGTGATCGCGATCGACACCGTGGAGGAGCGGCTCGGCATGGCGCGCGATTTCGGCGCCGACGCCGTGCACCTCACCGAGGACGATCCCCGGGCGGCCGTCAAGGACGCCACCGGCGGCCGCGGAGTGGACGCCGCCATCGACGCCGTCGGCCACCCGGACGCCCTCGAGCTGGCCGCGCGCGTCACGCGCAAGGCCGGGACGGTCGCGGCGATCGGCGTGTACGCCGAGCGCGTGCCGGTGCACATGGGGATCGTCTGGATCAAGGCGCTGACGCTGAAGACCGGGCACGCCAACGTGATCGGCCACGTGGACCGGGTGCTCGCGATGATGGCGGCCGGAGTGCTCGACCCGACGCCGCTCGTCACGCACCACATGCCGCTCGCCGAGGCCGCGGACGCCTACGCGGTCTACGACCGGCGCGAGGCGCTGAAGATCGTGATGACGCCGTGAGCACCGGCATGGCAGCCCTCCTCGTGAGGCGCCGCGAGATGCTCGCGCAGGGGGCGGAGCCGGTTGGCTGGAAGATCGGGTTCAACCTGCCCGAGTTCCAGCGAAAGCTCGGCATCGATGGGCCGATCGCGGGCTTCCTCACCACCGAGACCCTTCTCGAGGACGGGGCGGCATGGTCCTTGGGCGAAAAGGGGGTGGTGGTGGTGGAGTCGGAGGTCGCGGTGGAGCTCGGCGGCGACGCCCGTACCATCGCCGCCCTGCTCCCCGCTCTCGAGCTGGCGGACCCTCCCGACCTGTCGCTGGACGTGGACACGATCCTCGCCGGAAACATCTTCCACCGCGCGGTGGCGTTCGGCACTCGGGTGGAGACGGATGCCCCCGGCGCCGGGCGCATCCTCGTGAACGACGAGGAGCAGCATTCGTTCGGCGCCGAGCACAGCGGCGCGCGCCTGGCCGAGATGGTCGATGCGGTGGCCGGCCGCCTGGCCGAGGTGGACGAGCGGCTCCAGCCCGGCGACCGCATCATCACCGGGGTGCTGGCGCCGCCGCACCGGGCCAAGCCGGGCGACACGGTGCGAGTGGAGCTCGATGCGGTCGGCGGCGTTGAGCTGCGCTTCACGGACTGACGCCGACCCCGGCGGCGGACCCGTAGATTTCCAGTCATGAGCACCGCGACACTCCCCGACGTCCTCTCCGAGCCCGCCCGCGCCTTCGCCGCCGGCCCGCATCGCCTTCTGATCGGCGGCGAGCGGCCGGAGGCGGCCGACGGGGGCACGTTCGACACGCTCGACCCGGCCACGGGGCGCACAATCGCGTCCGTCGCCTACGCCGGGCCGGAGGACGTGGACCGCGCCGTGCGCGCCGCCCGCGAGGCGTTCGACGACGGCCGCTGGAGCGGCATCGCGCCCGCGGCCCGCACGCGGGCGATGCTGGCGCTGGCGGACGCGCTGGAGGCAAACGCCGACGAGCTCGCGGAGATCGAGTCGCTCGACAACGGGAAGCCGGTGAAGCTCGCCAAGCGCGTGGACGTGCCCCTCGCCGCCGAGCACCTGCGCTACTTCGCCGGCTGGCCGACCAAGATCGCCGGCGACACGCTGCCGGTGGCTCAGCGAAACATGCACTGCTACACCCGCAAGGAGCCGGTGGGAGTCTGCGGCCAGATCATCCCCTGGAACTTCCCGCTGCTGATGTCCGCCTGGAAGGTCGCCCCGGCCCTGGCGGCGGGCTGCACGGTCGTGCTGAAGCCAGCCGAGCAGACACCCCTGACCGCCTTGCGGCTCGGCGAGCTGGCGCTCGAGGCCGGCCTGCCCGAGGGCGTGCTCAACGTCATCACCGGCGACGGCGAGACCGGGGCCGCGCTCGTTGACCACCCCGCGGTCGACAAGATCGCCTTCACCGGCTCGACGAAGGTCGGACGCGAGATCGGGGAGAAGACCGGCCGGGCGCTCAAGCGGGTGACGCTGGAGCTGGGCGGCAAGTCGCCCAACATCATCCTGCCCGACGCCGATCTCGAGGTCGCGGTCAAGGGCGCCTACCAGGCGATCTACTACAACGCCGGCCAGGCCTGCAACGCGGGCTCGCGGCTGTTCGTGCACCGCGACCAGTACGACGACGTGGTGGGCGCGCTGGTGGAGGCCGCCGGGAAGGCGCGCCTGGGGCCGGGCCTCGACCCCTCGACCCAGATGGGGCCGCTCATCTCCGCCGAGCAGGAGGAGCGCGTCCTGGGCTACATCCAGTCGGGAAGGTCCGAGGGCGCCGAGCTGGTGACGGGCGGCGCGGCGCGGGAGGGCGACGGCTGGTTCGTCGAGCCCACCCTGTTCAGCGCGACCAGCGACGACCTCACGATCGCGCGCGAGGAGATCTTCGGCCCCGTGCTGGTGGCGCTGCCGTACGACTCCATCGAGGAGGTGGCGCGACGCGCGAACGACACCCAGTACGGCCTGGCCGCCGGGGTGTGGACGCGCGACCTGTCGAAGGCGCACAAGCTGGCCGCTCTCCTGCGCGCCGGCGACATCTGGGTCAACACCTGGAGCGCGGGCGACCCATCGGCCCCGTTCGGCGGGTTCAAGTGCAGCGGCGTGGGGCGCGAGCACGGCCGCGAGGGCCTGGACGCCTATCTCGAGAACAAGACCGTCTGGGTCAATCTGGGCTGAAGCGGTCCGGGTCGAACGGGCTCAGGTCCAGCTCCGGCGGCTCGCCGCAGATCGCCTGGGCGACCAGCCGCCCGGTGATCGGCCCGTGCGCCACGCCGGCGCCCTCGTGGCCTGTGGCAATGAAGAGGCCCTCGGCGGCCCGCGTCGGTCCGATCGCTGGGAGGCCACCGGGGAGCCAGGGGCGCAGGCCCGCCCAGGCCGTGTCGGTGGCCAGGTCGGTGATGCCGGGCACCAGCCGCGCGGCAGCATTGAGGAGGGCGTCGGTCACGGCCGGGTCGACCTCGAGGTCGAACCCGCGGCGCTCCCGGCTCGATCCCACGAGGACGTGGCCGTCGAGCGTGGTCTCCATGACCGTGCTCACCTGAAGCCCGGCGTCCTCGCTCTCGACGGCCGCCATGTAGCCGCCGTCGATCACCTTGTGCCGGAGGAAGTCGGGCCGGTGCTCGAGCCGCACGAGCTGCCCCTTGCGCGGCTCGACGGGCAGGTGAAGGCCGGCAGCGGCGGCGAGCTCCGCGCTCCAAGCGCCGCAAGCGAGAACGACAACGGCAGCAAAGAGGGGGCCCTCGGCCGTAGCCACCCCCTCGACCCGAGGGGGTCCCACAAGAAACGGCCGTATGTTGGCCGCAACTTGCGCAACCCCCTCGACGACCGGCTCGGGCTCCCCCTCTTTGCTGCCGTTCAAGACGATCCGCGTCACCTCGAGGCCGGTCCGAACGACCGCGCCACGCAATGAGGCCTCCCGCGCCAACGCCCGAGCGACGGCCCGCGGCGCGCACTGCAGATCGTCAGGGAAGAAGGACGCCCCGAGCAGCGGCCCCCGCAGAGAGGGCTCGACGTCGCGCACCTCGTCGGCCGACAGCAGCGAGCAGCGGACGCCGGCGCCCTGGAGCTTGGATACACGCGCCGCCTCATCGGCCCAAGTCTGAGGACGGGTGTGCACCACCAGCGCACCCTTGCGCCGCACTCCCGCCTCCTCCCCGAGCAGCTCCTCGATCTCGGAGAACAGGGCCAGGCCGCGGACTGCCAGCCCGAGCTCGGGACCGGGCCGCTTGTCGCAGCACAGCACGTTCCCCTCCCCGAGCCCCGTCGTTTCCCCCGAGACACCGCCGCGATCGACCAAGCAGACCGACATCCCTCGCGAGGCGAGCTCGTATGCGCAGGAGCAGCCGACGATCCCGGCCCCGACCACCACCGCGTCGTACGAGCTCAGAGAGAGAAACCGGCCGGGAACGGATCATCCGGGTCCAGCACGTACTGCCCCATCCCGGTGATCCAGGCCCGCCCGGTGATCTCCGGCACCACGGCCGGCAGGCCGCCGACCGTGGTCTCCGCCACGATTCGCCCGCCGAAGCGCGTGCCGATCACGGACCGGTTCACGAACTCCTCGCCCACGCGGAGCTCGCCGCGGGCGTGCAGCGCCGCCAGCTTGGCTGATGTTCCCGTGCCGCACGGGGAACGGTCGAGCCAGCCCGGGTGGATCGAGGTCGCGCTGCGCTGGGAGCGGGGGCCGTCCTCGCCCGGCGCCGTGAAGATCACGTGCCGGCAGCCCGCGATGCGCTCGTCCGCCGGGTGCACGGGCCGCTCGGCCTCGTTTATCGCGGCCATCACCTCGAGGCCGCGCTCGACGAGCTCGTCGCCGCGCGCCGGATCGACCGCCAGGCCCGCGGCCGAAGCGGGCACGATCGCGTAGAAGTTGCCGCCGAAGGCCATGTCGTAGGTGAGCGTGGCGCCGTTCACGCGCACCTCCCGGTCGCGGCCGAGCAGGAACGACGGCACGTTGCGAAGCGCCACCGAGCGCGCCCGGCCCTCCTCGACCGCCACCCGCGCCTCCACGAGGCCGGCGGGTGTGTCGAGCCTCACGATTGTCTCCGGCTCGGTCACCTCGACCATGCCGGTCTCGACCAGCACGGTCGCCACCCCGATCGTGCCGTGCCCGCACATCGGGAGGCAGCCGGAGACCTCGATGAACACGACGCCCCAGTCGGCCTCCCGGAGCAACGGCGGCTGGAGGATGGCGCCCGACATGGCCCCGTGGCCACGCGGCTCGCGCATCAGCAGCAGGCGCAGGTCGTCCATGTGGCGCTCGAAGTGGAGCTTGCGCTCGAGCATCGTCCCGCCGGGGATGGGGCCGACCCCGCCCGTGATCACGCGCGTGGGCATGCCCTCCGTGTGGGAGTCGACGGCCGCGAAGACGCGGCTCGCTCTCACCCCGCGACCCCCGCCCCGAGCGCCGCCACCGCCTCCTCGACACGGCGCCGCTCCTCGGCAGTCAGCTCGAGCCGCGGCGGCCGGCAGGGCCCGCCCTCACGGCCGACGAGGTCCATGCCGGCCTTGAAGAACTGCACGAGCTTGGGGTGCATGTCGAGCCGGGCGAGCGGAAGGATGCGTCCGTACACGGCGCGCGCCTCGTCGAGCCGCCCCTCACCGCAGAGGCGGAACAGCTCGAGGCATTCGCGCGGGGCCACGTTCACCACTCCCGAGATCCAGCCGGTGGCGCCGGCGCAGAATCCCTCGAGCGCCCAGTCGTCGCCGCCCACCAGCACCTCGAAGTCCTCCGTCGCGTTCAGGAGCTCCGCGAGCCGGCGGGCGTCGCCGGAGCACTCCTTGATCGCCACCAGGCCGTCGATCTCGGCCAGCCGCGCGATCAGCGCTGGCCGCATGTCCGTGCCGCTCGCCTTCGGGTTGTTGTAGGCCATGATCGGCAGCTCGGTGGACTCGGCGACCGCCCGGTAGAAGGCCTCGATTTCCCGCGCGTCGCCCTCGTAGCCGAACGGCGGGAGCAGCATGAGGGCGCCCGCGCCGGCCGCGGCGGCTTCGGCGGCGAGCGAGATCGAGCGCGCCGGGGTCTCGCTCGACACCCCCGCCGTCACTGTCACGCGTCCGGCGCTCGCCTCCACGAGCGTCTCGAGCACGAGCCGGCGCTCCGCGGCGCTGAGGCTCTGTGCCTCGCCCATCGTCCCGGTGCCGACCAGCCCTGTGACGCCCGAGTCGAGCAGCCATTCGACGTTGCGGGCGAGCGCGCCCACGTCGATCTCACCGTCCTGGTCGAACGGCGTCAGGACGGCGGGGACGACACCTTCGAAGCGCATTCGCGAGCCTCCATCCGGTCGAGGAGGCTTTAGCTTCGCACGTCGTAGATGGTCTCTGGCTCAGGCCCCCGCGGCCCGGACGGCACGCGGGTTCCGGCGGGTGGCGGCTTCGGCCCGACCGCCGCGGCGGCCAGCGCGGCGGCGCCGAGCAGGATCAGGATGAGCGGCCACCCGAGAAAGGAGCTGTCCGGCTCCTCGCCCTCGAGCAGCGCGTTGACCTCGGCGCCCTGGATGGCGGCGAACGCCGCCAGGCCGATGAACCCGACGTACGCCGGTCCGCGGGCCTTCGCGACGGCGCCGTAGACCACGAGGACGAGGGAGAAGACGAGCAGGAAGAGATCCCAGACGAAGCTCTGGCCCTCCCCTTCAGTGGGCACCGCGCCGAAGAAGAGGGCGCCGATCGCATCCCCCGCCCCGGCCACCACGCCGATCACCCCGACACCCACGCCCGCGATGCCGGCGGCCGTTACGAGCTCGGGTGCCTGAGGCGCCTCGCGCTCCCTGAGTGCGAAAGCGGCCCCCGCGTAGACGACGAACAGGACGATGAGCAGCCACCGGAACGCGGCGGTGCTCGGATCGTCCAAAAGCATCTCGAAGAAGAACAGCCATGCCGCGATCCCTGCCACGGCGGCGAGCAGGGCCTGATAGGCGGCGCCCACGCCGAACGACGCGAACGCCGCCAGGCCGGCGACGCAGGCGAAGAGGAGGAAGCCGAACCCGGCCGAGTCAGTGTTGACGCCGATCACGTCCCAGAGCTGGCCGAAGGCGAGCACGGAGAGCAGGACGCCGGCCACCATCAGCACCGCGTGCCAGCGGGCCACCGCGCCGGCGGCGAGCGCGCCCATGGCGCCGAGGGTGAACAGGATCGCGCATGGGATGCCCACCGCGAGCAGCACCGGGAAGGCCGCCCAGTCGTCGGTCTTTCGCACGAACAGGATCGCCGCGCCCACCGCGAACAGCACCCCGCCGACCATCCGCAGCCAGTCGCCGCGACGATCGGGCTCGGGTGCCTGCGCCATCCCCGCCGGAGGCTGTCAGCGGGGGCGGACGGAAATGCCGTCAGCCGCGGCCGATGCGGTAGACGGGTCCGGAGAGCGACACCGCGTAGACGCGGCCGCGCCCGTCCTCGCCGAACGAGACGAGGTCGGAGACGCGCAGCCCGGTCGAGCGGGTGGGCGCGCTCGGCCGCTTGAGGAACGCCAGCCGGAGCACCGGGTTGCAGAGGTCCCCGTAGATGTAGCGGCCGCTGAATCGGGTTCCGCGCAGCGCCGGGTCGCGGATCACGTAGCCGCCGATGATCGAGCAGTAGCCGCCGCCCTGGCTGTGGGCGATCACGGGGGCCACGTGTCCGGGCGCCCTGCCGCCCTCGTAGCTGTTGCGGCCCTCGAAGACGTCCCAGCCGAAGTTGTAGCCGCCGGCCGGCGGGCGGCCGCCGTCGCGTCCCGGCACGAAGTCGATCTCCTCGATCTCCTGCTCCCCTACGTCGCCGACGGTCAGGTGACCCCGTCGCCGATCGAAGGAGAAGCGGTAGGGGTTGCGCAGGCCGTACGCGTAGACCTCGCCGCGCGCGCCGCTCCGGCCCCGGAAGGGGTTGGACGAGGGGATGTCGTAGCCGCCGCCCGGACGCGGGTCGATGCGCACCAGCTTGCCGAGGATGCGCCCGAGGTTCTGGGCGTTCTCGTCCGGATCGCCGCCTCCGCCGCCGTCGCCGAAACCGGCGTACAGCATGCCGTCGGGGCCCACCTGCAGCTGCCCGCCCTTGTGGTTGGAGCGGGGGTGCGGCACGCGCATCACCGAGACGCGCGAGGCCGGGTCGGCCCTGTTCGGGTCGCCGGAGCGCCGGAACTGGTCGATCTGGATGAAGCCGTCGTTGTCGGTGTAGTACACGAAGAAGCGCCCGGAGCTCCGGTAGTCCCGGGCGAAGGCCATCGATAGGAAACCGCTCTCGCCGCCGCTCGAGACGCGGTCGGAGATGTCGAGGAAGGTCGAGCGCCGTCGCCCGCGCACGACGACGATGCTGCCCTCGCGCTGCACGACGAAGCGCCGGCGACGGTCGCCGCGCGGGGCGGCGATGTACGTCGGGCTATCGAAGCGGCCGAGCAGCAGCAGCCGTACCGGCCGGCCGCCCTGAGCGGGCGCCGCAGCCGCGCGGGCATCGCCCCGC